>Ga0310695_10004873_pt1 | contig 24166 bp, 24 predicted proteins | sample RumenRJG_04DNA_FD_203882 | JGI IMG/M metagenome (GOLD analysis project Ga0310695, IMG submission 203882) | Bovine rumen microbial communities from Lethbridge, Alberta, Canada - RJG_04 (v2) (version 2) | ecosystem: Host-associated > Mammals > Digestive system > Stomach > Rumen | place: Canada...
ATCCGCTCTTTCCAAGTTCCGGAAGATCCTGATGTATGGTGGTAAGAGGAGGAGAGAGCTTCTCTGCAAGAGGGACATCATCAAATCCGATGACGCTCACATCCTCGGGAACCTTGTAGCCTGCGCTTACAACGGATTCTATCACTCCATCAGCGATCAGGTCATTCCCGCATACTATCGCGGTAGCGCCGAGAGAAAGGAAGGTGGTTACGTGATAGGGCGCTGCTTCCCTTACAAAGTAGCCGTAGACCGCAAGATCGGGATTTATGGGAAGGTTGTGCGAGAGCATGCTTCGAAGATAGCCGAGCATTCTCCTGTCTGAGATATAGGAGCCCTTTGAACCGTTGAGAAATGCGATCTTCTCGTGGCCGAGGGCGGCAAGATGTGAGACAGCCATATCAAGAGCTTCCTCACAATCTGTGCCTACAGAGCCGATGTAAGGATTTTCGGGAATATGATTGTCAAGGAGGACCGTAGGTATCTTTGTCTCCCGAAAAGCGCTCATCCAGGGATCTTCAAGTGAAAAGCCGAGGACAAAGGCTCCCCTGAAGTCATGCTCAAGCATATATGTGTTGTATTCCAGTTCGCCTTGAAATTCGGGTGTGACAGGGATTATTGAAACATCAAAGCTGTCCGCAAAGGCAGCCTTCTTGAAACCGTCTACAATGCTGTACCCGAAATCCTCGGGTTTCTCAAAACTCATATTCTCGATGAAAAGAGCAAAGCGTCCCTTTCCGGTTTCAGTATTTTTCTTCTTGTAGCCAAGTTCTACAGCGGTAGAAAGGACCTTCTTTCGAAGATCATCACTGATGTCTTTTGCACCGTTAAGTCCTTTTGATACCGTGCCCACTGAAATCCCGAGCTTTTTGGCGATCTCTTTTATGGTAGCCATTTGTGACCTTCCAGTTCTCCATTAGTTGTACATATTCAGTCATTCATTATAGAGAAATTTTTTCGTAAAGCAAGCAGTTACGAAAACTTACGAAAATTTTTGTGCAATCCATTCAAACGCAATTTGACAAAATTATAAAAAGTGCCGAAAGAGAAAAGCAGCATTGACAAGCAGGACTTGCGGTGATAAAACATAAATCAGCAAACGAAACAATGCGAAAACGAAATCTGTGGTATCGTTTGCACAAGATGGAAACGTTATTATTTTTCGCAATGTTTCGGAATTCAAACAATTCTCATCAGAGAAAAGGAGAGGAAAAGTAATGAAAAAGAAATTTGTTTCACTTATGATGGTCGGAGCCATGACAGCTGCTCTTGTTGCAGGCTGCGGATCGACCGGCGGAAACACAAATTCAGGCGCTGCGAATTCAGGTGCAGCAAATTCACAGGCAGCAAACTCCGGAGCTTCAACCGGAAAAGTTGAGGAGGTTTCACTCACAGTCATGACCCCCGCAGAGGACGACGCATGGGTTCGTCAGGAAAGCGCTGCATTTGAGAAGGAGCATCCTGAGTACAAGATCACATGGAATTATCTCCAGACATCAGAGGCTGACGCGAAGGATGTTATCCTGAAGGATCCCACAGCGATCTCACAGTGCGGTGATGTTTACATGTTTGCAAACGATCAGCTCACATCTCTTGTGAAGGCAAACGCTATCGCAAAGCTCGGCGGTTCCACTGCTGACGCTGTAAAGGCAGACAACGGCGCGGCTATGGTAGCGTCAGTTACATATCAGGATTCGATCTACGCTATCCCTTATACTTCAAACACATGGTTCATGTTCTATGACAAGAGCGTTTTCTCTGATTCAGATGTAAAGAGCCTTGACACGATGCTTTCAAAGGGCCGTGTGGCTATGGACATCACAAACGGCTGGTATTTCCCCGCATTCTACGCAGGAAACGGCTGCACCTTCTACGGTGACGGTACAGATGAGAGCGGAAAGATCGATTTCTCCGGCGACAAGGCTGCCAATGTTACAAAGACAATCGTAGGTCTCGTTGCGAACAAGAACTTCGTGGTCGCATCTCCTGAGGATTCCATCGGCCAGCTTACTGACAGTGATGCTTCAAAGAAGATTTCCGCATTCATGGGCGGTTCATGGAACACAAAGGACGTTAAGGAAAAGCTTGGCGACAACATGGGCTGCGCTGCACTTCCCACTGTCAAGGTTGACGGCAAGGATGTTCAGATGAAGGCTTTCGCAGGCTCAAAGGCTCTCGGCGTAAACCCGAACTCCAAGAATCAGAAGGCGGCTGTAGCTCTTGCAGCATTCCTTGGCTCAGAGAAGGCTCAGCTCGACCACTTCACAATGAGGCAGATACCTCCCACAAATACAAAGGTTGCTTCAAGTGCTGATGTTCAGAAGGATCTTGCCTGCGCAGCTCAGGCAGCGGTTGCTTCAAACACCTCTATCCTTCAGCCCGCATTCGGAATGGACAGCTGGTGGGATGCAGCTACAAACTTCGCAAAGGCCATCATCTCCGGCGAGGTTACGGAAGCAAACGCAGCTGAAAAGACAGCCGCATTCAACGAGACAATCAATTCCTCTATCGTAAAAAAATAAGCTACCTTTCCGCCGTCGACCCTCAGAAGCCGGCGGCGGCATTCATTGAACATTTCATGTAAAGTACAGATCAATAAAAGGGGATAAGATCTATGGCCGTTTCCACCACAGTCGCCGACGCAAACAACGCGGCAAAAAAAATGAAAAAGAAGAAAATGTTCAAGTCTGAGTATACTCTGTTTGATGCCGTCACAAAGGGCGGATGGACCACGAAGCTTTCCATGGTAGTCATGGGTTTCGGGAACATAGCCCACAAGCGCGTTATCAAGGGACTTATCTTTCTTCTCATAGAAGCTGCATTCATCTTCTATATGGTGATGATCGGTGCCGGAGCGCTTGCAGGGCTTCCGAGCCTTGGAGATCAGGCGCAGGTCGAGGTCTGGAATGAGGATGCGGGTGTTTATGAATATCAGACCGGAGACAATTCCCTGCTATACCTCCTCTACGGCGTAGCGACCATAGTTTTCATAGTGATCTTCTTCTGTTTCTGGGCTGAGGCTGTACGGAGTGCCTACAAGGCTGAGTGCCTCTCGAAAAGAGGAGGGCACCTCAATACCTTCAGGGAGGACTTGAGGAGCCTTTTGAATGAGAACCTCTGGAAATTCCTGATGTTCTTCCCCTTTGCCGGGATCTTGCTCTTCACCATCCTGCCTCTCGTCTTCATGATCCCAATGGCGTTCACGAATTACTCAACAATAGGCGACCACCTTGTTCTCTTTGACTGGGTCGGCATGGAGAATTTCAAGACCATTCTCGGACTTGGCGGCTCCCTTGGAAAGGAATTCTGGTCGGTTCTTGGATGGACGCTGGTCTGGGCGTTTTTTGCAACCTTCCTCAATTTCTTCTTCGGAATGATACTTGCCATTGTCATCCAGAGAAAGGACACAAAGCTGAAGGCCTTCTGGCGCACCATCTTTGTCATCTCCATCGCGGTTCCCCAGTTCGTATCCCTCCTTATCATGAGGACGATGCTGAATCGAAACGGTGTAATAAACAATCTCCTTATGGACTGGGGCTGGATACAGCAGCCGCTGCCCTTCTGGGAAGATGCGACATGGGCGCGGGTTTCCGTGATCGTCATCAACTGCTGGATAGGTATCCCTTATTCCATGCTTCAGGTCACCGGTATCCTGCAGAATATCCCCGGAGAACTCACGGAGGCTGCGAAGATCGACGGCGCAAACTCAGTGCAGGTCTTCTTCAAGATCACTCTGCCCTATGTATTATTTATAATGGGTCCCTACATCATCACGCAGTTTACGGGAAATATCAACAACTTCAATGTCATATACCTCTTGTCGGGAGGGGCGCCGGTACCTGTGGGCGCCACAGCCGGAAAGACGGATCTGCTCGTCACCTGGCTGTACAAGCTGACGATCGATTATCAATACTACAATCTGGGCGCGGTCATAGGCATTATTTCCTTCATTGTCCTTTCGATCGTAGCGCTCATAACATACAGAAATACTGCAGCATACAAGGATGAGGAGGGATTCCAGTAATGGCGGATGTGACTGTTTCTCAAGGGATCACTTCAATAAAGAATGATCCGAATTTCAAAAAGAACAGGATGGCTCCCGGAAGGGTTGCAAAGAATGTGGTCGTTCATGCGATACTCGCTGTGCTCGCCCTGATATGGCTCTTCCCGATATTCTGGGTCGTGCTGACATCGCTTAGGGCAGAGAAGGGGTCCTATACATATTATTTCTGGCCGAAGGCTCTCACGTTTGATAACTATGTGAAGCTGTTCACGGACACCTCTTCCATCAACTTCCCGAGGATGTTCCTGAATACACTCTTTATCGCGGTCTGCTCCTGCATCATTACGACAATCTTTGTACTCTTCGTGAGCTATTGTATGTCGAGGCTCCGTTTCAGGCTCAGGAAGCCTTTCATGAACCTCGCTATGATACTCGGTCTCTTCCCCGGCTTCATGTCCATGGTCGCTGTCTACTTCCTCCTTAAGGCCGTAGGACTGACGGAAGGCGGACTGATAAGGCTCGCGTTGATCCTCTGTTACAGCGCGGCTTCGGGAACCGGGTTTTACATAGTGAAGGGCTTCTTTGATACGGTCCCGAAGTCATTGTCTGAGGCGGCGATCCTCGACGGCTGCAACGGTATGCAGGTATTTACGAAGGTGGTGCTTCCCCTTTCAAAGCCTATAGTCGTATATACGATACTTACAGCATTCCTTGCTCCCTGGCTTGATTTCGTATTCGTCCGCGTCATTGTCGGCGCGAAGTCGGAGTACTGGACGGTAGCGCTGGGGCTCTACAATATGCTTGAGAAGGAATATATCTACAACTGGTACACCTCCTGGGCGGCCGCCGCAGTCATTGTCTCAATCCCGATAGCGCTGCTCTTCATATTCATGCAGCGAAATTACGTGGATGGAATGACAGGAGCCGTGAAGGGCTGATCAAAGAAGACAAAGGACATCCGCCGGAAACGGCGGATGTTTTGTAAGGTTAGTTTATGAAAAAAACGAAAATAATAATATCCCTCGCCCTTGCAACGCTTGTCCTTGCCGCATCCTGCGGAACCAAGCAGGGACGCTTCAGCGAAAACGCAGATACCGCCGCCGCAAGGCAGCAGGCAGAGCTCTTGGGAAAATTGGACTATTCTGTAGAACAGCCGGATTACAACACAACCTATGAGATATTTGTTTATTCCTTCGCAGATTCAGACGGGGACGGGATTGGGGATATAAAAGGAATTACAGAAAAGCTTGATTATATCAATGACGGAAAACCGGAAACTTCCGACGACCTTTCCGCCAATGCGCTGTGGCTGACGCCTGTCTGCCCGTCCACGACCTACCACAAATACGATATTACTGATTATTGCGATATAGACAGTGAATTCGGGACTCTTGAGGACTACAAAACCCTTCTCTCAGAAGCTCACAAGAGAGGGATGAAGATAATATTCGATATGGTCATAAACCATACCTCAAGCGCCCATCCCTGGTTTGTTTCTGCGTCGGATTATCTGAAGAGCCACAGCGGGATTGACTTCTCAAGCATGTCAGCGCTTGAAGAGGCGGTAAAAGCCTGCCCGCAAATTGATTATTACAATTTTTTGAATGAAAAGAAGGACGGCTACGCGAAGCTTCCGGGGACTGATTATTATTACGAGGCGAGATTTTGGGAGGGTATGCCGGATCTGAACCTTGATTCTGAAAAGGTAAGGGCGGAACTGAAGGAAGTGGCAGAGTTCTGGCTTGATCTTGGCGTTGACGGATTCCGGATGGATGCAGTCACAAGCTATCATACCGGAAATACCACGAAAAGCGTTGAGGCGTTGAAATGGTTCTGCGATATGGCGCGTTCCATAAAGCCTGATACTTATATCGTGTCGGAAGCCTGGACCAATCAGGCGGAATACGCGAAATATTATGAGGCGGGGATAGATTCGACCTTTGACTTTGCCTTTGCGGGGCAGAGCGGAGTCATCGCAAATCTCGCAAGAGGCTCGGAGCCTGCTTCCACCTATTCAAAGGCGATCGCTGCTGAAGAAAAGCTTTACGGTGAGGAATCAAGAAAGAGCGGACGAGGGAGCTTTCTGAACGCACCCTTCTATACGAACCATGATACAAACCGGAGCGCAGGCTATTATACAGGAGATGACGCTTCTTCGATGGTGAAGCTTTCCGGCGCGCTGAATCTTTTGATGAGCGGGAATGCCTATGTTTACTACGGCGAGGAGCTTGGAATGAAGGGCTCCGGAAAGGATGAAAACAAGCGAGCTCCAATGGCCTGGTCTTTGGACGGAGCAGACAAAAAAGACGCAATGCTTTGCAAAGGACCTGCCGACATGGACAGGTCGCTTGAATATACGCCCTATGGCACATATGAATCGGAAAAAAATGACGCCGCATCGATATATGCTTATTACAGAGATCTGATGAGGATAAGGTATCTCTTCCCTGTTATCAGCCGCGGAAAGACAGAAGTGATCGATGAGATCAATTCAGACAAAGTAGCCGCATTCAAAAAGACTGACGAGAGCGGAAAATACCAAAGCGTCTCTATCGTGATAAATATGTCGCCGGGGCAGGAGAAGGTGACGCTTGAAGGAAATACACTTTCAGCAGTCCTTCTTACAGGTTCTGACAGCGTTTTAGAAGACAATAACACCTATCAGCTTCCGCCATATTCCGTTGCGATATTTACCCCAAAGCAGTAAAGAACTACTTCAGTGTCGCTATAGTCACTCCCGTATCACCCTCGCCGAATTCACCCAATCGGAAGGATGCAATGCGGGAGTCTTTTTTGAGAAAGGCTTCGACAGCCTTTCGGAGAGCACCCGTGCCCTTTCCGTGTACTATGCGTACCGACTCAAGGCTTGAAAGACAGGCGTCGTCTATATATTTGTCAAGGGTAATGATCGCATCATCCGTCGTCATCCCAAGAAGCTGGATCTCAGGCGAGATCGAGAGGGACTTTGAAAGAGAAGCGCCCTTTGAAGATCGATCTTTGAAGGAAGCTCCCTCAAAGGTGACTTCCTGATCCGGGCTGTCGTCACGGGCGAGGTTTTTGATATTGATCTTTGTAGTGATGATCCCCATCCTTACCTCGATATTTCCCTTCCGGTCAGGTGACGAAAGGACCGTTCCCCTGGCGCATCCCATTGAAAGGACGAGCACGCTGTCACCTTCATGTACTTCTTCGATCTTCAGGGGTTTTGAGACAGGTTTTGCATTTTCAAGCCGCTCAGCTGCCTTTTCAATGCGCCCCTTTGTTTTTTCACCAAGGGAACGTCTCTTTTTCTCAAGCTCTGATATATCAGCGCCCTTTACAGAAGCCCGATTCAGCTCTCTGATCGCGGCATCATACTGGTCTTTCGCGTCCTTCAGGATGTTTGCGGCCTTCTCATTTGCTCTTTTAAGGATCGCATCCTTTTGATCCGAGAGCTTCTGCTCTCTTGATTCAAGTTTTTTCAAGCGCTCTGAAAGTATGGCATTATCCTTTTTCAGGCGGTCCGCCTCGCTCTGGGCACGGCGTCTCTCATGCTCGAGGGAGCCGAGGAGATTTTCAAGAGATATCTTTTCTTCGCCCATACGCTTCTTTGCGTCGTCCGTGATCTCCTTCGGGAGGCCGAGACGGCGGCTTATTGAAAAGGCGTTTGACTTACCGGGAAGGCCGATAATGAGCCGGAAGGTGGGAGAAAGGGTATTGTCATCAAATTCCATGCAGGCGTTCTGAACGCCATCGGTGGTGAGGGCATAGCTCTTCAATTCCGCGTAATGCGTGCTCACCATCGAGGATATCTTCTTTCCCCGCATATATTCAAGGATCGCACCGGCAAGGGCTGCGCCTTCAGCCGGGTCCGTACCCGCGCAGAGCTCATCGAAAAGGACGAGATCGTTCTCACCTGCGGACCTTATGATATTGGTGATATTTTTCATATGTCCGCTGAAGGTGGAAAGTGATTCCTCTATGGACTGGGAGTCGCCTATATCAGCAAAGACTTCCCGAAATACAGGCAGGGAGCAGCTTTCAGCGGGTACAAAAAGGCCTGACTGCGCCATCAGTATGAGAAGCCCGAGAGTCTTCAAAGACACCGTTTTTCCGCCGGTATTCGGGCCTGTGATGATAAGGATCCGATACCCCAGCGGCTCGCCGAGTGAGATGTCTATGGGGACAGCTTTTTTTGGATCAAGGAGCGGGTGACGGGCGGCTTTTATATCTACTGCCCCGGATTTTTCTTTTATCAAAGGCTTCACAGCGTTTTCAGATGAGGCGAGAGAAGCCTTTGCAAAGACAAGGTCGAGAGCGGCCATCATCTCATCATCTGTTTTTATGATATCAAGCTCTGCTGCTGCGGATGAAGACAGGGCGGAAAGGATACGCATTATCTCTTCGTATTCACGCTCCTTCGCCTCTCTGAGATTGTTGTTTTGCTCGATGATCGAGGAGGGCTCGATGAAAAGGGTCTGGCCCGACTGTGAGGCGCCATGTACTATACCCGGGACGCGGCTTTTGTATTCGCTCCTTACAGGGATCACGGAACGGCCGTCACGGGTGGTCACGATAGCGTCCGAAAGAAATTCCGAATAGGTAGAGAGCATTGAACCGATCGAGTCCTTTATCCTGTTTTCAAGGGTCCTGATCCTTACACGGCATTCCCGGAGAGCAGGCGAAGCCGAGTCTGCGATCTCGTCTTCAGAGATGATGCAGCGCCTGATCTCAGCCGAAAGGGAGGGCAGCGCATTAAGAAGCGAAAACCGGTCCTCCAGCACCGAACCTTCCGGCAGAGCGCTATGCCCGTACTCTATCAGCTTCCCTGTGTTTTCAAGAAGGGAGGCGATCGAAAGGAGCTCCCTTGTTCCGATGGAGGCTCCGGCTTTAAGGCGCGTGAAGATATCAGCCTCATTGCTGCCGGAAGATTCATTGTCCTCAAAGATAATGCCGCTGATCGAGAATACCGGCGGATAGCCATTTTTCTCAAGAGCCACTCCGGCCTCATCGGTTTCCCGGAGGAGTTTTTTGATATCATTGCTTCCCGAGAGCGGGGTAAGTGAGGCGCAGAGCTTCTTCCCGCTGGCTGTACGCGCAAAGGCTTTAAGGCGCGCGCGGACCTTTTCATATTCCAGTGTTTTCATTATTTTTTCATTCATAATTTGGATTGTACTAAAAGCCGTCCCTGCTTGCAACGGGAGGTAAAAACTGTTATGTTATTGAGCAATACTGAAATGGAGAGGAAGTGATCGGAATTGACCGTCACGAGCGGGGAAACTCACCCCAGTAAGGATCACAAAATGCTTTACATTACACAATTTGTCAACGGCCAGAGAGTGCAGGAGACATATCTTGTCAGAAAGATCAACGTAGGCAAGACCAAGGCGGGAAAGGATTACTGGAATGTAGTGCTTTCCGACAGCACCGGGACTATTGACGGAAAGATCTGGAATCCAGCAGAGCCTTCGATCGGAAACTTTGATGAGCTCGATTATATCGCGGTTTCCGGTGACATCCAGGAATACAAGGGTGAGCTTCAGATGATCATCCACAGTGCGTCAAAGGTGGATCCCTCTATGGTGGATCAGGCTGATTATATGCCTTCCACGAAAAAGAACATCAACAGGATGTTCGGAGAAGTGCTTGAACTGGTAAACAGTGTGACAACGCCTTATTTCAAGGAGCTCCTGCTCTCGTTCTATGACGATCCGTTTCTTGCAACTGAATTTCAGAAGCACAGCGCGGCAAAGACCGTTCATCACAGCTTTGTCGGAGGGCTTCTTGAGCATACGCTCTCGGTAACAAAGCTCTGCGATCATTTCGCACAGCATTATCACAACCTGAACAGGGACCTTCTAGTGACTGCTGCTCTGCTACATGACGCCGGGAAGATATTTGAGCTCAATGATTTTCCGGCAAATGACTATACCGACGAGGGACAGCTGCTGGGGCACATATATATTGGCGCACATCTTGTCGAGAACCACTGTGACAAGATAGAGGGCTTTCCTGTGGTCAGAAAGAATGAGCTCATCCACTGCATCCTCGCGCATCACGGCGAGCTTGAGTTTGGAAGTCCGAAAAAACCCGCGCTTGCTGAGGCGATCGCGCTTTCGTTTGCGGACAATCTCGACGCGAAGATGGAGACCTTCTTTGAAGCTGCGACATCACATGCTGTGGACGGGAATTATTATCACTGGATAGGCTTCAACAAGTTTTTGGACAGCAATATCAGAAAGACCTCGCCGGAGGGCTTTGAAGGGATGATCAAGACCTGAGATGAAAAAGAATGATGTTTTTACGACAGAAATAAATGCGCTTACCAATGAAGGTGAGGGAATAGGCCATTCCGATGACGGGATGGCTTTTTTCATAAAGGGCGCCCTGCCGGGGGACGTTGTAAGATGCGGCGTCACAAAGGTGAAAAGGACCTACGGATACGCCCGATTGATCGAGGTATTGATGCCATCCAAGGACAGAATAACGCCAGACTGCCCGATCTTCGGGCGTTGCGGGGGCTGCGTCTTCAGGAATTATGATTATAATGCGGAGCTTGAATTCAAGCAAAAACTCGTGTGCGACGCGATTGAGCGTATTGGGGGATTTTCGGATATTGAAATTCTTCCAATTGAAGGCTTTTCAGACGCTTCAAGGAGCGCTTATCGAAACAAGGCCGAGATCCCGGTGAAACTGATGAATGACGGAAGTGTGGCGGCAGGCTTCTATGCAGGGCGGACCCACAGTATCATCCCGCTTCCGGAGAATGACTGTCTCCTCCAGCCAAAGGAATTTGCCATTGTTACAACTGCCGTTCTTGGTTGGATGAATGAGAAAAATATTGCACCCTATGACGAAGTGACAGGGAAAGGAATAATTCGCCATATCCTGATCAGAAAATCCTTTGCGACGGGAGAAATACTGCTCTGCCTTGTAATAAATTCGGATTCTGTCCCGTCACTCCCTGATGACAATTTCGAAAGCGCCGGAGTCTCAACCCTTTCAATAAATCACAACAGCAAAAATACCAATGTGATATTGGGTAAAAAAACAGAAGTGATTTCCGGACATGGTTTCATCACGGAAAAATTGGGCGAATTGTCATATCGCGTTTCCGCACCATCATTTTTCCAGGTAAACACTATTCAGGCTGAAAAACTCTATACTTTCGTGAAAGGATTTGCCTCTCTTGAAGGAAATGAGAAGGTCTGGGACCTTTACTGCGGGACAGGAACGATAGGGCTTTTTCTTTCACATTATTCTCCCGATATCAGACTCACGGGGATCGAGGTGGTCCCTTCAGCGATAGAGGACGCAAAAAACAATGCAGTCTTGAACAAGGCGAGAAATACGGTCTTCCCTTGCGGCAAGGCCGAAGAAATTGTCCCAAAGCTTCTTTCAGATGACGGAGCTCCGGATGTCGTGATCCTCGATCCACCGCGGAAGGGCTGCGATACAGTCTGCCTTGATACTGTCGCAAAGGCATCGCCGAAACGGATCGTCTATGTTTCCTGCAACCCCGCCACCCTCGCCCGTGATATGAAATATCTGAAGGAGATTGGGGGATATGAACCTGTCAGGGTTCAGCCTGTCGATATGTTCCCGGGAGGAGGGCATGTGGAGACTGTTTGTTTGCTTTCCAAGGGAGATGTAAAGTCACAGAAATAGCGGGTTGAGTTCAGTCTGGAGGATATGGATACGGACGGATTCAAGCAGGGTGCGACTTACAATGCCATAAGGGACTGGATTAAGGAGAAGTACGGGTATCGGGTGACTAATCTCAATATCGCGCAGGTTAAGCAGAAGCACGGGATCATTGAGCGGGAGAATTATAATAAGCCGAAGTCACCGGACAGTAAGCAGCCGAGGTGTCCGGAGAAGAAGGTTAAGGCGATTGAGGATGCCATAAGGCATTTTCAGATGATATAAATATTGAAGTTTTCAGTTTTATCTAGGAAATTGCGTTTGTGGAGAAAAAATGAATTTGACTATAAGAAAAAGGAGAATCGATGACAAATCTGATCTGGCAATAACTCCAAATAGTATAAAGGTTATGAATACCTTTACAAACGGAGTATCTTATAGCTTAATAAATGATATATCTTGAAGTTTTCTGAGTACTTTTATGATGATTGGAATAAACTGAGTATGCATGCAGAAAAGAATAACGTAGGAGAAAAACGGTATGTTGGCTTACAGCGAGGAAGGTAAACTGGAAGAATATGAAGATGTTAACGGGTATACTATCTGTAGTTTTTGCTTAAAAATATATAGGCAGACATTGAATGAGCAGTTGTCTGGTTTTAGAGAAAGAGAAGAAGATATTTGTCCATATTGTGACTATGTCAATGACTCAAGCATGAAATATGATTATTGGAATACTGCTATAAATGATGTAGAACTAAAGACATTAAAAAAGAAAAGTCTTATAGGTACTATTATAAATAAATGTCATGAATCATATATTTCATCATCATGTGATTTTTGTAATCATATAAATGTTTGTCCCGGGAGTTGTGTGGGAAACTGTAAAAACTGTCTTGCAGAGGTGCATTATCCGAATAGAACATTAAATGGTAAGACGGACTATGATTGTGAGAGAATGCTGGATTTTTATGTTTGCGATTATTCAGCCAAGTATGCGTCGGAAATGCTATATCTTATGCATGAAAGTATGGCTCTTAAAAATATAGATGACTATCATGTTCTTTCAATTGGTTGTGGTGGAGCACCGGACTTGATGGCTTTTGAAAAGTACTGTCATGATATATCTGCTGATAAGAGTGTAAGCTATATTGGAATAGATGTTAATGAAAAATGGAAGAAAATTCATGATGATATTAAGAACTATAGAACAAAGACATTAAGAAAGACACAGTTCTTTTATCAGGATGCTATATCGGAGAACATTGATATTGCACATACAAACGTTTTGATACTTCAGTATGTTATTTCGCATTTTTATAATACCAACCAGATTAGTTTGATAGAGGTTTTTTTTGATAAAATAATTAAACAAATAATACAAAAGCGAGAAAAAGGCGATCCGTTTGTACTCATGATTAACGATGTGAATAGCAATCGTAGAGGGCGAGATTATTTTGTGAGGATTATTGAAAAAATAAGCCAAACAGATTTGCATAATTCACTTCATACTGAACGATTCTATTTTGATTACAATATTCAAAATAGAAACCAGCGATATGGTATTTGTCACAGATCAAATAATATAGTTTTTAAGCTTCCGAAAGAATTGGAGATTTATGAGCCATGGAAAGAATGCTCAAGCGCACAATTATTGGTGGAGCTTTATTAGCAGTGTATAAGGAGATTGATATATGATTATTAGTGCTAGCAGGAGAACAGATATTCCTGCATACTATTCAGAGTGGTTTTTTAATCGGATTAAGGAAGGGGTTGTATATGTACGCAATCCTATGAATATCCATCAAATTGGGAAAATTAGTTTGAAGCCCAATGTCGTAGATGGAATAGTTTTATGGACCAAAAATCCCATTCCGATGATTGGGCGTATTGAAGAACTACATGATTATAATTACTATTTTCAGTTTACTCTGACTTCATATGGAAAAGATATAGAACGCGGCTTGCCCTCGAAGAATCAAGAATTGATTCCGGCTTTCTGTGAATTATCACGGAAAATTGGAAGAGAAAAGATTGTATGGAGATATGATCCGATTTTGATTAATTCTTCATATACCGTAGATTATCACAAGAAATATTTTAAAGTGTTAGCTTCAAGGCTTGGCGATTATACAGAGAAATGTACGGTTAGTTTTTTGGATTTATATCGTAATACCGAAAGGAATATCAAGCCACTGGGGATTCGTTTTCCAGAAAAAAATGAAATACTGGAAATGATGGAGTATTTTGCTGAAATGGCAAAAATCTATGGCTTTTATATTGATACTTGCGCAGAAGAAATTGATCTTTCGGAATTTGGAATTAAACATGCATGCTGTATTGACAAAGAGAGATTTGAGAGAATCGGTAAATATCATTTAAATGTAAAGAAAGATCGAAATCAACGGGATGTTTGCGGGTGCATAGCTAGCATAGATATCGGCACATACAATACTTGTAAAAATGGATGTGCTTATTGTTATGCAAACTATAGTAAAACGACAGTGGAAAACCAAACCCAAAACCATGACCCCCATAGTCCTTTGCTCTTTGGGGAAGTTGCTGAACTAGATATAATTAAGGAGAGAAAAATGGAATCGTTTATTTGTACTCAAATGAGTTTTTTTGATTATTCTGATTTTCAATGATATTATGGTACAAGAAAAGCGTTGCATTAGTCATAGATCATGAGGCGAATCTTGTTGTTCATGCACCTAAAACTGTTGCAGATGATGTTATAGACACATTTGTACAAAAGAAACGTCGCTGGATCAACGAGAAGTAGAAGGAGGTTGAATTCATGGCTGAACAATTCAAATGGGTGAGCTTCTATACGGAGTTTGCATCAAAACTGTTGGAGTTTAAGGGAGACAGGGGCACTTTGATCGATAAGCTGCAGAGCGTTTATTCAGCTATTGATATGAAGATGCCAAAGCTGGAAAAGGATGATGTTCCCAAAGATATCGATCCCTTCACCATATTTGGATTGTTTAACAAGGGGATAACGGATACAAACCGTATAACCATTATCGGTGGTATCAAATCCGAGTTCGGTATATCAGCTGGGGTGCCGGATGATTTTTCAGGCATCCCGGTTCTTAATAACATGATGGCGACCTTCTATGCATTTGAAGGTGATGAAAGAAGAAAAGATGATGATATAGAAAACCTGTGGAAAGCATTTGAAGCGGCAATTAGGCTTGCAGAGAATGATAACGCTGAAACGCGCAAGGCTTTTTCGGAGAGTTATGATCAAGTGAAATCGCAGTTTGCGGTTCGTTGGAACCTCACTATGGGTCTGTACTGGATCCGACCTTATACTTTCATCAACCTTGATTCCCGGAATCGTGAGTTCATGAGCAATCCCGATAATATTTCCGCAAATGTAGTGGCAGAAATAAAATCGTTGCGTTCGGTTCCTTCCGCAAAGCAGTATTTATCCATACGTGACAAGTGTATGGCTGCTATCGAAACGAATGAATATGGTTATTCTTCTTTTCCTGAGCTTTCATATAAGGCATGGGTTGTATCTGTTGAAAACAGCGAAATGGAGAAGGAGGCAAAGTCGGGTAAATCGAATGCAGCATTCTTAAAGTGGTTTAAGCCGGTGATTCAGGCGTTGAGGGATCTTGGAGGTTCAGCTACACCGGAAGATACACGCAAGAAGATAATTGAAAAAGAGCATCTTTCTGAAGAGGTAGTGAATGCAACACGCGGCAAGAATAATGTAAATAAGTTTGAGAATGAAGTTGCTTTTGCCAGAAGCTATCTTGTGAAGGCAGGATATATTGATAATAAGGTTTACGGCATCTGGACGCTTACCGAAAAGGGTAAGACTGTCGAGATGACAGATGATCTTGCATCGGATATTTTCAAAGCCGGAATAGCGGATAATACCACAAAACGCAAAGAGAAAAATTCTCTTGGTGATGCGGATGTATCGACTGTTCATTACTGGCTGTATGCACCGGGCGAAGGTGCTGTTAAGTGGGAGGATTTTTATGCTGCCGGAATCATGGGGCTTGGCTGGCATGATCTTGGTGATCTGAACACTTATGCAAGCAAAGAGGAAATGGCTCAGAAGCTTAGAGATATTCACGGCGGTGATTCATCATATAAAAATTCCGCACACGCAGTCTGGCAGTTTGTTCATGATATGAAGCCCGGTGATGTGGTATTTGCCAAAAAGGGGCGCAATGAAATCCTTGGTCGCGGAGTCATTGAGTCGGATTATGAATACGATGACAGTCAGGACGGAGATTATCCGAATATCCGCAAAGTGAAGTGGACGCATAAAGGTAGCTGGCAGAGTGATGAAATGTTTGCCATGAAAACTCTGACGGATGTTACGAATTATACCGATTTTACAAGCAGGATATCAGGCTTGTTTGATGATGGTATTGAGGATGAAGAAGAGGATACGAAGGTAGTTGATTATCCGGCATATACGATGGAAGATTTCCTTGATGAAGTGTATATGAGCGAGGATGATTATAATAAGCTGGTCGGAGTATTGGAGAATAAGCTGAACATCATTCTGCAGGGAGCGCCCGGCGTTGGAAAAACCTTTGTTGCAAAGCGTCTTGCCTATTCGATCATGGGAGTAAAGGATGTGGAGCGTGTTATGATGGTTCAGTTCCATCAGAGCTATTCATATGAAGATTTCATTATGGGAATCCGTCCTTCGACAAATGGTTTTGATATAAAGACCGGTGCATTCTATAACTTCTGTAAGAAGGCGGAAAAGGACAGTGATAACAAGTATTTCTTCATCATTGACGAGATTAACCGTGGAAATCTGAGCAAGATTTTTGGTGAGCTTTTTATGCTGATAGAGAATGACAAGCGCGGAAACAAAAACAAGCTACAGCTGCTCTATCGAGATGAAATGTTCTATGTACCTGAGAATGTGTATATCATCGGAATGATGAATACAGCTGACCGAAGCCTGGCTATGCTTGACTATGCGCTTCGGAGAAGATTTGCATTCTTTGATCTGAAGCCGGGATTTACCACAGAGGGATTCCGGGCATATCGTGATGGATTAGATAATAAGAAGTTTGAAGCGTTGGTTCAGTGCGTTCAGAGTCTTAATGAAAAGATTGCTTCGGATGAATCTCTTGGAGAGGGATTCTGCATCGGACATAGCTATTTCTGTAATATGGAGCCTGAAGAGGTTACGGATGCAAAATTACAAGGCATCGTTGAATATGAACTGATTCCTATGCTGAAGGAGTATTGGTTTGATGAGCCACTGAAGGTAAAGGAATGGAGCGATAATCTAAGGAGTGCTGTTAAGTGATACGGATTCAGAATATTTACTATATGCTTGCGTATGCTTTTCAGGTACTTAATGAGCAGGGATATAGGAAAATCGCAACAGAAGAATTTGAGAATACTGCTGAGCTATGTGCTGCGATCCTTGTAAAGGGAATAAACAAACAGGTCAAGCGCGGGCTGGGGAAAGAGTATGTTGAAAGATCAGAAGCATTATCATCTCTTTGGGGAAAAATAGATGTTTCTGAGTCGTTTAAGACTCAGACTTTTCTTAAGAAGCAGATGGTTTGTGGTTATGATGATTTTTCTGTTGATTCACAGATGAACAGGATTATAAAATCGACGGTTCTTTTACTGCTGAAATCCGATATATCAAAGGCGCGGAAAAAGGAACTTCGTAAGCTTATGGTTTATTTTGATGCCGTGAATACGGTTGATCTTTATTCCGTGGATTGGCACATGCAATATAACAGGAATAATCAGACCTACCGGATGCTGATCACAATATGCTATCTGGTATTCAAAGGCCTGTTGCAGACACAGAGCGACGGAACGACAAAATTGATGGATTTTCTGGATGAGCAAAGAATGCACAGGCTGTATGAAAAATTCATTTTGGAATATTACAGGAAAGAACATCCGGAACTTACGGCCAATGCGTCACAGATCCCGTGGCAGTTGGATGACGGCATCGACGATATGCTGCCGGTAATGCAGACAGACATCATGCTTACAAAGGGAGATAAGACTCTGATCATTGATGCGAAATACTATGCGCATACTACTCAGAGACAATATGATAAAAACACGCTACATTCCGGGAACCTATATCAGATTTTTACCTATGTGAAGAATAAAGAGGTTGAGCTTGCAGAGCAGCCGCACGTGGTATCGGGAATGCTTCTGTATGCCAGAACGGATGAAGAAGTATATCCCGAAAAGGAATATCAGATGAGTGGAAATCATATAGGAGTGAGAACGCTGAATCTGGACGGGGATTTTGAATCGATAAAGAAGCAGTTAGATGAAATCGCCGATGCTTATTTTGGTGAGGCGGCATAGGGGGTCATATAAACTATTGAGGTGATTAATGGTCAATGAAACCGAAAAGATATTGAGTGCATTCACACAGATGTATTTTTTTAAGGAGCTTGTACAGGATAGGCTTCAATTTACGGAAGATGGAGGTACTGAAAAAGAAGTTGCGGATCTTTTATTGAATCTCGGTGATATTATTGTAGCTATACAGCTTAAAGCACGAAATGAATCTGATAAGTCGGAGGATCAGGAGAAAGAAATCAAGTGGCTGAATCATAAATGTAAGGATGCCAAAAAGCAGGTCAAGGACTCAATAATGTATATAAGAACAGAGAGTCTTCCTGCGTTTGAGAATGAACGAGGTCAGCTTATTAGTATAGATTCTAATGCAGAGATTATTCCGTTGGTCATTTTTATGAATGAAGATATAGGGGATACATATGATCATGTTTTGTGGAGGCATTCTGAAGATGGAATGGATATAAACTGCTTATCATTTCGGGATTTCACGGTATTGCTTACAAGACCGGCACATGGAGAAGCTTTAGTGCAGCACTTTTTAGCGGAGAATTATGGAATAAAGAATGCCAAGGAACTGGAATCTTATGTTTCCTCGTTCCAATGGATGCTACATAAACTGCCGGAGAGAATAGTGGTTGAATCAATAAGTGATTCCAGTTATCCAATGATATTGTTTTTTTCTCATTTTGATAGGGGCGAGATAAAGGCATTTGTGGAACGTATCAGTCGTTCGTTGGAATCTGCCAAGAATGGAGAATACACTATCGTTGGTAGCCTGAGAAATACATTGAGAAGATATGTAATCTTTTTCGTTTCGAGTCATGACGGATTGGCTATACCTATGGATTATCTGGAAGAATTAGCACATAACAATAAAGTGGAATATGATAAATTGATACAGGTCTTTCTGTATTGGAAAAACGCTGAAGAGTATCGCATTGATTATGTATTTCAAGATTCGTCGAATCAATATTTGAAATAATAGGAGGGATGTTAGGCGCAGGCGGAAATAGTAGGACAGAATGTCGGTATTCAATTGGGATTATCTATCATGGTAGACAATTTCCTCAGTGCACAGTAAATCATTAGTTTTCATTTGCCAGTAGATTGCAAATATCATTTGATATTTCGACGTTTACAGGGTAGCTATCGCCTGTAAGAGTTCTTAGAGAAAGAAGAGTATCACGAGCCCATATAATTATTTCCTCAAGCTTTTTCCAGAATTCTCCTTCGAATTCCAAATCTATTTCATTTGTTTTTTTCCAGAATTGATATTCTTTTTTATCATTGTGTGCATATAATGTATCTCTTATTGTGCGAATTTCATTAATATAAACATGATATGTGTCATATTGGGCTTTTGCTTTATTTAGTTCATTTATCAGAACTTCTCTATAGTTACTTTGCTCAAGTATATTGAATACCTTATGGAACCCTATAGCATCCTTGCTTTCGTCAAAAAGCCGGGCGGTTTTCATTATCAGAGTAAAACGGAGGGATTTGATGACTTCGCTCCAAAAGCAGGGGGCTTTGTTGATATAGGATGTCTGGTCAGACATAAAATCCATAATAAAACTATATTCAAGTACGGAATTTAGCGTATCAACGGCATCATTCTGCAGCATCGTCAGTAATTTTTGAATGTCATCTTTTTGATCCCAAGATAATGCTCTACCAGTGAAATTAGATTTATTCTTATTCCAATTAGTGTTCATAAAAACCTCATCTATCATCATACTACAACTCAAATTCTCTATGTTTACGTATTCATATATGGCTTCCTGTAAAAGCGAAAAAACTTAAAGACCTTTAAGTATATTATTCCTATTAGAGTCTGAGTGATTCTTTTTCATAATTTTAATATACTCAAAGAGGTCACTGCGAGCGACATCATCTAAGACAAAGAAATCCGCTATGAGCTGATCGACCTTTGGGAGTTCGGTGTAATCAAACATTTCTACCAGTTTTAAGGTACGGTCAGAAAAATATGCTTTCTTCTGAAGCTTGGTCATGAGCATTTCTTTATCTGATGGAAGCTTCGGTAGGGTTTCACCGGAATCATATGGATTATTCTTACAGATCGAGTTGATCGGTATGTCGAGGATGTTCGAAATCTTAAGGGCTGTATCAAATCTGATCGCGGTATCCCTCTGGATAATAGAGTAAAGAGTAGTCGGTGCAATGCCGGCTTTTTTTGCGAGTTCTTTTACCGTCATTCCCCTATCATCAAGTATATCCTTAAGATTTTTTCCGTATCCCATATCGTAGATCCTCCCATCTGTGGAAAGTATAACACTCGTCCATAAATTACGCAATAAGTAATTTTATAACAAGAAAAATAAAATGAGTATTGACTTTTCTTGGAAGGCATATCATCATCAAAACACAGTACGAAATGCGTAATATGCAAAGAGCAAACACGCAAAAACCAGAAAGCGAGGTGAGACAAATGCTGAAAAGACGTAAAAGCAGCAGAATACGCGACCACTGGGCGGACCATCTGTGTTTCTCGTAAGAGCGCACTTCTATATTCAACCGGCAGGTTGAATATGAAACGCGCCCGTGCTGGGAGCTTATGAGTACATTGCCGGAGCAATGATACGCTTTCGGTGCTTCGCACCGTCAAGGGCTAACGCCCTTGCGCTGCCTGTGGCAGCTATCCCAATCAACAATATTTTCACAGGAAGGAGAAAATCTATGGAGCAACAAGGAAAGATCGACAAAGCAAAAGAAGAGTATCAGCAGGGAGAAGACAAGCTGATGCAGGAAAGGCGTAGGCTTAACAGGGAGCTGAACAAGCAGAACTATCAGAAGAAATGCAGGCGCAGTGAGTATGATCCGGAGTATGCCGCAAGGACACATCGGCTGGTCATCAAGGGTGGGGTGTTTGAGCATTTTTATCCTGAGACATCCGATATGACAGAGCCGGAGTTTTATCAGCTGATAGATGGTCTTAACGCAAATGCCGGGGTTCGTAACCAGATTTTATCGCAGATCACGATGGTTCATTCGGAAAGGGGGAGTGATGGATAATGGCACTTTATCATTTTAGTCTCGGCCATATAAAGCGTACTGCAGGACATACGGCAATTGCGGCAGCGGCATACCGGGCAGGTGAAAAACTTTATGACGCTTATTATGGTGAGACACAGGATTACAGTAGGAAAAAGGGCGTGGTCACTACGAAGATCTACGCACCGGACTATGTACCGGAAAGACTGCGTGACCGCCAAACACTGTGGACAGAGGTTGAGTTTAACGAGCATAGGAAGGATGCCCAGCTTGCTTACAGTCTGGATATAGCGCTTCAGAACGAGTTGACCATGGAGGAGAACATCGAACTGCTTGACAGATTTGTTACTGAAGAGATGGTTCCTATAGGAATGATCGTGGATGTCGCTATCCATAATCCTGATAGGGGTAAGCATGGAATTCCCAATCCGCATGGTCATCTGTCATCCCCGATGCGTCCATTTTTGGAAAGCGGCGAATGGGGGATCAAGCAGCATATGGAGTATGTTCTTGATGAAAACGGAGAACGGATACGGAAGCCAAATGGGAAATATAAGACCATCGCTGTATCTGAGACCGGCTGGAATGATCCTGCTCTTTTGGAACACTGGCGTGAGCGCTGGGCGGAACTTGTAAATCAGAAATTCGAGGAGAAAGGTCTGACCTGCCGTATTGATCATCGTTCCAATGAGGCGCGTGGTATAACGGATGCTCCGCAGGTACATGAAGGAAGTGCGGTACGCAGGATGGAGGCAAAAGGAGTCAGAACCGATAAGGCTACATGGAACCGATGGGTCTCTAAAACGAATGATATGATCCAACGCATTTTATCGGCTATCCGTGAGATATCCGAGTGGATGAAGGAAGTGCGTGATGAGATAAAGTGTCTCGAGGATCCGACTGTTTCCGATATGGTCATGCGGTATCATACCCACAGGAATGAGGTGGCAAATACATATGATCATGGTGTTCAGAATGCCAAAAAGACCAACATGAAACAGATGAATAAAGCCTGCAATTACCTGATGGAAAATAGCATAACCACACCGGAGGAACTGGAAGTGCTGCTTGCAAAGAAAGAGAAATCGCTTGCCGGAAAGGATAAGGATATTGAGGATCTTAAAAAGAAGGCGGTTGATTACCGGGATCTGATCACGGCACTGGAAAATTATGAGAAGTATAAGCCGGTTTTTGATCAGTCACAAAAGATACATTTTAAGGGTAAGAAGGAACAATTCCAGAAGGAGCATCGTAAGGAACTGAACCAGTATCATAAGGCAAAACGCAAGCTGGAGCCTTATCTTGTTGAAGGCAGCATGGAAGCCGCAAGAGCGGTTTGGGAAGAAAAAATAGAAGCCATCGAGGTAGATATTTCTACTATGTCGAATGATATTGAATTCACAGCGCTTAAGGAAGAATTAGAGATACTTAAGTACATCAAGGATTCGATCGATTACTGTATCAATCCGAATGGTGAAACTGGCTGTGGCAGTGGTGATAGTGGTGGTTCCGAACAGCCCGTTAAGCCTGATAAGGATGTTGAGGCTGAAAATCAAAAGAAGCAGGCGGAAGAACTGGCTCAGGCTGAAACACATAGACAGCAGGCGGAACGGCTTGTCCGTCAGACGAGGCAGGTTCCGCAGAAAGAGAAAAAGCGTGAGCGAATATCTTTGAGGGACAGGATAGAGGATAAGCAGGAAATCGTTAATGAGTATGACAGGACGCACCGATATGCCGCAAGGGATAATCAGCGGAAGCGGGATGAAAACAATTTATCGTAACAGGAAAAGGAGGTAGAAAAAAACATGTTTCAGGAACAGAATTCCAAAAGTAAGGAGCGCTTAAGACTCGAAGAGCAGAGAGCCAAATATGAGCAGAAGCTCCGGGAGCAGATCAAGAAAGACGAGAAGCGGCAGCGAGAAAGAGAGAAGTCTTTAAAGTTGCTGATAGGTGAGCTTTTTATGGAGCACCTTCCCGATTATATGCTCTATGAGGAAGCCGAGATGGAGAGGATCGTTGCTGCGGCGATGGGATCCGATGCTTGCAGGAATGAAATCGAGAGCATTAAGGCAGAAGCCGGAAATGCTGCGGGGATAGCATCGGATGGCGCATAGAAGACGAATGGGTCTCGTACTTCCAAATCGGATGACGTGAAATCGTCTGCGGATGCTTCTGTTATGGAAAACGATGATGACAGCGAGGATAAGGCTGCGGAACTTTCCATTGACATAGCTAATGACACATCTGACGATGAGGACTCCGAAGAATCGGATGATTCATAGGATGACAACAGCTCTGAAGAGGAGAATGAGGGAGATTATTCGGATGAAGAGAGTGATTAGGAATAAGGATCACGGACTGCCGCTTTTTGTTACATCGGCGGCATGTATGAGCAGATTTATGTGCGGCATGGAATCTGAGCTTATCGGTGGCACGCTGAAACCGAAATATCACAGCGACAGTGCGGGAAGGAGAGGAGTTATGTGGAACAGAAAACAGAATCATATTATAAGGATCCGAAAGACAACATTGCCTTCGAGCGCTGTATTGAGGTCATGAGCAGGCTGATCATGAAATACGGTCCGGGTTTACTTGAAAAGATGGATCAAGAAAAGCTTAAAAGCCTGATCAGTGCCGAGATAGAATCCGGGACGGATAAGACCAGATTTTTAGCACGTATGCTCGGATACTGTAAGCTTATGACGGACAGAAAGTAAAGAGGCAAATGATACGACAGTTTCATGAAAAATATGCAGATTTTTACCTTCCACGCATTGCCGCGAGAGAGGAAATGTGATATATTAGCACTATGGCAGTGCGTGGAGGTGAAATCATGGATATAGCAAAAAGAATAAGGGAACTTCGTGAGAGTGTCGGTGAGAATAGAACAGAGTTTTCAAAGCATACCGGTATCCCGGTTCGTACAATAGAAGACTGGGAATCGGGGCGGCGTACTCCGCCGGAATACATACCGCGACTGATAGCGTATCAGCTCAAGTATGAGGAATTAACAGAGAAGGGAAAAACGGAAACGAAGTGATATGTGGTACAAAAATTGTACCGCAAATTACCCCCCCCCCAGGCCGTCCGAAAACCTTGATTTTCAGCGATCTGTAGCCTGTTTTTGCATCAAATATGCCAGATATATTTCGTTAGATATTAATATCTGACCTTAACAACTGAATAAAGCGCATA
>Ga0310695_10004874_pt1 | contig 24155 bp, 28 predicted proteins | sample RumenRJG_04DNA_FD_203882 | JGI IMG/M metagenome (GOLD analysis project Ga0310695, IMG submission 203882) | Bovine rumen microbial communities from Lethbridge, Alberta, Canada - RJG_04 (v2) (version 2) | ecosystem: Host-associated > Mammals > Digestive system > Stomach > Rumen | place: Canada...
CCGGCATGAAGATGAAAGACTGGGAACGTTTGCTGGCCAGCCGCTTGTTTACTTCCAAATCTAATGCTTTCTGGTTGTTTTTATCCGGGCCGATCATAAACTTATGGCGTGATTTAGGTCCGAAGGGACGCTCGTCGCCCGTCGTGTCAATGACCGGATTCATGCGCTGGTCGGTGCCATGGAAGGTACCGGACATACTGAGGACTTCATTAAAGATATAGATTCTTTGACTGGAAAAAGGAAGCGAGCTGAAATCCTGGGTGTCGCCCAGCCCGGACTCGCTGTCAATCGCATTATCTTCAGCCCGCATACAGAACTCATACATGGCCTTACGTATCCGGCCATCCTCGTATTGCATTTCGAACTGGAAAGAAAGCTTTGCGGACTCTGCATTCTTGTTGATGCATTCAGAGAACAGGTTCTGCACCTTGCTTCCCCGCAGTAGCTGTTTTAAAATATACAGCGCCTCAATCAGCGCTGTCTTGCCGGAACCGTTCTGCCCGTACAGGCCGAGGATGTCGGCCTGAGTGCCATAAGGAACGAAATATTTGCCGCAATGGAAATCTATTTCACCATACTCTACATTCTTGAAGTCCTGTAAAACAATTTTTGTGATACGTACTACAGGAAGACGTGCGCTGTGCTCGTCTGTGATTAAAATGTTTTGTAATTTGGCTTGCGTATGCAATGACAGTTTCATGATGGCCTCACTTATAATATAAAATGAAAAGCAAATAAAAAATAACAATTGTCAAATAATTCCTTAAAATATTCTACCACAAGTCTGGATTCAAATTCAATAATTGATTTAAATTTAAAATATAGCAAATCATAAATATGGCAGGTTTGAAGGAAAAATGGGAATTTGTATCAAAATATGTGGTAAAATATAAATATCAGGATGATTCTGAAAACCCGGATGGTACAATAAAAGACGGAAAGGGGCCGCTATGTTTTTCAAACTGGATATAACGACAAAAAAACATACAGAGATGCAGGATATCACCCGGCTGATACAGAAAGCTGTCACAGACAGCGGTGTGAAAGAAGGACTCTGCACCGTGTTCATCCCGCACACGACTGCTGCGGTCACTATCAACGAGAATGCAGATCCTGATGTAGTGAAAGATTTTACGAAAGAAATCAATAAAATCGTTCCCTGGGAAGACGGTTACCTTCATATGGAAGGAAATTCTGCGGCTCATTTGAAATCAAGTATGATTGGTTTTTCGGAACAGATTATCATAGAGAACGGCAGGCTTGTCCTGGGAACCTGGCAGGGCATTTATTTCTGCGAGTTTGATGGGCCGAGGCATCGGAGAGTTTACGTTAAGATTATGAATTAATTTGGAGGCCTTATGAGACAGGATTTTACCATTGCCGGACCGTTTGGCAAGTTAAGTGGCGTAATCAATTTGTGTGAGAAAGAGTCGGGGCGGCGTCATGTGCTCGTGATGGCCCATGGGTTCCGGGGTTCGATGGATGGTGCCGGACGGGCTGCCGCATTGGCGGATGAAATCGGGGAAAATATTTGCAGCGTGGTCCGTTTCAATTTCAGCTGGTGCACCATGCTGAGCAATCAGGTTGCGGAACTGAAAGCCGTTTTGGATTTTGTCCGCGAAACACTGCGGCCAGAAAAAGTATTCCTGCTGGGACGCAGTTTTGGTGGGGCTACGTGTATTGTTACAGCCTGTGGGGGTGAGAACGCGTATCGACCCTACGGCATGATCTTGTGGTCTGCGCCCAACAGCCTGAAGCAAACTTTTATTCAGGTGCTGGGGGAAGATGCATTTCAGGAAGCGTTGCAGGGTAAGACCATTGTACTGGACGATGAGAGGGGACACGATGAAATTCCGGCAGCGTTTGTTACAGATCTGTTCCATTATGATGTGGCGGAGCTCTTAAAAAAATGGAAAAAGGGTCCATTGTTAATCATCCACGGGGAAAACGATACCACTGTCACACCGGACCAGGCAAAAGAAAATTTCGAAATTGCCGGGGGTGAAAAGCAATTGTGTTATATGGCAGACGACAATCACCACCTGGATCTGCGTTTTAAAGAAGCCGGTGAATTGGTAAAGAATTGGCTTAAAAGAAATATCTAAAAAGACGAATTTTGAACCCAGATAGATTAAATGACGCAATAGTGAAGCCTAAATGACGTCACGAATTGTTTTATTAACAGAATACAGCCAATGGTAAAATTGGGAGGGGAACTGATATGAGAGAAATAGAGAACCGGGTTTTAATGGAGCACTTACAGATGAACGAAATGGAAAAAAAGCTGCTGGAAGAAGAAGGTAAGAAATACGGCCGGCCGCTGGAAGAAATTTCGAAAGATATTAAGTATGACATGTGTTTTGCCTGCGGGGAGCAAAATCCCATTGGGCTGCATTTACATTTTTTCTGGATTCCTAACGGGGTGCTGGCCTTTTTTACGCCCAGACAGGAACACCAGAGTTACGACGGACGTATGCACGGCGGTCTGATTACCGTTTTGCTGGATGAGATCATGGGTAATTACTTGTTCCGGAAAGAAGGCGTGCCTGCTTATACGGCCCGCATCGACCTGCGTTTCCGTACGCCGGTTAAGATTGGTGATACCATCCGTTGCGAAGGGCACGAAGTAAAACGCAAAGGACGGCTGGTAATTATGGAAGGCGTCATCACCAACCCGGACGGAACCGTCGCGGCGGAAGCTACCAGTACGATGATGATGGAAAAATTAACTAAGATGAAGCGTGAATGACCGCATTTCATATTTTTGTTTATGCTTTGTCACAAAGAAAACAAAAGAACAGTTGAAAATATAAAAAATGCAACAAAAGGATTGTTGATTATGTCTACACTCTCACTGAAAGATAAAATCATGGCGTTCATGCAGCGGGAAAGTTACGCGCCCATGACGGCGGAGGAGATGATCTTCGCCATTCCCGTCAAGGAAGAACCCATGCACGAATTCTGGGATGCCATCATGGAACTGGAAAAGGACGGTTACGTGGTGAAAACCCGTTTTGAGACCTACGGTCTGCCGGAAAAGATGGGACTGGTGGCCGGACGGTTCCAGTTAAGCAGCAAAGGCTTCGGTTTCCTCATTCCTGACAACAAGGGAACGAAACCGGACGTATTCATTCCGCCCCGTAAACTCCACGGCGCCATGAACAATGACCGGGTCATGGCCCGTATTGACAGCCATGCGCCGGGACGCCGGCCCGAAGGGGAAATCATCCGTATTATTCAGCGGGCCAACACCAGGGTGGTGGGTGTGTTCAAACGCACCATGGATTTTGCGTTTGTGATTCCTGACGACAAACGGATCGGCAGCGACATTTATATTCTGCGCAGGAATTTTGGCGGCGCGGCCGACAATCAGAAAGTGGTTGTGGAAATTACGGACTGGCCGACGGAAGAACATAATGCGGAACGCCGCAGCGCGGAAGGCCGTGTTGTGGAAGTGCTGGGGTACATAGGCGACCCGGGGCTGGAAATTTTATCCATCATCAAACAGCACGACCTGCCCCTGGACTTTCCGGAAAATGTGAAACGGGCGGCAGCCCGGGTTCCGGAAGAGCTTCGGGAAAAGGACTGGCATGGCAGGGAGGACCGGCGGGACTACCCTGTCGTGACGGTGGACAGCGAAGATGCCAAAGATCTGGATGACGCGGTGTATGTACGGCGTCTGGATAACGGGCGTTACCTGCTGGGTGTTTACATCGCTGACGTCAGCTATTATGTGAAAGCGAAAACCCTGCTGGATCAGGAAGCGCAGGAACGGGGCACCAGCGTGTATCTGGTGGACCGGGTTCTGCCCATGTTGCCCCAGCGGTTAAGCAACGGCATCTGCAGCCTGAACGAAAATGTTGACCGCCTTGTCATGGGCTGCGAAATGGAAATCGAGGGGGAGACTGGCCGGGTCGCAAAATACAGAATTTTCCCGGCGGTGATTCATTCCCATCACCGCCTCAGCTATAATCTGGTGCGTGCCATTCTCGAAGAAGGAGACAAAAAGGCCCTGGAAGATTACGCGGACATCGTTCCCATGCTGGAAGAAATGCGGGAGCTCTGCCGCATCTTGCAGAAAAAGAGAACCCGGCGCGGCGCCATTGAGTTTGACCTGCCGGAGCAGAAAGTCATATTGGATGAAGCAGGCAAGCCGCTGGAAATTAAACAGCGCATTCACGGACTGCCGGAATCCATCATTGAAGAGTTTATGCTGACGGCCAACGAAACGGTGGCGCGGCATCTGTCCATGCTGCAGTGGCCCTGCGTGTACCGGGTCCATGAGTCTCCGGCGGAAGACAAGATGGAAGGGCTGGCCAAACTGCTGCAAAGCTTCAATGTGAAGCTGCGTATTCCCAAAAACGGGGAAGTGCGACCCAAAGATGTGCAGGCGGCTCTGGCGGAAATGAAAGAGCGGCCCGAGGAACGGCTGGTGAACACGGTGGCCCTGCGCTGCATGCGGCAGGCCGTGTATCAGACGGAAAACATCGGACACTTCGGGCTGGCCGCGGAATACTATTGCCATTTCACATCGCCCATCCGCCGTTACCCCGACTTGCTGGTGCACCGTATTTTGCACGCCTGGCTGAAGGATCCGGATCTGACGAAGCATCTGGCTGAACTTTCGGAAGACAGTCTGGAAAGTATGGCGGAGCATTCTTCCGTACAGGAACGCAATGCAGCGGAAGCAGAACGGGAGACAGTGGACTTAAAGAAAGCCGAATACATGCTGGACCACATCGGGGAAACCTATGAAGGCGTGATCTCCGGCGTGACCTCCTTCGGTATGTTTGTGGAACTGCCAAACGGAGTGGAAGGACTTGTCCACATGTCCAGCCTTACGGACGATTATTATGAATTCATTGAAGACCGGTACTGCCTGACGGGAACTCATACCGGCAATACCTACCGGCTGGGCGATACGGTACAGATCGAAGTGCTGCAGGTGAACATGGAAGAACGCAGCATTGATTTCATTATGGCCGGGGAAAACGATGCCATGCGTGATTATATTAAGACACAGCTGGGCAGCGCCGGGGAACACGGAAGAACGCAGCGCGGGAGTAATGCCCGGCGCGGTGGCGGCAGAATGAAAAAGTCCGGCGGCAGTGCAGGACAAAGGGCAGAAGGTTCGGGTAAAACCTATAAATCCGGACACAGCAGCGTAGCCGTTTTACTGGAAGAAATCCGTCAGGACGCGGCTCAGGCTACAGGCGGCGGACGCAGAAAAAACAAACGGCGTCACGGCAGCCACGAACAGATCAACGGTGTGACTCGCCCTTATGCTAAGCGGGGCAAAGGTGGCATCGGTGGAAACAAATACGCAAGTATGAATAATAAGAAAAAACGGAGACACAGATAAAGGAACTTTTGCTTCTTTTAGCGAATAGAATAACAGGTAAAGTAAATAATACGGTCAGAAAAAGAATTCGCAAAACCGTACACGATTGCTATTCCATGGACTCATGTGCCTGTGGCTTCGAAACTCGGGGCTGCGCCCCTCAGACAGTCTCGCCACGACGGCACATTTCATCTCATGGAATGACGCAATCATTCCCGATGTTTTGCTCATATCTTTTCCTGACGCAGTATTTAACATATATCGTATTCTCATCTCTTCAGGAGTAACTATGGTAGAAACAAAAATAAAAATCATTACCGAAAACCGGAAAGCCCGCCACGATTACAACATTGTAGAAGCTATGGAAGCCGGCATGGAGCTGGTGGGTACTGAGGTGAAATCGCTGCGGGCCGGCAAGGTGAATTTAAAAGACAGTTTTGTGCGGATTACCAAAAAAGGGGAACTGGTTGTGATGAACATGCACATCAGTCCTTACGATTTTGGCAATTACAATAACCACGACCCTTTGCGCACCCGGCGTCTTCTAATGCATCGCCGGGAAATCGACCGGCTGCTGGGAAAAGTTAAGGAAAAAGGCTATTCCCTCATTCCGCTGAAGCTGTATTTCAAGCACGGCTTCGTGAAGATGGAACTGGCGTTATGTACCGGCAAGAAGATATACGACAAACGCCGCGACATGGCAGACCGGGACGCAAAGCGTGAGATGCAGCGGGTGTTGAAAGAGCGGAACAAACTGTAGTTAGGATACAAACAGGACCGGTTCTACATTGAGACGAAGAGAAAATGAAGTAGAAGAACATCAAATCGGTGAAATTGAATATCTGTTGCAGTATAAACGGATCCGCCGTATGTATCTCCGCTTAAAGCCACAGGAAGCGAAGGTGTTTGTGACGGCGCCGTATCACACATCTCTGTCTGAAGTGGAACAGTTTGTTGCCCGGAACCGGGAGTGGATCCGGCGTCAGCAGCAAAAACAGGAGCAAATAGTGCCAAAACCGGTTCGTCATTATGTGACCGGAGAGCAGGTGTACGTTTGGGGAAATGCTTATGAACTGCTTGTGCTGACTGACCCGGAGATGGTTCGTCAGCTTTGTGGGGAAGAAGCGGCGGAAGCACTGCAGAAACATAACATGGCAGCCGTAAAAATCGAAAACACAAAATTATTGTTAGCCTGCCCTGCGGAATTTGATGTAATGCAGCGGGAACAATGTCTTGATTTGTGGCTGAAGCGCCAGATGGAAGCTTTTCTGCCTGCTATTTTTCAGGGCTGCGGTACCATGGTGGGCAAGCGGGAGTCCAGCTGGTATGTGCGCAAGATGAAAACCCGCTGGGGAACCTGCAATATCAAAACGGGACGTATCTGTATCAATTTAAGCCTCGGTCATCTTCCACCGGAATATCTGAGCTACATCGTGACACATGAGCTGACCCATCTGTGGGAGAAGGGGCACGGCGAATCGTTCAGGATAAGGATGGACCTGTATTATCCCAAGTGGCGGGAGCGGCGGCAGGAAATCGGGAAACTGGCATATATGTTGTAAGTAAACACTAATAAACCATCATTTTCTGATATCGACGCTGTAAGTATCGGCAGCAGAAACCGGAATCCGGGTTGTAAATAATCCTGACTATACATTTTCCTGCATCAGTTTCTATGATATAATATTTACAAATGACGGGTTAGTTATCTATCTGTGATTTTTTGTTTTTTACAGTTATACAGAAAGGAGTATGAACATGAAAAAGTATGTGTGTAATGTATGTGGTTATGTATATGATCCCGCAGAAGGCGATCCGGACAACGGCGTAGCGGCAGGCACTGCCTGGGAAGATGTTCCGGCAGAATGGGTCTGCCCGTTATGCTCTGCCCCTAAAGAAGATTTTTCGGAAGAATAGATAACTTGTGTTTTCGCAAAGCAGAGGTGACGAGCAGCATGAAAATGAAAAAGGTTCTGTTAGGCGCATTGCTTTTGACATTCCTGTGTTCAGGTGTACCCGGAAAGGCGGTTAACGCAATGGAAAGCAAGAAAGTAGTTCTCAATCCGCTGCCGAAATCGGCGGCAGAAATCAAACCTGCAAATACTCCGCAGCAGACGGCCGCCTATGCCATTGCCGCATTGGTCCGGTATACGGAGAATGCAGAGGCGGGAATTGCCATGCTGGATGTACTGCGGGGGCCCCGTCCTCTGAATAATTTTAACAAACAATTCCTGCGTGACCAGCTCCGGGGCAAGGAATATACGGCAAAGTCCTATTTTGACGGGGCGAATCCTGACAACAATTATACGCCGTCCATGCCTTATACACTGACAGTTTCTGAAACACCCTACAGCTATCAGAATAAAGATTACGCCCAGCTGTGGGTAAAGAGCGGCGGCGCGGATAATCCCAGACCGATTACCATGCGGTTGAAACCATCCACTGGCGAATGGTATCTGTGGGAGTATGAAGGGCTGCTGGCGGGAATCCGTATCCCGGCAAAAGACGATCCCTGGAAATAAAAGCAAATAAGTTTTTATTAAATCGGCTTGGCTTTAAAGAGAATAAAAAATCAGGGTTGTGGCATATAGCTACAGCCCTGTTTCCTTAACATCACAGTTTTTTGTGTTTATTTTCATGAAATTGCAAAGGCATTGTGGTATAATCAATGAATAATAACACCCGTATAGTGTGTATTTTTCGATTTTGTTGTTGCTGAATGATTGGAAGGAGGATTTTCTGTATGAAAAAGTTACTGTTGATGTTGTGTATGCTTTTGTCTTTGTGCGCTTCGGCTTTTGCTGACGATGTCGACAAATCGGATGTTGCGCCGGATTATCAGGCAGTATTGGGTGGCGGCAACGCCGTTGTGGAATTGACGGACCATACTGTGATGGCGGCGGTAGCGAATTTAAAAGTATATCCAAAACTGAATGGGGTTATTCTGCCTTCCGGTCTGAAAAACTATTTTGTAATCCGTACGGGCAAAGAGCAGGCGTTTTTGATTATACCTCATTATAAGAAGACACGCATGATTGTAAGGAAAGCAGCAACCGGTAAGGAAGAAGGAGTATTAAAGGGCGAGATGGAAGGTCGCTCCCTGGTGTTGTTCTGCAACAGGGGTGATGCGATGATTGATATGCTGGTCCGCAGCGGTTATGGTATCCAGTTGGTAAACTTTGTGCCGGAAGCGGAAGAACTGCAGGAAAACGGACAACCGGGCGGTATGATAATCCCGGAACGCAGGCAGCGTTTCCTGAAAGATGTTACGGGCCGGATCCGTCATGACGGAGAAATGATTTCGATGGAATAATAGCCAGTGAGTTGAGTTATTGTTTCTTAGACAGCAGTACAAGTGGATTTATCTGTCGCTGTCTTTTTGATATACTGTTCGAAATGAGGTGAAGAAGAGAATGCCGGCTGTTACAGAGCAAAATTTAACCCTGTTGACAGACTTTTATGAGCTGACAATGGGGAACGGATATTTTTTGAACGGATTCTATAAAAAGCAAACCTATTTTGATGTATTTTACCGCAGCGTTCCCGATAATGGCGGTTTTGCCATAGCCTGCGGGCTGACGGATATCATAGAATATGTAAAGAATCTGCATTTCAGTGAAGCGGATATTGAGTTTCTGCGCAGTAAAGGCATCTTCGATGAAAAGTTCCTGAGATATCTGCGCAAGTTTAAGTTTACGGGAGATATCTATGCAGTGCCGGAAGGCACACCGGTATTTCCCCACGAACCGATTATTACGGTGAAAGCGCCGGCGGCAGAAGCGCAGCTGATGGAGACTTTTATCCTGCTTTGCATCAATCATCAGTCCTGCATCGCTACGAAAGCAAACCGTATCGTGCGTGCCGCAGAGGGCAGGCCGGTGATGGAATTTGGTTCCCGCCGGGCTCAGGGGGTTTCCGGTGCGGTGATTGGAGCCCGGGCTGCTTATATTGGCGGCTGCGTGGCTACGGCCTGCACGCTGACGGATGAGCTGTACGGCGTTCCTGCAGCAGGCACTATGGCACATTCCTGGGTACAGATGTTTGATACGGAATACGAAGCCTTTAAGTTTTATGCGGAAACCTATCCCAACAATGCGGTGTTGCTGGTGGATACTTACAACACGTTAAAGAGTGGTGTCCCAAATGCAATCAGAGTATTTAAAGAATATCTGGCAAGTGGAAAGAAGTTTGGTAATTTCGGCATTCGTCTGGACTCCGGCGATTTGGCCTACTTAACGAAAAAAGCCCGTTTCATGCTGGATGAAGCGGGGCTTACGGATGCTAAAATTGTGGTTTCCAATTCTTTGGATGAATACCTGATCCGGGATCTGTTGCAGCAGGGCGCAAAAATCGACTCCTTCGGTGTTGGCGAGCGGCTCATCACCAGCAAGAGCAGTCCGGTATTCGGCGGCGTATACAAGCTGGTAGCGGTGGAAAAGGAAGATGGGACTATTGTTCCCAAAATTAAAATTTCCGAGAACACCGCCAAGATCACTAACCCGGGATTCAAAAAAGTTTACCGCTTCTATGATAAGAAAACAGGAAAAGCCATTGCGGATGAAATCTGTCTGCGTGAGGAAGTTGTGTCTGAAGCGCTGCCCCATACTATCTTTGACCCGGAAGCCACCTGGAAGCAGCGGATACTGAAGGACTTCATCGTCCGGGAATTGCAGGTGCCCATTTTCAAAAAAGGCAAGCTGGTGTACAAGCAGCCCGGCCTGAAAGAGTTGCAGGCATATTGCGTCAAAGAAGTGGCCGGCCTGTGGGACGAAGTGAAACGGTTTGAGAATCCCCATAAGTACAACGTGGACCTGTCCAAAAAATTATGGACGCTGAAGCATGATATGCTGGCTGCGGCCGGAAGACGGGAAGAATAAAGCAGTCAAGGTTTGGATGTAAGGGGATTTATAGAAGTCTATTCAAATTTGAATAAAAAGTAAGCGCACAGGGGTTTAGCGAAACCCTGTGCGCTTACTTTTTGTAAAAAAACGATATGATCTTACAACATCTTCAGCAACAGTTCCGTAGTCTGTGGCAGATCAGGAACAACGGCTTCTTCCAGTTTTCCATTGTCTACCGCCTCTGCCAGATGCGGATCCACCGGTAGCTTGTCCTGACAGATGACGCCGTGTGCTGCCGCAGTTTCTGCCAGTCTGCTTTTGCCGAAGAGGGAATGTTCTTTACCGCAGTCCGGGCATTTGAAATAGCTGAAGTTTTCTACGATGGACAACACGGGAACGTCCATCATCTTTGCCATGTTGCAGGCTTTTTCCACAATCATGCCTACCAGTTCCTGGGGGGAAGCGACGACGATGATGCCGTCTACCGGCATGGTCTGAAAAACGGTAAGGGGAACATCTCCGGTTCCCGGGGGCATGTCAACCAACAGAAAATCCACGTCGCCGTAAATTACATCCGTCCAGAACTGCTGGATGGCTCCGGCGATGATAGGGCCGCGCCAGACAACAGGATCGGTTTCGTTTTGTAATAACAGATTGATAGACATAACCTTGATGCCCATGCGGGTCTCCATGGGGAATACGCCGCGGTCTGTCATCAGCGCCTGTCCGTGGAGACCGAAAGTTTTGGGAATGGACGGCCCCGTTACGTCCGCGTCCAGAATCGCCACCTGTTTGCCCGCGCGCCGCAGTGCCATAGCCAGCAGGGAAGTGACCATGGATTTTCCCACGCCGCCTTTGCCGCTGACCACGCCAATTACTTTTTTAATATGACTTTCTTTATGCGCCGGCTTTTTGAAAGAAGCCGGGTCCTGCCGTTCACCGCAGCTGGCGCTGCAGCTTCCGCAATCGTGATTACAATTTGCCATGATGATTCGTCTCCTGAAAAAGATTTACTAAGTCATACAGAGTTAAATAAATTTTACATTACGTTTTGTATATCAGATTCGTTTCTATTTCGTTACAATTTTGATAAACAACAGTGCCAATACCACAATGATCAGTGGTTTAACAATTTTGTTAGCTTTGGTCAGTACCATGCCTGCTCCGATATACGCGCCGATAAAATTACACACGGCGCCTGCCAGGCCTAACTGATAATCCACGTTGCCGCTGAGGATGAAAGTAATCAGTGCCGCAATGTTGGAAGTCAGGTTGGCGGCTTTTGTCAGTCCCGCTGCATTTCGTACATCCAGCATGGCCCAGCCGGTTAAAGCCAGCAGCAGGAACGTGCCCGCGCCGGGACCGTAAAATCCGTCATAACCTCCTATGAAAAACGCAATGACAGCAATCCGCAGGGGCGTTCTGTTGTCTGTCTTGTCTACATACGAATTGGGGTCCTGGCTTAGTCCCTTGTTGCGCATAACGTAAAACGCTGCAATGGGAAGCACGATAATAAGCAACTTGTTGAAAACCTCATCGCTGATGAGCAGTGTCAGCCTTGACCCGATGGAAGAACCGATAAAGGCGCCGACAATGCAGATCAGGGCAGGCCGGAGTTTGATAAAACCGTTCAGGGCCAGACGTGCAGTAGAAACACTGGTGCCGATAGCCGAACTGAATTTATTGGTGCCCAGTGCCAGATGGGGAGGCAGACCTGCCAGCAGATAGGCAGGCAGGGTGATGAGGCCGCCGCCTCCGGCGATGGAATCCACAAAACCGCCAAGAAACAGCAGCGGACAGATAATCAGGTATTGTGTATAAGAATCCATCACAATATTCCTTACTAGCTATTCCGGCGTGGCAGGCTGCTGATGACTTCACCGCCAGCCCAGGCCACCGCTTTTTCCGCCAGCACTTCCGTGGCGTCCACAAAGCAACCCTGCAGCTTGTACATCTGTACCGCTACCGGAACTTCCGTACAGCCTAAAATGAAAGCTTCCACGCCCCGCTGTTCCATGGCGTGCAGTACATTTTGGGCAGGCGCGGCATCGTAATTGTAATTCGTAGCCTTCACACCGTCGTAAATCATTTCATGGATGATTTCTGTTTCTGCTTCTTCGGGGTGGAGCAAAGTCATACCCAGCTCTTCAAAGGCTTTTTTGTAAATGCCGGAGGCACAGGTGCCTGCCGAGGCCAAAAGTCCCAGGGTGCGGTAGCCTTCTTCCGCACAGAACTTTGCTGTTTCCTCAATCATGTTGATGAAAGGCGTTTTCACCTGTTTCTGTACTTCCGGCAAAAAGTAATGAGCTGTATTGCAGCCGATGATGATTACGTCTGCTCCCATGGCGGTGAGGCGTTCCGCTGATTTTATCATCTCCGGAACCGGGCTCGGCCCTTTGCCGAAGATGCATTCGGAACGGTCCGGAATGTTGGTGTTGTTGTCAATGACCGTATGGATATGCTCCTGATCTTTGATGGCTTTCGTTGCCACGATAACTTTCTGCATCAGGTCTACAGTTGCCATGGGGCCCATGCCCCCCATAATGCCGATGGTTTTCATTCGTATCTCCAATCTGCCGCTCCGTTGGCGGCGCAAGTAATTGCTTGTTAAATGAACATTGTGTAATAAAAATTATACCACAGAATTCCCGGAAAATGTAAAAAATCTGCGAACCGAAAAACCTCATCTAAAAAAAATGCTGATACAACTGTAATGTCAGAGTTGTGATATAATTTAAAAAAGAAAACCGGAGAAAAGATATCCCGTCCTTCCATAATTCTGACACACATTTTTTATACAATATATCAAGGAGGTAATGAACATGGCAAAAACAATTATCGCTACAAACAAAGCGCCAGGGGCAATCGGGCCCTATTCTCAGGGAATAAAAGCCAACGGTTTCGTGTTTGTGTCCGGTCAGCTGGGCCTGATACCGGAAACAGGAGTATTTGCGGAAGCCGGTGTGACAGGACAGACCCGTCAGTCCCTGAAGAATGTAAAGCATGTGCTGGAAGCAGCTGGTTCAGGTTTGGGAAAAGTTGTGAAAGTCACCGTTTTTCTGAAAGATATGAAGGATTTCGCGGCGATGAATGCGGTGTATTCCGAATTTTTTACAGAGGATTTCCCGGCCCGTTCAGCGGTTCAGGTGGCAGCCCTTCCCAAAGATGGTTTAGTAGAGATTGAAGTAATTGCGACAGCGTGACGGAGGCTGACATGAAACGAAAATTCATCGCTTTATTGCTTGTTATGATGACTGTGCTTATTTTTTTCTGCAGCGGTTCGTTTGCAGCGGAACGGGACAGTATTTCTGTCAATGGGCATGCCAGCGCAGAAGTTGCGCCGGACATGGCGACGCTGTACGGTAATCTGGAAAAACGGGCAGCCGTCGCAGAGGCGGCGAGGGAAAGCCTGACAAAGGATATGGCGTCGTTCAGACATATGTTGCTGGGCCAGATGATTGCCGGGCAGGATGTCCAGACCGTCCGTTATACGTTGCAGCCGGAATACAGCTATGAAAAGAATAAACGCAGGCTCACCGGTTACATTGCCCGGGCGGATTACAAAGTGAAAATCAAAGATCTGGAAAAGCTGGGCGTGGTGATCGATAAGTCCATCGGCTGCAACTTTACTGTTGACAGGGTGGAATTCGGGCTGAACAACCGCTCCCTGTTTGAAAACAGCCTTCTGGAGGAAGCAGTGGTCAATGCCAGGAGCAAGGCTGCCGTGGTTGCCCGGGCGGGCGGGCGTACTCTGGGACGCCTGATACATGCAGGCTTCAGCACATCAGGCAACGTGACACATACCATGAACCGCAACGTGATGATGGCAAAAGCAGCCAGCCTGGATACGGCGGAAGTTGCACCCACCGAACTGGATCCCGGCGTCATCACCGTAAACGCGAATGTAGATCTTGAATTTGCGCTGGAATAATTCTTAATCAGAGCAACTCAAAGAATTCACATTTCGTTTGATTGATTTTGTAATTGACTTGTGCTATAATCCGTTATGCACGAAATCTGCGGCAACGGTGCTGTTTTAACAGCCTGTTCTGACAGCACGGCGTACCGGGTTGCAATCCGTTGCGGTGGTCAGCTGTTACTCTTTCCTGCCATGGGCAGGGGCCTTTAACCGGGGGTGTAAAGGCTTCGACGGGTATAGGTGGTGTACGATAAGCGAGCCGTGGTTCCATCAGCACGTTAAACGGTGGACGTTTAAATTTAAACGCAGATCACGAATTAGCACTGGCTGCTTAATTAAAGCAACCCGTTCTGCCAATCCGGCTCCCGCAGGAGCGGTAAGAACGTCACTTAGCGGGATCGTCCGTGAGCAAGGTTCGTAGCTCCGGGTTAAATCTTACGAACTAGCGATGGCGCAGCCGGTCGGCAGGCGGTGCCGGAGCGAAACAAAGTATGCTGTCTGCGCTCGGAGAAAGTTGTATGGCAATATGTTCGGACGAGGGTTCGACTCCCTCCACCTCCACCAGAATGACTCCCACTTTTTGTATACTGTAAAAGTGGTGAAAAATAAGAGAAGAGATACCGAATCGAAATCCGGTATCTCTTTTTTTGCTTTTCATGTTTTTTTCCCCGCCGTAACCGGCGGACTCTTCAGCGCTGCTTTCCGTAAGGCGATATGTTGCGCTGAAGGCAGCTTGCGATAATTTTTTGCCAGATTGTTTTCCCAGTCGCCGTACAAGGGGTTGGGCAGCAGGATAAATTTAGTGCCGAAGTCGCGTTTGTACCCGTCAACGATGCGGTTGCGTTTTGCATTTTTGTCGTGCTTCAGCATGGCGGCGATGTCTAACATCATTTTGGTTTTGTCTTTTCCGGTTTGCAGTTCTGTTCCCGGTGCAGCGGCAGTTTCATTTTTTTCGCGAATGAATTTGTGTTTTGCTTCCGTGTCGCTGCTTTTTGTTGTTTCGCTGCCGGATTTTATTTCGCCAGCTTCTTTTTTGTAAATTATCTCATTGTCTTCCCGCACAGCGCCGATGGGAAAATCACCGGCGTTGTCGCCCAGATAGCAGATGATATCATAGCGTCGCGCCAGCCTGGCAAAGTTCTTCATCTTGCTGCCGCTGCGGTCATTCATCAGCAGATGTGTTGCGTCGGGAAAGGGGAGACCGGCTTTTTGCAAAAAGCGGATCGTGGCCTCTTTGTCCTGCGGGCCGCGGGCGGTTACGTAGAAAATCTGAACGCCGTGCTTGTCAGCATGTTTCAGAAAATCCCCGGCGCCGGGAATCAGTTCGTTTTGCTGCAGGATCCACTGCTCCCAGGCATTGAAGTTGGCCCGTGCTTCGGGATGTTCAAGATAATGTACCTGCATGGGCGCATTGCTGACGATGGTATCGTCGATGTCGAGAACGACGGCCAGCGGGCGAAGACTTCTTTTTTGTTCCGATAGTTTTTTCTTTTCTTCTTTCCTGCGCTGCTCGATGGCTTTATCCACTTCCATGGTTGCCAGATTGTACGCCTGGTAGCTCAGGGCCCGGTATTCAGCGGAACGCTGTATCCATAAAACCGCCATCAGGTGTTCTTCTTCGGCCAGTTGCGAAGCGGTGAGGTATTGCATTTCCTCCTGCAACGGGGCGGCAGGGGTTACGGCAGCGTTAGCCGGTACTGTTGCAAGGCAAATGCCGGCAACGAGCAGCAGCGAGGTACCGGATGTGAGGAGTAAACGGCGGATACAATTCATGGTACAGACCTCCCCGCATATTAGAAATAAAACTTCTGAATTTTTATGATACTCCTATTATAACATGACAACATGGTTTATAATAGGGAGCAGGAGGATAATTACCAATGGATAAACAGGTGCAGGCCGTCATCTTTGATATGGACGGCGTGATTTTTGATTCGGAGCGGCTGGTGATCGAATGCTGGCAGGTCATTGCCGAAAAACATAACATTCCGGATATTGTGGAAATCTGTATGCGGGTTCAGGGCAATAACCGGCAGGAAACGGGGAAACGGTTCCGGGAAAAATACGGGAATGATTTTCCGTATGATACCTATAAAAAGGAAGTGACTGCCTTGTTCCGCGAACGGTACGGCGAGGGAAGGCTGCCATTAAAACCCGGCGTCGTGGAAATTTTACAAGATTTGAAACAGCGGTGTGTACCATTGGCACTGGCTTCTTCCACCCGTTCGGATATTGTGAAACTGGAGCTGGAGGAAGCCCGTCTGTTGTCGTTTTTTGACGCAGTCCTGGGTGGGGACATGGCGCCCCGCAGCAAACCGGAACCGGACATTTTTCTGGCAGCGGCCAAAGTACTGGGAGCGATTCCTGCAAACTGTTATGTGCTGGAGGATTCTTTTAACGGGATCCGTGCGGCGCACCGGGCGGGGATGCACCCGATCATGGTGCCGGACATGCAACAACCCGATGAGGAAATGCGCGGATTGGCGGAGGTAATTGTGGACGATCTTCCGAAAGCAATGGGATATCTTCAGGCCAGAATGTAAAGGGCGTTTTACATAACGTGGCGGATCATTGCGATTTGCAATAGCAGGTTGTGTTCACTCTGCCTTACCGTTTTGCTGATTTATATATTCTCGACAATTTCAGGTTGACTTTGGCATTTTGATTTTGTATCATTGATTTATGCAAATATATTAGTGAAAGAAGGGTAAGTTTATGTTTTTTAAAAGCAAAAAGTTTTTGGCAGCCGGTATGCTCCTGTCCATGATGGCCTTTGCTGCGGCCGGTTGCGGCGGCGGAGATAAAAAAGCGGAAGCTCCGAAAAAAGACGCGGCAAAAGTATATAATGTAGGCATCGTCCAGATCGTACAGCATGAAGCACTCGATGATTCCCGCAAGGGTTTCATCGAAGGCATGAAGAAAAAAGGCTTCGTGGAAGGCAAAAACGTAAAATACGACGCGCAGAATGCACAGGGGGATCAGTCCAACCTGCAGACCATCGCCCAGCGTTTTGTAAACAATAAGGTTGACCTTATCTGCGCCATTTCCACGCCTGCAGCCCAGACCGTGGCCAACGCAACGAAAACTATTCCGATTGTAGGTAATGCTATCACCAGTTTTGAATCTGCCAAACTGGTCAAATCCGATAAAAAACCGGAGACCAACGTAACCGGCGCCAGCGATATGGCCCCTGTGGCGGCACAGTTGGATCTGGGCCTGAAACTGAAACCCGGCGCGAAGAAAGTGGGTCTGATGTTTACCTCCAGCGAAATGAATTCCCAGATTCAGATTAAAATGGCGGAAGAGCATCTGAAAAAGGTGGGCGTTGCGTTTGAAGAAGGCAGCGTAAACACCGTTAACGATATTCAGGAGATTGCCCGGAGCCTGGTAAGCAAGGGCGTTGACTTCATCTATGTTCCCACCGATAACATTATCGCATCCGCTACGCCGGCGCTGGTCACCATCACTAATGAAGCAAAGATTCCTGTTATTGCGGCAGACGCAATCCTGTTAAAGAACGGAGCCACGGCCAGTGTCAACATCGAATTTTTCCAGTTAGGTGTTATCAGCGGCGAAATGGCCGGCGATATCCTTTTGGGCAAGGCGAAACCTCAGGATATGCCCATTGCCGTCCAAAAAGAGTTCACTCCCAGCATCAACAAAGCTCAGGCTGAAAAACTGGGTCTGAAAGTTCCTGAAGATATTGCGAAGTTTGCGAAATGATCGGTTGTCGTTTCTGATACTTGAGGAATCACCGATTCAAAATTGCGGCGCGTAAAACATAAAATTAGTTAAAGGTGAAATCCCGGTCCTGAAAACGGATCGGGATTTTCTTTTCTAAAAATATATTGTAGAATATTATTATAATTCATCCTGATAGTGTATAATAAGTAAAAAAGAAATACCGGGGTGATGAACTTTAAAGCTTATGACTTATAATGAAATGAAAGGCTTTGGGAAGAAAGGGTGGACTACATGGATGCGCTTACCTTGATTAAGACACGCCACAGCACACGCAAATTTTCAGATAAACCTGTAGAAAAAGAAAAACTGGAACAGGTCATCGAAGCAGGGCGCTTTGCACCCAGCGGCGGCAATAACCAGACGACGCATTTTATTGTAATCCGGGATAAGGCTGTATTGTCAGAACTGGCCCGCATAGCCCGGGAAGAGTTTTCGAAGATGGAACTGAAACCTGATACTTATGCGTCGATGGCAAAGTCTATCAAGCTGAGCAAAAAGGGAACGTATGTATTTCATTACAATGCGCCGGTGCTGATTCTGGCAGCGAACCGGATCGGTTACGGCAACAATATGGCAGACTGCAGCTGCGCAGTGGAAAACATGATGCTGATGGCAAATGCGCTGGATCTGGGCAGCTGCTGGATCAACCAGATTAACTGGCTGAACAGCAACCCTGTCATGGTTGCCTGTCTGAAAACCCTGGGCATGCAGGACGGGGAGACTGTCTATGCCAGTATGGCGCTGGGATATCCTGATTCACCGGACGGGCTGCCTCTGCGGCGGATAGTGGAACGGAAAGGAAATCCGGTAACGTATGTAGGGGAGGTATAATTATGAATCTGTATATCTGGCGGCATAATAAAACCTATCACAGCCACAGTATGATCAATGAGCCCTGCGTGGTGAACGAGTTTTATCTGGACGCATTGGCAATCGTGGAAGCGGAAACGCTGGACGATGCGCTGAAACTGCTGGAAGAACGGAATGAAGGCTGGCGGGTGGAAGACCTGCGGGAACTGGAGCCCATCGTGGTGCCGCTGACCGGGGCGAAAGTGATCTACACCCATATCCGGGGTTCCATCGATCATTTGTAAAGGAGTGACTGACCGTGCGTTTTGATTATTCAAAAATAGAAGAAAAGGCCCTGCCGCATTTTAAAGGCGGGGAAAAAGAATTGAATGCCAAAATGTTTGCAGATGCAAACAATAAGATTCTGCTGGGTCGCCTTGTGCCGGGTGCGACTGTTGGTGAACATAAGCATGAAGGAAGCAGCGAGATTATTTACGGTTTATCCGGAAAAGGTTACATTGTCTGCGACGGGGAAAAGGAAGTCCTGGAGCCCGGTGTGGCCTGCTACTGCCCGGAAGGATCAACCCATACTGTGATTAATGACGGCACGGAAGACTTAACGTTTTTTGCCGTTGTGCCTGAACATGGGAAGTAAGTGACTCCATGCACTCAACATTTTTTCTGTACGGCTCGCTGGGATTAGGCGTATTGTTCCTGTCCACGTCAGCGATTTTTGTCAAACTGGCGGAAGCACCCTCGGGTATCATTGCCTTTTACCGTCTGCTGTTTACCCTGTGTTTTTTAGTACCTGCCCTACTGTACCGGAAAAAGGAACGGGAACAACTGTATCAGCTTGACGGGCGTCAGATCAGGCTGGCCGTTGTCTCGGGGGCATTGCTGGCCGTTCACTGGGTAATGTGGTTTGAATCCCTGCGGTATACATCGGTGGCCAGTTCCACGGTGCTGGTTTCCCTGCAACCGCTTTTTTCCATATTGTGGGGCGGTCTGCTGTTGCACGAAAAAGTTTCCCGGAAGGGTATGATCGGTGTGTTTCTGGCTATTGCCGGTTCCATCATCATCGGCTGGGGGGATTTTCAGGTCAGCGGTGCAGCGTTCTGGGGAGATTTGCTCTCGTTTGCGTCTGCGGGAGTCATCAGCCTGCACTTTCTCTTCGGGCAGATTCTCCGGAAAGAACTGGATGTGCTGCCTTATACGACAGTGTGTTATTCGGCCAGTACGGTATGCCTTGCCTTGTACGCGCTGGTTTCAGGCCAGGCCTTTACCGGTTACTCCCTGCAGACCTGGGGATGTTTTTTAGGTCTTGCCCTGTTTGCAACGGTTGGCGGACAGTGTGTATTTAATCTGCTGCTTAAATATCTTCCGGCTACGGCTGTCACCATGGGGATTCTGGGTGAACCGGTAGGAACGATTATCCTCGCGTTTCTGATTTTCGGTGAAAGTATCGTGTTGCAGCAGGGACTGGGGATGCTCTGCATTTTAGGCGGGCTGTGGATTTATTTCAGCAAGAAGAAGTGATTTGCCGTACGGATTCATTCTGTATGTCAGCGGGAACAGGCTGACGTGATTGTGATAAAGAGTAAATAAAAAATGGAAGGCTACGTTTGAAAGATGGCAGAATTAGATAAAGCCGGAATTGACAAAGATAAAACAGAAGAAAGTACTGTCGGGCATGAGATTGATGAGAAGATGCCTGAAAGTATCGAAAATCAGATTGAAAACCGGCTCAATGAGATTCGGGATGGAATCGGCAGCCGGATCAATCCGATTTTTATGGCAGCTAATAAGTTTTCCAGCAACGTGCGGCAGGCGCTGGACCTGGAGACGGATCCGGGACTGCTGGAGGAGCCGGAGTATGGGGATGTGATATGTGTGCATCGCATCGGGTTTGAACATTATGGCATCTATGCGGGCGACAACAAGGTGATCCATTACGACATTGACCCATCGGATCATTATAAGATCTGTATCCATCAGGCAGATATGGAGGAGTTCCTGAACGGGAGTCTTGTCTACAGCATCTGTGAATTTCCGAAAGTGTACGGGCGTCCTACGGAGGAAATACCTTTTGCGGAGTTCCGGAAAAAGTTTGCCCATCCTGAAAAGGCTCAGACTCTGTGGGATGTGCTGAAAATCAGCAATTATCACCTGTACACGCCGGAGGAAACAGTGGTCCGCGCCCGGGAACGTATCGGTGAAACACAGTACAGTTTGTGGACGAACAACTGCGAGCACTTTGCCATCTGGTGCAAAACAGGCATTTCCGAATCCCATCAGATTGAAGACTTGCTGAGTGTAGTGGCAGAAACCGGCCGCCAGATTAGAAAAGGATTGCAGGTCGGACTGGAAATCGCTGCGGATTTTGCGGAAGAAGTGGGCAAACGTATCGAAGAACGGGAAAAGGAACAAACGAAGCAGGGGACGAATTCAGTATAAATATTTCCGGATTGTTCCGGACGAAAGGAAGATTCAATCCTGTTACGGGTTGGATGTGGTAAGAATCATGAAATTTGCGGAAGTACAAGTGGGTGTGCCTTACCCCGAAAAAAAATTCAAAGTGACAGAAGAAGCGGTGAAGGCCTATGTGGCAGCGGTGGAAGATAAGGAACCGCTGTATGAGTCGGAACGTCTGGTTCCCCCGGCCTATGCTGCTGTTTACACCCGGTGGGAAGCGCTGACCGGCGAGCAACTGGAAAACGGAACGGTCCATATGAAGCAGGTATTCCGTTACCGTAAGCCCATTCATTGGAATGAAACACTGACGCTGCGGGGTCAGGTGAAAGAAAAAATGGAAAAACGCGGCCTGAAATTTGTGGTGCAAAAGGTAGAAGCTTTTAATGAAGCCGGGGAACTGGCCGTGGAAAGCGAAATCACCATTATTTTGCCGGCGTAAAGGATGGATTCTTAAAGTAAGCATTGCGCATCAGCTTTCTTATAGAAGCGTTGCGTAATGTGTGCGGTTGTCTTGATGAAAAGCTTCATAAATGGAAGCGGGAAGAGGAAAAAATGAAAGAAATCAGTAAAGGTGATGTGTTTACATTACCGGCAAAGAATGTGACCCAGGAAATGATTAACCGCTATGCAGACGCAGCGGAAGACCACAACCCGCTGCATATTGATCCGGAGTTTGCAAAAACCACGCGCTTCGGCGGGACGATTGCCCATGGCATGTTAAGCGTGGCCTTTATTCAGGAACTGATGATCCATACATTTGGCAGGGACTGGCTGACCAGCGGGGTAATCGAAACGAGCTTTATGGCACCGGTATATCCGGGCGACACGATTACAACGGAAGCCAAAGTCATGAAGGCTGTACCGGTTGAAGGCGCGGAGAATGAACTGCAAGTCCGGATGCAGGTGCAGTGCCTGAACGGAAAGCAGGAAAAAGTGATTAAAGGCACGACGGAAGTAATAATTTCATGAGCATACAGTTGACCATCACGAAGCTGCTGGTACGCCTGTCCGGTAGCAAGCGTATCACCGGCCTGCCCAGGGATAAAATGCTGAAGCAGATACGCAGGCGTAACAAGCTGAATCGTTTCTTTGTCCCAAAAGACGGGAAATTTCTTTATCGGGATGAAACGGTACGGGTCGTTAATCTGGACGGCACTGCCGGAAATAACAGGCAGCCTGTTTCTGAAGAAGGGCTTTCCGAAGAGTTTCATTGCCTGGCAATCTGTCATAAAAATAAGGCGAAAAAGGCTGTCCTGTGCGTATACGGCGGAGGGCTTTTATTGGCGCCGCCCCGGATGTTTGTTGGCTTTGCAAAAAAGATGGCGGCCAATACGGGAGCGGATGTGTGGTTTCCCTATTATCCGCTGTGCGATGAATATACGATTCGGGACAGCGTCCGCATGCTGCAGCAAGTGTATGCCGCTATGTGCCGGGAATACGCAGACGTACGCTGGTATGGCTACTCCTCCGGCGGGGCGTTGCTGCTGTTACTTGGAGCATACCTGAATGAGAACAATAACCCTTTGCCCATGCCGGAAAAACTAATACTGATTTCTCCCGGAGGGGTACCTTCTACAGAGGAAGAATGGGAAAAGATGCAGTCCCTGAACAGCAAGGATATCATGCTTTCGGCGCAGTATATGAGAACTATACAACCGTTGCTGTCTCATGGTAAGACGACAATACCGCAATGGATGCAAAGCTGTGACGGAGCAGATTTTTCAGGCTTTCCGGAGACCTGGATTTATTACGGGACATCGGAAGTGCTTTCTGCCAAAGCTGCGACCTATGACGAAATGCTGACGAAAGCAGGGGTAAAGCACCATCTGAAAATGGCGAAAGATATGCCGCACTGTTATTGTACCACGGTATTTTTCCCGGAAGCAAGGGAAGACTACGAAGAGACGATGCGGATATTGCGGGAATGAAATAAGAGTTACACGTTGTTACTGCAACATATTGCGAAGCTGTACTAACTTGCAAACAAGAGGAATAGTTCTTTGTGAAGCGGAATTCCGGACAAAAAACAGCCAGCCGATTTGATGCGGCTGGCTGTTTTATTTTTGTGTATTAAGTATTATCTTGCTTCAGATTACAATTATGGTAGTTGCAATGTTACAGTGTTCAGTTACTTCTTGTAAGTATAAACTTTTTTCAGCGCTTCCACTGCGTCTGCGCATTTCAGGTAAGGCGGATGAGATTTCTGTTCGCCTGCGCCACTGCGTAAAGAATTATTGTAGTAATAGTAACCCGCATATTCTTTTAAGTCAGTATTATCTGCGGAAAGGCTGTAATAGGTGCCATATTTGAAGAGAAGGACGTGCGCGGTGATGTGTTCCGGATCCGTGTAGACTGCTAGTTTAAACGTATTATTTTTTGTCATGTCAAATTCGATTTCAACCGTTTCAGCGTGCTCACCCTGTTTGTCCAGCGCGGTTTCGTTGGTTTTGGCAACTTTATAATAAATTACGTTTGCTGTATCAGAGTTGACCGCTTTTTCTGTCCGGAAAAAGTGCAGGTTGTGTTTTTGGGCTAATGTTTCCACGTCCTGCGCTGTATTGTCCAGCCTCAATTCCATAAAGAAATGGTGTAGATTCGTTTTGGGCACGATGTCCTGCGGCTTTTCTTTGTCAAGAAGAAGGGAAAGGGCAAGACCTGCCGTAACAATAAGGAAAACTATGATAAAATCGCGAATCCGGGATGTTTTGCGTTTTCTCTGGTTGGAAGCTTCTCTTTGTTCTACGGGATACATCTCAGACACGTTAGTTTCTTTTTCTGCAGCATCTTTCCCCTTATTCCGGTCGGATTGCTTTTCATCTGATTCCGTATCTTTGGAAATCATAAATTCATTGCCGCAGTATTGGCATTTTGCGTAGTTATTCTTTACGTCCGTTGTCAGCGTAGCGCCGCAGTTTGGGCATTTCAGATTGTATATTTTCATGACAGGTGCCTCCTTTCGCTATAAAAAAACCGGAAGCCAGATACCTACTGACTTCCGGTTGTTTTTAACCTGGTCGGGGCGGCGAGATTCGAACTCACGGCCTCTTGT
>Ga0310695_10004875_pt1 | contig 24153 bp, 25 predicted proteins | sample RumenRJG_04DNA_FD_203882 | JGI IMG/M metagenome (GOLD analysis project Ga0310695, IMG submission 203882) | Bovine rumen microbial communities from Lethbridge, Alberta, Canada - RJG_04 (v2) (version 2) | ecosystem: Host-associated > Mammals > Digestive system > Stomach > Rumen | place: Canada...
GGGATGTCAAGATTCAGAATTTCTGAATTGAATTCTGGAATTTTTTCGTCGTAAACGGAACTTGGTCCGCCGGAAAAAACAATTCCGCGACAGTTTTCAAAAACTGAAAGGTCTGTAGATGGAAGGGCAATTTCTGAATAGTAACCAAGCATACGGAATCTTTTTGCAATAAGATGAGCATACTGGCTCCCGAAATCCAAAACAACAATTTTTGAGCGTGACATATAAAATCCTGTGCCGTGTTGCGGCTGTCAAAAAATATTTGTAGAACTTGCAGCATTAAGCTGATTATTCCTTGATTGTATCAGATTCAAAGGTTTGTGTGAATTAATTAAGCTGTCTCAAATATGTTTTTATGAGTGGAATTTATCCTTTACTTCTGACCAGATTGAGCAGCTTCCTTTCTGATAATTCTTTGAGTAGTAAAGAGCCTTATCAGCGTTTTCCAAAACCTTATCTAGCTTGTAAATTTCTTCGATATCCTGGTTTGTGCTTATACCCATACTGAATCCCAAAAGTCTTTTTGTTGGAATTTCCAGTGTGTTCACTCCGAGTTTTTCCTTTATTGCAGGAATAAAGTAGTCTTCATTTTTAAGTCCTTCTACAAGGCGGTTAAAGACATTCAGGGCTTCGGTTGTTTCTGTATCGTTCATTACGACTACAAATTCATCGCCGCCAAAGCGGGCAATAAAGTCTGACTGGCGGCAGATTTTTGAAAGAAGCTTTGCAAAAGACATGATCAATATGTCGCCAACATTATGACCGAAAGTATCGTTGTAATATTTAAAGTTGTCCAAGTCAATGAAAGCAATTGAAACCTGAAGCTTTGTCTTCTTTCGTATTTCAAAGCGCCTTATACGGTCGCCTTCAATTGTAATGTGCTGCTGCAGGGCATGCCTGTTGTTCAAAAGAGAAAGCGTATCTGTTGTAGAAAGGAACAGCAAGTTTTCATCCTGTTTGTAAATTACGGCCTGCGCCTGAATTGATGCAAGCGCAATGTTCAATGTAGAAACATCTTCTATCGTAAGCGGATTCTGCGGCGATGAAATAATGATTATAGCAATATTCATTCCCGACTGAGAAATGTTTCCAAAGTATAGGGCCTGGTTCGGCTTATATATAAACTGTGCGTTTTCCCTGCTTAAAGAAGATTTGAACAGTGATTTCCATACTTTTTCAGAAATTTCCCTTATTTCTGCCCTGTGGTGTTCATACAGCACGCTTATAGTATCATCCTTAAGTTCACCGATTAAAACTGAGTCGGCAAATGTGTATTCGTAAATCTGCTGCATTGAATTTTCCATGTACTGCTGGAAAGGCACAGATTTCTGATTGTTGCTCTTGATTTTGTTCAGGAACTGGTAATCATGAATTCGTTTATGAAGCTGAGTTAGGAGGACTTCTTTTTCTGCCTTTTCATTAAGGAATGCAAGGTCAATTTTCAGTTTTTCAAATTCTTCAATACCGTCAACATAATCCTTAAGTGTTATTGATTTTTTGTCTTTTGTGTAATAGGAAAAATTCTTTTCTTTTGCAAGCTTAAAGCCCTTTTTCAGATACTTTTCTGCAATTTCCGGCTGCCCCATTTTGTCCATGCAGATTGCATATTCATAGTATACAAAACAAATTTTGTGGCTCAGAGAACTTTTTATTTCCTTGAATTGTGCAATACACTTGTCAATTTCTGTTACAGATTCTTCAATGCGCTGGTCATTTGCAAAAATCAATGCCCTTACAAAGGCAAGCATAGGCTTGTCTTCCATAGTAAGGTTTTCATAGTCAGATTCTATCTGTCCGAAATTGATTTTTGCGTGAATCATTTCATTCTGATTTAAGTCAATGATTGTCATGAACATCAGAATGTCGCTTGCAGACGGCAGGAACGAATTGGTCGTCTGTTCTTCCATGTTAAACAGGTACAGAAAGTGAAGGAGCATTGAGAAAATATCGTATGCAATTTTGAAATGACGGGAGAAGAACAGTGCATAGCCTATGTTTTTAAGGCAGTCAATAATTCTTGTATAGTCGCTCAGGTTGTACAGATTATTGATGATTCCGTTTACCTGATTATAGGCATCCTTATAGAGGGCGCGGCACAGAGATTCATAGGAAAGTCCGTTTCTTATGTTGATTAAAGGAATCAATTCGCCGATTTCTGTGCGGATTGCATTACACTTGTTGTACCATTTCATGGCGTTTTCGCTTTCGCCGTAATGGGAACTCATAATTCCTTTCCAGTGGCATGCAGTAGAAAAAAGGTGTTTATTGCCGGTCTTTGCAGAAATAGCCATACAGGTATCAATTATGCTTTCCAGAAGCTTACGGGAATCTACGTCGTTAATAAGGTTCCACGGAACGGAAAGACCTGTAGAAATGTAATTGTTTACAAATCCCTGTGAATCAAGGCGTTCAAGGGCTTCAAGATATTTTTCCTTTGCAATTTCTACATTTCCACGCTTTACAAATTGGAATTCAAGCATTGCAAGAAGGGCGTAGTATGCAGAGTCTTTTTTAGTTTCAAGGCGCTGTGCAACCTGAAGTGCATATTTTTTTGCAAGATTGCCTGACTGCTTTTCGTAAAAAATACGTGCAAGATAGAAAAGCGAAGCCGTTGTAAGGTCGTCGTCTTCCGGAGATTCAACAATGTCATTAAGGTAAAGTATTGCTTCATCCGGCATTTCGCACATAAAGAAATCAAGCGCAAGTTCAAAATACAGAATTCTCTTCTGATACTGCGAGTAATTGAAATTCGGAAGGTTTTTCTTGCACCATGTAATAAGGATTTTCAACTGGTCATAAGACATGAAAATTCTATTGTTGTGCAGGCTTTCAAACATCTTCTGGAAGTTATTAAAAAGCAGCTTGGAGAATTTTTCACTTCCGTAATAATGATGCTCGTAATCAAGCAGCGGATTTTTTGTTGAAATCGGATTTCTGGAAATTGTGTTCTTTAAATAAAGAAAATTCGGCTTTGTGTTGTGCTCTTCCATAAAGTCCAGAACCGCATTAGAAGTATTCTTGATGTTTGCGTCAAAGCAGAAAAGCAGTTTTCCTGTAAAGAAATCTTTTTCAAGATTATCAAGAATTTTTATCGTGTCGTTAAAGATGTTCTGCGAATTTAGGAATATAAAATTCTTCTTGTTATAAATTTTAAAAAGTTCAGAAATTGTCTTTACAAACTGGTTTATTTCATAAATCTGTTCATTCTGAATAGGAAGGTCATAGCGTTCAACAGAAAGACCGCTCTTAAAGAATGTAACAAAGGATTCTGTCTGTACGGAATATGAAAATTGCGAAACAAGATTCAGGTCAGGGTTTTCGTCTTTTATAAGATTGAGGAACGGCTTGTATGGAGAAAAATCGTCGGCAAGGTCGATGACGGTATATTCATCCTTATAGAGCGCAGCAATTTCTTCGGACAAATCCTTGTCTGCAACAAGATAGCATATGCGTTCTTCCGTAGTCTTGAGAAAATTTTTTACTATGTTAATTTTTTCAAAAGATTCCACCCTTATAGATGATACATACATCTGTAACTATTTGCAAGATTTAAATATGCATATATCCGTAAAAAAAAATGAACGCAGGCATGATGTTTTTTCAACATACGTACGTTCATTTTTTTTATAAGGGATTAAAAACTATCTGTTCTTCTTTGCGGCACAGGCAGCCTTTACAAATTCGCGGAAAAGCGGGCCGGCTTTGTTAGGGCGGCTCTTGAATTCAGGATGGAACTGAACGCCTACCATCCACGGGTGTTCCGGAACTTCTACAATTTCTACAAGGTCTCGCTCTGGGTTTACGCCGGCAATAACAAGTCCTGCGTTTTTGTAGTCTTCGCGGTACTTGTTGTTGAACTCATAGCGGTGGCGGTGGCGTTCCCATACAGTAGATGAACCGTATGCTTCAAGAGTTTTTGTTCCTTCTGAAACAGTACATTCAAATTTTCCAAGACGGAGCGTTCCGCCAAGAATCTTTCCGTTCTGATCCGGCATAAGGTCAATTACTGGATGAGTTGTTTTCTTGTCCATTTCTGTAGAGTTTGCATCTGCAAAGCCAAGTACGTTGCGTGCATATTCGATGCAGACAATCTGCATTCCAAGGCAGATGCCAAAATACGGAACTTTGTGGGTGCGGCAGTATTTAGCAGTATTAATCATACCTTCAATTCCGCGGTCACCGAATCCGCCTGGAACAATTACGGCATCTGCATCCTTAAGGCGGTTTTCTGTTGCTGCATCGTCTGTAAGTTCTTCTGAAGAAACCCAGTCGATATCGATGGAAGCAAGGTTTTCAATTCCGCCGTGGATAAGCGATTCTACAACAGAAAGGTATGCGTCGTGCAGCGCAACATATTTTCCTACAAGCGCAATTTTTACGCTCTGAGTAGGGTTGTTGAATTTATCAACCATTTCTTTCCAGTTGGAAAGATCTGCAGGTCCTTTTTTGATTCCAAGGGCATCGCATACAGCCTTGCCGATTCCTTCTTTTTCAAGCTGGAGCGGAACTTCATAGATTGAGCGTGCGTTAAGGTTCTGAATGATGTGATCCGGCTCAACGTTACAGAAGTTTGCAAGGCGTTCCCTTGTAGCCTGGTCAATTTCGTGCTCTGTGCGGAGCATGATGATGTTAGGCTTGATTCCGAGTTCCTGAAGTTCCTTTACGGAATGCTGTGTCGGTTTTGTTTTAAGTTCGTTTGCAGTACCGATATAAGGAACAAGAGTAAGGTGAATGTAACAGCAGTTTTCTTCGCCAACTTCGTATTTAATCTGGCGGATTGCTTCTACGAATGGAAGCGATTCAATGTCACCGATTGTACCGCCGATTTCTGTAATGATGACGTCAGCCTTTGTTTCTTTTGTAGAGAGAAGCATGCGGCGCTTAATTTCTTCTGTAATATTAGGAATTACCTGAACTGTTCCGCCGTGGAATGCCCCTTCGCGTTCCATGTTCAATACCGTAAGGTATACGCGTCCAGCAGTTGTGTTTGAAGACTGAGACAAAGATGTATCTGTAAATCGTTCATAGTGGCCTAAATCAAGATCTGTTTCAGCTCCGTCATCAGTTACAAATACTTCTCCGTGCTGAATAGGGTTCATTGTACCCGGGTCAATGTTAAGATATGGATCAAACTTCTGGTTTACAACGCTAAGGCCAAGATTTTTTAGAATAAGACCGATAGAAGCCGCTGCAATTCCTTTGCCAAGACCAGAAACAACACCACCTGTTACAAAAATATACTTCGTCATCAGAAATTCCTTAAAATTGAAAACAATATATCTTAGAAATATAGCAGAATGCTTGCATTTCGTCCACTACAGGATGAAATGCAAGCTTTGTCAGTCAAAAATTTTCCTGAAGCTTACAAGCTTCGACATTGCAATTGATGCAACTTTTGTGTTCTTTTTTAAAAGAAGGGAAAAGTCCAGTGCTGGAATTTTTATGAGCGTGCAGTCTGTAATTGCGGTTGCAGAACCGGTTCTGTCTGTGTTAAGAAGGAATTCGTATTCACCGCAGAAACTGCCTTTTTCAAAAAGGACTTTTTTTTCGTTCCTGTATTCGCAGACAATTCCTGAAACAATGTAGTATACGTAGTCAGAATAGTCATCTTTCTTGAAAATTTCCTGACCAGCCTTGTATTTTACAAGGTTGTCGCGCGTCATAAGTGAAAATGGAGTAACAAAGAGCAGTTTTCTTACAAAATCGTTAATGGAATTTGGCTGTTCTTTAGGAAGAAAATAAAGTTCGCCCAAAAGCAGCGAATTAAAGAACTGGAGCGCATAGAGCATCTGTGCAAAATACATGAAAAGCACAAAGTAGACGTAAACTTCAAACAGAAGGATTATGATTTTTCCGAAAAATCCGTAAATCGTGTTGTAGTTTGCCCTGTTCATAAAAATTGAAATTATAAATATGAATCCGTAAAAAAGCCCAGTTGTTAAAAGTCCGCAGAACAGGCATTGCCTTTTTTTTGGATTAGAACCTGATGCAAATTTATAGGCGCATACGGTAAATGTCAGGATGATTGTAAAAAGCGTCCAGTTTACAAGTTTGCTTGAAAATGAACTGAAAATAAGCGGGAAAAGTTCCGTGATTTTAGAAAAAAAAGGAAGCGTAAAAATCTGGCGCATTATAAATGCGGCAAAGAACACGATTGCGCATGTGATTACGGCAAGAAGTTCTCCGGCAAAAGTTAAAATCTGGTTCAGAACAGGGCGAGCAGGTGCTTCTGTATGAAAAATCTGTCCGAGTCCTTTTATTACAGAAAGGAAAAGCTTCCTTGCCATCCAGACTATAAAAAGTACAAGAAAAAGGTTTCCCCATGAGATGATGAATCTGTCCGGCAGCTTTGCAATGATTTTGTGTACGTCAATATAATTTGTTACAAGCGAAAGAATGCGGTCAAAGCCTTCTAATACGGCCGGCGAAATGTGCAGGACCTTTACAAAAACTGTAAGGATTATAACAAGAATCGGGATGAATGAAAAAATAAAGTTAAATGCACATGCAGAGGCGCAGGCATCAAGATTGTTCTTAAAGTAAAATGCCGTAGTAAGGTAGAAAGTCTGTAAGATTCTTGTAAAAAAAGATTTTATCGATTTCATTCAGTAATATATATAATACAGCACTTGATTACGAAATCAAGTGCTGTATTAATTTTTACGAAGTAAACTCGTTAAAGTTAGCAGAGTAGAAGTCTTCTAACTGTGACGTTTTGCAAAGCAAAACTCATTAAAACTTGCAGACTAAAAGTCTGCAAGTTTTGGAGCTCTTGGATATGGAATTACATCGCGGATGTTTTCCATACCTGTTACGTAACGGATAAGGCGTTCAAATCCAAGTCCGAATCCAGAGTGTGGAACAGTACCGAACTTTCTAAGGTCAAGGTACCAGTCATAGATTGATTTATCCATACCGCGTTTTTCAATTTCTGCTACAAGTTTTTCATAGCTTTCTTCGCGTTCAGAACCGCCGATAAGTTCGCCGATTCCAGGAACAAGAACGTCTACGGCTTTTACGGTTTTTCCGTCATCGTTCTGTTTCATATAGAAAGATTTGATGTCTTTTGGATAGTTGTAAACCATTACAGGGCAGCCGAAAATCTTTTCTGTAAGATAGCGTTCGTGTTCTGTTGCAATATCACAGCCCCAGTAAGGACTGAATTCAAACTTTGCGCCGTTCTTTTCTGCTTCTTCAAGTTTTGCAATTGCGTCTGTATAAGAGATGCGTACAAAGTCTGCCTTTGCAACTTTTTCAAGCTGTTCAATAAGGCCTGGCTGGATTCTCTTGTCAAAGAATTCAAGGTCTGCGCGGCACTTTGTCAAAGCCCAGTTCAAAAGGTATTTAACAAATTCTTCCTGAATATCCATGTCGTCATCAAGATCAAAGAAAGCCATTTCTGGTTCAATCATCCAGAATTCTGCAAGGTGGCGTGGAGTATTAGAGTTTTCTGCGCGGAATGTAGGTCCGAAAGTGTAAACGCGGCTCAATGCAGTAGCCATTGTTTCAGCTTCAAGCTGACCGCTAACTGTGAGGGAAGCTTTCTTTCCAAAGAAGTCCTTTGAATAGTCTACAAGTTTTGCAGCGTCTTCTGGCTTCATTCCTTTGGCACCCTTTTCAAGAGCGATTTCTGCAATCTTTTCCATAGAAAGGGTAGTTACCTGGAACATTTCTCCGGCGCCTTCACAGTCAGAGCAGGTAATTTCAGGAGCGTTTACGTACTGGAAGCCTCTTTCCTGGAAGAAAGAATGAACTGCATAAGCCATCTGGTTACGAACACGGTAAACGGCACCAAAAGTGTTTGTGCGTGCGCGAAGATGAGCGTTTGTTCGAAGGTATTCCATAGACATCTTGTTTTTCTGCAATGGATATTCATCCGGATTACATGTACCAAGACACTTAAGGTTTTCAAGAGTAACTTCTACAGCCTGGCCAGAAGCAGGGCTTTCGATTAAAAGACCTTCTGCACGAATAGAAGCGCCGGTATTCAATTTTTTAAGTTCTTCTTCGATATTGTTTACATTTGCATTATTAGAAGGAGCGTTTCGGTCAAATGTGAGCTGAATGTTTGCAAAGCAGCTTCCGTCATTTACCTGAATAAAAACAAGATTTTTTGAGTCGCGTACAGTGCGAACCCAACCGCAGACAGTAACTTTCTGTCCTTCCGGTTTTGTTGAAAGTAATTGTGTAATTAATGTTGGAACCATAGTGGTTCACCTCCTATATAAGAAATGCAAATGTCTTTCTATAATATCCGTTTGCAGGCGGTTCTTCAAGATGGGGGAGCGGGGGGAATTTTAAGAAGATAAAGATAAAGGAAATTTCTAGGGTATACAGAAAATGCATTGAAAACAGAAAGTTGTTATGATATATAACAAATGCAATATTATAAGACCGGATTAAAAAGTCAACAGAGATTGTTTATTGCAGCAGGATTTTACCAGATAAAATTATAAGAAAGAAAACTATTATGAAATAAAGGAAGAACAATTATGGCACCGAAAATTTCAACAACTAAAGAAATGATTATTGAAGCCGGATATAGTATTGCTGATGAAGAAGGAATAGGTCAGGTAAATTGCAGGGCAATTGCAAAGAAACTTGGATGTTCTACACAGCCTGTATTCAGTCGCTTTCCCAATATGGATGAACTTAAAGAAGAAGTATTCAAATATGCCTGTGATAAATTAGAGAAAACTATAGCTGACAGACTTGAAAGTACTAAAGAACAATCTCTTATTGAAATATCAGTTACTGTGCTGGCAAATTTGGCAAGGGAGCATAAGAATTTGTATAGGCTTATTTATCTTTCGGATTTTCGAAGTGAAAAATCATTTCTGGAAGAGCGGGAAAAGTATCAGACGAACAGGCTTATTATAAAAGAGCTGATTGATAGATATAACATTGATTCTGAACGCGTTAAAAGCATATTTGAAAGATGCAGCCTGCTTGTACATGGGATTTGTACAGTGATAGCAACCACTACTATGGACTATTCGAATGAACAAGTGCTCAAAATTGTTAATGATGAACTGATGGATGCCAGAAAATAAATAGAGCTGTTCGGAAAGCTGATTGTCTGCAAAGAAATTTGCATTTCATATAGAAAATTTGCATCTTGTCTGAAAGTCATTGTTTATTCCATGTATTCTTGTAATATAAAGATATTTGAAACCACGGCGTTTGTATAAATTAAGGATGAAAAATGGAGTAAAATTTGATTCGATTTATAATTCTTGTATTTGCTTTTACGTTTCTTTTCCCTGCTTGTGCAACATCAAAGCCAGAAACTCATAAGGAGAAATCTGTGAAAACTGTAGAAATTAAAGATAATTCAACTATAGTTTGTTTTGGTGACAGCCTGACTTACGGACATGGAGCCGAGTCTGCAACTGAAAGCTGGCCGGCACTTTTACAAAAACGGGTAAGGATTCCTGTAATCAATTCCGGCAGAAATGATGATACAACAGCTGACGGACTTTTGCGTTTTGATACAGACGTTCTTTCACATAATCCTGCTGTGGTAATCTTGGATTTTGGAGGAAATGATCTTTTTTATCCGAAGAAGAGGCTTTCCCGAAAACAGATTGAAACAAATTTCCGTACGATGATTGACAGGCTTGATCTTTCAACAACTCAGGTTTATATCATGCGCTTTTATAACAATCAGATGCGTTTTTTGGATCTTTTCGGGCGTTTTGACAGAATGTTAAAGCGGCTTGAAAAAGATTACGGTGTAACAATTATTTGGGATGCCTGGAACGGTGCATGGGGACACAAGGACTGCAAGTTCGATATGTCACACTGCAATGCAAAGGGCTATAAAATAATGGAAGAGAATATCTTCAATGTTTTGGAACCTTTTTTGAAAGAAAACGATTTGTTGATTGCTGATGGAAAGATAGAAAATGTAATAGAGGAGAGTTAAAAAATGAAACAACTTATTGCTTATTGCGGCTTAGACTGCGAAAAATGCGACGCTTACATCGCCACACAAAACAACGACCAGGCTTTGCGTGAAAAAACTGCGAAATACTGGAGCGAACTGAACGGCGTTGAAATCACACCGGAAATGATAAATTGCGACGGCTGCCGCATGGACGGACGAAAAACACCGTATTGCGCCAGCCTGTGCCAGATTAAAAAATGCGCGCAATCAAAACAGATGGAAACCTGTGGCAGCTGCGAGCAGATGAAAAACTGCCCGACAGTCGGAATGATTGTTAAAAACAATCCCGATGCGCTCAAAAATCTTGAAAAAGATAATTCAGAAAGCAAGCCTGTGGAAGTTAATCCTGAAGATACGACTCGCGCGATGGCATACAAACTTTGGATGAAGGCTCCAAACCCGATGGTGACTTTCTTCAAGACTCTGGATGTGACGAACCTTGTCAAAATCAGCCGGAAGAAGCATTTGAAGTTCAACATGCTTCTTGACTGGTGCATCGGAAAGGCCGCAAGTTCCATAAAGGAATTTTACACGCTTCCTGTGGGCGACAGGCTGCTTCAGTACAAAAATCTTGCGGTCAATACGATTGTAAAAAACAAGGACGGCGAAGTAAATTCCTGTGACCTGCTTTTTTCGGAGAATATCAATGACTTCAACTGCGATTACTTAAAGCACACGGCAAACTCGGCAGAAAAATGTACGGACAGGGATTTGTCAGACAGCTGCATGGTGATTGGAACTTCGGCGATTATCGACACCGAAATTGACGGAGCTGTCGGAATGAACTCTGGAATCTTCAACAACCCTTTCATCATCTGGGGAAAATACAAAAAGCTCTGGTTCCGCTATAAACTTTCGCTTTCCTTCCAGTTTCACCACACACAGATGGACGGAGCCCATGCAGGAAAATTCCTTGCGAACTTGCAGAATGAAATAGTTGAGGTAAAACTATGAGCATGCAATTTGTAAAAGCAAGCGCTTCAGACGTTTTGACACTAACTGAAATATCTAAAAAAGCTTTTGACAGCGACGTTCAGGTCGGAGCGCCTTCAGCGGGCGGGCCTCCAGACTATATGTCAGTTCCCTTTCATGCCGAAATGACAAGAGAAAATCATCTGTATAAGTTGACAGACAATGGTCTGATTATTGGCGGGGCAGTGTTGTTTTTGGATAAAGACAAGTTATACGTCGGAAGGATCTTTGTAAGCCCGGAGCATTTCCGCAAAGGCTATGGAATCTATATGATGAAGGAAATTGAGGCGATGTTCTCAGATGTAAAAGAGATTGCGCTTGACACGCCGATTTGGAATGTCAGGACAAATGCTTTTTATACTAAGCTTGGGTATTCTGAATCAAGGCGAGATAACGAGTTCATTTATTATTCCAAGAAGCGAGATGTATAATGAATATCAGAACGATTGAAAAAGAAGATTTGAACTGCATTGTCGAAGCAGGATTTGCGCTTAAAGGCTGTCCGATTTCTTTTCTTGAAGAATTGAAAAATGCGGCATGGAATCAAAATGCGTCAGGACTTATTGAATGGCTTTTCAGTCAAAATCTCGGCGTGATTGCTCACGATGAAAACGGAAAGCTTACCGGTTACATGCTTTTTGTAGGGCCGTGGGACGGATTTTTCGGAAACTGTGACGGAGTTTTTTCGCCTTTTGGATGCAGCTGGGTTTCGCCTGAACTTGAATCAAAGCAAAGAAGAAATTTGATGTCACGCCTCCTTCAAAAAGGCATGGAAATTCTTGTGAGCAAAAAGATTACGAGCGTTGCGCTCAGCGAGCCTGCCTGGGATAATGACATTTCCAAGGCTCTTTCATTGAACGGATTTGGAATCAGATGTTCTGACACAATCATGCAGATTAAAGACGGAGATTTTAACTGCCGCAGAAATTGTGATTCGGATGTGAGTTTTGAAACGCTTGTTCACGGAAAAATCGATTTGATAAAGCCGCTCTTTTCCGAGCTTGAAGAACACCTTGTTGCATCTCCTGGACAAAGTATTTTGAGCCCTACACATACAGCTGGCACAGAAGAATCGACGAGCGCATTTTGAATTTTGTTTGAAAAATATGGAGGACGAAAAAATGCCAGAAATCAAATATCTAAGATGTGACGGTTCGAACAAAGACTTTATCGAAAACTGCAGTTTGCTTGACGAGGATTTGGAAAGGCGGGTTGGAGCTGTAATCGACCGCAGTAAATATACTCAGTACAATCTGACTGACAAAATCACAGAGGCAATCGTTGTTTACCTTGACGGAAAACCTGTCGGCGGCGGCGCAATTCGTCCTTATGATGAGGACACCATGGAACTGAAAAGAATCTTTGTCCGCCCGCAAGCACAGGGGCATGGAATCGGCACATCACTGGTTTCAAAACTTGTTGAATGGGCAAAGGAACTCGGTTATAAAAAAATGGTTTTGGAAACAGGCGAGCTTCTTGCGGAATCAGTTCATGTTTATTCAAAGCTTGGCTTCGAACGTATTCAGAATTACGGTCAGTATGCGGGCATGGAAGATTCCTACTGTATGGGAAAATCTCTGGAGTAATATAAAATGAAAGCATTTATTGTTTATTGTCATCCGTCGGAAGATTCATTTACGCGTCATGTACGCGATTCTTTTATCAAAGGAATTGTTGATTCCGGCAACGAATACGAGATTTCTGATTTGTACAAGATGAATTTCAAAACAGACATGTCAGAAAAAGAATATCTTCGCGATGCCTTTTATAATAATACGCCGGATCTGGCGGAGGACGTCCTTGCCGAGCACAAAAAAATCAATTCCTGCGATGCGATTGTTTTTATCTATCCTGTTTTCTGGAGTGAAGCCCCTTCAAAATTAGTCGGCTGGTTTGACCGCGTGTGGTCGCTCGGTTTTGCTTACGGCGAAAACAGGACTATGAAAGTTCTAGACAAGGCTTTGTTCCTTGTGACGGCCGGAAACACAATGGAGCGGCTTGTAAACTTCGGTCTTTTGGACAGCATGAAAAAAGTCATGCTTGGCGACAGGCTTTTTGGTCGCACAAAGGAATCTGACTTTGTGGTCTTCCCCGGCATGAGCAGAGGGCTTGATTCCCGCGAGCAGGATTTTGAAAAGAACCTAGCCGCGGCTTATGAAAAAGGGAGAAATCTGTTTAAATGAAAAAAATGATTCGTCTGACAATTGTTATCATCAATGCATTAATCCTGCTTTTTATTATTTTTATGATTCTTCTTCCTTTTGGAGGCGGAAAACTGCCTGCTTCAAAAAATCCGCGAGGTCTTTCTGAGCGGACAAGGATTGAAGTTGACGGCGCAGGGCTTGGACTGATTCTTTTGTCAGAAGATATAAACAATCCCATTCTTCTGGTTTGCGGCGGCGGCCCCGGGATTCCTCAGTATCTTCTGGAAGATATTTACCCGTCTGTGCTCTCCAGAGAATTTACCGTCTGCTATTTTGATTACCGGGGCACAGGAACTTCATTTGATAAAAATACTGTAGCGCAGGATATGACAACGGAACGCTATGTAAAAGATGTTTTTGCCGTTACTGATTACCTTTGTGACCGCTTTTCACAGGAAAAGATTTTCATAATGGGGCATTCTTTCGGCACTTACATTGCGCTGAATGTGGTCCTGCAGCAGCCGGAAAAGTACAGGGCTTACATTGCAATGTCCCAGATAACGAATCAGACTGAATCTGAATATATTGCCTTTGACTGCATGAAGGCTTTGTATGAAATATCCGGCGACAAGAAGATGGTCAAAGCTTTCAGCAAATACAATATCCGCGAATCTGACAAAGACTACAATGCATATTTCTTTTCGGGGCTGCGTGACAAGGCTATGCATGAGCTGGGGCTTGGAACTGCACGCAACATGCATTCTGTAATCACACAGCTTTTCTTTCCGAGCCTGCGCTGCCGGGCATACACTCAAAAAGAGCGGATTAATATCTGGCGCGGAAAAATTGCTTCGCAGAAATTTCCGGTCGGTCAGGATGCGATTTTAAAATTCAACGCCTTTGAAAAGATTCCGGAGCTGGAGCTTCCTGTTTATTTTGTGGCAGGAAAATACGATTGCACCTGCTGCACGGAGCTTCAGAAAAAGTATTTTGATTTTTTGAAGGCACCGGAAAAAGAATTCTATCTTTTTGAAAATTCAGCTCACAGTCCGCTTTACGAAGAAGCCGAAAGAGCCGGGCTGGTGCTGAAGGAAATTAAAGACAGGTTCAAAAGCCCGGACTGATTTTGCTAGGAGTCTGACGCTTTTGTTGGAGTAAATTGGGGATGGCACAGAAGATTAAAGAAAATTCAGGAAAAGGGATGTATGATAAACTTTCTGACAGATTATGAAAAAGCCAAGAAATGGGTGATTTGAACCGCCTGCATTTCATCTGAAAAAATTGCATCTTGTCTGAAAGTTATTGTTTATCCAGAATCTTCATGTATTTATAAAAGCTATGGAAAACATTATTTTAAATCCAATCGGATACGTTAAGAATTCAGTCGGGGCAAAAAAAGATACCTCATGGGGCATTATTTTTAGTTCGAGTAGATTGGAGGCAATATGAGCAGAATCCTTATTCTTGCGGGAAGCCCTCGCCGGAACGGAAATACAGACCGGCTCGTGCAGAGTTTTGCAAAAGGTGCGGCTGAAAACAATCAGGTTGAAGTCGTTTCTGTCTGTGACTACAAGGTGAATCCCTGCATCGGCTGCAACTCATGTTTTTCACGTGAAGGAAACAGGTGCTTCCAGAACGATGACATGACGGCAATTTACGAAAAGCTTTCACAGGCTGACATCCTGATTATCGCTTCCCCGGTTTACTTCTATGGAATCAGCTCTCAGCTGAAAGCTATTATCGACCGCCTGCACACACCGCTCAGAAACAGCTTCGGCATCAAAAAGCTTGGGCTTATTCTTGTGGGGGCGGCGACTTTGCCGGAACTCTTTGATTCAATAATCACTCAGTACAGGCTTGTCCTGAATTTCTTTAAGCTTGAAGATGCGGGAATGGTTTTAGTCCGCGGTGCAAAAGAAAAAGGCGATGTGAGCGAAACAGATTTGGAAAATGCGTATAAGCTGGGGGCAAAACAAAAATGAACTATGAAATTTGCGATAACACGGAAGATTTGTCAGAATACCTGAAGGAAACGGACTGCATCGATTTTTCAAATCCGCTTGTTGCTCAAAAAACGCAGGCGACGTGCTCAAAAACAAAACAGGCATCTGCTGGACAAAATCATGTCTGCTTGCCGCGCTTCTCCGCGCAAACGATATTCCTTCTGGAATCAGCTACCAGTATTTGACCCGTGCCGATGATGCAAGCGACGGTTACATAATCCATGCGCTGAACACGGTTTACATCAGTCCTCTCAAAAAATGGATTCGCCTTGATGCCCGCGGAAACAAGAGCGGGGAAAACGCTCTGTTCAGCCTCGAAAAAGAATTTCTTGCCTTTCCAGCCCGCCCGGAATTCGGCGAAAAGGATTACCGCGACAATCACAGCGACCTGGATTTTCGCCTCAAAGAAGTGTTGCGCGCAAGCCGGAATATTCTCGAAGTCCGCGCTGATTTTGAGATAAAATAAAGGGAGAAACAAAAATGAGCTACAAAGTAATTAATCAGGAAACATATTACAGAAAAGTCGTTTACCGCCATTTTACTGACGACTAGACTTTCAACAGAGACAAAACTGAGCACAAAATGACAGGAATGTTTTTGAAACCCTGACTAAAATAAAATCATCAGATGTTAGGAGAAGATTATGGAGTGGCTGACTTGCATTCGTAAATCAATCGATTTTATGGAAAAGCATCTTGAAGAAAACATCAGTGCGCAGGATGTTGCCGACGAGGTGTTCATGTCTTCATTCTTTTTGCAGAGGGGCTTTTCGCTTATGACGGGCTACGGAATTGCTGAGTACATCAGAAACCGCAGGCTTTACAAGGCGGCGCTTGACCTTCAGAAAAAGGACGAAAAGATAATCGACATTGCTTTGCGTTACTGCTACGAAACTCCAGAAAGTTTTACAAAAGCCTTTACCCGCTTTCATGGAACAACGCCGTCAGAAGTTCGTAACGGCGGAACCATAAAAACTTTTCTTCCCCTGACAATTCAAATCAACATTCAGGGAGGTAATCTTATGGATTACAAAATCAAGACAATGTTCAATCTTAAAGTCATCGGTTTTCAGAAAGAGTTCGATGAAGAAACTGCTTATACCGAAATCCCGAAATTCTGGGATGAAATCTGCGAAAAATATGCAAAGAATATATACGCAGGAAATCCGCCGGCAAATCCTTACGAAAAGGCGATAGTGGACAACTGCATCGGCGAGTACGGCGTCTGCATCGATGATTTGGGAAACGGCAAGTTCCGCTATCTTGTTGCAGGAAAATATGCAGGCGGCGAAGTGCCGGAAGGAATGGCTCTCTATGAATTCCCGCAGGGTGAGTGGGCGGTTTTTGACTGCTACGGCCCGATTCCAAAAGCACTTCAGGATGTGAACACAAGAATCTTCAAGGAATGGCTTCCGGGTAATCCTGACTGGGAGCTTTGCGGCAACGCGAATGTTGAATGGTACGACTGCATGAACGGAGAGAAAACCGACCCGGACTATCATAGCGCAATCTGGATTCCTGTAAAAAAGAGACAGTAAAAAAAATCAAGCCATGTTTCGTAGAATAAAATACGCAGCATGGCTTTTGTGGTATGTTGAAAATTAGATCTGCATTTCATCTGAAAAAATTGCATTTTGTCTGAAAGTACTTATCGTTTATGTTTATCATATCTATTCTATAAAAAATGAAGGGGGAATTATGAAAACAATTGGATTAATCGGCGGAATGAGCTGGGAAAGCACTATCACATATTATCAGGTTATAAATGAAACTGTCAAAAATACGCTGGGCGGATTTCATTCTTCAAAGATCATGATGTACAATGTTGATTTTGCGGAACTGGAAGAAAATATGCATAGTGGAAACTGGGACGGCAACGCGGCGATTCTTTCTGAGGCTGCAAAAAGGCTTGAAAAGGCCGGCGCGGATTTTATTGTAATTGCAACCAACACCATGCACAAACTTGTTCCGCAAATAGAAAAGCAGATTAGTATTCCGGTTCTTCACATTGCTGATGCGACTGCAGCTGCAATTAAACGCGACGGTCTTAAAAAAATAGCATTGTTAGGAACCGAATTTACAATGACTCAGGATTTTATCAAGGAGCGTCTTGTCAAAGCCGGTCTTGAAGTTCTTGTTCCCTGCGGAGAGGACATAAAAATTATTGACTATGTTATTTTCAATGAGCTTTGTCTTGGCAGGGTTCTGGATTCTTCGCGCGAAAAATATAAATTGATTATTGAAAAAATGAAAGCTGACGGCGCACAAGGCGTGATTTTGGGTTGCACCGAAATCGGAATGCTCATCAGTCAAAAAGACAGCGTTCTTCCGGTTTACGACACGACAATTATCCACGCTTCAGAAGCGGCGCGAATCCAATGCGAATAAAAGAGGAGACAAAACTATGAATCACAAAGAGCGAATGCTTGCAAACCTTCCGTTGTTATATAACAAATGTAATATAATAAGGTAAGATAATGAAAACAGTGTTTATCACGGGAGCATCAACAGGAATTGGATTTGAATGTGCCAGGATTTTCATGGAGAATGGCTGGAATGTCGTGGCAACAATGCGAAATCCAGAAAATGTGCCGGATGAGTTAAAGCAGAGCAATGTGCTGATTACTAAGATGGATGTAACTGATGTTGACAGCATTAAAAAAGCTATCCAAGAAGCCATATCCAAGTTCGGGCTGATTGATGTGCTGATTAACAATGCGGGATTTTATTCCATTGGCGTGATAGAGGCAATTCCTGAGGATGAAATCAGGAGGCAGATTGAAACCAACCTCTTAGGATTGATTTTTACGACGAAAGCCCTTCTTCCTTATATGAGGGAAAATAGAAGCGGCCTTATTGTAAATTTGTCATCTGTAGCCGGCAGAACTACAGTCCCGCTTCAGAGTATTTACCATGCTGCAAAATGGGGCGTAGAAGGATTTTCGCAGTCACTTAAATATGAAGTTGAAGATTTGGGAATTGATGTTGTTCTGATTGAGCCGGGAGTAATTAAAACGGATTTCTATACAAGGTCAATGAAATATTCAAAGAACGAGAATCTGGCAGAATACAAAGAAATCTCAGATAAAGTCGGAAAATATCTGATTGATGGCGGAAATAACGGCTCAAGTCCAAGAGAAGTTGCTGAAAAAATATATAAAGTAGCCCAGTCCCGAAAGAGAAAAATGCAATATCTTGTGGGAAAATCAACAGAAATTGTAACTCTCAGCAAAATTTTACCAAGCAAAATGCTAAAAAAGATGATAAAGAAAACTATGATGAAATAAAAAGAGGACGATTAATAAGACTTTAATTGTTTATACATCACAGAGTGGTTTTACAAGAAAATATGCCCAATGGCTGGCCGAGAGCACAGAAGCAGACATTTTTGATCAAAGAAATGTTCAGAAAAAAGGGAACAGTTTTTTTGACGGATATGATGTGATTGTATATGCCGGCTGGTGCATAGCTGGAAAGGAAAAATAAAATGGATGAAGAATTTGCACAATTTTTTAATGATGTTCCGACAAAAGATCAGGCATTTGTATCGGAACTTGATGTGTTTTTGCTTGAAAAGGGAAGTAAGAGAACAATTAAAGCTGCCAAGAGCGGGTATGTTACTTCGTACACCTCGCCTAAAACCAAAAAAATTTTGCTGAATTATGTTTTCAGAAAGACAGGCGTTAAAATCAGAATATACGCTCAGAATGTCGAAAAATACGATGAATTACTTGCGGATATTCCTGATAACATGAAAAAGGATATTATTAAGGCGGGTGATTGTAAAAAGCTGACGGGCGGAAAATGTTCTTCAATATGCACAGGTGGCTATATATTCCAAATGGATAATGTAGAATACAGAAAATGCAAAAATATGGCGTTCTTTCATTCCTTAACAGAAGAAAATTATGATGCAATCCTTGGAATAATAAAATCAGAAATAGGGAAAAATTGAGGGAATTGATTGTATGAGCAAATATGATCCTTTGTGGAAATGGATAAAAGAAAACGGAGCAGACGACTTTAAACTGACATACGCTGAGATTGAAACAATTACAGGCTTTCCGATAGATCATTCTTTTCTTAAATATAAGAAGGAACTGGCAGAATACGGTTTTTGTGTCGGAAAGATTTTCATGAAGGAAGAGACTGTCATGTTCCAGCGAATTAAGTGATGTTGAATATTATAACAGGTTTTAGGGAGATACATAAAATGAATATATATGAAACATGTCCGGTGTTAGAAAGTGAAAAGTTTATAATCAGATTATTTCAGGATGTTGACTGTGACGATTTATTAAAAGTATACAGCGATAAAAATGCATTACCTTTTTTTAACAGTGACAATTGTGATGGAGATAATTTCTATTATCCAACGAAAGAAAGAATGTCGGAAGCTATTGGATTTTGGCATATGGCATATGAAAATGGCTGGTTTGTCAGAATGTCAATTGTAGATAAGCTTTTTATGAACGTTATTGGTACAGTCGAGCTGTGCGTAAGAGTTTCCGAAGATGAGTTTAACAATATGGGGATTTTGCGTGTTGATGTAAGAAGTGATTACGAACAGGAAGATCTGCTGTACGATGTTTTCAAAATTGTTACACCTAAGCTGGAAGAAATGTTAGGTTGTAAAGGTGTTTTGACAAAAGCTCCGATTTACGCAGTAGAAAGAATAAAAGCTATTCAGAAATTGGGATTTACAAAATCCGGACATTGCTTGATTGGCAAGACTGGCCATGCTTATGATGGATATTTGGAAATCAAATAATGCTGCCATTAAGGCGATATGGTATAGGATTTAGATGTCTTATATAGCATGCAACAGGCAGTTATACAGACGAATCTTTTGAACAGGGATTTTTATGAAAAGATTTTTTTTGCTTATATTTTTTACTTTGTTTTTTTCACTTGCTTTATATGCTTATGGTGGTTATACCTTAACTGACCATTCACAAATAAAAGAATTATCATCCTTTAGGATCATGGGAGAAATTGATTTACGCATAGAAAAAGATGTTTCAGTACCTGCAAAGTATAGAACATTAAATCATGAAGGAGGAATGAAAATCAGGGTATTGGAAATCCTGGAAAATGATGTGCAGAATGGTACACAGGGAAAGTGGCTTTATGTTCTTCTTTCAGCTCCTATGTGGGTGGATAACGGCGACTGGATTGATAAATACCGGAGGTTTATGATTTTCCTTCCAGATGATATGCCTGTCTTCGATTTTGAGGAATAAATGGCAAATTGCCTTACTGTCATCAGAATCATTTGCAGCATTGCTTTGCTGTTTTATGAGCCATTCTCAGTTCTTTTTTATATTTTGTACATAACCGCAGGTTTTACAGATATGATTGACGGAACAGTGGCAAGAAAAACGGGAACGGTCAGCGAGATTGGATCCAAACTTGATACAATTGCAGATTTTGTGCTGGTAATAACTTGTTTGATAAAACTGATTCCAGTGCTGGACATAGAAACATGGATGTATATATGGATTATGATTATTGCAGAAATCAAGTTAATCAATATAGTGTCTGGATTTGTAAGATATAAAAGAATGATTGCAGTTCATTCTGTTTTGAACAGGATTACAGGTTCAATGTTATTTGTTTTGCCGCTATCTGTATGTTTTATTGAATTACATTACACAGTTTTAATTGTATGCGCAACAGCAACCATTGCAGCAATTGATGAAGGGTATGAAATTTATTCGGAAATCCAGTATGATTGATTTCTTTTTCGCGTTGACCATATTTCAAAAATATTCTATATTAAAAGCATGATTAAGACATTGCTACTTCTATTATCAAGTTTTTCTCGATAGCCGTTTCAGGTAAGTAGTGGTGTAATCTATTGAACAGTGAATTACAGACCTGCCTTAAACGGCAGGTCTTTTTTTATGCGAGGTGCAATATGAAAGTTTCTATGAATCCAAACGGAAAGTACAGGCCATTTGAGGCGGTACCGATTAAAAACCGCACATGGCCGGGAAAAACAATTACTAAAGCTCCGATGTGGTGCTCTGTTGACTTGCGTGATGGTAATCAGGCCCTTATTAATCCGATGGGCGTAGAACAGAAACTAGAATTTTTTGACCTCCTTGTAAAAATCGGCTTTAAGCAGATAGAAGTTGGTTTCCCTAGTGCCAGCGACACTGAATTCAATTTTATGCGCCGCCTTATCGAAGAAAATCACGTACCAGAAGATGTAACACTTCAGGTTTTGTGCCAGGCGCGTGAAAAGCTCATAAAGCGCACATTTGAAAGCCTGAAAGGCTGCAAAAAGGCAATTTTCCATCTTTATAACTCAACAAGCCCGTCTCAGAGAAAGTACACTTTCAATAAATCAAAGGAAGAAATTAAGCAGATTGCAATTGACGGAATCCGCTGTGTTAAAAACTGTCTTTCCATGAGTGAGGGAACGGAAATCCAACTTGAATATTCGCCGGAAAGTTTTTCTACAACAGAAATCGACTACGCTTTGGAAGTGTGTGAGGCAGTGAAGGCTGAATGGGGCTGTTCTGCAGAAAACAAGGTTATATTGAACCTTCCTACAACTGTTGAATGTGCGCTGCCAAACCAGTTTGCAGACCAGATTGAATATTTCTGCCAGAACATAAGCGAACGTGAAAACGTAATCATTTCTCTCCATAACCACAATGACCGTGGCGAAGGCGTTGCTCAGTGTGAACTTGGACTTTTGGCAGGAGCAGACCGCGTAGAAGGCTGTCTTTTTGGAAACGGTGAACGCACAGGTAACCTGGATATTGTAAATGTCGGCATGAACATGTACACACAGGGTGTAGATCCTGAACTTGATTTTACAAATATGCCAATGCTGGTTGAAGCATACACACGCCTTACAGGTATGACAGTTCATCCACGTACGCCATATTCTGGGGAACTTGTATTTACTGCATTCAGCGGTTCACACCAGGATGCAATCCGAAAGGGAATGGCTGCCCGCGTAAACATGAAGCCTAATGACTACTGGGATGTTCCGTACCTTACATTTGATCCGCATGATATCGGCCGGCAGTACGAAGGAATCATCCGCATTAACAGTCAGAGCGGAAAGGGCGGAGCTGCATTTATCATGGAACAGGATTACGGAATCGTTATGCCTAAGGCAATGCATCCTGTATTCGGGGAGCTTATTAAGAATGCTGCAGATAAGGCACAGCGCGAACTTCAGCCTAAGGAAATTTATGCAGCCTTTGAAGAAGCATGGCTTAAAACAAAGGCTCCTCTTAATGTAATTGAAATTACAGAACGCCATATAGAAGGCGAACGCGGAAGTGAAGATCCGGAACAGGTTGCTGCAATGGCAACTTTGGAATGGAACGGAAAGCAGTACGCTGTTGCCGCAAACGGAAACGGTCCGCTAGATGCCTTTGTAAATGCGCTTAAACAGACTCCTGCTCCTAAGTTTAATATTACAAATTTTAGCGAACATTCCATCGGAACTGGTAGTGACACATGTGCCATTGCCTATGTTCAGATTACAAAAGAAGATGGTACACAGGTCTGGGGCGTTGGAAAAAGTTCCAGCGTAGGTCGTGCCGGTATTGCCGCTGTTGTAAGTGCGCTGAACTTTAAGGCATAGTTTTGCCTGTTTGATGTTTTATGAAATGTCGTTTTTCTTTTTGGATGCCGGCATATATGGCGGTGTTGTTTTATGCAGTTATTTTCTGTGCTTCATGCGCGGGGATAGAAAAATCCAACAGTACAAAAACTGCTGCAATAATTCTGTCCGAAGGGCATGAAGCGTCTTCTTTTATGCATGGTTTTGACGCTTCCATGGTCTATGAAATTGAAGAAAATGGCGGTGTGTATCGTGATAAAAATGGAAATGCCTCTGATATTTTTGGTCTCTTAAAGAAGTACGGAGTAAACTGGATCCGCCTGCGGTTATGGCATTCGCCGGATATGACGGATGCTGATCTTGCCGGTCATAATGATCTTGTCCGCACGGTTGAAACTGCAAGGCGCATAAAGGAATCCGGCTTAAATTTCTTGCTGGATATTCACTTTTCTGACTCTTGGGCTGATCCCGCTAACCAGAAGTATCCGGCAGCATGGGATTCAGTTTCTTCTGTGGAGGAATTACAGGATTCTGTTTCCGCATATACGGAACAGGTTCTGGCCGCATTAAAGGAAACTCTACCGGACATGATTCAGCTTGGCAATGAAATAAATCCGGGCTTTCTGGTAACTAAAAGTAATGCTGTATCAATAGAAGATTCTGCAGAAATTTCTTGCTCATCATATAAGAACGATGAAACTGCAGAAAATTTTAGGAAAGTTTTTTCTTCTGCAGCGCAAACTGCAAGAAATCTTTGTCCGGATGCAAAAATCATGGTTCATCTTGCAAGTTCTAAAGGCGAAAGTCTTGTATGGTGGTTTAAGAAATTTAAAGAACTTGATTTTGATGTCATTGGTATAAGTTATTATCCGTTTGAAAATCACGGTACGCAGAAAGAACTAGAGCAGAATATTGCAGAACTTAAGGCGGTGTTTAACAAGGAAGTTGTTGTCGCTGAAACTTCCTGGGCATGGACAACAGGCTGGAACGATGAAAAGTCAAATGTCTTTTATAAGGAGCAGGAAAAATCCGGTGCTGAAAAACTTACGTCGCTAAGTGAGACGGGAATTACTGTAGCTGCAACAGAAGACGGGCAGAAAGCCGTGCTTAAGTCAATTATAAAATCCTGTAAGGCTGCCGGCGGAAGCGGTGTATTTTACTGGGGCGGCGACTGGATTACATGCGATAATGTTTTAAGCACGTGGGAAAATCAGGCACTTTAACAAAGTAGTTAAATTTAAAAAAAATTGATATAATTTTTCTATGGGAAGAAAAAAGTATACAGCTGCTATAGTTGGCACCGGCCGGATAGGTTTTACTCTTGGTTTTGACAGAAAGAGGGAACAGCCTGCCAGTCATACTATGGCATTAAAGGCTAACCGCCGTATAAAACTTATTGCCGGCTGCGATACTGACCGTGCAAGACTTGAGCAATGGGGACATTATGTTCGCGGAACAGCGCTCTGTCCGGATGTGGCAAATCTTTTTGCGTCTC
>Ga0310695_10004876_pt1 | contig 24147 bp, 22 predicted proteins | sample RumenRJG_04DNA_FD_203882 | JGI IMG/M metagenome (GOLD analysis project Ga0310695, IMG submission 203882) | Bovine rumen microbial communities from Lethbridge, Alberta, Canada - RJG_04 (v2) (version 2) | ecosystem: Host-associated > Mammals > Digestive system > Stomach > Rumen | place: Canada...
TGAGAAGCTATATCAAAAGACGTTACGCGACGGCACAAACATTGCTTAAAAAACAAATGTTTGTTTGACGCTGAAAAGTTCTCATTTTAATTTGCTTTAAATCTTGACATAGCACCACTGTGATGCATTGCATATTGGAGAATTGTTTCTCTGTGACAGTCAATACCTGTACCAAACCGCGTGGAGGACGTATTTTGTAGATGTTGGATATTACAGTTTTTTGGCTGGTTTGATTCAATACCATACGGCAATAGACGGACTCTTGCATCATGAAAAATCCATTGCGAATCAAGCCTTTACGGAAGCTTCGATAATTTTTTCGATCCAATGCAGTTTCTTTTGGTAGGTCAAAAAAGACAAGAAGTCTCATAAATCTATAGCTCATGAGAATAAAAGTGAATAAGTGATACATCACCATTATTTAATGCATGAAAAACACTTTGGACATAAATGGGAATTGCATTGGATAATAACTGGCGGGTATTTTTCATAATGACCTCCTGTTGTAAGAGTGAGAGAAGTTTATGCTTTCCCGTTACATCAAATTCCTGAAATCCTGCATAGTAAACAAAACGGTCAACCAAAATGCGAAAAGGCTCGATTAAGTCATAACTGAAATTGAATGGATTGAATATGTTGTCGTGAAACAAGCCAAGTTGTGTTAGATAGCCAGCGGATACGACCTCGCGATTGATGAGGGATAGGAGGATGGCATAACCATAATTTAATGCTGCATTTATTGGGCAATTGCTGTCTCGTGAAAATTTCATGCCGAAAAGTGCATTGAAATATACCTTAGCTGCATGTCCTTCGCGGTTATGCGCGTCTCGGTAGGTAAGTTCCTCTGCATATCCAAAAAGCAACTTGGATTCTTTGTCTTTTTCTAGCTCTTGTAGGAAGATAGCCTGTTGTTGAATTTTTTCTTTTATGATACACGTCCATACATCGCCTTTTGCTTTTTCTCCCCAAGCAATTTGTTGACGTAATTTGCGGGTGGAGTCATAACTTCCACAATATGGGACAAGTTCTCCTTGTGGATTATGCTTCATATCACAAAAGATGACTTTAATCTTTTTCTGCATCAATTCTATCAGCAAGCATCCAGTTAAGGAAACAGCAGGGTTTTCTAAAATCAATACATCGATTTCGTCAAGGAAAATACGTTTCTTTTCATCAGATTGACGCACTTCCATATAATTCATACGCAAATCGAGCTTGCATCGTTTGGTGATAACTACTGTGCGAAAACTCATAAGAATCCCAACAAATTTCTTGATTTTGAAGTGTAAAGCCCAGAGGCAGAGACTTCGATAAGACGAATATCTTGAAAATTCTTGGAGAGATTTTGCAAATTGGATGATACGACATAGACCGCTGAGGCTTTAGAACCACCGATTAAGGTCAAATCACAACCACCGCTTCGACCGGTTTTAAACATCGATAAGATGGATAGGAGCGAAAATACTTGGTTACGAAGCGAAAGGTTTTTAAATTTCTCTGCCCCATTGGTCAATGTATCGATGCCTTTATTGGAAAATGTCGCCTTTTTAAAAAGTGCTGTAGATAGTTTTTCACAAAAGAATTGATACATTTCCATGTTTTTGTCAGATGAAATTTTATCATACTTTTCATTGGGCTCCATATTCTTGTTTTCTAAAGCCTTTGCTTGGAAAGATTCTAAGTGCTTCATGTATCGTTCCTTTTTGGAATCCATACATAAGTTCATTGCAGATGTCAATAGAATTTGCTTTCCTTTGTTGCTTTTTCCTAATAGGCATGAGCAATATCCATCGAAGGAGAACATTGCATTGATTTTGATGGGGCGCAATCCTAATGGGAAGGAAATATCTGTTACGCAGTCAATATCCTTGTTGATGATTTGTGCAATAGAATATTGGGCATATTCTCGTGCTGTTTCTGGATTTTGCACCTTATTTGAAGACAATAATTCCACAGGAACGAGCATTAACCCATTTTCCCGCTTTTTTGTGACAAGTACATAGCGTACCAGAAAATAAAAGGATGCGGTCGGTTTGTTGTATCCGCCATAGCGTGCAGGAGAGGAATTGCGTTTGAGAGGTACTAATCCCTCTTGCTTTTTGCAGGGCTGTTCATCAAAGAATCCACCTTTTCGGATAAATGCGAATCGAGTATAGTGGATGTTATTCTTTTCCATGGTTTTTCGGATTCGACCTAAATCTTCACTGCCTTTCCAAATTTCCTGTTTTCCTGCCATCACTGGATGCTCAAATAGTGCAGTGAGTTTTACGGAATAGTTCATTTTTGGGTTGAACCATTTCTGATTGAATTTGCTGTAATAGACATTGCCCACGACGATGTTGAGGTAGGCATCTTTTGCGTGGTGTAAATCGTTAACCAGTCGGCATTTCACCATATTGAATTCATGCCGGAATTCCGATATGAGTCCAGCTTTGGTATAGATAATCTCCGTTTCTGGATACAGCCCCTTGAAAATGTTGGCCAATGCTTTTGTGGATTGGCGAGTTTCCACTAACTGGCGATTGATGAATCCCCATCGTTCTTCTGTGGTGAAACCGGACCTACGCATTAGTCGGTTGTATTTTTCTTCAGAAATCAGATGATTTTTGCGGTAGTGCATCCAAAGCTCTGACATTTGACGGCGAATATTTTCGGAAATTGGAAAATGATCGCCTTTGTCGCTGTTTTCCTTGGACGTCACCAGAACTTTGTTGTCGATGCTATCGTCTTTTACCACACAACGCGGATAGATATGGTCAATATTATAGAGTTTGTCATCCTTCAGTTGTTCGACACGAATAGGCTCTCCGGAATACATGCTTTTGCCCAACTGGAGAAAATACAGGTATACGACTTCACTTTGCAGACGGTTGTCACTAGTAGCGTCCAACTGCGCTGACAAATCCCGCACATCTTGTTGTAAATTCTGACCTAACGTATTGTCTTTTCCCATGGAGACATAGAGGGACTTTAAGCGGTCACGGCGGGATTGGGGGCGCTTTCCTTTTTCTCCTCCCCCACGTGCCATTTCAATAAAAATGCGCTTTGGCGGTTGTTTGCGTGCCTTGCAGACATCCTTGACGATATCCAGCGTGCGATAGATGGCACGTTTTACTGAAGCAGAGAGACGCATGTCCTCCATGCGGTCTTCTGGTCGCATGGGGTGTGATTGGTTGTATTCCTGTTGATACGTTTCCAAGGCTTCCTTGAAGGTATAGCTTTCTGACAAGAGTTGCATGAGATTATCATTGGTGTCCCAAAGGAATCCAAGAATTGTTTGTTTTTCTCCAGTTTTCTTGCTGATGCCTTCAAATTGAGTCAAGAATTCGTTAGACAGACGTCCGAAATCCTTATAACTGAGCTTTGCAATATATTGAATGTCTTCCTTTCTGAGGTGAGGGAATTCTTTTGTCAGCCATTTACAGATGCGCAATCTGTCCTCGGAATAGGTTAGTCGTTCAATGATGCGTTCAATGTCTGCTTGGGTGAACAACTTGTTTTCCATGAAGCGCGCAAATGCCAGATGCGATTTTAGTCTAGAGTGGATTTCTTTATCTACACCGGAAAGCACATCATTCTTTTCCATGTAATTATTGCTTTGCAGGACTTCCTGGATAGCTTTTTGGGTCACTTTCCGTCCTTTACGCTTATCTAAAAACAAAACGTGATAGATCAACTTCTTGGCCTCAACAGAAATGGGGATTCCGTTGACCTTGATATTGTTGATTTCGTTCAGGACCATGAATTTCTCATAGAGCAAGGAACCTTGAGGAAGTACGGCTTTTCCTGTTAAGTAAGTGCAGGTATTTGTCATGCGGCGAATGAATTCAGCCTCGCTTTGATCGAAATCAATTGTTTCCTTAAAATTCCAAGGGCGAATAGGAATGTTCTTTTTTCGTGCCGCCCAAGCAAAAGGTGAGCGGTTGCTTTCGTTCTGTGGAAAGTGTAATGGACCGACAAAATAGGGGATGCGGAACAAGAAGATGGAGAGAATCTTTTCCTTTCTCGTAAAACCATCATTGTCCTTTTCTGAAAGGAAGAGGAGATGTTTTTCCGCTTGTTCCAAAATCTTTTTCAGTTCATAGTAATAAAGTTGGTAGGGAATTACCCGATTTTCGCCAGAAACCTGCTTGGGCAAGAAAGTTCCTTGCTCCAATCGCTCCATCATATCATGGTAGAAATCCATGTCTTCTGGACGACATTCGATGTCCTTGCAGAGTTTCTTTAGATAGTCGCAAATTTCCAACTGCGTTGCTTTTGCTTTTGGCAGGATGCCTTTCATGCCTTTCAGGTGATAGGAATAAGCGACATAATTCTTTTCTTTATCAGAATCCATGCGTCGAAAAATTGAACTGTACTTTTCTGGCAAATAACGACGGATGAATTTTTTCAAATTTATTAAATCCTTATGATGCTGCTGGTAGATGGCAACCTTGCCCTCTGAAATAAGACTGGATTTTCCTAGAATCCTTTTCAAAAGAGACCAATCATAAAGTTTTCTTATGCGCAAAATCCATTCGGCATCTTCGCCTATCATGGATAGGATTTCCTCAATCTTGTCCTCTGCATCATGGAAGGAAAGGGATGCATCTGCCTCATAATCCCGAGAAGGAAATAGATCCTTGATTTTTACCTTTCCGCCGGAAATCAGGGAAAGAAGCTTTCCTTCAGCGATGATGCTACCTTTTTCGCCTTTAGGTACTTTGCCGTCGTACAGCAATTTTCCAAGGGCGTTCTCCTTATCGCGTATCTTGCTTTCTTTCAATAGCAACTCTTGCAAAGCATCTTCAGAACAGCTCCACGCATTCAATCCGTTCTCTCGCATCCAATTAAGGAATTCCTGATAGATTTCGTGGAACTCTAGTGCCTTGTGAAAGTTTTCTTTGTCAACATCGCTTAGGAAATGGCCACGATGGGCAACCAGCCATCCAACGGCCAGATAGACAAGCCTTGTATAGCGGCTGTCATGGGGTACTTCGTCTCTTATGAGTGCCAACAGCAAGTGGTGAATGGTCGGATAGGCTCCGTGATAGTCTTTGTCGCGGAAATCAGCATCGTTGAATAATATATTTGCATCTGTTGCAGCGACTTCGTCACGATAGAGCGATGCTTCTTGCAATCGGATGAAAAAGCGTACATCCGTCTTGGCGATTTCGGAGGCAAAGATTTCTTGTACTAGCAGTACCCGTTGTTGCCTTCGATGCAGACGCCTCCTGCTGGTACGTTTCATGCGTCGTTGTGCCGCAGGCACGGCTTCATCAAAGACGTGGGTTCCCCACATTGGTTCTCCCTTGAATTTCAGAAGATGATATTCTTGATCTGTTACGGCATAGCCTACCGAGTTAGTTCCGACGTCTAGTCCAAGATAATATTCTTGCCCCATATTGACAAAAACCTCCAATCAAGGTAGAATTTAAATGTAAATCATATCCTTAGATTTACACAGCGAGTTCAAATAAGTTTTTACGAAATCGTCGGGAAACCGGCAGCACAGTGTGTGCTAAAAACCTGCTTCGGCAGGTTTTTTTATTTATGAGAGGCTGGCAAGCCGGATGTGATGCCTGCTGTTGCACCTTTGATGGAAGTCCATCAGGTATACTCGCGAACAGTAAAATTTGCATCTCGGTACAACTCGCTCGCGGTATATGCAGAGAGCGTAAGAGCTTTCCCTTCGGGAAATTCTAACGCTCTCTAGTATAATATATTCTTTCGGAAGTGGCGTGCAAAAAGCCTCTCTTATTTAATGCATCAGGAACTTGGCGGATGTTCCCCATCTGCCTGTTCCGAGAATATGTCCGATCCAATCATGTCAAGGTAGAGCTTTGCTGCAGCCTGGCGCACGGCGGATTCATAGCGTTCAAAGGCATGGAGGAAGCGTTTCCCCTCTTCGGTGAGGGAGCTGCTGCTGCCATTGGCTCCGCCCTGGCTGCGCTTTACCAGGCAGATGCCGCTCTGGTCTTCCACGGTGTTGAGCATCTGCCAGCCGGAGGAATAGGAGATCTGCATGCGCTTGCAGGCGCGGCTGACGGAGCCCAGTTCGTCGATCAGGGAGAGGAGCAGGGCGGTCTGGGAGTCGAAAAAAGGCTTCTCTCGCGCCAGAGCCACACGGACTATGGGGCGCACCAACTGGCTGTTGTGGTAGTTCAGGAGGGCCGTGTAGTCCTCCTGGGTGTCCATGTCCATGAGGATGCCCCAATCCGCGACCTCGATGCGGGTTTCTTCCACGCCGCATCGGGAGAGTGCGCCCCGCAGCCCGTCATCGCCCTTGTCCTGCAGGATTCGCTCAATGACAGGGGCGGACATCAGGATGGGATGTCCGGTCATGCCATTGCAGACGGGGACGGCAAGCTCTGCTTTGCTGGCAAGGAGGGCCTTGACCGTATCCGAGGTGAAGAGGGGAATGTCCACCGGGGTGAAGAGGACGCGGTCGCATTTGTCTTCCAGATACTGCAGGCCGATGCAGGCGCTCTCGAACATATCCGTGGTCCGGTAGTTGGGATTGCGCAGGAAAAGGACGCCCTTCCGCGTGAGGTGATGTTCCAGGTCGTCGGCGCGATAGCCCGTGACAAAGACGATCTTGGAAACATCGGACTGCTTCAGCGTGGCGATGATTCTCTGCGATATGGATATGGCCCCCACATTCAGCATGGGCTTGAAGTCGCCCATGCGGCTGGAGAGGCCCGCTGCGACAATAACGGCTCCTGTCCTCATTTTTTCTGCACTCCCCGAAGAAACTGCTCCATGGAAAAGCGAGTTGTTTTTATTTGCAATTTGACAGACCTGGTGAAACTATCTTAAAATTTATACAATAGGCGGTCAATCTCCATGTGTGCCGCAGGCATCGTGATCCGCTCCCTGTCCGGTCATGTCCAGCAAATGCTGCTGTCCCTCGGCGGTGAAGAAGACCAGCTCGGAGGGGTTGCCCTGGGAGTTCTCGCCGCCCAGCCGCAGTATATTGGCGGTTTCGTGGTAGTCGATGGGCAGTGTCCTGTGGAACGTCCGGCCCGTTTTCAGGTCGGTCACCTCGATTTTCACCTCAATCGCGCGAATCTCGCGGATGTTCGTTTCATCATGCGTCATATGCGCTCACCTCATTTTGTATATTTGTATATCCTAGTATATCAGAAGATTAACTGGATTTAAAGTTTTTGCAACGTTTGTTATTGAAACAAAGGGGGAGTATGAATGATCAAGAAGCCGTTTATCATCAATGGAGTGGAGAGGAAGCTCATACTGGAGGGTGACGAGACTCTGGCAACCGTCCTGCGCGAAAGACTGCTGCTCACGGGCTGCAAGATCGGCTGCGGACAGGGACATTGCGGCGCCTGCAACGTCATCGTGGATGGGAAGATCGTGAAGTCCTGCCTGCAAAAGGCCGTGAAACTGCCCGATTACGCAGAGATCACCACCATTGAGGGCGTTGGCACGGTGAACAGCCTCCATCCCCTGCAGGTTGCATGGATGGCTTATGGCTGCGCCCAGTGCGGTTTCTGCAGCCCGGGCTTCATCATCAGCGCAAATGTGCTTCTGGAGCAGAATCCCAGCCCGACGCGCCAGGAGGTCCGCGACTGGTTCCACAAGTCCCGCAATCTCTGCCGCTGCACGGGTTACAAGCCCCTGATTGACGCTGTCATGGCAGCCGCCGAGGTCATGCGCGGCGAGAAGACGAAGGAAGACCTTCTCTTCATGCCCACGGAGAACCGCATCACAGGCACGAAGTTCGTGCGCCCCTCTGCAGCCATGAAGGTCACGGGAACCTGGGACTTCGGTGCGGATGAGGCTCTGCACATGCCGGAGGGAACGCTCCGCCTCGCCCTCGTGCAGGCAGAGGTTTCCCATGCGAACCTGAAGGGCGTGGATACCTCCGAGGCAGAGAAGATGCCCGGTGTCTTCAAGATCATCACGGCGAAGGACGTTCCCGGCAAGAACCGCATCAACGGGCTTGTCATGCTGCCACTCAACAACAAGTGCGATGGATGGGACCGCCCGATTCTCTGTGATGAGAAGATCTTCCAGTTCGGCGATGCCATTGCCATCGTGGCTGCTGACACGGAGGCCCATGCCAAGGCAGCTGCCGCAGCGGTGAAGGTGGATCTGGAGCAGCTTCCCGCCTATATGAGCGTGCCGGAAGCCATCGCCCCGGATGCCATCGAGATCCATCCCGGCACCCCGAACGAGTACTATGAGACGAATGCCATCAAGGGGCCGGATTTCGACTGGGATGCCTGCCCGGAGAAGAACCAGGTCGAGGTCGAGAGCTATTGCTCGCGTCAGCCCCATCTCTTCCTTGAGCCTGACTGCGGATATGCCTACATCGACGAGGATGAGATGCTGACCATCCATTCCAAGTCCATCGGCATCCATCTGCACATGCCGATGATTGCAGAAGGCATCGGCATTCCCATGGAGAAGCTCCGCATGGTGCAGAACCACACGGGCGGCACTTTCGGCTACAAGTTCTCCCCGACGAACGAGGCGATTCTCGGAGTGGCGGCATTGGTCTGCAAGCGCCCCGTTACGCTGAACTTCAACATGTTCCAGTCCATCACCTATACGGGCAAGCGCAGCCCGGGCTTCATGCACATCAAGCTCGCGGCGGACGACAACGGCAAGCTGCTTGCTCTCTGGGGCCGCAACTACATCGACCATGGCCCGTATTCCGAGTTCGGCGATCTGCTGACCCACCGCCTGACCCAGTTCGTGGGCGCGGGCCTTGACATCCCGTCCATCCGGAACAAGAGCACGACGGTATTCACGAACCATGCCTGGGGCAGCGCATTCCGTGCCTATGGCTCGCCGCAGTCCTTCATGGGAAGCGATATCGCCATCGACTGCCTCGCGGCAAAGATGGGCATCGATCCCTTTGAGATGCGGGCGATGAACTGCTACAAGGAAAAGGATGATTCCCGCACCCCGACGGGCTGCAAGCCGGATGTTTACTGCGAGGAAGATCTCTTCAACCTGGCGCGTCCCCATTATGAGGCGGCGAAGAAACGCGTGGCGGAGAAGAATGCGGCATCGGACGGCAAGATCAAGTACGGCATCGGCGTTTCCCTCGGTGTCTATGGATGCGGCCTTGACAATACGGACACTTCCGAATGCTATGCGGACCTGAATCCCGACGATACGGTGACGCTGCGCAATTCCTGGGAGGATCATGGACAGGGCGCCGATATTGCGACACTGACGGCCGGGCATGAGGTTCTGCGTCAGGCAGGCTTCACACCCGATCGCATCAAGCTGGAGCTCTGCGACTCCAAGCTCTGCCCGAACTCCGGTCCTGCAGGCGGCAGCCGCTCCACGGTCATGACGGGTTCCGCAACCCGCGTTGCCTGCGAGAATCTCCTGAAGGCCATGAAGAAGCCTGACGGTTCCTACCGCACCTATGCCGAGATGAAGGCAGAGGGCATCGATACCCATGTGACGGGCGTCTACAGCTACACGGCATCCGTTGCGCTGGATCAGGCCACAGGCCAGGGCGAGCCATTCCCCACCTACATGTACACGATTTTCCTGCCGGAGGTTGCCGTGGATACGGAAACGGGCAAGGTGACGGTGGAGAAATTCACGGCGGTGACGGACTGCGGCACGATCCTCAACCAGCTGGCGGTGGACGGCAACTTCTACGGCGGCCTGGTACAGGGCATCGGCCTTGCATTGACGGAGGACTTCGAGGACCTCAAGAAGCACACCAGCCTGATGAAGTGCGGCATTCCTTATCCGAAGGATGCGCCGGATGACATCGAACTGGTCTACCAGACGAACCATCCGCGTCCGAACGGTCCCTTCGGTGCTTCCGGCTGCGGTGAGGCACCCCTGGATGCACCTCATCCCGCTATCCTGAATGCGATCTACAATGCGACAGGGGCAAGGATCACGCGCATCCCGGCACGTCCCGAGAATGTGCTGGAGGCGTTGAAGGCGTTGTGAGTCAACGGGATTCCAATTTCATAGTGTAGTATACAAAGAGCGCAGGGGCGGCATAAAACGTCCCTGCGCTTTGTGATGCTTACATAAAGTTCACGAAGTAATTTGTTTGTGTCAGTTGCCGGAAAAAGCAGGGGACATCCGCTCCATGGCCCTACGGGACAAGCCGTATTTTTTCGCCAGCGCATGCCAGTTTTCTGCCACTATGCTCTTGGTGTTGGCGATAATCCTTTTGGCATCTGCTTGCTTGATTTGGTAGAATTCTGCCGTTTCCATAGCCAGGGTCATATCCAGCGTGCTATCTTCCTCGGTGATGCCCAAGGATAAATTGTTTCCGTAGGGATTAGGATTCACATCAAACAAAGGAGAAAGGTGCCATCCATCTCTGTGCAAGAGGAAGCCATGATTTCGCAGATGGTCATCTGTATTTGAGATGGCCATGTTGAATACGATGCGGCACCAAAGTTCCTTCAGGTCAGCAGAAGCATTGGCACTATGTGCCGTCAGCCAGTCGGCAATATCAAGATAAGAGGAATCTTTATCGCTATCGTTTTTCCCCAGCATGGTCATTGCGGAGGCCATGTGGATTCTGGCTTTTCCCATGCGGTCAAACCTCTTTGTCAAGAAAGTGGTGCCTTCCTTGGTCAGGGATAATGCTTGAGCCTCTGCCACTTTCAAGTTGCACATTTCAGCCAAATCATGGGCTACCATTTCCCATGCTCCGGCATTTTCCGTGTCGTGCTTGGAGGGAAATTTGGCAATCCACAAGTCTCCATTCTCATCCACAACCGTTGCTTTGGGGCGGGCACCGCCTAAGGAAGAACCGGGAGCCATCAGCAGGGAGAGCCACGTTTCGTCAGATCCGTTGTCCTCTTCGAAGTTCCGGGATGCATCCTGCAAGCGACGCAGCTCCGTCCATGGGGGCGTGGCCAAGGATGGATCATTAGCCATAAAATCTCCCTGTGGCTCCAGACGAAACCGTAAGGCCCCCATACGGCTTTCGTCGTGAACCCCAAGCAAAAAGTCACTTTCCAGAAGGGCAGATGGTTTCCTGGCTTCCTTTCGTGCAAGGATAGATTCACGTCGTTTCATGAGGAGTCGGCCCCAGCGGTCCGGGCATGAATCGGAAAACATGCCGAAAATTTGATTGTCAGCGTACTGGCGGCCAGGGATATCCACTTGCAGCTGGGGGTCCAGAAGCAGATGCTCTTTTTGAGCCAGGACATCAGCCGTGAATTCAAAAGAGTAAACCTCTTTCCCGTGTGCCTTTTGCACATATAGGTTGCCAAGGTAGAGCTGGCCACGGTAGTGATCGTCCAAGCAGCAGTATATGGTCTTATTGTTCATCTTTTTTCCTCTTAGGTGCCCTGCGGGCCACGGTTAAGCTTAAATCCTGTATCAGACGGCCCTTGGCGTCATCCTTGCATATAAGCAGCAGGTCCTTGTCCATTCCCTCAATAGCATGCAGGACCTTGGCATAGGCTCCCATGGAAACGGAAGGGCTGCCTTTTTCTATAGCCCAAACGGTTGTCCTGCCCAGACCAGAACGCTCGGCAATTATTTCCATGGAAATATTACGGCGTAGACGAGCAAGCTTGATTTGTTCCCCCATACGCTGAAGGATTCTTTGGATGCTTGGCGTAAGGACTATTTTCTTGCCCATTATCTTTTCCCTCCAGTATAACATTTGTAATTACAAACATTATATGGCAAAATGTTTGTAATTACAAATGTTATTTTTCTATGGGAATGCAGGGGCATCTTGATTCCATATCTCTACCCATGTTGCCCTGAACCAGCAGAAAAGCGTGGCCTTCTTCTCCTTGGAAATGCCGGAAGAGCAACTGACACAGAGAATCCTGTGTGCCGGGTCGGGGATTGATTCAGGCCGTATGCAGACGGAGAACCTGGAGGGGGAAGACTGGAAAAGAAACCCCTCCTACTCGATTCTAAAAGGGGGGAAGAGATAATAACGAGAGAAATATTGTGTTTCTATCATATTTTTGATAAAATTGTGATAGAAATGAGGTGATAGAATGATAGAGGGTGCCAATACTGAATTTAAGCGCGAATATGCGGAGTCTATCCGCAAAACTGTTCTTGCTTTTGCCAATACGGAAGGCGGGTGCCTATACGTTGGTATTGCTGATGATGGGAGTGTCGTAGGGGTAGCGGATACCGATGATGTGCAGAAGCGTATTGTCAGCCTTTGTCGTGATGGCATACGGCCTGATGTCATGATGTTCCTGTCGTGTGATAGAATCGTGATAGAAAATAAGGATGTGGTACGTGTCCAGGTTCAGCGTGGCACCGATTGCCCATACTATCTGACCGGCAAGGGGATTCGTCCCGAGGGAGTCTATATCAGGCGGGGTTCCGCCAACATTCCGGTCTCGATTGGGCAGATACGTAAAATGATTCGTGAGGCAGGGGATTTTCATTATGAACGGGAGCGTTCTTTGGAGCAGGAGTTGACCTTTGAGAGAACGGCTGGAATTCTTTCTGAGGCAGAACTGCCCTTTGGCAAGGTGCAACAAAGAACGCTGGGACTGGTGAGCGCGGACGGGCTTTATACGAATCTGGGGCTGCTGCTGTCCGATCAGAACCAGCACACCGTCAAGGCAGCGATTTTTTCCGGGAAAAAGCAGGAGGTTTTCCGCAACCGGCGGGATTTTTCCGGTTCGCTTTTGGGGCAGGTCAAGGACCTGATCGAGTATCTTGATTATTATAATGGTGTCCATAGCGAGATTCACGGTATGAAGCGGATCGACAGCCGTGACTGCCCGGTGGAGGCTTTGCGGGAAGCAGTCTTCAATGCGGTGGTGCATCGTGATTATGCCTTTAGCGGCAGCACCTTGGTGAGCTTGTATGAGGACAGGATTGAAATACTCTCCCTTGGAGGATTGCCGGAAGGTGCTACTTATCAGGATATGATGATGGGGGTATCTATCCAGCGCAATCCGAAACTTGCGGAGATTTTTTACCGGCTGCATTACATAGAGGCTTTCGGCACAGGAGTGCAGCGCATACAGCGAGCTTATGAAGACTGTGAGAGAAAGCCGCAATTCCTGGTGTCAGACAATGCGGTGAAGGTGATTTTGCCTAATATTCACTATGAAGGGGTTACGGCAGAGAGTGGAAAGGCAAAGGAGTCAATGGCGGTTTATGTGCCTTCACACAAAAAGGGGGATGACCTGAGGGTGTATGAGGCTATCGCCAGCGGTGCAGACAGTCGCAAGGTGCTGCAGGAGAGGATGGGCTTCTCATTGACCAAGACGATAAATATTCTGCGGCGGTTGCAGGATGAGGGAAGGATTGTGCGCATTGGCAAGGGGAAAAACAGCCGTTATGGAGTGAAAGGTTAAAGTAACATGGGGGATGGCCCCGAGGAAAAGATTCATGTATTTATGATTAGGAATGAGATGACAGATGATTTATGGGAGAATAAGAGGTTTTCGGGAGAAGAATGAAGCCGTGGAATGCTTCCGGAGAGTGCTCCGGCTGGACTCGGACTACGAAGGTGCAAAAGATGGGCTTGTCCTTGCACAGGCAAAGCTGTAATGCAACATGGAGAGTGGCTTTTCTTCGTACTGTTGTCGGTTTGTTCAGAGAAATTTCCATAAGAGGATTGTCATATCACACGTAAAAACATATAATTATGTGTAGAAAATCACATTTTTATATATAATGAGGTGAAACCGTGGAAAGAATGGCTGTGGAACAGCTGGTAGCGTGGAAGGAGTCGCCCTATCGTAAGCCCCTGATGCTAAAGGGAGTACGTCAGGTAGGAAAGACGTGGCTCCTCAAGGAATTTGGCCGCCGCTGCTATGATAATATTGCCTACTTTAATATACCTTTGTTTATGGTAGACCAGACAGCCAGGATTATGGGGCTTGCCTTAAAGAAAATTTGATGCTATTGGTTCAGGAAGCCAAACGCCCCTGCCGGATGGGAGCTGCCATCCGGCAGGGGCATCTTGCTCTTATGACATACCAAAGTCACGCATCGTTTGATTGTTACGCTTTTTCCTCATCGCCGGGGAACACGATGCCCACCTGTTTGCGGGCTTTTTCGGCGGTTTCCAGCACTGCCACGGAAATAGCAAGTCCTTTCTCCATGAGTCCATAATCCTTGTCGGCGAAAATCCTGGCAAATTCCTGGAATTCATGCACCATGCGGTGGCTGTGCTTATTGAGTCTTGAATGGATCGTGACGCCGCTGCCGCGAAGGTTCATTTCGAAGGAACTGAGTTCATTGGGGGCGCCTATCGCCCTGATGTAGCCCTTTTCTCCCTGGATGGTGATGCACCCCGGACTATCCGAATCCTTGGCGCCGATGGCCAGCGCAAAGAAACCGGGATATTTCAGGGTGACAACGCCGCTGGTGTCAATGCCATTGAAGCCGATGTTTGCCGTATAGGTGACGGATTCCGGCGCACCGAAGAGGCCGATGATGAAGTTGAGATTATAGATATTGATGTCATACAGGGCGCCGCCGCTGCACTGCGGGTCAAAGGCGGGCAGGACTTCGCCCTGCAGGTATCTGTCGTAACGGCTGGAATACTGGGAGTAGTTGGCCGACACAGTCTTGATCTTTCCGAGCTTGGGCAGGTTTTCCCGGATGGCGGCAAAGTTTGGCAGATGAAGGATCGTCACCGCCTCGAATACATAGAGGTGCCTGGAAATGGCCAGATCCTTCAGTTCCCGCACTTCCCTGGCGGTCGAAGCGAAGGGCTTTTCCACGATGACATTTTTCCCGGCGAGGAGCGCCTTCTTCGTATACTCGTAATGGACGCTGTTGATCAGCCCCACATACACGAACTCGATCTCCGGGTCAGCCAGCAGGGCGTCATAGTCGGTATAGACCTGAGGGATGCTATGGGCCGAGGCCAGCTTCTCTGCCTTTTCCCTGCTGGAAGGGCGGGCAAAGATGGCGGCTGCCTCTATCTCCGGCACTTCCTTCAGTACAGGAAGTATCCCCTCCTTGACGATAAAACCGGTTCCTAAAATGGCCAATTTCATGAAGAATCTCTCCTCTCTTGTCAATCCTGCTTGTTGAGGAACAGGCCGAGCTTGTGCTCCAGTTCACGGATTCGTTCCCGGTCGCGGCTCCGCATCTCATAGATGGCGGAAAAGCTGTCCACCCACATCATCAGGAACTTCTTGAAGCTGTCTGCCACGACCTGGTCGTCCTCGCATATGATATTCACGGCTTTTGTGGCACGGTCAAAGGCATCGATCAGAACGCCCCATGCCTCATCCTGGCTGATGCCGGCTTCCTGTTTGTTGTCGTTTTCTTCCATAGTGTAGTCCCTCGCAAGAGCCTTCTCCAATATGTCCTGGGTAAGCAGTGACCTCCATTTGCAAGCATCGTGGATTTACCTGTACAATGGATTGCACGAATCAATCATCCGCAGGGATTACCGCATACAAATGGAGGTCGTTATATCAAGTATAATCTATCTTGGGGCGGATGTCAAAATTTTACTGCTTTTTGTAGATAAGTTCATTTTCTTCTGATAAAATAGAATAATAGATACGTGGTCAGCAGTCGGGCATAGGAGACCGGAGGGATGATGGGCGTTATGAAAGAGCATTTCAAGGAACGGAACACGAGAGACTACCATCAGAAGCGGCTTTTCACCAAGGAAGAACTGGAGGAAAGGGAGAGCCTTTGCGTTCATGAGCAGCCGCCTTTCTGCTCTGCGGCCTGTCCCATGAAGCTGGATGTGCGGGATTTTGTCCGGCGGATGGCGGCGAGGGATTTCACGGGGGCCCGTGCCATGCTGGAGAGGATTTCCCCTTTCCCGGAAATCCTTGCTCACGGCTGCAGCCATCCCTGTGAGGCGGCCTGCCGGATGGGAGAGGTAGGGGAAAGCATCGCGATTGCTGATTTGGAGCGTGCCGCCATGTTTCTTGGGGCGCCCAAAAAAGGGAAGGGCCTCCTGAAATTCAAGAAGAAGAAGCGTGCGGCGGTTTTCGGCGGGGAACTGTTCACCCTTGTGGTGGCTGCGCAGCTGGCAGACAAGAGCTATCCTGTGGAATTCTATGTGGAGGCAGGGAACGCAGAGACCCTGCTGAGACAATGCGCTCCCTTCCTTTCGGAGGAGATTCTGGCAAGTGCCGTGAGGCGCCTGCAGGCCATGGATCTGAAGATTTTTTACGGTACAGATATTTCCTCCTCGTTTGTGGAAGAAAAGAGGGGGGAGTTTGATCTGCTCTGCGCTGCCAGATCTTTGATGCAGGAGATTCCCGATGCAAATACGCTGCTGGGGAAGGATGGAATCCTCTATCCATCGGATGGGGGGAGCGATTGTCTTTGCGCCTTTTACGATGCCAGGAGGGCAAGTGTCTCGGCGGATCGTCTGGCGCAGGGGCTTGATCCCTCCACCATGAGGGGAGAAGAAGGGACAGTTGTTTCGCGCCTCTACACGAACATGGAGCATGTGGAGCCCTCTGAGCGCATTCCCCTGCGAAGTGAGGGGGAGACCTATGATGGAGAGAAGGTTGCAGAGGAGGCGGCGCGATGCATCCAGTGTGCCTGCGAGGAATGCTTGAAGGGCTGCGCCTATCTGCGCCATTTTGCGAAACATCCCCGCATCCTGACACGGGAAATCTACAACAACACGGGCATCATCATGGGGGATCATATGATGAACAAGGCCATGAACAGCTGCTCCCTCTGTGGTCAGTGCGCCGTTACCTGCCCCAACGGCTATGACATGGGGGAGATCTGCCGTTTGGCCAGGGAAAATATGGTGGATACGGGCAAGATGAGTCTCGCCGTCCATGAGTTCGCCTTGCAGGACATGCTGTTCTCCAATACGGAGGGCTTCCTGAGTTGCGTTCCCAAGGGGTGGGAACAGGGCTGCCGCTATGTCTTTTTCCCCGGCTGCCAGGCGGGGGCGGTTGCGCCGGATGCCGTTCTGGGGGCTTACCGGGATCTGACGGAGCGTCTTGATGGCGGCGTTGCACTGATGCTGGGATGCTGCGGCGCCATAGCGAAATGGGCCGGGCGGCGGGAGATGTTGGAAGAGCAGAAGGAGTTCCTGCGGCAGGAGCTTGGGAAGCTTGGAAATCCCGTGATTCTCGCCGCCTGCCCGACCTGCAGGAAAACCCTGGAAGAGGAAGGACTGGGGCAGGTGAAGAGCCTTTGGGAGATCCTACTTGAGATCGACCTGCCTGAAGGAAGCACCTGCCATGAGGCGGAAGTGGTCCTGCACGATGCCTGTGGGGCGCGGAATGACCAGAAAATGCGGCAGGACGTGAGGGAGATTGCCGGGCGGATCGGCTTCCGGCTGCTTCCTGCGGAATGGGAAGGGGAAAAGACCTCCTGCTGCGGCTACGGAGGGCTTGTGGCCTATGCCAATCGGGAGATGGCCGCCGAAATGGCGGAGGATTGCAGGAAGGAATTCCCCGATGCGCCTTACATCACCTATTGCATGGGCTGCAGGGACCGTCTGGCGCGGCAGGGGGCGCAGTCGATGCACCTTCTGGAGCTCTTGTACGAGTCCCCAGCGGGCGATCCGCCGGACATATCGGAGAAACGGAGGAACCGGCTTCTCTTACGGGAAGCGGCTTTGCGGGAATTCTGCGGAGGAGAGGGAATGTCTTCTTCAGGGAATGGCTGCGCCTCTCCGGAGGAAATGGGCTTTCGGGCGGTAATCACGGAGGAAGCCCGCAGGCAGATGGATGACAGGATGATCCTCGACACGGATGTCTGGAAGGTGATGGGGCATTACCGGGATACGGGGGAAGCCGTTCTCGACCAGAGGACAGGGCTTCTGATCGCACGGCTGCGGATCGGCAATGTGACCTTCTGGGTGAAGTTCACCGAGGATGGGGAGGGTTATACCATCCGTGGGGCATACAGTCACCGGATGCTGGTGCGGACGAGATAGGAGGGCGGCATGGCGGAAACGAAGAGCTATTACACCATAGAGACGGACGGGACCCTGCTCTGCCAGAAATGCAAGGTTCCCCTGGAAAAGGCGGATGCCGTGTTCAGCTATCTTGAGAACGCCTTTCCCGTGGAGCTTCCGGTCTGCCCCAAATGCGGCTTCGTCTATGTGCCGGAGGAGCTTGCCCTGGGGAAGGTACTGTCCGTGGAAAAGGTGCTGGAAGACAAATGAGGAAAGCGGCCCTTCATCCCGGTGGGAGGGAAACCACCCTGCGGCTGCTGGAAATGGCCGAAAAATATGGACTCCCCTTCGGGAAAAGACGTGCCCTGGACATGGGGGCGGGAGATGGAGGCACCCTGCGCCTCCTGAGGGAACTCGGATGGGAGGCAGAGGGCATTGACCAGAAGCCAGGCGATGGGGTTTCCGTGGGTGATCTGCTCTGTACCTCCTTTCCGGACAAAAACTTTGACCTCGTGATTTCCGAATGCGCCTTTTACGTTGCGGGAGACGTTGAGGGAGCCCTTCGGGAGGTCTGGCGCCTTCTGAAAGGAAATGGGCTGCTTGCCCTGGGGGATGTATATTTTGGCAGTCCTGACCAATGGAAGGAGACGCTGGAGAGGCAATCCTTTTGTGTGCTGGAGATGGAAGATCTCACGGAGCGCTGGCGGGAATACTATCTGGAATGCGTATGGATGGGACGGACGGAGGTTCTTTGCCATGAACGACGGAAGGGCTGCCGCTATTTCTTGACTGTTGCGGGAAAGGAGGAGGCACATGGATGATGCATTGGAACGCATGCTGGAGCTTTCGCGGGAAGGCTTTTTCTGCGCGCAGATCCTTTTGATGCTGGCACTGGAGTCCGAGGGGAAGGAAAACCCGGATCTCGTCCGGGCCATGAGCGGCCTGAACGGTGGAATCGGCAATACGGGGGACGTGTGCGGTGCCTTGACGGGCGGGGCCTGTTTCCTCTCGTATTTTTTGGGCAAGGGGGAGCCCGATGAGCTGGAGCATCCGGAATGGAACGAGATCATGGAAGAGTATGTGGGCTGGTTCCGCCAGTACGCCGCCGAGTACGGGGGGATATCCTGCAAATGCATCCTGCAGGGAGACGAGAGGAACAAGATTCAGCGCTGTCCCATGGTGATGCAGGCGGTTCTGGAAAAGTGCATGGAACTTTTGGAGGTTCATGAGGCTATTTGAGGAGGGAAGCCCGTGGAGAAGATCGTGTACCTGAACAATGCGGCCACGAGCTGGCCCAAGCCGGACTGCGTGGCGGAGGCCGTGCAGAAGGCGCTGCAATCGCCGCCAGGCTCCATGCATCGCGGCGGCATAGAGGATGTGGATGTCTTCGCATTGGTGAGGCAGCAGCTGGCGAAACTGCTCGGCGTGAAGGATGCGGAGAGCATTGCCCTGGGGCCCAATGCGACCTGGGGGCTCAATCTCGCACTGCATGGCTTCCCCCTTCAAGCAGGGGATGTGGTGGTGACTACAAGGGCGGAGCACAACAGTGTCTTGCGCCCCCTCTATCAAAGAGCTGTGAAAGAGGGCATTCGTGTCGTGTATCTGGACGCGGATGAGGTGGGACGGGTGCCCCTTTCCTTCTGGGAAAAGGCCATGGCCGACTATCGTCCGAGGCTTGCGGTGTTCACCCACGCCTCCAATGTGACGGGAGCCGTCCATGATGCCGCAGAAATGACAGCCCTGGCGAAGTCTGTCGGGGCGGCTGTTCTTCTGGATGCCTCCCAAAGCCTCGGATGGATTCCCCTGGAGGCAGATTCCTGGGGCATTGACATGATTGCCTTCACGGGACATAAATACCTTCTGGGCCCCCAGGGGACGGGGGGGCTTTTTGTGCGGAAGGGCATCTCCCTGCAGCCTTGGCTGCAGGGAGGCACAGGAATCCGAAGCGAACTGGAGGAAATGCCCGAGGAGATGCCGCTCCGTCTGGAGGCGGGAACGGGCAACGAGCCGTCATTCCACGGGCTGCTTGCGGCTTTGGAATGGGCCGGGGAGCATCCTCTGGAGGAGGCAGAACATCGGGCGTTGCTGGGATATCTTCGGGAGGGCCTGATGGATGCCGGTGCGAGAGTTATCCTCCCCGATGGGCTCACCACCCCGGTGGTGAGCTTCATCTTGTCGGAGGAAAGCGTGGCCGATGTGGGCTATATCCTGGGGGAAAGTTATGACATCATCTGCAGGACAGGACTGCACTGCGCGCCGAAACTGTTTTCCTGCCTTGGGGTTTCGGAGACAGTGCGGATCTCTCTCTCCCGATTCACACAGAAGGAGGATGTGGATGCCGTGCTTGAGGCAGTGAGGGATATTAGGGGATGAGATTCGAGCGGAAGAAAGTGGAGAATTGCTTTGCCGATTCCAGGACCTATGAATACCGGATCCCTGTTTCCGGCGAGGCACTGGCAGAGTCCCTGCCCGATGTCTGGGAAATTCGTCGGAACGAGAGATTGCGTCGTCCGGTATTCATCGCGAAAAAGGAAGGCATCCATCTCAAGGGGCTTTTGGCTGGCCATGCGGTGCGGGCGAGTTTTCTGGAGACGGAGTGGGAGGCAAGGCAGAAGGAGTTTGAGGATTGGATGGAGGATATGGATGGCTAGTGAGATTGCGAGCACCATGAGCGTGTGCCCCGTCTGTCTGCGGAAATTGCAGGCGCACAAGGTGGTGGGGGAAGACGGTTTCGTCCATATGGAGAAGGAGTGCCCGGAGCATGGTCATTTCGATGTCCTGCTCTGGGAGGGGGATGCTGCAAGCTACAAAGCGTGGGGGGATGTGCCCTCTGCTCCGGTGACGCCTGTGGGAGCTCGTCCCGCAGAGCGGGGATGTCCCTATGACTGCGGCCTTTGCGAGGCGCATTTGAGGGATGGCTGCTGCGTCCTGTTGGAACTGACGAACCGCTGCAATCTCCGCTGTCCCGTCTGCTTTGCTGCCGCAGGGGAAGAGAAGGGCGTTCCGGAACCGGGGCTGGAGGAAATCGGGAAAATCTACGATATGCTGATGGCCCGGGGAGGCCCCTTCAATATCCAGCTTTCGGGCGGCGAGCCGACCCTGCGGGAGGATCTGGCGGAGATCATCGCATTGGGCAGGGAGAAGGGATTCTCTTTTTTCCAGCTCAATACCAACGGCCTGCGGATTGCCGGGGAGGAGGGATATGCACACAGGCTCTTTGAGGCAGGAGTGTCTTGTGTGTTCTTGCAGTTTGACGGCTTGCGGGATTCCGATTATGAAGCACTGCGCGGTAGGGCACTTCTGTCGGGGAAGCTCCGTGCGGTGGAACTCTGCAGGGAGGCCGGGCTTCCCGTGGTGCTGGTCCCCACCATTGTGCCGGGAATCAATGAGGATGCCATTGGCGATATTCTGGACTTCGCCCTTTCCCATGCGCCCGGCATCCGTGGAGTGCATTTCCAGCCGGTCAGCTATATGGGAAGGAATTCCCTGCCACCTCGGGAACGGATTACCCTTCCAAGGATCCTGCGGGATATCGAACAGCAGACAAACGGTAGGATGAAGGCTTCCGATTTCAGTGGCGGCGGTGCAGAAAATCCCTATTGCTCCTTCCATGCGGCCTATCGGATTGGCCCGGATGGCACATGGAAGGCCTTGGCGAAACGCGGCGGGAGCTGCTGTTGTTCGGGGGAGGCGCCCTCAAGAGAGGAGACCTGCTGTGGGGATTCCGGTTCCTGCTGCACAGGGGAAGAAAGGGCAGCAAGGCCGGTCAAGAGCTCGGAGGCAAGGGATTTCGTTGCGCGGCAATGGGGCGCGTGCACATCCTGCAGCGAGGATGTGCCGGGGACGGAGGCCTCTTCTTTGGATGCCTTTCTGGAACAGGCGGTGCTGCAGACCTTCACCGTATCGGGGATGTTGTTTCAGGATGCATGGAATCTGGAACTGGACAGGCTGCAGCGCTGCTATATCTGCGAGGCGGATGCCGAGCGGGGCATGATTCCCTTTTGCGCCTATAATCTGACGGATGGGAAGGGGAGAGCACTGTACAGGAAATGAGCGAGATGGGATGTACGAGGCTGGACCGGCTGATTTGCAGACAGGAACATTGGAAGGAACTGACGAGGGAGAGACTGGAGTTGCTTCAGCTTCGTCGTTTGAACGAGCTTCTGGCCAGAGAGAAAAGGCGGAAGGGGTTTTACAGGAATCTGCCGGAGCGGCTGTCCTCGCTGCAGGAGCTTCGGACTCTTCCCTTTACGATGCCTTCCATGCTGGCGGAATATGGAAGCCGCATGCTGATTCTCTCCCAGTCAGAGATCCTGCGGGTGATATCCGGCGAGACCAGCGGTACCAGCGGGCAGGCGAAGAGGGTTTTCTATACGGAGCGGGACCTCTGTCACACGGTGGAGCTATTTGAGGCCGGCATCGTTGAGATGTGCGGCCTTGGGAACCGCGTGCTCATCGACATGCCCTTCTCGGGGGAGCATGGGCTGGGGAACCTGATCGAGAGAGCCGTTGAGCGGACGGGAGCCCTTCCCCTGCGAGGCGGGGGCGGAAGCTGGAAAGAACGCATCTGCCGCGTCCGGGAGGGAAGACCGGACTGCATCATTGGCTTCCCTGTTCCCTTGCTGGGGACGGCGCGGCTTTTCGCCCATGTTTATGGGAGAGATGATTTCCCCATACGGAAGGCGTTGGTTTCGGGGGATGCCTGTCCACCCGGGGTATTGAAATGCCTGGAGGAGGAGTTTTCCATGGCCTTGTTCCCCCACTATGGCTCCAGGGAAATGGCCCTGGCGGGGGCGATCACCTGTCCGGCCCATGAGGGGATGCACCTTCGCGAGAACCACATTTTGGCGGAAATCGTCGATGACGCGGGGAATGTCCTGCCCGACGGGGAGGAAGGGGAGCTGGTGATTACCACTCTGGACATGGAGGCCATGCCCCTGCTTCGCTATCGGACCGGGGACAGGACACGGTTCCTCTCGGGATCATGTCCCTGCGGGGGCGTGACGAGGCGTTTGGACAGGGTATCGCGGATGGCGAAGGATGCCTTTTGGATGGAGGAACTGGACGACCTGCTTTTCCCGGTGAAAACCCTGGTGGACTATCACGCCGCATGGGGCAGGGATGGGCTTTTCCTTGTGGCAAGGACCTTGGAGGGCGATGGGGCAGAGGAACTGGAAGGGAGAATCGGCGGAAAATATCCGGGACTTTCCCTGCATTTGGAGGTTTCGCCTTGCCGCTTGGAGGAAGTTCCATTTTATAAGGGAAAACGGTGTGTTGAAAGAATCTTGTCACGTGTTTGATATGGGAGGAGAAAGCTGATGAAAGAGATAAGGACCGAAGATGCCGTGGGGCATGTCCTGTGTCATGATGTGACGCAGATTATCCGTGGGGTGACGAAAGGGGCGCGTTTTCGCAAGGGGCATGTGATTGCCGAGGAGGATATTCCCGTGCTTCTGTCCCTTGGAAAGGATCATGTCTACGTTTGGGAAAACGATGAGACCATGCTCCATGAGAATGACGCGGCAGAGATTCTGAGGCAGGTCTGCCAAAACGATGGCATGGAAGCCTCGGAGCCGAAGGAGGGAAAGATTGAGCTGACGGCCCTTCAGGATGGCGTGTTCCATGTGGACGAGGAACGATTCGATGCCATCAATGAGCTGGATGACATCGTCATTGCCACGATTCCCCAGAATTTTCCTGTGAAGCAGGGAACGAAACTGGCGGGGATGCGGGTGGTTCCCCTGGTCATCGGGAAGGAAAAGATGGAGGAGGTCCGGAAGCTGGCCGGGGATGCGCCCCTTTTCGAACTGCGTCCCTACAGGAAGATGAAGGTGGGCGTTGTCACCACGGGAACCGAGGTGTTCCTCGGACGCATCAAGGATACCTTTACCCCTGTGCTGGAGGCAAAGCTCAATGCCTTTGGGCTTTGCGTGGACGAGCATCGCCTGTCGGATGACGTGACGGAACATACAAGAGAAAAGATACAGGAGCTTTTGGACCTGGGCATGGACATGGTGCTCTGCACCGGCGGTATGAGCGTGGACCCGGATGACCGCACACCGGCGGCAATCCGGGCGGCGGGGACGAGGGTCGTGACCTATGGTGCGCCGGTCCTGCCGGGAGCGATGTTCCTTCTGGCCTATTGGGAGAAGGACGGGCGGAATGTGCCGGTCCTTGGGCTTCCCGGCTGTGTCATGTACAGCCCCGCGACGATCTTCGATATCGTCCTGCCGCGCCTGCTCACAGGGGAAATCCTGACTAAACGGGAACTGCGGCATCTGGGCATCGGCGGGCTTTGCATGGGCTGCAAGAGCTGTCATTACCCGGTGTGCGGGTTCGGGAAGTAATCTTGGGAGAAT
>Ga0310695_10004877_pt1 | contig 24146 bp, 17 predicted proteins | sample RumenRJG_04DNA_FD_203882 | JGI IMG/M metagenome (GOLD analysis project Ga0310695, IMG submission 203882) | Bovine rumen microbial communities from Lethbridge, Alberta, Canada - RJG_04 (v2) (version 2) | ecosystem: Host-associated > Mammals > Digestive system > Stomach > Rumen | place: Canada...
GTCTCTCAGATATACTGGATATCGACCCTGCAAGCGACCCGATTGTGCTATATAAGCATGTGCCGTCAATGGACGATTGTAGGCGTTTCCGTACGCTGTATGAGTATATCCGTACCAAAACGCCAGCTTGCATCACCTACAATTTTGAGAAGAAAGAGGGACAGCGCGAGGCTGTGATCCATCCTTATTATATCTTGAATGATGATGCTAAGTACTACCTTCTTGGTCATGATGAGAAAACAGGTTCTCCCATCAAGATCTCGATTTCTAAGATCATCAATATAACCCCTGCAGATAATACTGAGTTCATTCCGAACCATGATTATCCGTTGAAGGATTTCTATTTGAAGCACTTTACGCAGGGATAACGCTTTATACGCTCCAATAGTGCTAAACTATCGTTTTGATAGTTTGGCGCTGTTGGGGCGGTTATCTTTTTGAGTTTGTTCCAAGATTATCTTTCTATGTTCTTATAGTTTTTCTTTGGTTAAGCCTGGAGTGTAATAGGCCTAAAATAGTGCTCATTTTTGGTTTAAAGTGCAAATAATGTGATAAAAATGTGTTTTTTCGTCAGTTTTTCTCATTTTTATGCATGGTTATGATACTATTTTTCTATATTTGCCAAATATTTACTACGGACTAATCAAAATGAAGAAGGACATTATCGGATTAAGGTCGTATTGTTGACAAAGATAAATGAAGATTCAAAGTATGAATAAAAGATATATAACGATACAAGCAGGAGGAATGTATCAGGAGTGGAGTTGTCTGATGGAATTGGTGGAGGAATGTACCGCCAAGAAATTGGAGCAGTTAGCCAACACAAAGGGTTGGCTAGAAGTGCAGGTTTGTGAAGCCAAAGATATGGGTTTTTGTGAGCTTGCGGACTGGTCTGTGCCTGAATCAGATACACTGGTACTGATTGACTATAACTTTCTTGTGTGTCTACACAAGGGCGACTTAATAATGAGTTAAGCCAATATGCCAAAACTGAAACTAAAGATAGGACTAGTTGATGCCGACCTGCTTTGCAATGGGACTCGGCACCCTAATCTTGTCTTAATGAAACTGGCAGGATTCCTAAATGACAACGACATTGACTTCAAACTGATTATTGATCAGGACGAAGACATCACGCCCTACAAGCTAATCTACATATCCCGTGTATTTACGTTCACCCAGATGCCATCGTTCTATGAGAATGCTACTCCCGCCCAGAAGCGCAAGTTTCGCAGAGGTGGCACGGGTTTTTATGCCAACGAACTGAACGTTAACAAATATCGATATCAGCGAGAGAAGGATATGACAAGTTTAGAGTGCGACGAGTTTCTCAATAAATATCCCAATCATCGCGGTGGGCATCGCAAAAATGGTATAGACCTTGCCCGCCAGATGCCTTTCTACCATCTTTACGATTCATTTGTTGATCGCAAGGTGGCCGAGGGAATTAAACGTGAGAAATATAAGGACTATCAGCAGTACAGTATAGGCTTCCTTACTCGTGGTTGCATTCGCCATTGCCCCTTCTGCATTAACAAGTTGGAAGACAAAATCTTCCCGTATTCCGACCTTGAATGGTTTCTCGATGAAGAACGTGATGAACATGGCCGATTAGTACGCCCCTATGTTTATCTGTGGGATGACAATTTCCTTGCAGCTGACCCAGTTATCTGGCGTGCAAGACTACAACAGCTGATAGATTCGGGCAGACCTTTCCAGTTCCGTCAAGGTCTTGACGAGCGTATGCTGGCACAAAGTCCCTATGGTGAGGAGATGGCCGAGATGCTCTCGAAGACAAAGTATCATGGTGATTTTATCTTTGCCTTTGATAATTGGAAAGACCGTCCGTTGATAGAAAAAGCCCTTAAAATTTGGAAACATTATAATCCCAAGAAGGGTACAAAATTCTACCTATTCTGCGGGTTTAAACAATCAGAGCAAGGCTATCAGAAATTCTATTGTGATATAAAGGATATCTTTCAGCGCATCAAGGTGCTAATGACATACGGCTGTGTGGGTTATTTGATGCGTCATGAAGACTATCACAACGCCCCGATTTCAAACCTGTACATTCAGATTGCTCGTTGGTGTAACCAACCAGCATTCTATAAAAAGATGTCGTTTTGGGAATACACTTATCGTAACCAAACGTTTTGGGAACAAGGCGCAGGTTTTGAAGTTCTTAAGCCTATTAAGCCATTTGAAGAATTCCTTCGAGACTACGAAACAGGATATTACGAGAAAGAAAATTCGCGAGGTAAAGTGCGAAAGATTTGTAAGGCCTTACAGACCCTACTTGATATGGTAGAGATGTTTCCAGAACATCGAGAGGAACTACTTGAAATGTTTAACTATAAGATGTCTAACTTAAAAAATCCCAAACTTTGGGAGTAGAGAATAATTAAGATATGTCAATAATTAGTCATGACTATAAGAACCTGAACAATTTGGAAACCATCATCAAGCATAATGATGGAACACCATTGTATGGCGAAATAGACATGTATCGCAGGATATGGAAAGATTGTGAAATAAGCAATCTTACCTGGCATTTTTGGCATGATCTGCGTTTACCTATTGGCAATAGTAGGCAATCCGAAATTCAAATTGATTTCTTCTTAGTATGTGAAAAGGGGGCTATTGTTGTTGAAGTAAAAGGTGGTAATGTTGGTATCCATAATGGTCAGTTCTTCTTTAGCAAAGGAGACGGGATGACTATGGATAGATCGCCTTTCCAGCAAGCTGAAGACTACAAATATGCGTTGTTGAACAACAAGATTATTAATTGCAACCAAATCTTTATAGACACAGTATGTGCTTTCCCACACACTAAGATGGCTCACACAAACCATCTTCCCAAGTTAGATATGGGATATAAATTATGGTCTGCATACCAACAGGAGAATCAATCAGAGTCATTTGCTGAGTTCTGTCTATCTGTACTTAGCATAGACAAAGAGAAAAAACATTGGATTTCTGAGGATTTGAAGCCAACTGAGGTAGATATTGCGATTCATCATCTGGTCGCAAACATTCGTCCTGATTTCAACTACACAGAAACCAGTTATCAAAGCATTCTAGACTGGCTGAACATTCAGAACCTTGATACATTCAAGAGTCTGGAGAAAAACAATCGCATTATTATAGAGGGAGGTCCTGGTACTGGTAAAACAACCATAGCAAAAGCATTTATCCGTAGATACAAGTCCTTACGGGGCGTTTATATTTGTTGGAATAATCTGCTGGCAGCAACGGTACGCAACCAGCTGCTGAAAGTCGGACTGGAGAATTGCGAGGTATATCAATTCATTTCTTTTATCTCGAAACTGGACCCAATTCATAAGTTTGTCACCTTCGATGATTTTCAAGAAGGTTCTTCATCCCTTATTGAGAAATTGAAGCGACTGTTTGACACACTCCGTGAATCAGAAGACTTTATCCCATATGATTTTGTTGTCATTGATGAAGCGCAAGACATTTTTGACAAAGGTGCTGCGGAAGTCCTAAATTCACTTACATCTATAAACGGTAATGGTCTTGGAACAGGTAGATACCTTGTTTTCTTTGATACTGAGCAGGGATATAGAAAAGACATCCGAGAATTAGATAGTTACGCGGAAGACATTTCACGATATGGAACCCATTTCGTTTTGAATGAGAACAAAAGAGTTCCTAATAATAAGCAGATCGTTGATGAAGCCAACAAGATTTTGGAAAGTGAAGACGGAATACAGACTTCCATAATAATAAGAGATATTGAGGAGAGGAATGACCCAGCTATAAAAATACATCACTACCAAGGGACTAACGAATTGGTTAAGCATATAAAAGCTCTCCTAACGGCTTTGAGATATGGGGAAAAGAAATGGTCAGAGTATGTAGTTTTGACGGACTCCCATAGTAAACAGCTATATGAACGCCTTTCTGATATTGAATTTATAAAGGAATTAAAGCCAGATAATGTCAGATATGAAGAAGACAGGCTATGCCTAACTACTATCTTGTCCTACAAAGGACTTGAAACAAAGCATGTGCTATTAGTGTTAAACAACAGGGAGGAAATAGACAAATATGAACTGTATGTTGGAATGACACGTGCAATGTTTGATCTTGAAATATTACTTCTTGACAAAGTCAACTCGTCAAATTGATATCGGCTCCTATGACAGAAGAATTCAAAAATATTGCCAACAAATCATCTGCAGAGGTCGATTCCATCATCAATGCGATGGTTCATACACAAAAGGAATCGGCTCGTCGATTCATAAACGTGATGAACAGCATTGTGGATTATTATATGAATAGGAAGGCAGAAAATGGAGAAATCTGTTTCCCAATTATCTATATGCCACATGCCCCAGAATGGGCTCGCGAAGTGTGGCTGAAATTCCTTATTCTAAAGTTATCTTTGTATTACAACGATGATAATAGAGAACTTCTCAAAAAGAAAGCTGTGTCTATGCGTAACATCGTGCTTCGAACAAAAGAAGACGAAAAACACATGAAACAGTACGCTTTCCCATGTGCTAAATACATCCGAGAAACTTTGGGTTGTATAACAGATAATTATTTTGGCGAGAAAGGACATAAGAACATAATAATTTGCGGAGAAGGAGATTTGCAAGTTTCCAGAGCTGATAAGCATAAATTCATCTCAGAGTTCTATGGTGAAACCGACAACATTTTTACTGAAAAGAACTTGATTATGTGCCATAATCTTGATGCTGACGATATACGAGACCAGCTAAGAGAGCACAAAAGAGATGATGAGTATGTTATGGTGGATAACCTTTTTGTGTTCTATACGAATAACGACAAAGTCAATTCGTTAGAAGAAAGCTCACTTGAACGCTGGAATACGGCATACAAGATGGGTTTAAGGAACTGTTTCGTCTTTGCTTTCTCCAAAAAACCGTTCCATCTTCGTCATTCTATAAGCAAAGGGATTGGTTTCTGTCGGAAATTCCCTATGGTAAGTGAAAAAGAATTCTACCAATACCCCCATTACATTACTTTCGACGAGGATGAAAGCAACTATATGTTTGCCAGGAACAATTCATATGAGCATATTTTTATTCCTGATGATCAGTTACTATTTTCCGATGTTCTTGGTTCTTTACTTGACGAATCGGAATACAGGATTCAAGAGCGTAATCGCTTCTCTTTATGCCTAAATGACGAACTTGTATCTCTATACTCTAGTTATCTTCATAAATCTTTTCCTGATTATAACGACGATGAATATCAAATGTCAATAGAATGGCAACTAGAAAGAGCCACCAAGGCAGTTAAACCGATAATTCATAATTGTATCATTAAGGAAAAACTGATAAGGAGCAAAACACGAGATGAGTTTGGAGAAAAACTAAAAATAGCTATCGTATTGGATAAGAGCATTGATTTGTCCATGAAAAGAGCATTAACAACTTGCCTACATGAATATTCTCCACGATTAGAGGTGAAGTATTATGACTACTCTGCTTTAAAGCCAATAAATGGGAATAATGCTATTAAAGAAAATCGTGTAATTGTTCTGCAATATCGCCCGCATTATGTCAGAGAGTCGTATGCAAAGTTCCCAAATTCTTTTGACCCTATACCTGTACGTAAAGACCAGTTCATTCATGACATTATACAAGGAGTAGCGTTTAATGACATGTATGAATGGGATAAATACGACTACGATAAATATAAAGCAGATTTGTTGGATTCAGAACTAAGGAACACACTTTTTGGCAAAGTGCCACGTCCTGTTAAGCCTTCTATAAGAAGAACTAAGGGTGAATACGAATTTAGTGATGAACGCAGCACATCGCGAGCTGTTGTATATGTCAAGGGAGAATTTGATGATGGCAGTAAATTCAATATTCCTGAGACAGACTTCGTAATCTACGAAACAGATAATGGTATATCACAAATAGCCCGACTAACTGAAATAAAGAAAAAGGGGATTCTCCAAGACATTAAAAGGTTGCAGAAATTGGATGATGTCGCAAACGAGCTTAAGTCTTTTATAGATTTACAATCAGAAAAGGATGATTTCCGTGAAAAGGTAATTCGAGAATCGCAATACAAATTAGGTAAAATCACAGAAGAAGAGCGCGATTCGTCGATTATTTTGTGGAAGATTCTTCTTTCCAAGAAGATAGAAGCAGAAGGACTTGACAAAGCCTATGATTCTGTCATGAAGGGATTGAAAGAGTCAAATAGAATACAAAAGAGCCAATTTTGCCACTGGGCCGATTTGGATTCAAATATGATTCTGCCTTTACAAAAGGTTTGTCAACAGAAGCTCTTTGAGTATTTAGGGTTTGGACTGTTATCCCCGTATCTATCAATAATGAGGAGTAAGAAGGCTGCCACGAAAAACGGCACAAGGAGATTCAACAGCATGATGGATCAATTCCTTCAAGACACTTTGTTGGCAGATGTTGATGAAGATTTGTTTGATGACTATAAAGATAGTGATATAAATGATCTGCTAAACCTCCGCAATGTTGGCGACTTAGCCACTTTGCAATCATTACTTCGCAATGAAATAAGAATGAATAACGTCGTAACTATAGCATGATATGAATAACATAATTGATATTAAAAGAGAATCTTTGGAGTCTTTCATCCGTGAACAAATGATAGGCCCCAATGGGTGTAGAGGACGTTTTTCCATAGAAATGGAAGAGGGCCAATCATTCGAAGGTGAAGTGATTAACACTACTCCTGGCTCGATTTATAGCACGGCAGTTCTTTTTCCACCCAAGGCTCAGGGCATGTTTGCCTCACAAGACTCATCAGACGAAGCAGACATTGACTATGAAACAGTATCAACAAATGGTCAGGAAGATGACGATGAACTTCTGCGCACTGATAGTAACGAACAGAATGGAGATTTAGGAAATGAAGTAGATGATGAAGATGTCTATTCTTTAAGCAGAAGATTCCCTAATACAGTGGGAATCTCATGTTGCTTGGTTCCAGAGGCAAGTATATCAAAAGATGTGGAAATAACGGTATCGGGAAGATATTATACCAAAATTGTCCGCGGTGATAAGCAAAGGGTTCAGGTCTTAGTAAACGACCATCTTACTCAGTTTGAGCAGTTCTATACAGAAAATCCTATTCTTCACCAATATTTCAACTATAACGACGGTAAGCTTAAAATATATCCAATTCCTAACAAGAATGTATCACAGATTAAAGACATGCTTCGCACAATGAATATGAATTGTGCTGCGAAGTTAGCCGTTATTGATGGTGAGACTGACCCAATTTTTACTCAGATTCCCCCAAATTACAGATTCTTACTTTCATATCGTGAGGTCCTTTTCAACAAGTATCTTAATCATATTCATTATGAAAAAGACAGTGACGACCATGATACGCCATTATATCTCACAGATGAAGAGAAACAGCGAGTCCTTAATCAACTTGAGAAAGTTGAAATGTATGAAACGTTCCTGTCCTATTTTGATAACCTTATAGAGCTTTATGACCATAAAGGTTTTGGTTTCTGGCAATCCCATGATTTCAGTACGACTTTAAATCTGGAGGGTATAAAGTCAGAAAGTAGTAATGTTGCTAAACAGATATTTAAACCAAAAGACAATGATACGTTAGACCATTTCTATTCCGTAGACTTGGAGGAAGGTAAAAATGTCTCATTGTCGGCTTGGTTGCAAGTGACAAGAAATAGTAAGGACAAGACAGACCGAAACCTATATCTAAAGGTTTTAATTGTGAACGATTCCTCACCATTCCGTGAATCTCCAAAGAACTATTTCTCAATTGTTAATGAAGAAGTTAACAAACTATGTTTCTTCGGAATCCATATTGATCTTAAGAGTAAGTTCTTATGCCCGTATCACGAAGGCAATACATACAAAGATGTCAAGAAAGACGAGGATAAATTGAATTTCCTATATCGTTCCATTAATGATTATGGAGTGGGACATCTCTGTTCAGTTGATTGGGAAAAGGATGAGGATGGCAAAGTTTATCACATCTGGTCTGAATTTATTCCCTCTTTCGAAACTCCAGACATTGAACCTGTACCCAGGAAAAAGTATAGTGAATATATTGAAAAGGGGGACATGATTATTCCCCAACCATATTTAACTGATGACAGATGTCTTCAGTTTAAGTACTTATCCACATTTTCTGTGGCCAATGACCCTGAGATAATATCCGGATTAAAGGATTTCATAGGTCTCTATGAGAATTGGATTGCTCAAAATGAAACACGTATTACAGATGTTAATGACAGGGCGTTTGCATTGGATAATCTATCTAAATGCAAAAGTGACATGCAGCGTATGAAAGATAATGTTGACAATATTCTCTCTGGTAATAAAGAGAATATGCTCTGTTTCAGATTGATGAATTCTGCTATGTTTATGCAACTATGGCATAACAAGAAGGATAATCAGAAACTAATCATTGATGATGACCCAAATTTGAACGAAAACTTCTATAAAGAAGCCCAAGATAACATATTTCCTTCTTCTCCACATGCCGCATGGCGACCTTTCCAGTTGGCTTTTATCTTGTTAAATCTTGATGGTATAATCAACCATCCACAAGATAATGGTTGGAAAAAGCGTAATGACTTAGTTGATCTGGTTTGGTTCCCCACTGGTGGCGGTAAGACTGAGGCCTACCTTGGAATCATTGCGCTATGTATCATCTATCGACGCAGGATGTATGGTGAACAAGGATATGGAGTTGCTGCGATAATGAGATATACACTTCGTCTGCTGACGACTCAACAATTTCAGAGAGCATTGCGACTCATCTTGGCTTTGGAACAGATGCGTAGATGGGGTAAGAAAAAAGAAGAATTCGATTTAGGCGCGAAGCCTATCTCTATCGGTTTATATGTGGGTTCCAATTCCCTCCCGAACAAAGTTGACGGAAAGGATGGACTGGATGATGAGTCCATAAAATGGGATCGTCGAGAGGACGGTGAGAATAAAACAAAGATTCCTTTAGACCGATGTCCCTGGTGCGGTTCAAAACTGAGATATTCACAAAAGAAGAAGTTATATTTCTGTTCGAATGCAAATGACACATGTACATTCTCTGACGAGTTGCCTGTACGCCTTTGCGATGAGCACATCTACAAAGAGCCGCCAACCTTATTGTTCGGTACTGTTGACAAATTTGCTGCTATAGCACATAGAGTATCTACAAAACCAAAAGAAGAGAACAAAGACTCTCGCCGTATTTTCGGGCAGGGCATTAATTGTCTTCCGCCAGATCTCATTATCCAAGATGAGTTACATTTGTTGCTAGGTCCATTAGGTTCAGCAGTTAGTCTTTTTGAATGCGCTATTGACCAACTATGTACACGAAAAGACGGAACAAGGCCCAAAATCATTTCTTCTACTGCCACGACACGCAATACAGATTTGCAGATTCGAGCCTTGTATGACAGGGATTTAAATATCTTCCCACATAATGGAGTTGACTATGATGATTCTTTCTTTGCCTTTTACAAGAGAGAGAAGAAGGATGGTCAGGAGAAATATATATCGAAGCGTAAATACATTGGAATTATGCCGACAGGCAGAACGCAAATGACAACACAGATGCGTCTTGCCGCGATACTGTTAGTACATAGAGCTATTTTCGAAGCAGAGCATTTACATGATTCAGGATTTGAATTTGCCGCTAACAACTACTATTCGGTTATATCCTACTTCAACAGTCTGAAGGAGGTTGGTAAGACGGATGCTCTGTTCTATACAGAGTATTCAAAGTATGTGCGCCGCTTATTCAAGCGCGTTATGCCATTTGGGAATCTGTTAGAGTGCTTTTACTCAATGAACGAGCTGAGTGAGGCAGAATTGTCTGGTCGCCTGACTGGTGCTGAGGTAAATGAAAAATTTGCAGAGGTAGGTCAGGATTGGAGCATTGAGAAACGACTGCCTCATAAAGAGAATGGAGAATGGGTTAAAGGGAGCACTCCCCCAGACTACATTTTAGCTACCAACATGATTTCTGTTGGCTTGGATGTCAGTAGGTTTAACACCATTATCATGAACTCCATGCCAAGAAACATTGCCGAGTACATTCAGGCTAGTTCCCGTGTGGCTCGTGAGCAGAAAGGACTTGTACTGACTCTTCACAATCCTTTCCGTTCGAGAGATGTATCACACTATGAGAAGTTCAGGGAGTTCCACGAAAAGCTGTATTTTTATGTTGAGCCAATTTCAATAACGCCATTCTCTAAGAAATCTGTTGAGAAATACCTTGCATTGTATTTGGCAGCTATAGTAAGACACTCCTATGATAAGCTTGCCGATCGTAATAGTGCCAGCAAAATCAATGAAAGCAATCTGAGCGACCAGATTAAACAAATGGTGGCTGATTACTTCAACCAGCGATATGAGAGAATGCAAAAACCGGAGATTAGCCAGTTGGAAAAAGGCCTTCTCACCCCAGAACTGAGAGACAATATTATTCGGTTTGTTGATGAAGCTATAGGTCAATGGGAGGCTAAAGCCAATGAAGTAGATGGGTTGGTGTACAATTCGACCCTGTATCAAAATGCTGCGGCATTGTTTAGCATCCCTGCAGGATATGACGAATCCAATGGTGATAACCTATGGACAGTACCGCAGTCGCTACGTATTGTTGAACCAGAAGCTGTGCTTCATATAAGAGTAGGAAACGATGGAAATTAAGACTACAAAACAATTCAATCAGGGCATTGGAAAGTACAAAGTTCTTTCTTCAAATGCAGGTGTTGGCTCTATTGTGGCTACAAAATGGGGCGGCTTTGTAATGCCACTAACCTCATCTAAATGGGGCAGTGTGTCTGCTGTCTCCGAGTATTTGAAAAGGCATAGTTCTGAACTTCTGAATGCTTCTAAGATTTCTGAGGAAACAGGAGTCGAAATAATAGATGACAATCGGTTCGTGGGGTTCCTGCGTGCGACAGAGGGAATGACGCATCTGCGTTGTTTGGTAGCTATTCCACATATTTCCCTTGATGCTTACAACAATTGTAACGTGGATGAGCATCCAGCAAACATCAGATACAAGGAAATACATCCGAACAGTAAATTAGAAGAAAGTACATTTACCGTTCCAGCCATTGTTTTCCCCCGTTGGTTCTTCTCACGTACCAAAAAGGACTTTAAACCTGTAGAGGAATGGATTAAGATATGGAGAGAAAAAGGCTGTAATGGCGGTGATCTCAGATATTTTGCTCCACCACGTGACCCTTATACAAAAACTGGAAGGCGACTATATGACCCAAGATTGCAAGAGGGAAAGAATAAAGTCCATGAATTGTTGGAACAATCTTCAATGGTATTGATTTGCCCAAATGGACATATCTCTGATATTCCATGGCAACAATACTTCTCGGCAAAACTCAATGAAGGGAGACGGGTGACAGAAGAAGGTTTCGATTTGTTTAACTACGAAAGCGACCCTTGCCCTGAAAACAACAATGGTGAACACGAACTACAATGGTTGGAGAACCGTAGTCATACAGAGAGCTTTGGTATGCTTAAATGCAAATGTTGTGGCAAGACTGTCAGCCTTGAAGGTATCATGAACCTACAGCCATTGTGCCCAGGTGACAAACCATGGGAGGGTATCGGCCAGCAGGATTATGCAGCATGTATGCAGAAAAACAAACGATCGACAATGAAGTGGGCATTGGTGACAAGTAATAGTGTTTATTATGCAGAGAACTTCAGCAGCCTGTACATTCCTGATGATTATAGGAATGGAGCAAATGTGCTGGATGAGAAGATGCAAAAGGTGCTGACACTGATGACAGAGAAGTGGTTTGACAAATATACAAAGAAGCATCCGGGGGCAACTAAGCAGGATTATTCGGAACACTGCTTTGAGGATGACTTTGACAACCTTATCGAGTATGTTATTTCAAAGGCCGATGACAGCGACTACACACTAAGCGAGGATGAAGCACAAAAAGTTATCAATGCGTTTCTGGGTGAAGGACAAGGCGATGAATCTGGCGATGTTCGTGAACAGTACAGATTCGAGGAATTTGAGGTCTTCCAAAAGAACTGCAAATCGTTGGAATCTAACGACAAGCTGATATTCAATGATATTGAGTTGCCAGAATATCTTCGTCATTACTTCCACAAAATACAACAAGTAAGTACGCTTGGCGTTAGTAATACTCAGATCAATTTCTCGCGTGTCAGTATGCCACAGCCAGAATTGAAGGACGATGGGACAATAGATTACCCCAATCGAATGAAGATATTCAGCGAAGCACCAGAAGATGTATTGACGATGCCTGCGGTTCAGAGCTTTGGTGAAGGTCTCTTCTTTAGCTTCAATGAAGAAACCATGTCGGCATGGATGAGCAGCCACGAGGATTTGTTCAAAGAGCATTATAAGGCCATGAGTGAACATGACGACACCTTTGAGAGCATCTATCGTGAGATGAAGCTTGGAGGAATAGCAAGATTCTTAGTACTTCACACATTCTCACATGTTCTGATGAAGGAACTGGAGTTTTCTTGTGGTTATCCAACTGCCAGTATGAGTGAACGACTGTATTTCTCTGACAGAATGTGCGGAGTTCTGATATATACGACAGATGGCGCAGAGGGAAGCATGGGAGGTCTAGTTTGGCAAGGTCAGCCAGAATTGATTGAGAATATCATTCGTAAGGCAATGCAAAGGGCCATGAACTGTGCCTCAGACCCAATCTGCTGGGAAAACGAGGATCAGTTGAATTATGCAGCTTGCTTCTCATGTGCTATGGTATCTGAGACATCATGTGAAAAAAGAAATGTTGGTCTCGACCGAAGAATACTAGTAGATGCAGATTTCGGGTTCTTTAAAGATATTATATAATATGTCTTTATTGCTTGCATAATACATGGTATAATGGCTAAATAATGTTAATTAACTAAAGGGTGTCCTGCGATTTGGGACAGGTTGCTCATATATTTGCAGCGTGAATTTTAAAAAAGGAGGTGTCTATGTTTACAGGTGCATTAATAGTATTCAGTTTACTTGTGATTTTCATTGCGGCTTGTCTTCTGCCGTGGTGGTTTATTCCTCTTTGCATTCTTGCAACACTCATAAATATATTTTTCTTCCCTCATAAGTATTAATATAATATATTAAGGTGATGAATAACCAGATAGACATCAGTCCCAGGAAGCAGCAACTGAAGGAGGAATACGAACGCCTTCAGAGACAGTATGCTGATCTCATCGCAAAACGTGATGACTTGCTGATGCAGGAGGGGCCTCGTTTGGAAGCCATTTATATGGAAACCATCGGGCAACTTCAATATGAGGAACTGTGTCTGCAATATGATATAGCCCTTCTGAAACTGGAACGTGATCTTCTGCAATCTTTTCTAAATAGGGGTGAAGAGCCTGATTTGGATATCGTAAATGAGCAGGTGGAACAGACTGCACAGACATATAACGAGAATATCCATCGCCAGGAAGAGAAAATTAAACAGGCGAAGACTTACATCGAGGAACATAAGGAAGAAAACTCCAAGGATAAGGATGCTGAGAAACTGGAGTTGAAGCAATTATATAAACGACTGGTACATAGGCTTCATCCCGATTTGCATCCTGAACAGACGGAGTGGGAGAGAGAACTCTTCCTGAAAGTGCAGGAGGCATACAGGAATGAGGATCTGAATAAACTTCGTCAGTTAGAAGAAGAACTTAATGCTGGCATGCCGTTTACTTCTGTGGAGAGTGATACCATTGAGGATTGGGAAGAGCGTGTAAAGAAGTTGAAGGAGCAGATCGCTGCTATTGAGGCTGAGATAAAGAAGATAGAAAATTCGTTCCCCTTCACATATCGTAAGAAACTATATGATAAAGAATGGATTTCTGCTAAACAGGAGGAGATTCGTGTACGTATAGAGCAACTTCAGGCAGAGAAGGATAGACTGGAAAAGATAGTGGAGATTTTAAGAAAACAGGCGAATGGAGAATCAGATAGTTAAGATCAGTCCGGAATTGCTGGAGATGATGGGCTCTAAGTTGCCTAACAGTCTTCAGCCTTTCAGTAGGGAGATTTTCTTGCTGGATATTGTTGTGGCTGGAACGACGCACTGCCAGAAGATAGATAAGGTTTATCCTCATTTGGAGAAGGGACTTGTATTGAGGATGCAGCGAATGCCCCAGAATAAACATGATGAGAATGCCATTGCCATATTCTACCAGAAGATAAGGATTGGCTATGTACCACGTGAGTTGAATCTGGTAATCTCACGACTGATGGATGCAGGCAAAGCATTCTTCTGTAGAGTCGAGAATGTGGAACTTGTGAATGATTATTGGGTGAAGATAGAAGCAAAGATTTATATGGTTGAGTAATATGAATAAGATAATATCAGTGGCGTTTGTAATCCTTCAGAGTGCCTTCCTGGCTTGTTGCAATGGTTGTAATCAATCGCCAGCACCTTCTTATCATGAAGCCCCTGTGAAGGAAGCCCCAAAGGAATTGGTAGTTGATACCGTCAGTGAGGTAAAGCAGGCAGATGAAGAGAAGAAAGATGCACCTGTTTCGCCTGCATCTTCTTCCGTCTCGTCTTCGAGATCAACTTCTTCTTCATATGGTTCTTCGTCGTCATATAGGCAAAGAGAGAAAGAGCCTGATAATATGCGTGGCTTTGATCCTGCCTCTGAGGATGATATGGATGATAACGGCATGAGTCGTTATATGGAGAACAATGATGAAGAAGGGTGGGATTAGCATAATTGCTTAAAGTAAGTTAAAATTCTGAGGGGTGTCCTGCGATTTGGGACAGGCTGCTCATATATTTGCAATCAAGATTGCGAAGACAGGCTGCTCTCGGCATAACTGAAGCAAGCTTCGTTCTGCTCTCGCTGGAACTGTCATTGCAGCGAAATTAATTTATTAACCCTTTAAAATATAAATGATATGGTTACTATTGCTTTATATCTTTGGCTTATCTTTTTTGCGATAATGAGTTTTTCAATGAATCCTACATGGTTAAATGTTCTGGTGGTAGTTGTTAGTTTCGCAGCTGGCTTGCATGACGGAATAAAGAAGAACAAGAAAGAGGAGAGGAAGCGCAGGAGGAGGGAAGAAATGAGAAGAAGGAAACTCGACGACAACTTCGATCCCGTGTTTTGATTAAGTTTTATTGTTTATAAGGAGGTAATATATGCGCGTCACCATCTTCAAAAATGTAAAGGCTTCCTGGCCTCAGGAAACGGAGTTGGACGACATTGTAAGAATTATGATGTCTAGCCCCAAAATCTGCGAGAGGACGCAAACCTGTAGACAATATCTGGCAAAAGGGGATAAAAAGGAAGCAGATAAGATTAAGATTTCTTCTTTCCCTGCTTTTGCTCCCTGTGCATCTTTTTATGAAGGTAAGGCCCGGGGCAACGCAATTGGTCTGACTGATCTCTGCTATTTGGATATAGATCATATAGAAAATGAAAGGCTTATTAATGAAGCCCTGGATATACTCAGAAATGATCCCAACGTGGTAATGGCTTCGAGGTCAGTGTCAGGCAGGGGGCTGCATATCTTGGTCCGATATCAACTGAAAGGATTTGAGATACCTCCCCAGCGTACAAAAATGACTCCTAAAACGATGCAGAAGGTATATGGTGAGGTGTTTGAATATCTGGCGATGAAATACCAACTGAAACTTGGATTAGAGCCAGACTATCAAGCCCGAAACATGGGGCACGTGTATATTGTTTCTTATGATCCTGATCTCTATTATAATCCAAACGCGGAGACATTGGTAGTTGACCTAAAAGAATCGATTATTAACATGGAGGTTAAGCCAACAAAACGGAGTCTGGACTGTAAGATACAAGAGATTGAAAGAATCATATCAAAATGTCTCTTGGATAAGGCAGAAGAGAAACTTCGTGAATGTCAGCAATGGATTATTAACGCTACATCTGATAGAGATGAAACACCAAAACTGGATTTCTCGGAAACGCTATCCAAACTGGAGGAATATCTTGCCAAGATAAAGAACATCATTGAACTAAAAGCAAAGGTGGATCAATTGATGGATGAGGTTGATGAAGATATGAAGAATCTTGAAGTGAAGGATGCCCACGAAAAGATTGTGGAATGCCAACATATGCTGAAAAAGACAACAGGCCCGTTTAATAATGCTGTTAAAAAGATCAGAAACGGCGTCGTTAATAGAGAGAGAAGGTTAGCGACTCTAAACAGAAAACTTAGACAGGAAGAGCGTGAGAAGAGAATGCAAGAAATAAATTCCAAGGCTGTCGGAAACTGAAGATAATAAGAAAAGGCTCGAAAAAAAACGGCCCCGTCCTTCACAGGAGGGGGCTGCGTCCTTATTGTTAACCTTAAATCTAATGCTATAAAAACACGATGCAAAGGTAATGTTTATTTTTGAAACCACCAAAGATTTTGGGCAAAATTTGCACATGTGATCCATTATATAGCAAAAGGGCTCGCTTCTCAGCGAACCCTGTATGCTACATTACTAACCAATAACCTAAAACAACTTATGCAAAAAGAACAAATAACGTATGAAAAAAAGATAACTGCTGCAAAGGTAAGGCGATTTTGGGCTGATTCCAAGAAATTAGCCTGATTCTTGTCGAAGTTGTTGCGACAAGGGGAGAGTTTTGCGACAGAGTAGGGATGAGGAGGTTATTTGATGTCGTTTTTAGATAAAAAATATCCCTGACAGAATCAAGTGGACGAAGATTCTCTCATAATTCTAAACTCTCAATTCTCAATACCCTTTGACTATGTCTTGGAATTTTCTTACGGGTAGTTCTTTCTGTCCTATTTAAATATTAGTATATTTGAGTAGTTTTCCTTAAAAATCTTTTTTCTTTTAGAAAAAAAGTTGTATATTTGTGGCGTCAATAACTAAAAAGTGAAGGTTTACGAACAAAGAGTTCGCTCAAAGATCCTACCTTTGCACCAAAATTATAAGATATGCCAACAAACAAAAATGCACTCGTAAGATATAGACACCTGGACAGACTACTATCTGACCACCATCATTATTATAATATTCACGAACTGACAGACAAAGTGAATGAGAAGCTGGAAAATGATGGATTTAAGACTGTGACTCAACGATGTATAGAGAAAGACCTTGTAGATATGGAAGGGCTTTTCTCTGCACCAATAGATCATTTTAATTCAAACGGCAAAAGCTGTATCAGTTATAGTAAATACGGATTCTCTATATTTAAAGAGGAAATGAGTCGTGAGGAGAGAAGCTTGCTGCGTGAGGTGTTGAGTACGCTGGGCCAGTTTGGCGGGCTTGATAACTTCCAATGGCTTGATGATTTCAAGATAGGTTTGGGCCTTGAAGAACGTAGGCAGATCATCAGCTTTAGCCACAATCCCTATTTGCAGAATTCCAATCTTCTTGGTACATTATTTGATAACATATCCAACGAGGTGGTTATCCGTTTATCCTATCACACTTTCTCTGATGCCACTATTCGGAGTCTCGACTTCCATCCTTATCTGCTGAAGCAGTATAATGATCGTTGGTTTCTCATCGGAGCTGTAGATAGTGATAAGAAGATACTTAATTTCGCACTTGACAGAATAGACAATGTGGAACCCCTCCCAGAAAAGAAATATGCAGAATGTCCTGAAGATCTCTATGAACGCTTTGAGGACATCGTAGGAGTGACATTTTTTGAAGACCACCCCGTGGAACATATTCTCTTTTGGGTAAGCGATGCCTCGAAAGATTATGTTGTCACAAAACCTATTCATGAATCCCAAATTCAATATCAGGGTGATAAGGAAAATAAACTTAAAGAACACTATAACACTCTTAATAAAGGGGCGTTTTTCTCTATTAATTGTATCTATAACTACGAAGTTATTCGAGAATTATGTTCATTTGGAAGTGAATTGATCGTTCTTAAACCAATGAATTTTAGAGATATGATTGTGAAAAATCTTCAAGAATCCATTTCTTTATATTCAAAAATTTGTTCAATTAATGAATAACAATAGGAAACCTGACGATATGAAAATTGGCTTTGTGAAATGGTTCAGTTTCGAAAAAGGTTATGGCGTTATCGAAGATATAGATGATGGCAAAGAATTTTTTTGTCATATTAAGAACTTGAACCGTAGTGTAGCTATTAGACTTGATCAGGACATATTGGTCTTTTATACTCCCGGTTTTGACGAAAAGAGAAAACGTAATACCATACATAGTATTAAACTTGTCGAGAATATTAATGACCTACGTAAAGTATTATGTTATTGGGCAGAAAAAATAAATAGTGTTAACTCGAAAAATGTATATTTTGTAAGTGCTGTTACATCTTTCTTGCAAAAAACGGAATCATCTAATGAGTATGGTATTAATGAAGAAGACTTTAATGACCTAATTAATTTACTCGTAGAACTATCATCAATAGTGGATTACTACGTTTCACTTATACATATCATTAGAAATGCTGTAAATAATACATATAAACCAGAACGTGCTGTAAAAATTATCGAACTGATAGAAGTAAAGTTAATTGGGAGACTTCCTGATAGAATTGTTACGGAGTTGAACGATGATGGCTTTACGTCTATTTATTCATCACTTTTTTCCTATATCCTTTATCCTTATAATGCTGAAAAGAATATAGAAGCATTATTCTCCAAGAATGATTCTCAAACAATTTTTGATAATCTTAGTCGACTTTTGGCTGATGTGAATGGGGAACCCAATGCTTCAAAAATAAAGGCGAACAATAAGGTATTAACAGATTCTAGTTTCTTTACAAATTTAGTGGGATCTGAATTGCTTCTTGCAGTTAATAGGATATTATATCAAAAATTGGATGCACAGAAGATGATTCAGTTATACAAAAATGGATATGTAACTGAAATTCCAATTCAATATATTGAGCAGCATATTGGTGACTTGCTTTTTTATGACTTACAACTACTATTTGAAGATTTCCAAATTAGCACGAATGACAAATTGGATATTCTGAAAAAGAAAATATGTATAATATTCAAGACCGAAGACTTTGAAACTATATGGAAATATTGGGACTATGGTGAAACATTAGCAGAGAATAGTGACAACTGGTTTGCAGATATGTCTAAAATCACCTATGACATAGATAACACAAGATTTGATGACTTTAAGGTAAATGGATGCAAATTAGGTAAATGGATAAGTTATGATGAGAATTTTGTATGCTCCAATATTGGCAAATTTACTACTTCTGATCTAAGAAAACTTGTAGAGAAATATGCTCTAACTGAAATACAAACGGAAAAACTATATTTAAGTAATGTGAAATATGTTCTTTCCAATGGTCCCAAAGACTATATTTTGGAAAGCAAACATACCCCATGGGGATATGATTTTTATGAAGAAATAAAGAAAGCGTACCCTTTGGTTCCTAAAAAAGATTGGATCACTCAGAATTCTGAATATCTCTATCAGGTTGGTGAAAAATATGTAGAACTAGTAATAAAGTTATATAAGGATGGATTATTCTATCACCTAAATGATGATTTTATTATTTACTATATAGAAAAATTTACCATTGATGATATATTAAATATATTAGCGAAAGATGAGGTAGAGTCTTCTCAAAGAAAAAAAGTACTAAAGAAATTGTTCTTTAATATACAAAACTCTTCTTCACAGGTAAAGATAAGCTCTCTAAAGCATATAATAGATGAATCTCATTCTCTGTTGGGAGATGAATGGCAGGGATGGGCTGATGATATGTTGAAAGATTGCTCTGAAGAAGATTTGTTCTATCTTTGGAAAGAGAGAATAATTGAATCATGTCCTTATAATTATCTAAAGCTTTGTTTGCTGAATTCAGAAAAGGATGGGTATGAAGAGTTCTATGGTTACTATTGTAATGGGATGATATCAAAAGATAAAGCTAAGGAATTACTGTGGATGAATATAAAAAACGATGTAGCTGTTGATAATAGAGATGAATTCTACAAAAGACTGTATAGTATTAAATATTTACTAATGATTGATAACTCAGAAGTAGAACAAATAAAAGAAATGAAGATAGATATATATTATATTTTTTTGTGGTATTTGTCCTATAGTTCTGGGTTTGACTTTGATGTCCTGGCAAAAAAGTTTATCTACTTTAATCCATCAGACCAAGTAAGAATAATAAAAGGCTTATTTTATTTGGCTGATAAGGATAGTTTTACTTTAACTATTGAGATGTTGGAATCAATAGTAAGAGTTGATAGCGACCTATATAAACTGATTTCGCAAGATCACCCCTTTATTCCTATTGATGTTTCAACAGACATAGTTATAAAAGCCTTGGTAAATTTGTATCGAAATGGATCTTTTTCAACAGACAAGGATGTTTTGAACATTATTATTGCGGCATCACGATATACTAAAAAGGAAAGAATTAAAATCAGTTCCTATTTTGATTGTTGTCCAGGAAGAATATCTTATAAGAAAGATAAAGCTAAAACTGCGTTAGGGAAGATAAGTATGCTGAACAATGATTTATATTCTGTAGCAGTTTATACAAGTATAACAGTACAAGCATATAGTCATTATTATGGTCGTTATGACAAAAACACGAATAATCCTGAATTCCAGAATATTGTTGATGCTATAAAGATTTTGCCAGGAAGCAAATGGAATCCTACGAGTAAAATATGGGAAGTTCCCACAAGTAATAAAGAGAATTTATTTGAAATAGCAAAGAAGTATAGCCTAATTATCGATGGACAATGGAATTATCATATGTTTAATTACAAATGTGAAAATGAAGGGCGTCCATCTGATATTGATTTTTGTGAAGGCCGCCAGAGTATTGTCCCTTCAAAAATAACTAGTAATTCTTTTTTGTGGTGTAGAAATCAAGAATGCCATCAGAAAGTTGTAACGTATCATGAAGCAAATGATTGGGAGAAATATACTTTATTGGATTTTTGTCGTATATTGGGTCTCCAAGCTGATTCAACTGACCAAAAGGGTCGGACAGTTGAATTTGGGAAATATTTGAGTTTTTCTTCTATCATTAATAGAGCGAATTCGATACTTGAGCATTTATATTGTAGAGATTGCGGTGAGATGCTTGAGCCTGTAGAAATCTCTAACTACTATACACATTTGGTAACAAAGTTTCACTGCACTAATCCAAAATGTGGCAAGTTTCATGAAAGTATCTATATTTCAAAGTGCTTTAATTGGAAATGCCATGGAGTAATTGATGAAAGGGATGATAAAAAATGTCCAAACAATTGGGTGATTTGTCCAGTTTGTGGATCTTGTTGCTCAAATAGAATTGTAGCTCAAAGAATAAACAATCGACAAAAACTGGGGCTAGGCCCCGCACCCTATCTCCAAGATTTTGTCAACTTGAAACTGGGACATTTGGAGAAAAGAGAATTCTATTGCTATAAGTGTGGAGATAAGATGGATAGTAATGGTGGCAGTCAATTTGTATGTCGTAATTGTGGGGTGGAATACAATAGGCAACCTTATGATTATGAGGTAAGGTATGCACCGTCGAATAACAATTATGATGAATTTGACGATATTTTTTAATAACGAACATAGGGTTCGTTTTTAAATTATATCTTTGCAACGAATAAATGATAAAGATTATGGCAACAAGAAAAACTACTCGTTTCTGGAAAGAGAATAAGGATCAGTACACAAAGTGTCTCTGTTATTCTGACAAGTATGGTCTTTATATAGATACAGTTCCTGAAGGATCCAATCCTGAAGAACTGTTATACAGGCCACAAGGTTATACGGGCTACGTTATTAATAAAATTAGGATTCCCGATCGGAACATCGAAATTACTATCCTCACTAATTTTGGATATGGAAGTGCTTCATATCACAGGGCTGCTATACAATTCGGCAATCGACGATTTCTTGACTTTGAACTGTCAAAGTTGTATGTTTTAAATAATTGTAGCGTCTCAACTCTTGACGTACCTACCTATAGCTGGGATCTTCTATTTGAAAAGATAATCAAAGCTTGTAATAACACATCAGTAGATAATCTCACAATCTCTGCGATTGCATATATTGATGAGCTAAGCGATATGATTGACAAGGACGAAATCTCTATTAAAGGCGAAATTGACAAAGAGAATCTGACAAAATGGGATGGCGCATTCTTGGTTACCTTGTTTGCTGGAAAAAAGATTCAAGACCTGGTGAAGGGTCTCGAAACTGCAGAAGTATCAGATCCAACGGTATTGAAATACACTATGAATTTGTGCAGGAAGTATATCATGAAAGTGAAAACCCTGACTTTGGACTATGAGGATCGCCGTACATCACAGCTGTCAGAGTATCTCCTCTCTGTACACAAGTTTATGTGCGCAAACGAAGGAGGAATAGAATATCTGAGCATGCTATTAGATAAAGATGTATAAAAAGTTGAAAAACGAACATACAATTCGTAATGAATTCGTATATTTGCAACATAAATAAAAAAAATGAATATGGTAGAGTTGAAAGAAAAAGCAAGCAGCTACGCAGAAGAGAATGTACTTGAAGTACTGAAAGAGGCATTTGCTAAGGTATATGCCGATGGCTATCGCGATGGGTATAAAGATCGTGAGGGGGAAATCCCTGTGGATCTTAGAACAAACCAGACAAAGTATATTGACCTTGGTTTACCAAGTGGAACTCTTTGGTCTGCGGATTATGAAAAAGATGGAGATGACAATCTATATTTATCATACGAAATGGCAAGTGTTATGAACTTACCAACAAAAGAACAATGGAAAGAATTGAAAGGTATATGCAAATGGGAGTATCTTGGAGAAAGACTTGAGAAAATAAAATGTGTTGGACCGAATGGTAATTATATATGTTTTAATGTAACAGGATATTTGGATTTTGTTAGAAAATTGTTAATCGATGAAGTGTATTTTTGGATAAAGGAAGCAGATAGCCGGTATGCTGTAAGGATGTGGAAATATCAATATGGCCGTGAAGAAGTTGAAGGGCAAAATTATAGTAATAAGCTTCCTGTTCGTCTTGTTAAATAATCCATAGATTACTTTTAATTTGTGTTAATAACAATCATTTGACAAGAATTATGAAGGAATTAAAAGAATTGTCAGCTAATTATGCCACTGAGAAGACAAATGAAATGATGTCTCAAATAGTGGCTCAGGCATTTGCAGATGGTTATCGCATGGGATATAAAGACCGAGAAGACGAAATACCTGTTGATTTGCGCGACGGGAATACGGAATATGTTGATCTTGGTTTACCAAGTGGTACATTGTGGGCAAAAGGATATGAAAAAACAGATGATAATTTCCTTTACTTGCCATACGTACAAGCCAAAGATTATAGTCTCCCTACAAGATCACAATGGGAAGAATTAGTAAAATACTGTAAGTGGGGTTGGTGCGGTAAAGTCTTTCGTTGTACAGGAAGAAATGGGGAAACTATAGATTTTCCTAAAACAGGGAAAATTGATACAACCTATGAAAATGATGGTAACTCTTATCTGTGGCTATTGGAAGACTCGTTAGATGATGAGAATAATGCTTATGCATACATATATCAAGCGACTCCTCAGGATATAGGCAGTTGTTTCATGGGTTATAGACTTCCAATTCGGCAAGTTAAAGTAAAATAACTGCATAATACGAACATAGATTTCATAAATAGTTTGTATCTTTGCAATAGAGAATAAAATAGCGGTCTTTGAGTGTCTGGAAACTGAAATGGTATTTTGAATTTCGTCTTGCGTTACGCAAGTACTGTTCTCTCGGGAGTAGATTCGCAAGATGTCTTCAGTCTCCTCGGAGTTCTGGAGAGACACAATGTTTAAGCGTTAACGTTGCACTATTACGTACGTTGTACATTGTTATTGTTTTTGTGAGTTGTATATTTTTATGACTTATTACATGAGATTATATTTATTTTATGATCTTATTCTTATACAAAGAAAAGACATTTCAGTGAAAAGATGATTCAGAGACCGCTTCCTATAATACAAAGTGAAATGGATAGAAAACAGATAGCACAACAAGCATCACAGCTCAAAAGCAAGGGAGATCTTCTTAATCTACTCAACCTGATAAAAAAGGCTGAGATAGAGGACATGGGCTTTGATTCTTCTATGTATCATCCATTCACCGAGAAACAACTCAATTTCTATTGTAATCCTAATCAC
>Ga0310695_10004878_pt1 | contig 24146 bp, 25 predicted proteins | sample RumenRJG_04DNA_FD_203882 | JGI IMG/M metagenome (GOLD analysis project Ga0310695, IMG submission 203882) | Bovine rumen microbial communities from Lethbridge, Alberta, Canada - RJG_04 (v2) (version 2) | ecosystem: Host-associated > Mammals > Digestive system > Stomach > Rumen | place: Canada...
TGACCGTAGCCACCTTAGGCGCCTTTGCCATCAAAGCATGGGAAGAAGCGGTTGGCGTTATCTTCTTCTATCGCGTAGGTGAATGGTTCCAGGACCGCGCCGCAGACCGCAGCCGTGACCAGATCATGGACGCGGTGGATATGCGTCCGGAAGTGGTGAACCTGCTCATCGGCGACGATGTAAAAGTCATTCCTTCTGCGGAAGCCAGGGTAGGGGATATCCTGCTGGTCCGCGTCGGCGACCGCATCCCTCTGGACGGCGTGGTAATCGAAGGGGAAAGCCTGCTGGATACTTCCCCGGTTACCGGCGAACCGGTACCTGTACGTAAAACCTACGGAGACGAAGTGCTGTCCGGCTGCGTGAACACCTCCGGCATGCTGAAGATCCGTGTGGAAAAAGAACTGCAGGAATCCATGGTTACTAAAATTCTGGATTCTGTGGAAAACGCAGCAGCCAACAAACCGTACATTGATAAATTTATCACCCGTTTCGCGCGGGTATACACTCCTATCGTAGTAGGCCTTGCCATCCTGGTGGCCGTTGTGCCTTCCCTCATCACAGGCGACTGGCATAAATGGATCTACACCGCCCTGACCTTCCTGGTTATCAGCTGCCCCTGTGCTTTGGTACTGAGCGTGCCCCTGTCCTTCTTCGCGGGCATCGGCGCCGGCTCTAAGCTGGGCATCCTGTTCAAAGGCGGCAACGCCATGGAAATGCTGAAAAACGTAGCGGCTGTAGTTATGGATAAGACCGGCACCGTTACCAAGGGTAACTTTGTGCTCCAGCAGGTGGTTACTGCAGGCGGCGTCAGCGAAGATGAAGTGCTGAAGGCAACCGCAGGGGCGGAACTGGTCTCTACCCATCCCATCGCGGTAAGTATTGTAAACGCGGCAAAAGAAAAGAACCTGGACATCCAGCGTCCGGACCGGTTTGAGGAAATCGCCGGGGAAGGTCTGGTGGCCTATTATGGCAACGATACCCTGCTGGCCGGTAATACCCGCCTCATGAACCGTTATAAGGTGGACTTCAGCGGCTACCGCGCCGCCGACTACGGCAGCGAAGTACTGGTAGCAAAGAATGGGACGTATCTGGGCAGTATGCTAATCCGCGATACGTTAAAGGACGATGCTAAACAGGCCGTTGCGGATATTACCAAACAGGGCCTCACCACCGTTATGCTTACCGGCGACGCCCGGAAAGAAGCGGAAGCTGTGGCAAAGGAAGCAGGAATTCAGGAAGTCCGCGCGGAATTGCTGCCCCAGGATAAGCTGAAAGAAATGAATGACCTGCGCAACAAGTACGGCGGAGTCATGTTCGTAGGCGACGGCATCAACGACGCCCCGGTACTGGCCGGCGCCGATGTAGGCGCGGCTATGGGCAGCGGCGCAGACGCGGCAATCGAAGCGGCGGACGTGGTATTCATGAACTCCGAAATGAGCGCAATTCCTAAAGCCATTGCCATTGCCAAGGCTGTCAACAGCGTAGCATGGCAGAACGTAGTATTCGCCCTGGTGGTCAAGGTCATCATCATGGCGGCGGGCCTCTTCGGCTACGCATCCATGTGGGCCGCTGTATTCGCAGACACAGGCGTATCTGTGCTCTGCGTGCTGAACGCCTGCCGGGTACTGTATAAGAAGTTCTGATAAGCCCTGGGAACCGCTGATTAAATCAGCGGTTCCCTTGCCTGCCTTGCGGAAAAGTGTTATGCCTGTGGCAGGAAACAGTTGTCATTTGTGAAACATGGCAATCATTATATGTAAAATGAGGAACGATATGTCTGCAAGTCCGGCAGACAGAAAGAGGAAAGCCATGAAAAAGATTCTGTACTTTGTTTTAACGATGGTTTGCCTGTTTGTCCTTGGCGGTTGCGGCGGCGGAACCCAAAAGGCTGAAGCGCCTGTCCAAAAGCAGGCTGCCACGGAAACCGTACTGCGGGTGGGGACTGATGCGGACTATCCGCCTTTTGAATATTATCAGGAAGCGTCCAAGGCATTTACCGGCTTTGACATAGAGCTGATGCAGGGGGTGGCCCAGGAGATGGGCTACAGCCGGGTGGAATTCGTGAACCTGGACTTCGACAAGCTTCTGCCAGCCCTGAACGAAAAAAAGGTCGATGCGGTAATTTCCTGCCTTACCGTTACGGAAGAACGCAAGGGAAAAGTAGATTTTACCGAACCATATCTTGACAGTCCTAATGTGGTGGTAGCCCTTACCGGCGCTAAATTCAGCGGTGCGGACACATTGAAGGATAAATCTATTGCTGTGGAAGCCGGCAGCATCCATGTAAAGGAAGCCAAAAAGTATTCCGACAAAGTGGTTGAATGCAGTTATGCTGGGGAAGCTCTGAAAATGGTTGCAGATAAAAAAGCGGATTTTGCCATTATGGATCATTATACTGCCCGCTTCTTTATTACCCATAATTATAACAGCAAGCTGACTGTTCTGTCGGCGATGCCTGACAACAAGGATACCGGCATTGCTATAGCGGTAGCCAAAGGCAATAAGGAAATGCTGGATAAGCTGAACGAAGGTCTGGGGAAGTATCGGACTACGGCGGCTTTTATGCAGCTTAAAAACACCTACTTCGGCAAACTTGAAAAGTAATTAAATCCGCATTGTGACGAAGACTTTAATAAGAGGTGATCAAATATATTCTGAACAAGCCCAACTTCGAGATAATCGGAGTTGGGCTCGTTTTATAGGCAAAATAGGAATGGGAAAATTTAAAAATATTACTGCTTACGTAATATTGTTTTGTGTTTATATTAAACGAAACTGCACAATTAAATTAAATAACTTGCTATTTTTATTAGTAATTAGTATAATTAACATAACAATCTATTCTACAAAGGAGATGCCAACTTGAATACGGAAAGAAATGTAACCCGGCAGGATATACTCTACGGCGTGTTAAAGCGTATGGATGAAGTGATTGACAGTATCAGCAACACCGTGAATACCAAAGACTTCCTGGTGCGGGATATCGTATACGACCTGGACAGGCTGGAAGAAGCAAAACTGGCCCTTGTGGCGGTTTTGGAGGATATGAAACAGGAAGAAGAGGGCAGATAAATGAACAGAATGCACAGAAACCACACCGGCTACAAACTCAGCGACGAAGTGAAAAACCCTACCCCCGCCTTACGGGAAGCATCGGAAATCGGTGTACGGGTATATAATAATGAAGCCCTGCAAAATTTGCCGGACAAGGACGCCCTGGTGGTTATGTCTTTTGGTACCACTATGAAAGAAACCCGGGAAAAAACCATAGATGCTACGGTAGCGGCTATACAGAAGGCCCTGCCGGAGGTAAAGGTTGTAGTGGCTTACACTTCCCACATTATCATTGACCGCATCAAAGCCAACGAAGGCCTTGTGATTCCCACCCCGGAAGAAGCCCTGGAGCAGTTGAAAGGGGAAGGGTATACACGCATCGCTCTGGCCTCCCTGGATATTATTCCCGGCATGGAATACAGCTATAAAACCGGCATCTACAAAACCTACCGGGAACAGTTCAAGAAAATGACTATGGGGCTTCCTCTCCTGTTCTGGCAGGGGCAGGAAGAAAAGCGGGACGATGTGGCGGAAGTGGTGGAAGCATTTTCCACCCAGTTCCCGGAACTGGGCGAAGAGGATGCGCTGCTGGTAATGACCCATGGTACGCCACATCCCTCCAACGCTTACTACACGGTGATTCAGGACCGGCTGGACAAGCTGGGAAAAGGCCATATCCATGTATATAGTGTAGAAGGCATGCCGGTGCTGGAAGATGTAATACCGGAACTGAAGACGGAGGGCGTGCAGCGGGTAACCCTGATGCCTATGATGATGGTGGCCGGTGATCACGCCCATAACGATATGGCAGGTGATGACGAAGACTCCCACAAGAGCATTCTGGAAAAAGAAGGCTTTACCGTTATTCCCTACATTCATGGCATGGGGGAAAACGAAGCTGTGCGGAACATTTTCGTGGAACGGGCCCTGGAAAGCTGGGAAGCATTGCAGCAGGAGGAAGAAGGTCAGACAAGCGGCATGCCTCACTGAGTTTTAAAAACGTATTGATTTTTTAAGCGAACTGAATTTTATATATTTTTTATTTTGAAAAACACGAAAGGCCGGACGAAATTTGTCGTCCGGCCTTTCCGATATATAAATAATGATTATTCTTCAAAACGTCCTTTCATGAACAGGACGCCATCCTTCATGGCGGTTTTTCCTTTGGCAAACAGCCCATTAATATCCAGATTTTCGTCCAGTACTAACAAATCTGCGTCCGCCCCCGGTGCGATGCAGCCTTTGATACCTTCTTTTGCAATGAGCTTTGCCGGAGTGGAGGTGAGCAGTTTTATCACTTCTTCCAGGGGCATTCCCATTTCCACCAGTAATTTTACTGTTCTGTGCAAGTATTTAGGTGATGCATAGGTATAGCCAATGCATTCGCCTTTGCTGTCAAACTTGGGTTGGCTTCCAAAAGCATCTGAGGACATGGTCACGTTTTCCGTGGTAACTCCTTCCATGTGGAGCAGGTTATACAGCAGTTTGGCGCTGTTGACTACTTCTGTTTCATCGGAGCCTGCCGTGCAGTCCATGTAACCGCCCATTCGCACCAGTCGGGCGCCGTCTTCAATAAGTTCCGGGCAGCGAAGCATGTGGGTTGGCAGGAAATGTTTCAGAGGCAGATCGCTTTTTTCCAGCGCGTCAAATAAAGGATTCAGACGTCCCTTGCCGCTGCCCATATGCATCGTCACAAGACCGGCCGTTCCGCTGATCATGCCAGCCCGACGGGCCTGTACGCCAATGGCGATCAGGTCATTTCCGTCCGGGTTGGAACTGCGGTGGTCAGATACAGCTACCTTTACGCCAATCATAGGTGTCAGCATCACAATATCCTTTTCGATGCTGCCTGTCATGGTTTTAGGTGGATACTGGTAACAACTGGTCAGTGTATAAACAGTCATCCCTTCTTCAGTAAGGGCCCGGGCTTTGGCAATCAGGTCTTCTATGCTGCGGGTAACTCCGTCCGTCCCAAGTAATCCTACGCAGCTGGTTATGCCATTTTGGAAAAAAATGCTAAGCTTTGAAGCTGGAACTCTTGAAGAAAATCCCTGTTCCCCGCCGCCACCGCAAATATGCACATGCATATCAATGTAACCGGGCAGCAACTTTTTTCCGGCAAGGTCAAAAACCTCTACGTCCGGCAGTCCTTCGTAAGCGGATAGGTTGTCATCGATACGGCAGATTTTGTCGCCTGCTACCAATACATCTTTTTTTCCCAGGCAGGCGGGCGCGTACACTTCCGCGTTTTTTAATAATTTAATCATCATTCGGTCCTCCGTTCTGTTTTGATATTTTTCATTATATCATACAAATTACCAAAATTAATAAAAAATTACTATGTAAATCCTTCATTAAATGTTATAATGTCTCAACCAGTTTCCGCTAAAGAAATCCCACCGTATGGTTTGAACCTTTCAAAACCTCGGAACTTGAAAACCGACATACATCTGTTGCGTGTTTTCGGTGCAGACTCGCAAAAGAATGATGGCAGTGCTTTCAAATATTTCTTAGTTATAGCGTATATATAGAAAACTGGTAATAAAGAGAAGGAGGAATCCCATTATGAACGAGAATAAACCCGTTCCGAAACAAGAGGAAGAAGAAGTCAAGTGGTACAGCTATGTTGCATTGCTGTTCGCTATTATCTTCTTTTCCGGTATTTTATCTACCAGTAAAGAATGGTACAGCGTATGTGATTTTACTGTATTAAATGGCACCTTCGGTAAAATTGCAGCGGCCAGCGGTAAGGCCCTGACCTTCCGCGGTGCAGGCGGTAACGGCGCCCAGGACGGCTTTGCCTTTGCGTTGACCCTGTTGCCTGCTGTTATCTTTGCTTTAGGCGTTGTCAATGTGGTTGAAGGTTTAGGCGGTTTGAAAGCAGCGCAGAAACTGTTATCACCGTTGCTGCGGCCTTTGCTGGGTATCCCCGGTGCCTGCGGCCTGGGCATGATTGCCAGTTACCAGAGCACCGACGCCGGCGCTGGCATGATCAAAGCCATGTACAACGAAGGCATCATTAATGAAGATGAAAAGACCATCTTCGCCATGTACCAGTTCTCCGGTGACGGCACCATCACCAACTTTTTCTCTTCTGGCGCAGCTTTGTTCAGCGTGCTGGTAACCCCCATTATTTTACCCTTTGGCCTGATCATGATTTTCAAATTCTTCGGCGCCAACCTGATGCGTATCTATCTGAAATATGAACACAAAAAGAACGGAACGAAGGAGGCGGCATGATGGCAGAGCAGCAAAAGAAGAAAAATATTATTGACCTGTTTATCGAAGGCTGCCGCAAAGGTTGGGATACCGGTATCCGCAACATGATGCCCAACGTCCTGATGGCCTTCATCCTTATCAAAGCGTTAAACGTAACCGGCCTGCTGAAACTGATGGGCCAGGTTTTTGCGCCGGTTATGGCCCTGTGGGGCCTGCCGGGCGAAGCGGTAACCGTCCTGGTTTCCTCTTTCATGTCCATGGGCGGTGGTATTGGCGCCGCAGCCGGCCTGTTAGGCTCCAATGTGTTAAATGCAAAGGATATCACCGTACTGATGCCCGCCATTTACCTGATGGGTTCCATGGTACAGTATCTGGGTCGTTGCCTGGGTACTGCGGAAGTTAATTCCAAATACTATGCAATCATGGTAGGCATTGCCGTTTTAAACGCATTGCTGGCCATGTGGGTGATGAAGCTCCTCATTGTTATGTTCTGATTTTTTGGCTGACTTACAAGTTGGGCAGACTTGCAATTTTGCCCAACTTCTTTTCCTTTAACTGATACTTTACGAGGTTCCTATGACAACATATAACATTGAACAATACATGAAAGACCTGGAGTATCTGGTCAATATTGACTGCAATGCCCAGAATTTTGCCGGCATTGACAAAGTGGCAGATTATCTGTCCAAAGATTTTACCGGCCCCATGTGGCGCGTAAAACGTATCGATTGCGGCCCCGACTGCGCTAAACCGCTGGTTATCACTAACACGGATGATACGGATTATGATGTGACCCTCTGCTGCCATATGGATACGGTTTTCCCGGACGGCACTGTGGCGGTTCGTCCATTCTCGGTAAAAGGCGACCGGGCTTACGGCCCCGGCGTCAGCGATATGAAATGCTGTTGCCTGCAGGCTACCCATGTATTAAAAGCGATGGAAGAAGCGGGAAGCCTGAAAGAACTGAAAGTCTGCCTGGCGTTTAATTCGGAAGAAGAAATCGGCAGCGTACACGTACTGTCCTGGTTCCAGGAACTGGGTTCGCACAGTAAATATTGCCTTGTGCTGGAAGCGGCCCGGGCCACTGGCGCCAGAGTACTGGAACGCAAAGGCGTATGCCATTACCAGGTAAAGCTGAAAGGTCGTGCGGCCCATGCCGGCAATGCGCCTCAGGATGGACGCAGCGCTATCAATGAAATGGCTTACTGGGTTCTTCAGCTGGCAGCACTCACTAACTTTGAGACAGGTATGACAGTAAACACCGGCGTAGTAAATGGTGGCAGCGGTTACAACAGCGTAGCCGCGGATGCTTTTATGGACATCGACCTGCGGGTAGTGGATAAGGCGCAGATTTCTATCATGGAAGAAGCATTTGCCAAACTGCAGGAGCATGCCAAAGCTGCGGAAATAGAAACGGAAATTACAACAATTTCCAGTATGCCTCCTATGGCAAGCACGCCGGAAACAGCCGGATTGGTTGAAATTATTGACGCAGCCAGCCGCGCTTACGGCCTGTCAACTGAATGGGTAAAGGCCGGCGGCGGCAGCGACGGCAACCATATGTCCGGGGCAGGTGCTACTACGGTAGACGGCATCGGTCCCACCGGTGCTGGCGGCCATAGCGAAGCGGAATATCTGGAACTGAATTCTGTAGAGCCATCCCTCCACTGTCTGGAAAAAATTTTGCTTGACCTTCAGGAAAAACTGTATAAGTAATATCGTTTACGATATTCTAACAAAAAAGAGGACGGCGTTTCTTAATTACGGAAACCGCCGTCCTTTGTTTTTTATTTTTACACCAGAATTTTAGTCAGGAACTGCTCATCAATACATGGAACATATTGCCTGTTTAAATTCTCTGTACATCCTTGTCGCCATTGGAAATATAGCTTTTTTGGTTATCATCCCAGAATTTTTTTAATGATTGCTTCGTGGATGCGGACACCGTTTTCCAGATACTTGGTATCAAAATGCATGTCCTGATGGTGCAGACCAGGTTCGGCGCCTACTCCTAACCCAACGAATCCCACCTTAAGATGAGGCAGTTCTACCGGGTAGCAGAAGAAATCCTCTCCGCCGGATGTATTAAAGAAAGGAATTGCGTTCTCTTTGCCAACAACTTCTTCAACAGAGGTGCGGACTATTTTCGCTAACTCTGGATCAAAGCCTTCCGCCGCCGGGAAATTATTATGGTATTCTACTTCTTCCAGCTTGGCGCCTACGGCTTTGGCCCCGTTTTCAATGGCGCAGAGTGTCTTTTCCCGCATTTCTTTCATAGTGGGGTTGTCTTGCGCCCGCATATCAAAGGTAATGTCTGCAAATTCGGGAACCGAATTAAATACGCCGGAATCCGCATGGAACCGGGTACATTTTACGCTGAAGGGAATACGGGGATCCATGTGGACAGCATTAACTGCCGCAATGATACAGGTTCCGGCGTCAATGGGGTTGATGCCCAAATGAGGCCTTGCGCCATGGGACTGTTTTCCCCTGATGCGCACCCGGAACTGCTGGCCGGCGGAATACCGCATCTCACAGATGGCGCCACCGGCAGGACATTCCTGCAGGGGACGGATATGCATGCCAATCAGGTAATCTACATCAGACAGGATGCCACTCTCTACAATTTTCAGAGCGCCGGATCCCAGTTCTTCTGCTGGTTGAAATACTGCCTTGAAACGACCCCTTTTTACAATATTTTCTGCCATTATCTTTTCGGCTACGGCCAGCAGCATGGAACTATGGGCATCGTGGCCGCAGGTGTGGCGGAATTCTTTTTTGCCGTCAATAATGTGGGTCAGGGCGTCCATATCTGCCCGGATTCCCATCACCGGCCCCGGGACGCCGCTGTCATATTCGGCGACAAGACCGGTGGTTCCGGCCAGGTTCCGGGTTACTTTTAACCCGGCTGCCGTTAATTTTCCGGCAATATAGTCCGAAGTTTTAAACTCCTGAAGGCCCGGTTCCGGGATACTGTGAAGGTATTGATAGTGATTCAGTACATTAGACATTGCAGTATACTCCTTTCAGAATTTGAATTGCCTTTTTTTTTTTGTTTTGGAAAATTCTATAATTATTATACACGAAAATTTCAGTAAAAGCTTGTTTTTTTTAGGGTAAAATGCAAATCCAGCTTCTCATTATTTCTGATAAAAATAACCTGATCCGGGAGAAGCTGCTGCTTGAAGAGGATACGGGCGCTACCATGATTGCCATTGAAAAAGGATTTACCGGAACATCCGGTAAGGGGATCCTATGTGTTATTCCCCGCAGAAAACTGTATTATGTCTGTGAAATGATTACCGAGATGGATCCCGAAGCGTTTTTCACCATTTCAGAAGTTAACGAAGTTCGTGGAAGGGGCTTTTCACTTGCGAAACAATATAGAAACTGAAAGCGGTTCCTTGGGGCAACTTATTTAATCCGCATTTCTTTTATTCCGACAACAGTAAAGCATATCGATAATTTTTAATACCATGCCTGAAATGCATAGCATACTATGAAAACATAGTATTAGACATTTTAAAAGGTTTCTTTTACAATGTTATTAATTAAGGAAACCGAAAGGAGCGATTTATGGTGTTGAAAAAAATTATGGTTTCACTGCTGGCTGTCTGCATGTTCTTTGCGCTGGCAGGCTGCTGCGGCGGTGAAAAAAAGTCGGCAGACAGTAAGGATGCAAAGCCGGCTGCTAATGTGAAACAGGCGGAAGCAGCTCCGGCCCCTGCAGGCAGCGGGAAAAAAGTTCTGGTAGCGTATTTTTCCTGGGGCGGCAGGACACGTGATCTTGCTAAAACAATCCAGACCAAGACAGGCGGGGATCTGTTCGAAATAAAACCTGAGACTCCATATCCGACGGATTATCATGCTACTGTTGACATCGGGAAAAAGGAAAAAGCAGATAATGCCCGTCCCAAACTGGCCGGTCCCCTGCCGGATGTTAAAAAATATGACGTAATCCTGGTGGGTTATCCCATCTGGTGGTACATTGAACCAATGGCCGTAAAGACTTTTGTGGAAGGTCAGGATTTTTCCGGCAAGGTAATCCTTCCCTTTGCCACAAGCGGCGGCAGCGGAATCGAATCCAGCGTATCCGATCTGCGGAAAACGATGGCAGGCGCCCAGGTGAAAGACGGACTGCTTGCTAATTCCACCGATGGTCTTGACGGCTGGCTGAAAGAAAACGGCGTGCTGAAATAATAATGAAAAACGGATGAAATAATTCTTTTAGGGAAGCGCAAATTTACTGAATCTGCGCTTCCGTTATTTTTCATTCCGGAGTACTGACAGGAGTTTGATTGCCATGCTTAAAAAAATGTTAACAGCCGGCCTCGTGCTGGCCACAGCCTTAACTTTTACTGCCTGCGGCGCGGCAGACAGTAAAAAGAGTGAGCCGGCGAAGTCCGTTACGGCAGAGCCGGCAAAAATAACTGCTTCCGTGAAATATATTGAACCTACTGTAAACGGAAAGCCGTTGCGTTTCCTTACAAAAAATGAAAACGCCCCCATTGTGTATTATACAAAAGACGTTTCGGCAAAAGGTCTGATGAAGGTTTACAAAGCCCTGGGACAGGAGAAAAAAGGCAAGGTAGCCATTAAAGTTTCCTTTGGGGCGGAAGGGGAGCAGTACCTTGACCCCGTGCTGATGGCAGAACTTGTGAAGGATACCCAGGGAACCTTTGTGGATACTAACGGGTTTACCCCGCCTCGGCACACGGCAAAAGGGAATTACGGTATGGCGGAAAAGCACGGATTCACAAAAGTCGGTCCAGTGGACATACTGGATGCGGACGGGGATATTGACATGCCGGTGGAGGGAGGCCATCACCTGAAGTTTACCCGTACCGGTTCCCACATCAAAAACTATGATACCTTTGTGGCGGTGCATCGTTTTAAAACCCATTATCTTCCCCAGCTGGGCGGGAACATCAAAAACATTTCCCTGAGTCTTGGCTCCATCTCCGGTAAGGCGCTGATCCACAGCGCGGGGAAAAATGACCGGTCATACCAAAGCGCTGACGACGATACTACGGCCCGGTGTTTTGCGGACGCAGCCAAAGCTGCGCTGGACTTTAAAAAAGGACGCTGGGCTTTCATCAACGTACTGGATGCTTTTAAAGCAGAAGATAAATGCGCCGGTGCCCAGGATCGAAAAAATATTGGAATTCTGGCTTCCCTTGATCCGGTAGCTGTGGACCAGGCTTCCGTAGATTTTGAGTTTGGCACGGCGAACGACGACGCCACCAGGGCAGCCTGGGAAAAATATCACAGTGTCAATGTGTTGGAATTCGCTGAGAAAATAAATGCAGGGAAACGCCATTACCGCATGGTATCCGTCGATTAACTAAACAATACAAAAGGCCTCTGTTCCAGATTTGGAGCAGAGGCCTGAATTTTTTTAACCATTGACTGTTAAAGTAGCTGTTTCCTGCTTGCAGCTTCTTTCTGCCCATGCAGCGCAGCGGATACTGCATTCAAACAGGAGGATGGACGGTATTGCCATCATCACCTGGCTCATTACGTCAGGCGGTGTCAGTAACGCACTGACGATGAAGCTGATCAAAACAGCAAAACGGCGTCCCTGCCGCAGCGTTTCCGCATGAATAAGCCCTGTTCTTGCCAGGGCAGCAGCAATCAGCGGCATTTCAAACAGAAGGCCGAAGGGGATAACGAAGCTTACAAGAAAATTGACATACCGGTCGATGGCCAGCAGGGGAAGGGCCGTTCCGGTGGGGGCTGCCGCACAACACTACAATTTTTAAGGGCTTTCCGTTAGACACACTGCCCGGTTTTGCTTCGGTGTTACCGGCAGCGGGAGCCGCCCCCGCTTTTTTGTCCCCGCTGACCGCATTGATGCCGCAGCCGCTCAAAAAAAGCGTCAGCGCACCGGCGCCCGTAACTTTTAAAAATTCTCTTCTGTCCATGATGTTTCCTCCATTTTATAATCCAATCCGTAAGGGAAGTACCGGAAAAAAACAGCGGTTCTATATTGTTTCCCTTATTTGCCTGATGCAGAAGTCAAGCCTGTCCAGTTCCTGCTGTTTCTTGTGTACTTCGGAAAGCACGCGGAGCCGGCAGGTTCTCAGTTCCCTGATCTGTGCTTCCCGGTCTCCTGCCAGCATAACCTTTTTAATTTCTTCTTCTTTCAGTCCCGTGCCTGTGAATTGATTGATATTCCTGTTTTTCATATCCAACTGTCCATCTCCAAAAAAAATAATGTAAGCGCATTTATTTCTGCGCTTACATTATATTAGGGATTATGTTTTATATCAAATACTTAGTTTTTGCGGTTCATCTATGCTCAAAAAGCATTTAATGTGTTCGATAAATTTTTCCGTGGCGCTGCCAAAGGGCTGTCCCCGTTTCCAGGCCAGCACCGTACCGGAGGCCAGCTCCGGATACAGCGGTCTGCTTACGATCTGTTTCTTGTCCCAATAGGGGATGACTCCCTCTATTGCCACGGCATACCCATAGCCGTGTTTTACCATAACCGCCGAATTGGTGGGCAGGTTTCCTGTGAACGCTACATTAAGCGAGTCCGGATCTTTCCCGAACCAGTTTGCCAGCTCGCTCTGCACGTTAAGCCTTCGGGGCAGGATCAGCGGGAGACCGGCCAGGTCAGCTTTTGTCACATATGTTTTTTTCGCAAGGGGATCCTCCGGCTTCATCAGTACGACAAACCGTTCTTTCACAGCAAGCCTTGCATACTCAAATTTTTCCTTGTCCACAGGTTCCAGCAGAAGACCGATGTCAATCAGGCCGCGTTCCATACGTTCTTTTACCACGTCTGCTGTTGCCGTGTAAAGGTCGAAGATTACTTTCGGATGTTTTTTCCGGAAAGCGCCGCATATCTGTGCCAGTACTTCCATTGCCGCAACTTCACCGCTCCCGATGGAGATGGTTCCTTCCACCTCTTTTTCTTGAAGGGGCAGTTCTGCTACCGTTCTGTCAACCAGTTCTACGATTTCTTCCGCACGCCGGCGCAGGAGGATACCCTCAGCCGTCAGCGTAATCTTTCGTGAGCCCCGCTGGAATAGCTTTACGCCTGTTTCCTCTTCCATCTGTGCCAGCTGTCTTGAAAGGGTAGGCTGCGTAATATGTAAGACTTCAGCCGCCCTTGAGATGCTTTCTTCCCGGACAACTGTGAGAAAATACTTTAATACCCTGATTTCCATCCAATCACTCCTCACCAACGGGCTGAGTAACTGTTCGTTATTTTTACAGTTCCTAACACTATTATACAAAAGCTATGCCTGAGAAGCAATTTCAATTTTGTTCTATGCTTAAGGAACCACTGATGTTTTATTTCATATACCGGTTTGCAAAATCGGCAATCTCGTTCAGTGAATCAATGCTGTCCTGCATTTCGGGAAGCAGCAGGGCAAAGTCGTGGGACATGCCCGGATAGACTGTCAAGGTAACGGCAAGCCCATCTGCTGCCGCTTTTTCAGCCAGCCGCTGGCTTTCCGTCAGGAAAAGTTCATTGGCGCCCGTCTGGATCAGCATGGGTGGCAGGCCGGACAGATCGGCATAGATGGGGGAGAGACGGGGATCTTTACGATTCAGTTTGCCTTTGTATTTAGCTTCCTTCACCGGAATGTTCAGGGGCGTACCTTTGCCTAAAATGACATCCTTTTCATCGTTGTAATACCGGGAGGTTCCCTTTTTGTGTTCAAAAGTGGTCCAAGGAGAAGCCAGGGCGATGACGCCGGGCTGGGGCAGATTGTTTTCCTTTAAATACAGTGCCAGCTCTACCGCCAGGTTGCCTCCGGCAGAATCACCGGTCAGGATGATGTTTTCCCCTTTGATGCCGCGGCCCAGTAATTCTTTATACACAGCCACTGCGTCTTCCAGCGCCGCAGGGTACACATGGGCAGGAGCCAGCCGGTAATTGACAAAATAAACTTCTCCCGCATTTGCTAACGTTGCCTGACGAAGCCCAAGGATGCGATGGTTGTTGCTCATACCGCCTACGTAACCGCCGCCGTGCATCTGCAGCAGTACCCGGTCACTCTTTTTGTTTTCGGCTGTCAGTCGTTCCAGAATGATGCCGTTTACTTCCTTCGTTTCCATCTTCCAACCCAAAGGCGCTTCGAAGGGGGCGGGTGGCTGTGTTTTCATCTGGCTGAAAAATTTGTGCATCGTGTCAGCCACATATTTTTCTTTTGCCTTTCCCTGCAGTACGATACCGTTGGAAGGAATCGTCAGAGGCTGCGGATCTGCCCAGAGGGGCGAGGCATTCACAAATAACCCGATACTCAGGGCAGCGGTTGCAAATATTGTTTTTGCTCTCAGACTCATAGGATTTTTCATAGTGAAAGGTCTCCTTAACTATACGTTGTAATTTTTCAGGAACTGCTTGCCGCCCCCCGGATACAAAAGAGACGGCTGTATTTCCGTATCTATTTTAAAAAAATCTTTTTCAAATGTCTAATGCCGTTCTTTTATATTGATTTATACTTTTCAGGCATGGAGTTATTCAGCAGCTGTATACCGAAGCGGTTGCAGATAGGAGGAAGACAGATGCCGGAATATTTTTTATATGCTATAATAATAAAGCCATGGATTTCCGGCAAAGGGTTGTCCTGGTGTTGCCATCTGTTTCTCGCAAGTATATGATTACGCAGTGTAGAAGAATATGGTAAACCGTAAGTAACATTGGAAAGTAATGCAGGAGGTAAACAGTAAAAGTTATGAAACGGATAGCATTAATTATAGTTTTGGTGATACTTGCCGTTGTGGCCTATAAAGGGCCGGATTCCCTGATTGGACTGGCCAAGATGACGCGTACGGCTTCTCCGGAAACGGACAGGATTGAAAATGTACTGGGACAGGCCAGAGGTGTAACCGGAAAGAAGGTATTGGTAGCCTATTTTTCCTGGGGCGGCAATACCCGAAATGTGGCGAAGCTGATCCACGAAAAGACCGGCGGGGATTTATTTGAAATAAAAAAGGAAACCCCATATCCCAAAGATTACAAACCGACGGTTGATATCGGTAAGCAGGAAAAAGAGCAGGATGCGCGACCTAAGCTGGCAGGCCCGTTGCCGGATTTGAAACAGTATGATGTGATTCTTTTGGGATATCCGATCTGGTGGTATATCGAACCCATGCCGGTAAAGACTTTTGTGGAAGCCCAGGACCTGTCGGGAAAAATCATCCTTCCCTTTGCTACCAGTGGCGGCAGCGATATTGCGGCCAGCGTGGAGGATTTACGGAAGACCCTGCCGGGAGCTCAGGTTAAAACCGGGCTGTTAGCGAATATGACCGGCCGTATTGACGACTGGCTGAAAGAAAATGGGTTGCTGCCCCGATAAACAGAAAAGGAGAAAAACGATATGCGGATTATCGTAATTGACGGACAGGGAGGCGGCATAGGCCGTTCGCTGGTAGAACTTCTGGCAAAAAGATTTCCGGAAGCTGAAATCGGAGCCGTCGGGACCAATTCCGTAGCAACTGAAACCATGTTGAAAGGCGGTCCTTCTTTTGCTGCTACCGGTGAAAACGCGGTTATCTTTAACGCAACAGAGGCCGACATCATTATCGGGCCTGCTGGAATTATTATGGCCAACGCCATGCATGGGGAAATCAGTCCCGCCATCGCTATGGCCATATCCTCCAGCAAGGCCAGGGTGGTTTTAATTCCCATGAATCACTGCCGGGCTTATATTGCAGGCGTGGAAGAAAAGAAAGTGGCGGAATATCTGCTGGATGCAATGGATATTGTGGGCCGGCTGGCATCAGAAGGTTAATACGTTTTGTATCAGGGACAAATCGGGAGTAAATTATGGAACATACTAATGTAATACATGAAATGATTCTTTTTGATAGGGGCGATGCCCGCCGCATCCAGCATTTCCTGAAAGTGTACCAGTTTGCCGCCCTTATTGGCAAATTGGAGGGGCTGTCGCCGGAGCAACAGGAAATTCTGGAAATTGCGGCGATCCTTCACGACATCGGGATCATCCCGTCAGAAAAGAAATATGGCATCAGCAATGGTAAGCTGCAGGAGCAGGAAGGCCCGGCCTATGCCAGGGAGCTGTTAAACCGGATCGGTGGCTATGGACAGGAATTCATTGACCGGGTCTGCTTTCTGATAGCCCATCACCATACTTATGAAGGCGTAGATGGATTGGACTGGCAGATTCTGCTGGAAGCGGATTTCCTGGTAAATTCTTTTGAAAAAAATATGCCGGAAGATGCGATTAAAAAATTCCGTGCCAACGTGTTCAGAACGAGGAGCGGCATTGCCCTGCTGAACAATCAGTACGGATATGAGGATTGAACTTTGTTTCATTAATATGGGTAGCAAAGCGAGGAACTTACAATGGAACTGCGCCAGCTTTTGTATTTTGTCACCTGTGCCCGCTGCGGGTCGCTGACTACAGCGGCAGAGGAACTTTTTACCACCCAGCCCCACGTCAGCATGGTCATCAGGGAGTTGGAAAAAGAACTGGGAGTTCGTCTTTTTCTGCGCCGTAACAAAGGTGTGGAACTGACAGAGGCGGGGGCCCGTGTTTACGGGTATGCCCAGGACACGTTGCGGAACGCGGAGCTGTTCCGGTCCGTAGGACAGGAGCAACGGGAGCACTCCCTGCGGGTGATGACTAACAACAGCAGCAATATGGCGGTGATGCTGACAGCCTTTTACAATGAACGCACCCGGGACGATGAAGGGACGCCCAGCCTTTACATGCAGTTCACAGAATGCGGTATTGAAAAGATGATAGAGCTTATTTCCGGTAACGAATACGATTTGGGCTTTCTCTTCGTTCCCGATACAAAACGTTCCGCTCTTCGCTATATGATGGACCGGCGCCAGCTTGCCTTTACCCCCCTTCTTGACACGGATCTTGTGCTTTATGTGGGGAAAAACCATTCGCTGGCCAATCGGTCATCTGTAACACCGGAGGAACTGGCAGCCCTTTCCTTCATCCAGCTGGAGGATGACTTTTTCACTGTGGAAGATCTTTTAACAGGGTCCCCTGATTTCCGCCGGAAGACAATGGCCATTCGCAGGGTGGTGCGGACCAACAGTGACCACATGATGATCCGTATGCTGGAGAAAACAGAGCTTTGCAACCTGGGGAGCTATTGGCTGAAAGATGCCTACCGCCAATACGATTTCCGACGGATTCCCGTGAAAGGCATGGAAGGGCGCATCGCTTTCGGTTATATTTCCCGCAAAGGGGAATCTCTCGGGGAAGACGCTGCGGAATTTCTTGACTTCCTTCACCGCACGCTGAAGTCGGATACAGTTGGATTACGATAAAGTTCTGATAAAAGGAGGCGCTGATTAATTCGTCTGCGCATTTAATCAGTGCTTCCATAAGGATTTGTTATACCTGAGCATAAGTTTTACACCATATCGAAAATACGTCTTATTTGCTATACTTTTTTCAAAAGAAAATGATGGCAAGGAAGGCGTTTTTTTATGAAAACTGCTGCTTGTGATAAATTACTTCAGGATTCTTCCCTGACAAAAGAATTGAATCTATCCGGGTCCCCTGAAGAAGCGGTTACGGGCGAGGTGCGCATGGACGTAGGCCCCATCCATCGGAAGCTGCTGGCTTATGCAGCGCCTCTTCTCCTTATGCAGCTGATGCTGCAGTTTTACAATATCGCGGACTGCGCTGTGGTGGGATGGTTTGGCGGCGCTTTCGGTCTTGCGGCGGTGGGGGTGGCCGGACTGGTGCTGGCCGTCCATATCAATTTCTTTATAGGCTTTGGCGTGGGCGTAACCTCTGCCGTGTCCCGGCTCTTTGGAGCGCGGCAGTATGAAAAACTGCGACACACCATTGCCACATCGGTGGTCATTGCGACGGTGGCGGGCATTTTTCTTACGCTTTTGGGAGAAATTTTAGGTCAGCGCTATCTTTTGTGGCTGTCCTGTCCTGCCGAAGCTATGAACGATGCGATCCTTTATCTTCGCATCTGTCTTTTCGGGCTTGTGCCGCAACTGGTGTACAATGTTGCAAACGGTGTTTTGCGTGCCCTTGGAAATACAAAAACCCCTCTGTATTATCTTGCCGGTTCGGCAGTTCTGAACGTGGTTTTGGATCTTGTTCTGGCGGTAGGAATGGGCTTTGGCCTCAGGGGTGTGGCCTTTGCCACAATTGCAGCCCAATGGGCGCTGGGGCTAGCTATGCTCTGGAAACTGACCCGGCTTGACGAACGTTTTTGCCTGACGGCCAATGCAAAACTGCTGCCCGCGAAAGAACTGATCGAGTTGTTGCGCCTGGGCATACCCTCGGGAATGCAGGCTGCGTTTATGAGTATTTCTTCCTTACTGATCCAAATCAGTATCGATACTTTCGGTCCCGCAGCTATGGCAGGCATGGTGGTCTATGCCAAGATTGAGGGGTTCCTGTATTACCCAGCTTTTGCCTACGGAATGGCTCTGACGGGCTTTATCGGACAGAACCTTGGCGCCGGGCGTCTTGACCGGGTGGAAGAAGCCATGCGCATCAGCCGGCGCACGGCGATTTACGGAACGATTGGCATCTGTCTTGTCCTTATGTTGCTTGCAAAGCCGTTAGTCGCCTTTTTCACCGGGGACCCGTCGACCCAGGCAAACGCTCTTGCTGCCGTATACTGGACATTCCCCTTCTATTTCCTCTATTCCCTGAACCAGGTATACATCGGCGGCCTGAAAGGATTGGGGGAGACGGGGATCCCCATGGTTTCCGCACTGTTCGCCTACGCTCTCTTCCGGGTATTGTGGTGCCAGGCGCTGCTGCCTTACTGGTATGATATGGCGGTAATCTATAACGCTTACAACGTCAGCTTCCTGGTGTCCCTCGCCATTCTGGTTCCTGCTTACCGTCGGATTTATCAAAAGATTGGCCTGCACTCCGGTCATGTTTCTTCCAACATATATGAGAACGGGAGCATCAGGGCAGCCTGAATATAATGAACAGATTTTCAAGATAATATTGTAATAAAAATACCGGGTCGCGAAAGCGGCCCGGTTGGTATTTTCAGGGTAAATATTTTGTTTGGGTGGATATTATTTGGCAGCTAAAGCTTTCTTTTCATCCTGCATTTTTCGAATCATAGGCTTGATGCCGCCGTTTTGCAAAATGCTCATCATGTATTCGTTCATAGGCTCTGCCTTTGCTTTTTCGCCGGTGGTTACATTTACAATTTCACCGGTGGTAAAGTCGATGCGCACTTTGTCGCCCCGATGGACTAAAGCCCGGATGCCTTTGCAGGTGATGGCGGGAATTCCCAAATTAATGGCGTTGCGGTAAAATATCCGGCCAAAAGATTCGGCAAGTATCGCACCGACAGCAATGCCTTTTAATGTCATGGCAGCGTGTTCCCTCGAAGAGCCGCAACCGAAATTCGTACCGGCAACAATGATGTCTCCCGGCTGAAAAATCTTAGCTAACTCCGGTTCTTCGCTGCCGCTCATGGCGTACTGGCGAATGTCTTCCATTTCTGTATATTCTACATACTTACCCGGATAGATCTGGTCCGTGTCAATGTTATTGCCAAACACGTAGGCTGTACCTTCAGTTATGGTTTTCATTCTGTAATCCCTCCTTCCACATAGGGACGCGGGTCGGTGATTTTACCGTTTAGCGCCGCAGCGGCCACACTGGCCGGTGACCCTAGATAGATGCGGCCTTTTACATGACCCATGCGGCCCGGGAAGTTGCGGTTCGTGGAGGAAACGCAGACTTCATCTTCGGCCAGCAGGCCCTGATGTATTCCCAGGCAGGCGGCACAGCCCGGCGCGGTAAGAGTGGCGCCCGCCTCCATAAGGGTCTGGATATATCCCTTTTCAAGACATTCTTTTAATACAAACCGGGAACCCGGAACCAGGATCATGCGTGTACCGTCTGGAATATGGCGGCCTTTTAAAATCTTGGCTGCGACAGCGAAATCTTCCGTCCGTCCGCCGGTGCAGGAACCCAGATAGCACTGATTTACAGGAAGGCCGGCAAATGCCGAAAGGTCGTCTACGTTATCCACGCTGAAAGGTGCGGCCAGCTGCGGCGGGATATCCGTCACGTCATAGGTCAGATCCGCATCGTATACATAGTCGGGATCTGTTTCGTAAATTTTATAATCAGTAATGTTGTGCTCCGTAAGATACGCCATGGTGATTTCATCGGGCTGTATGTAACTGGTCTTAGCGCCCATTTCCGTAGTCATGTTGCACATGGCCATCCGTTCCGAAACGCTGAGCTGCTCCAAAACCGGGCCGGTAAATTCCACAGCCTTGTATACGCCGTAATCCGCTTTCAGTTTGCCGATAATATGTAAGATTATATCTTTTGCATAGACACCGGGCTGCAATGTCCCGGTCAGGTTGATGCGGATCACTTCCGGAACCTTGAACCAAAGCTTGCCGGTAATCAGGATCGTCGCAAGGTCCGTAGCGCCCACGCCGGTTCCAAAAGCGCCGAAAGCTCCGTGGGTCGTAGTATGGGAATCTGTAATGACAATGATACGTCCCGGACGTGAAAAACCGTAATCCGCCATGATTTGGTGGCAGACGCCTTCGTTAATGTCCATAAGGTGCGTAATGCCCTGTTCTTTTGTGAAAGCCCGGAACTTTTTGTGATTGTCCGCCTGCTTTTCAGTTGCGCAGGGAGCATAGTGATCAAAAAAGAGAACCACCTTATCCGGGTCGTAGACTTTTTCTCCGCCCATTTCATAAAAGGATTTTACGGTCTGGTAATACAAATCGTTAATGCCGGCGATGTCTACGTCGCAATTCACGATTTCTCCTGCGTGAACAGAAGATTTTCCCGCTTTTTCAGCCAGCAGTTTTTCAATGGCGTGCATGATGGGATACCTCCTTACCGGATTGTTCTAAATTCTTTTTTATGCGTTGTGTTTTTCCAAAAACGGAAGCATCTTTTCCAATACAAAAGAAGGCTGCTCTTCCGGAACAAAATGTCCGCACTGGGGAACTGCCGCGCCTTCTATGTTGCTGGCCAAGGGTTCCCATTTTTCCATTACGTTCCATAACTTTCCGACGACACCGTTCTGTCCCCATAAAAGAAGAAGGGGTGTTTCAATTTTTTTCTTGCGATCCGGCTCGTCCAGTACCATGTCAATGGTTGCGCTGGCGCGGTAGTCTTCGCAGATACCGTGGACGGTCCGGATATCGCTGAAGCAGCGCGTATATTCAGCCAGCACATCCGGCGGAAAGTTTGCCCTGGCCGCAGGGCCGATTTTAAGGTTCAGGTTGTAATTGATAAACCGTTCCGGGTCGGCGGAAAGCGCAGTTTCCGGGAACCCTTTTCCCTGAATATAAAAGAACCAGTGCCAGTATTTGGTAGCGAATTCTTCGTTGGTATCCTTGTACATATCATACGTGGAAACAATATCCATAAGGGTGCAGCTTTTGATTTTTTCAGGATGGTCAATGATCATGCGGTGTAGAACCCGGGCGCCCCGGTCATGACCGGCAACATGGAAACGGGTAAAGCCAAGGAACTGCATAACCTTTACCTGGTCGTCAGCCATTGCGCGTTTGGAATAATTGGAATGGTCGGGCAAACCTTCCGGCTTGCTGCTGTCGCCGTAACCTCGAAGATCCGTAATGACAACTGTGTAATGCTTAGCCAGTTCCGGTGCAATGAACCGCCACATCAGATGGGATTCCGGATGGCCGTGGACCAGCAGGATCGCTTCCGGTCCAAAACCGCCGACAAATGTATTAATTTCTATGCCAGGTTCTGTTTCAATGCGTTGCTGCCTGAATTCCGGAAAATACTTTTCATCAATCGTCATAATGAATTCTCCCCGTTAAACTGATTTCAAAAATTATCAAGGCTTATCCTTTTCTTTATACAGTCCTCTATAATTATAATATCGCCTTTTAAGGTTTTCTGTAAAATATTTATTATTAATATACATATAGCTTTTTACTATAAGAAGTTATATAATTAAAAAAATATCTAAAATTTGGAAGATTTTATACGATATTCATCTGCAGGGAAATGAGAAGAAATTAATGGAACAGTTCCTTAGCCTGTGTTGCAGCCAGGCAGAATTACGGAGGAAACAATGACACTGACACAGCTTCGATATTTTTACGCTGCAGGCCGTTACCAGAATATCAGCCAGGCGGCGAACGCGCTTCATGTAGCGCAGCCGACACTTTCCATCGCCATTCAGGCACTGGAAAAAGAAACCGGGTTGCATTTGTTTTATCGGTTGGGAAAGCAGATTGTGTTAACTGAAGAAGGGCACATTCTTTTGGCTAAGCTCGCGCCTTTGCTGGAACGCTTTCAACAGCTTGACCGGGAAATAGAAGATATGGCGCATCGTAAGAATCATATACGCATGGCGGTGCCTTTGCAGATTGGCGTGAAGCTTCTTCCAAAATTGTTTACGGATTTTCGGAATGAATTCCCGGATATTTCTTTCGATGTTGTAGAAGCCGGAGGCATTGAAGCGCTGCCAATGATTGAGCGGGGCGAACTGGATATTTCGATTACCAACTACGACGACAATTATCTTCCGTCGCTGCGGTATCGCCCTATCGGAAAAAGTGAAATATGTTTCTGTACCGGCGCAATGAATCCGCTTGCAGATAAGAAGTCGGTTTCTGTTGAAATGTTGCGTGAAGAGCCGCTGGTATTACTTAACGGGGGATTTTTCATCACCAGAAGAATCAACGAAATGTTCCAGGACGCCGCGCTCTCACCAAAGGTGCTTTTGTATAGCGGGCAGCTGCATACTCTGAAGCTTCTTGTTAAATCCGGCGTGGCTTCTACATTTTTAATGCGGCAGGCGATTCTTCCGGAAGATGGAGTCGTTGCAATCTCATTACAGCCTGCGCAGAAGATCCATACGGGGATTGTTACCAGAAAAAACTGGACGGTATGCAGTGATGAAGCCCGATTCTTCCGATTTATCCGTAACGCGGTAAACGTCGAGACATGACATTAAATTGTTTTATTAGCTTTATATGAAATTTTGCAAGAAACCGGGAGTAACAGGATGCAGTCAGTAGTTGTACAGTATGCGTTATTGGGAATGGGGGTCCTGCTCCTTTCCACATCAGCGATTTTTGTAAAAATGGCGGAAGCGCCGTCTGGCATCATAGCTTTTTACCGCCTGTTGTTTACGCTGGCGTTCCTTGTACCGGCGCTGTTGGCGCGAAAAAAAGAAAGGGAACAGCTCGTCCATCTTAATGGACGCCAGCTTCGGCTTGCGATTGTTTCCGGAGCTTTGCTGGCGGTGCACTGGGTCATGTGGTTTGAATCGCTGCGGTATACATCTGTTGCCAGCTCCACCGTTCTTGTTTCCCTGCAGCCGTTGTTTTCAATTTTGTTCGGCGCCCTGTTCTTGAAAGAGCGTGTTTCAAAGTGGGGAATGGTTGGCGTTTTTCTGGCAATTTTCGGTTCGGCGATTATTGGCTGGGGCGATTTCCAGGTCAGCGGAGCAGCCTTTTGGGGTGATGTGCTGTCCTTTGCGTCGGCAGGGGTGATCAGTCTGCACTTTTTGTTCGGGCAGTTGCTTCGAAGAAAACTGGACGTTCTTCCTTATACGGTAGTGTGTTATACTGCAAGCACCGTATGCCTGGCCATTTACGCCCTGGCGGCGGGGCAATCCTTTTCCGGTTATTCCTGCCAGACCTGGGGCTGCTTTCTGGGGCTGGCGCTGTTTGCCACTGTGGGCGGGCAATGCGTGTTCAATCTTTTGCTGAAATACCTGACCGCTTCTGCCGTTACCATGGGTATTTTAGGGGAGCCGGTAGGGACGATAATTCTTGCGTTTTTCATTTTCGGTGAAAGCATTACGCTGCAACAGGCTGCAGGCATGCTTTTGATCTTAGGCGGACTGTGGCTCTTTTTCAGCAGGAAAAAGCATTGAAATTCTGATTTATACGTTTTTACAAAAAT
>Ga0310695_10004879_pt1 | contig 24136 bp, 23 predicted proteins | sample RumenRJG_04DNA_FD_203882 | JGI IMG/M metagenome (GOLD analysis project Ga0310695, IMG submission 203882) | Bovine rumen microbial communities from Lethbridge, Alberta, Canada - RJG_04 (v2) (version 2) | ecosystem: Host-associated > Mammals > Digestive system > Stomach > Rumen | place: Canada...
CAGGGCCGGGGTAATGACCCGTCCAACGGTGGAAACGCCGATCGGGAACGGATAGTGGGACGTAACGGCGCCGTCGATCTCGCCGGACTTCAGCATGGCTTCCATCTTGGCGTGGCAGTCTTCGCCATCGATCACGATGGCTTTGCAGCCCTTGTTCGCCGCGAATTCCACAGTATCGACCAGGTTCTGCGGGTCAAGCTCGTAGCCCGCTGCCGCGATACCGATCACGGGTACCTTCGTGTTTGCAGCGGCCTTCTTCTCATCCTTCTTCGTATTGGCCTGCACCAGGAAAGAGATGCCGTCGAACAGGTTGGTCATGCGTCCAAGGAACAGCGAACCCTTGCCGATGATCATGGCATTTTTGGTCTCCCCTGCCATGATGCTCTCTCTGGCGTAGCCCAGATACGGCACGCCGGAGGGAATGTGGCCCTGCGTCGGCGCATAACCCTTTAAGCCGTGCTCCTTTACGAAGCCCGGCAGATCTTTGCGCTCCATCTGGCCCAGTTTAACGCCCAGAGCACCGATCATCTTATAATTGGATTCCGGTACGTCCCCTGCCCCTGCGGGCTTTGTGATGTCCGGATTCTGCATCTCGGGAGAATATTTGTCGACATCCAGGATGGTCATGCCGGCTTCCGCCAGCGGATCGGTCACGAGGGAGCCGATGACGGCCTGCGGCGCGGAACCGGTGCCCACTCTGTGGCGGCCGACGATATCCGTGTTGATCTCGGGGCTCTTGCCGTCGTTCTCGGAAATGAGTACAGCGAAACCGCCGAGGCAGTCCTCCAGGATGGGAAGTCCCTTCTTGACGTGGTCCTTGCCGTTCATGCCCAGCTTAGCCGTGCAGCCGCCACCGGCCACGACGACGTTCTTAAACGTGCCGGCCTTTACGAGGGATGCCGCTTCCACGATGGCGTGGGCAGGACCCGCACAGAAGCCTCTGGTATCGGATCCGGTGGCGTTCGTAAGGCCCGCGATCTCGGCAGCCGCCTTTGCGAAGTTGCCGCCGCCCCTCTGGTTCATATCGCCGCAGGCTTCTTCGCTGCAGTCGATCATGTAATCCACATCCGCGGCGTCGATCCCGGCGTTATTCAGCAGATGAAGCACGGACAGGACTTCGGAAGCTTTGGAGACCAGATTCTCGAACATGACGTGTGCAGAAAGGTTAACGTCCACGTCGTGGGCCCGCTTTACGTAGCCTACGGTCTTATCCTCGAAGATGAGGGATTCCGCGTGCTCTTCTTCGATCGTCCGCTTGATATCCGCTGCGTCGTCCCCTTCCTTGATGAGGTCCAGGATGGACTGCTTCATCAGAGGATGCTTCTGCAGCTTCGGCAGGGTCTTCGCCACGAATTCCTTGTCCAGACGGACGAGATCGAAGACGTCGCAGGCCTGCATCAGCAGGATGAATTCGTCTTCGGGCATGATCTCACCGAATTTTCCGAAACGTTCGGGTTTTTCTACCTTCTTATCCGCCCAGGGTTCGGGAATGGCAGCCAGTTCTTCGATAGGAAGATTGCCGATATATGTCTGGTTTGGCGGGTACGCCACGCAGTCCGCATAGGACCGCATATGGGAAGGAAGTTCCTTCAGATAATCAGATCCGGGATTGACGACCTTTTCCGTCGTCTGTGTCGTACCGTGGTGCATTACCATGCCCGGAACGTGGACCAGGATATATCCTGCTCCTTTGATCACACTGTAGCTCATATTCCAGTTCCTTTCAAAAAACAACAGCGGCGGACGGGCATCGTGCCTCGCCCGCCGTTTGCTCTCCTGTCAACAGGATCGATTAAAGCTGGTCTCTGATGGCGTTCATCTCGCTGCAGATATCATCCACATCGAGCACCATCTCCATCATCGAGATCTGTTCGTCATAGACGTCCGGATCGAATTCAGCTTTGACTTCGGGTTCACATACGTGATAACAAGTGAGTCCCAACGAGACTCCCGCCAGAGGACCGGCAAACGTCGGATCGCCAAGCGTTACGGTTTCTGCTGCCAGACCTGCCGCTTCTCCTTCGGCTGCGCCTAAGAGAACGACGACGTTGTCTGCGCCGTACTGTTCCGCAAACTCCTTGACTCTCTTCTGATTTTCCAGATCCATGGCACCTGCGGCCGTTCAGACGAAGCACTCTGTCGAAGCGAAGACGACTTCTGCTCCGGCAGATTCAGCGCAAGCGGCGATCGCAGGACCCGGAATGCCATCGCGGTCTCCGATGATGATGACCTTCTTATCTTTTAAGATTGCCATGCTACATTCCTCCTTTTCGATTCGTTACAGGTATTATTTACAAGGGCGATCGCCCTGTGCAAATCCTAGATATACTTCTGGACCATCGCAGCGACATTCTCTGCGGTGGCATCGTCCTTTACGAGCTCCTCCACCTTCTCGCCGTCCTTGTAAACGGTGATGGTGGGCAGGCCCAGGACCTTCTGGCCGATGGCGAGTCTTCTCGCCTTGGACGTGTTGATGGAGCAGAACTTCATCTTGTCGCCGTATTCATCCGCCAGAGCGTGTACATGGGGCATCAGCGCGGCGCAGGGCACGCAGCCGTCTCCGTAGAAGTCTACGAGCACGTAGCCTTCCGCCTTCAGCACTTCTTCTTCGAATGTAGTCTTATCTACTTCCAGCATTGTTTTCCTCCTAGTTCATCTCGTCGATGTAACGGGCTGCCTGCCAGGCGGCGATGGCGCCGTCGGAAGCGGCCGTGATGACCTGCCGCAGCTCCTTGACTCTGCAGTCGCCTGCAGCGTAGACGCCGGGCACGTTCGTACGCATCTCCTGATCCGTTACGATGTACCCTCTCTCCATGTTCACCTTGCCTTCGAATACGGCGGTGGCCGGCTTGAAGCCGATGAACACGAAGATGCCGAAGATGCCGTCTTCCTCGTCCGCGACGATCTCGGTCTGTTCGCCGGTCTTGGTGTTTTCCACGATCATGGAGTTCACCAGGCCGTCGCCCTTGATCTCCTTGATGACGCTGTTCCACATAAAGGCCAGCTTTTCGTTCTTAAACGCCTTTTTCTGGATGGACTTGGCGGCGCGCAGCTCATCTCTTCTATGGATGATAGTGACCTTTCTTGCGAACTTTGTCAAGTACATCGCTTCTTCCACCGCAGCATCGCCGCCGCCTACCACGTAGACTTCGAAGTCTTCGAAGAACGCGGCGTCGCAGGTGGCGCAGTAGGATACGCCCTTGCCGGTAAATTCCGCTTCGCCGGGGCATCCGATATGGGAGGGAGATGCCCCAGACGCGATGATGACGGCCTTCGCCTCGTAGGTCTCTTTATTGCAGACGATCTTCTTGACAGGACCGTCCAGCTCCACTTCCTGAACGGTGTCCAGCACCTTTTCGCAGCCGAACTTCTCTGCCTGGGCGGAAAATCTGGCGACGAGAGACGGACCGGAATCTTCCAGCAGACCGCCGGGATAGTTCTCGATCTCTGCCGTCTGGACGATCTGACCGCCGTCCTTTTCCTTTTCAATGATGAGGGTGGACATGCGGGCTCTGCCTGCGTACAGTCCGGCGGCCAGGCCAGCGGGGCCTGCGCCGATGATCACGATGTCATACTGTTTTGCCATATTTACTCCTCAAATACTGTCTGTCCGTCCACCGGGGTCTCCAGAGCCTTGAGCGCTCTGCCGACCAGCTTTTTGCGCAGGTCGTGCTCCTCTTCGTGAGACAGAGCGGGGTTGCCCAGCGGATGGGGAATCGCGACCGTCGGAACGATCCGGTTGGCGCCGACGGTGAGAGAGATGGGCACGACCGTGCACATGTGTACGACGGGGATGCCGGCTCTTTCGATTTCTTTGACCATTGTTGCACCGCAACGTGTACAGGTTCCTCAGGTGGAGGTGAGGATAACAGCCTGCACGCCGTCCGCGATCAGCTCCTTGCTGAAGGTATCCGCGAATTTCTTGGCGGATGCCACGGCGGTGCCGTTTCCTACCGTTGCGTAATAGTAATGGGAAAGCTCGCCGATGCGGCCTTCCTTTTCGAACTCTCTCATGACGTCCACAGGCAGGACTCTGTTCGGGTCAGCGTTGGCATAGACCGGATCGTAGCCGCCGTGAGCGGTCTCGTAGGTCTTGTCCGTCAGGGCTTCCACGCCGTCGATGTCGTACTTGCCGTAGTGGGATGCAGAGGAGGATTCGATGTGGTCGGGGTTGCCCTTGGGCACGATGCCGCCGGAGGTGACCAGTGCGACCTTAGCGTGGGCCAGATCCACGACAGGTGGATTCGGTGCGACTCTGTCGAACTGGGGCATGGGATATTCGGTCTCGAACTCCTCACCTTTCAGTTTCTTGAGCAGCATGTCCACAGCTCTTGCGGAACCGCGCTTCTCTTCGAACAGACCCTTGCGGATGCCGGTGGGGAAATACCCTTCCGCGGCAGCGCTGCCCAGTTCCTCGCCCTTTGCCATCTTTAAAGCCACCGGAGCCATGGCGGCGACGGCCTTTCTCATGCCGGCCGCGTTGTCCTTGGTCTTCATGATGATGGTCTTGGACTTGAACATGTCCACGCCCGGGTTCTCATCGTACATGCCGGTGAGCGTGGGGATGCCCAGCTGTGCCTTGACTTCGCTGGCGACGGTGCCGCAGGCGACGCCGTAACGGCCTGCGTTGAACGCCGGACCGCAGATGACGATGTCGGGCTGTTCTTCTTTGATCATGGCGAGGACGGTGTCGATCGCCTCTTTGTTTTCGTTGAAATAGCTGTCGCCGCAGTAGACCGTGGCGACGATCTCGGCTTCACCCTTGAACGCGGCGTTGAACGCCATGCCCGGGCCCACGAAGCCCTTTACCTTCTCGGGAGGAAGGTTCGCCATCTCTTCTCCGCCCTTGCCGGCGTAGAACTGGTTCAGATAATGTACTACTTTTACCATGATGCCTCCTCCTTTCTATCTTGCGCTGAACTTGTTGAAGCCCATCTCGTTGGTGGCTCCGGTGATGACCTGGAGCTCCGCGATGATGGAGCCGTCTTCCTGCAGAGAACCGCTCCAGCCACCGGCGATCTTGTCCACATATTCGATATGGCCGATAACCTTGTCCATCTTCGGCAGATGGATGACGGTATTGGCGTTGCCGCCGGTCACGCAGGCATTGGCCGCGATGTCGGCGTCCGCCAGGGACTGGGACGCGCCGTCCTGACCCGCGTATTCGTCGGTGATGATGACGGTCTTGACGCCCTTGGCTTCGATCTTCTTGCAGTTCATGATGAGGTCGGTATCGGGGTTGCCGAAGCCTTCCTGGGAGATGATGGCGCCGTCCAGGCCCAGGTATTCGCAGAGTTTTGCGGACCAGTCGGAGGATCTCTCCTTATCGGCCAGGTAGACGTTCTCGTTCGTGATGATGACCCCTACAAAGTTGAGATCCTTGCCGTGGCGGGCGTACAGATCTTCGATGACGGGGTTGTTCAGGTGATGATACGTGGTGTTCTTGTCGCAGGCGGATACGCAGTTGCCGCTGATGATAGCGCCGTCCATGGTCTCGGTCGGATAGATCATCGTGGTGAGGGACTGCTTGGCGTCCACGCCGTAGACGTAGGTGTCGTGCAGCAGGCCCTGGGACTGCAGCATCAGGACGTAGCCCACTCTGGGCAGATCCGGATAGAGCTTGATGCCTTCCGTGATGCTCGGAGTCTCGTAGGTGCGGATCTCCTCTGCTTCGATGTCCTTTGCCAGCTTGCCCAGATAAGTGGCGGTCTTCAGACCGGCCAGGCGCACGGCTTTCTCGTAGGCGTGCTGCAGAGTGCCTTCGACAGGCTCCAGGCACAGCACCAGGTTGTTGAGCTGGGAGAACGGCGTGTACTGGGCGCCCTCTCCGCACATGTCGATGATCCCTTCCTGGAATCCGACGATCTTACCGGTGGTGACCACGGCAGCGCCTTTCAGAACGTTGGTGCGGCCGCTTCCCACGGTCTTCACCTTCGCCATCCAGCCGGGGAACACGCCGCCTTCGCCGGATACCTTGACCCGGGGCTCGATGACGTCCTTCACCGGAGCGATGCGCACGGATTCACCGGGTCTCGCGATGTCCAGTTCGCAGCTCGCAAAGGTCTCGTCCTCCAGGATGAGGGCCTTTACCTCGTCTTTGTTGACGTACAAAGTGGAGCCTTCCACCTTGCTTTCGCTGCCGAACTGAATATCCGAGATCTTGATGATACCCAATTCTAATTTCATTCATTTACCTCCATACTCTGTATGAGACTCAGGTCGATGAGCCGGAAATCCGCCAGCATCTCCTGCGGGGTGTTGATGCCCCGGTCCGGACGGGTGACCTTCGCAAACTTGTCGAACGTCTCGATGGCGTTTTCGATCAGCAGCAGGCTGTCCGTATCCAGGGGTCCCCCGGAGTCGCTGAGGGCGATGGTGCGGTACGGGGTCTCGTTGGGCTTCAGGCTCCCCATCAGAGGATGGGAGAGCAGCCGGTGACCCTGATGCACCAGATCCCTCGCCTTGATGAGCACGTCCCGGTAGGTTCCGTCGACGAAGCGAACGTCGCGTTCTGTCATGGTTTTCATTACGTCCGGGTTGTTCGTGAGGATGATCAAAGCGGTTTCCTTTCGGCAAATAAAAAGAACAGGAAAACAAAATGCCTTCCTGCTCTGTACACTAACCTGAGAGTTTCTTTCCACAAATCTGGTTTCGGAAATTGTGTCCGGAAATTGCCCCTTCGGTGCTTACGCTCTCCAGAGTTTCGTCCGACTGCGGTCCGTTTACCTGAGATAATCGCCCTCCGCCCTGGCCGGGGACAGAGAACTTACGCCTTCGGTGCGCTTTTCGCGCTCTCCCGCAATCATCAACCGAATGTTCTGCTTTCGATTAATTTTATCATCTTCCGATTTATCGGACAATGTAAAGCGTCTTATAAATTTATAAACAATTCTAATAGAACACTCTCCTATCCTCCTGCAGCCTGGTGATCTTCGCATTGTCGCAGTACTCCAGGATCATCAGGGCGTATTTGCGGGAGGTGTTCAGGTGGTCGCGCAGTTCGGCAAGAGTTATGGAACCGTTGGTCTGAATGGTCTCGCGGATCCAGGCGATGGTCTGCTGCAGGAATGCACTGTCCAGGCAGAACTTGCCGCTTACGCGGGTGAGCCGCCCATCGGCACACAATGCTGCGACCAGGCGTTTGCAGTCTTCTTTATCCTTGCGGCCGGCAAACGCTTCGTCGGGATCGGGGCTCTCACAGCCTGCCTGCTTATAAATCTTTAGCAGCTCTTCGATCAGACGCAGCTGCGCTTTCGTAAACTGCACCGTGTAGCCCTGCTTTCCCGCCGTAGACGGCGTTAATGCCAGCACGCCGGTCTCTCCTAGATACTGCAGCACCCGATCCAGATTCTTCGTATCGGTCACCTTCACCGCACCGCCCAGCTTGCTGCGCAGTTCCTCCCGCGGCATGGCGGACAACAGCGGATTCTTGGCGTAATAAGCTTCCAAGATCGTAAAAACTGCATCTTTTATATAGTTAACATAATCTTGATGTACGTAAATTCCATCCGCGATCAAGACCGCTTTCCCTTGCAAGGCAAGGTTCTGCAGCTGCTGCAATCCTTCTTCTGTGCTCAGTCCCAGTTGTTTTGCCAGCTTTTCCGCCGTCGGAAAGGTCTTGCTCTCGTCCCGCAGGATCTGTTCCATCTGCGCGCTGTCGTCGCCGCTCTCCCGCACGGAAAGGGCTTTTACGACCGCCTCATCTCCCCTCTTGTGCTTCGGCGCATTGGGATTGAGCACGATGCCGCCGCCCACCGTCTCCACCGGGGAATAATAGCGCACCACGAAGGGATCGCCCTGCTTTAAGACCACGGGTTCCTCCGTGCGAAGCTGGGCATAGCCGCTCTCGCCGGGGTCAAGCGCATCTTTGTCCAGCAGGACCGCCTTGCACAGCACCTGCGCCGATCCGTAGTGCAGATGCAGCCGCGATCCGTTCAGAACCGTACGCTTGGAATCTCCCAGCACCTGCAGTTTTACGTCGATCATGGAGGATGGCGTAAGACTGTCCTTCGCCGCCAGCACGTTGCCCCGGGCGATGTCTTCTTTCTTGACCCCCGTCAGGTTGACCGCCGTCCGCTGGCCAGCGTATGCCGCATCCACGGACTTCCCATGCACCTGCAGGCCCCGGACCTTGGCATTCAGGCCTTCCGGATAGATCGTCACTTCGTCTCCTGTGCGGATCATGCCCTGGGTGAGCGTACCCGTGACCACCGTACCGAAGCCCTGGATCGTAAACACCCGGTCCATGGGGATGCGCAGCAGCGCAGGATTGTTGTTCTTTTCGCCGACCTTGGCAACTTCCGCGAAGATGAGCTGCCGCAGTTCCTCGATGCCCTCCCCCGTCTGGGACGACACGCAAAGACAGGGCGCGTTCTCCAGAAATGTCCCTTTTACGGCGTCGCGCACGTCGGATTCGACCATATCCATCCAGTCGTCGTCCGCCATGTCTGCCTTCGTAATGACGAGGATCCCCCGGCGAATGTTCAGCAGACGCATGATGTCCAGGTGCTCCACGGTCTGGGGCATGACGCCCTCGTCCGCGGCGACCACCAGCAGCACCAGGTCGATGCCGCCGATGCCTGCCAGCATGTTGCGGATGAATTTTTCGTGACCCGGCACATCGATGATGCCGATATCCGTGCCATCCGGCGCCTGCATGTCCGCAAAGCCCAGTTCTATGGTGATGCCGCGCTGCTTTTCTTCCTTCAGGCGGTCCGCATCGATGCCCGTAAGCGCCTTGATGAGGCAGGTCTTGCCGTGATCGACGTGGCCGGCCGTGCCGACGATTACATTTCTCATAGTATCTTTCGCGTTCCAAAAAAAGAAATGGCGGGAGCATGTGAGAATCGAACTCACCAGGCAGGCTCCTAACCTGCTACAACGGTTTTGAAGACCGCGGGGCACACCGGCACCCATCTGCTCCCGGAAAAAGGCGGATAAAACCGCCTCGTTTATTTTAGTTTCTTATACCCAGGATGTCAATGAGCGCAATGCGCACCGCGACCAGATCTCCTGTGGACAGCGTCCGCATGTCCAACAGCAGTTCGCCTTCGGAGATCCGGGCGACGATAGGCATTTCCCAGAGCCGCAGTTTCTCCTGCAACGCATCCACGGACATCTCCTCCGGACGGATCCAGACGCACCACGTTTTAAGGTCCAGCATCGGAGCGGATCCTCCGCCGACCCGGGCAACGTCCTCCCGGATGCCGACCGAAGCCTTCAGTCCTTCCGCGGTAAGCCCTGCCGCGAATCCCTGCGCGGTCTCCCGCAGTTCTTCCGCAGGCCTGGTGACCATGTCCAGCACCGGGATCTTGCGCAGCGATTCCTTGGGATCGCGGTAGATGCGCAGCGTCTCCTCCAGAGCTGCCAGGGTCATCTTATCCACGCGGACCACCCGCGCCAGCGGATGCTTCTTCATCTTTTCGATATATTCCTTTTTCCCCGCGATGATGCCTGCCTGGGGGCCGCCCAGGAGCTTGTCGCCGGAGAACAGGATAACATCTGCGCCCGCTGCCAGCGCCTTCTGCGCCGTAGGTTCGTCCAGACCGTAACTGCTGAGGTCGTGCAGCAGGCCGCTTCCCAGATCGTAGATCAGAGGCAACCCCTTGCTGTGTGCCAGTTCCGCCAGCTGCTCCGCCGGCACGTCTTCCGTAAAGCCGATCACCCGGTAGTTGCTGGGATGGACCTTCAGGAGCGCCGCCGTATTCGGACCGATCGCCCGCTCGTAATCCGCAAAATGCGTCTTGTTGGTGGTGCCGATCTCCTTTAAGACCGTACCGCCCTGCTCCATGATCTCGGGCACGCGGAAAGATCCGCCGATCTCCACCAGTTCGCCCCGGGAGACGACGACTTCTTTTTTATAGGCCAGCGACACGAGGCACAGCAGCGTGGCTGCCGCGTTGTTGTTGACCACCATAGCGTCTTCCGCGCCGGTAACCTGCGCAAGCAGCTTACCCACATGGTCGTGCCGGCTGCCCCGCGCTCCTTTTACGGGATCGTATTCCAGCGTAGAATAGCTGCAGGCGATCTTCGCAGCCTTCTCCGCGGCCTGTCTGTTGAGCTGTGCGCGGCCGAGATTCGTGTGCAGGATGATGCCCGTGGCATTGATGACGGGACGCAGGGAGGGTCTGTCCTCCTTTTCGAGAATGCGGCTGGCGCGGGCCGCCGCCGCTTCCGGGCGGATGTCCGGGTCATCGCCGGATAGGATATCCTGACGCATCTCATCCACGGCTTTCCGCACCGCTTCTAAGGCCGTTTTCCGGCCCGCAGACGCGAGAAAAGGCTGCAGGATGGGTAAATCCATAATGACGTCTGCCTTGGGCAGATTTCTGAGTTTTTCGTGTTTCGTATCCATGGCACAAGTATAACATAAAAGAACTCCCGGCATGCAGCCGGGAGTCCAGGGTTTCGATTTATTTATTTTCTTGTCTCTTGGCTTCGACCTGATCCTGGATGTAGAGTTCGATTCTTCTCTTACGGATGTTGGCCTGTCTTTCTCTGAAGTACTGCTCCATCTCGTCCTGGATGTGGCTGCGGATCTCGCCCATCTCTTCGATGTCCTTGATCTCGGCAGCAGCTTCTTCGAAGGATTCCTTCAGATACCGGTCTTCCATGGCGGTCTGATCCGCGATGAATTCCGTGATCTGGTCGCTGTTGAGACCCACCGCTGCGGTGAGGATGTAATCGATCATCGCGGCCTTGATATCGGGGTCTGCATTATCGGTCTGGTTCTCTTTGACTACTTTTGTCTGCAGCGCCATGTCGAATGCGGCCTGCAACAGTCTTTCCTTATCGTTCATTTTATTTTCCTTCCTTTAAGATCATGAGCAGCGCTCATCTTTCTGTACTGCTATTATATACCATTTTTCAGGAAAAAGAACAGGCATGCGTAAAATTTATCCAAAAGTATGCAAAAACTCCCGGCAATAAGCCGGGAGTTCGAGGTTTCGATCAGTATTGCTGATTAGCCGCGGATCTGCTTGGCGACTTCCTCTGCGAAGTTCTCTTCCTTCTTCGCAAGGCCTTCGCCTACTTCGTAGCGGACCATCTCGACGACCTTGATGTCCTTGCCGAGAGCCTTGGCGCAGGAAGCGACATATTCGGCCACGGTCATGTTGGAATCCTTTACGAAGGCCTGATCTACGAGGCAAACTTCCTTCAGGGACTTCTTTACACGGCCGGTGATCATCTTCTCGATGATCTCATGAGGCTTTCTCTTGTTCTCGGGCAGTTCGTTGTTCTCGTTGATGGCCTGAGCCAGGATGACTTCCTTTTCGTGAGCCAGATATTCGGGATCGACGCTTGCTTCGTCCACGAACTGGGGTCTCATGGAAGCAGCCTGCATGGCTACGTCCTTGCCGCAGGTGGTGACTTCCTCGACGGAAGCGTCGGTCTTCAGACCGATGATGACGCCGATACGGCCGCCGCCGTGGGAATAACCGACGTACTTGACGCCAGGCGTATTGCACTTGACGCATCTGCGGATGTTCATGTTTTCGCCGATCTTTGCGATCTTAGCGACGAGGACTTCACCGACAGTGCCTTCTTCGCCGTAGGGCATATCCTTGATGCACTCTGCGCAGACCTTTTCTGCATTCAGAGAGATGTCGGCCAGCTTTTCGACGAATTCGATGAATTCTTCGTTCTTTGCGACGAAGTCGGTCTCGGAGTTGACCTCGACAGCTGCGGCTGCGGAGCCGTCTGCTGCGAACGCCATTCTTACGAGGCCTTCGGAAGCGATACGGCCGGCCTTCTTGGCTGCCTTCGCGAGTCCGTTTTCTCTCAGATAGTCGACTGCCTTATCGATGTCGCCTTCGGTAGCAACGAGGGCCTTCTTGCAGTCCATCATGCCGGCGCCGGTCATTTCACGGAGTTCTTTTACGAGTGCTGCTGTAACTGCTGCCATTGTATTTCTCCTTTAATTACTCTTCGACTTTAGCTTCTTCTGCTTCTGCGGGGGTCTCTTCGGCGGGAGCTGCTTCCTCAGCGGGAGCATCTGCGAAGGATTCGCCCTGCTTGCCTTCGATGACGGCTTCTGCCATCTTGCCGGCGATCAGTTTGACCGCACGGATGGCGTCGTCGTTGGCGGGGATGACGTAATCTACGTCGTCCGGATCGCAGTTGGTATCGCACATACCGACGATGGGAATGCCCAGAACTCTGGCTTCCTTAACGGCGATCTTTTCCTTCTTGGGGTCTACGACGAACATGGCACCAGGCATACCCTTCATGTCCTTGATGCCGTTGAGATACTTCTCCAGCTTTTCCATTTCCTTGCGCAGGGTCTGGACTTCCTTCTTGGAGAGGAGATCGAAGGTGCCGTTGGCTTCCATTTCCTTGATCTCGGCCAGTCTCTTGATTCTGGTGGAGATGGTCTTGTAGTTGGTGAGCATGCCGCCCAGCCATCTCTCGTTTACGTAGAACATGCCGCATCTTTCGGCTTCGTCCTTGATCGCGGCCTGCGCCTGCTTCTTCGTACCTACGAAGAGAACGGGCTTGCCTTCTGCTGCAACGCTCTTGACGAATTCATAAGCGTCGTCCATCTTGTGAACTGTCTTGGACAGGTCGATGATGTAGATGCCGTTTCTTTCGGTGAAGATGTACGGAGCCATCTTGGGGTTCCATCTTCTGGTCTGATGTCCGAAATGAACACCGGCTTCCAGCAACTGTTTCATAGAAACTACTGACATTTGTTTACCTCCCGGTTAAAACTTCCACCTGTTTGTTCCTGCAGAAAACCCTTGCGGGCACCGAAATGCAGGCCTTCAGGTGTGCGAAATAAAATACTGTCACGCAAAAAGGAGCGCAACCTCAAATATTATACACAGGTGCTGCACTCCTTGCAAGCGTTATTTTATAAGGTTTTGAATGATCTCCCCCGCTATCCGCAGACCGGCCGTCGCAGGCATAAAGGAGATGCTGGGGATGATACCGTTTTTGATGTCCGTTACCGGCGGCTCGGGGGAATACACCACGGTGACCCCTTCATCGATCCCTTCGTCTCTTAAGCGTTTCCGCATGACTTTTGCCAGCCTGTCCTGCTCGGTCTTCTTTATATTAGTTACCTTAAACGCAGAGGCATCGAGTTTGTTCCCTGTCCCCATGGAACACAGGATGGGAACCCCTGCATTCCGCGCCTTTTTGATCAACAGGACCTTCGCCTCCACATCGTCGATGCAGTCCGCGATATAGTCCCAGGAGGGGATATCCAGATCCGCTATGGTCGTTTCGTCGATGCGCAGCGCAAACTTGCGCAGCTGCACGTCCGGGTTGATGTCTTTCACCCGCGCCTCCGCCACGTCCGCCTTCAGTTTCCCGATCGTGGACTGCAGTGCTAGGATCTGCCGGTTGCAGTTGGTGGGGTCAACGCGGTCCATGTCGCAAAGGCCCAGCGTGCCGATGCCGGCCCTCGCCAACGCCTCGCAGGTAAATCCTCCTACGCCGCCCAGTCCGCAGATAAGGACCTTTGCATTTTTCAGTTTTTCGATGGCTTCTTCGCCCAGCAATGCCTGCGTGCGCTGATATAAAGGTTCGTTCATGGTAACAGATTGCACATAGTGGTGAGGGCCTGCTCCTGGGTGTAGTAGCCCAGGGGGTTAAAGAGCGCTCTGCTGGTAGAGGTGGAGCCCATGATCCCTGCCCGGGTCACAAAATCCACGAAAGTGGCAGCCCAGGCGATATCCGCTGCGTCTTCGTAGTCCAGCGCATCGCCTTCCAGCGAATCTTTGCCAACCAGTTTCGCCGCGTTCGTCAGCATAACGGCTGCTTCGTGCCGCCTAATGGAACCGTTGGGATCGAAGGTCCCCTCGCCCTTTCCTGCCACGATGCCCAGCTGGTAGGCCTGCATCACGTCCAGCAGATAGGTGTCGCTGAAGGTCGCCCGCGCTTCGTTATAATCGATGCCGTTTTTCATCAGGAGCGTATTGTAGTCGCTGCCCGTATAATACTGCTTTACGAGGGAGACTGCGAGACTGGCAAACTCCGCCCGCGTAATATTGGCCCTGGGCATCAGGTTGAAGCCCTCCGGAACGAGGCCCGTATCCTGCGCTTTCTGCACGTAGGCCGCTGCCCAGGCAGACGGTTCGCCGCTTAAGGGATTCTGACCCTTCTTGGGGATTGCCTCCGTCGAACCGTACTCCACGAAGTGGATCATGCTGGCCAGTTTTCTTCCTGCCGGCTGCACGTAGCCGCTTCCGGGAACATACAGCGTGGAGGAGGCACCGCCGTCCAGCGCCATGGCATCCACGGCGCCGATGCTCTTCAGGTAGTCGATGATCTGTCCGAAGGTCGCCGTGCATTCGCCGATCATCAGGCTGCCGTCCGGCATGATCGCGGCAAAGGTGCGCTGCGCCTTGTAATCTCTGCCCATCTTCGGGTCTGTGTTCGTGTTTTCGGAGAATTTATCCGCGCCGTCCTCCAGCAGCCAGGGGCTGCATCCTACGGCGGTCACCACGCGGTCCCAGTCGCTCTGCGTCCCCGCCTTTTCCGGCGTAAGCACCGTGCGGATCTCCGCCGCGTTGCCGACGTGGGGCTCCAGGCTCCACTGGCAGGCATTCGCCCAGGAATTGGCATTGAACACCACGACTTTCTCCCCTGCCGCCGGGCAGTTGAGCCAGGTAAGCCCTTTCTGGACATCCGTCACCATGCCGCCTTGTATGCGCACGACGACGGCGCCGCTCTGCAGCGCGAAGCCGTATCCCATCTCCGCGGTAAAGATGTTGACGGCCGAGGCATCCGTGCTGTAGCCGTTCACCGCCCAGGATGTAAACTTATCCTTGCCCCGGAAGTAGACGGACGTATCGACGCTCACCCGGTCGATCAGATATTTTCCCGTGTCGGTGACCCCAAGCAGTACATTTTTGCCGGAACCCCGGCAGATGACCTCTCCGCGGCTCATCAGCATGCCCGTGATGTTCGCGCAGTTAGATGGATAGCTCAGCGCTTTCGATGTGTTGTAGTACGAATTAAAGAACGCGCCGTTTACCGAGACGAGCAGATCGCCTGCTCCGGCGTTCGCTTTCGCCACATGGTCCGCGGCGGGCATGTCCTTGTTGACGCTGCTTTGCCCCGTCGTGATAACGGCGCCGACCGTGCCGCTTGCGGGGATCGTTACCGCATTGCCGGCGTTGCCTCCGATGGTGATGGCAGAAGGCGCTCCCGCATAGGCGGGAGCAGCAAAAAACGGCATGCAAAGCAGTGCCGTTAATAGGATCGCAGATATTTTACGGATCGTCTTCATGGTGGGACCTCCTTGCTATCTTATTCTATGATAGCATACTTCACCTTGATGCGGTCCAGTTTTTCCAGCATGGGCTCCGCCCCGAACCACAGAAAGATCCAGGTCGCAGCCGCATGTACGCAGTCCACGGGGAAGCCCGTCAGATAATAGGTGATCAGGATCTCCTTATTCAAAGTATGTGCCCACATGAGCGCCGCTGCCGGGTTCATAATGCCGCCGTAGATGAGGATGGCGCACAAAGCGCCGAAAATGCACAGCGACAGGCGGCTTCTGCGCAGCACACCCTTGCGGTAGAGAACGCCCGCCAAAAAGCCGATGATGCCCATGGAGAACATCTGCCAGGGCGTCCAGGGCCCCTGGGAGAACAGCACGTTGGACACGAGCATCGTGACCGCCCCCACGAGAAAACCGGTCTCGCCTCCGAAAGCGACCCCTGCGATGATGGTGAGCGCCATCACCGGTTTAAAGCTGGGCAGCATAAAGAAGGCGGCTCTTCCGGCTACACCTAAAGCGCACAGCGCTGCAATGGTCACCAGTTCCCGGGCCTGGGGCTTTCGTCCCTCGAAGATCAGGAAAAACGGCAGCATGCATTCCAGCAGCACGAGCAGCGCGATAAAGTAATACTTTCGCCCGCCCAGGTAGGCTTCGCCCACGAATAATGTCAATGGGATCAGAAGCAAAATGAGCAAGGCGCCGATCTTCGTCCGTTTTGACAGCGCTCTGCGGTCCGCCGGCGTCTGCAGGGCTCCGTCCGCTCTTGTACTGCGCCGGGAGATGCTGAAGGCAAAGACGAGCAGCAAAGCGAGGAAAAGCGCATATTCCTTCATTTGGTTTCCTGCCAGTGAAGCGATGCCGCCCTGGGACAAAAGCGCGCTCAGATCCTGCACGCGCATAAAGCGAAGAAACAGGACGAAACAGGACAATCCGGAGATACAGGCGGCAGCCTTTCTCCACAGAGGCATTTTCCCCACTTCTACACTGTTTTCTTCGGTCTTCGGCAGCGGCATGCGGTAATCTCCGTCCGGAAGAGGCTGCTTCGGCGGAACATCGCCCCCGAATGCCGACACCACATCATCTGCCGTAACAGCATCCGGCACCACATCTCTTGCCATGCGGCTCGCCGCCGTCGTATAAAACGTGTTGCCCGGGAAAAAGGCGGAAGGAACATCCGAAGAAACCACCTGCCCGTCAAAAAACATGGTGCAGGTATCCGCATACTCCCCGCAGAATTCCACATCGTGGCTCACCAGTACGATGGTAACGCCCTTGCGCTGCAGGGACTGCAGGATCTGCGCGAACATCTGCTTGAAGTCCGCGTCCATGCCCTTGGTCGGTTCATCCAGGAGCAGGATATCCGGTTCCAGCAGCAGAACCTTCGCCAGCGCTGCCCTCTGCTGCTCCCCGCCGGACAGATCGTAAGGATGACGGTCCAGCAGCGGCTCCAGCCGGCACAGCTGCACCACCCGGGACACCTTTTCGTCCCTTTGCGGATCCTTCGCAGGCAGCATCTCCAGCAGGTCTTCCCGGACGCTCTTTTTAACGAACAGCGTCTGCGGATTCTGGGGCAGCATGCGGACCTCTCCCGTGCATCGCACCGTGCCGCGCAGCGGTTTCAACAGACCGCACAGCAGCTTTAAGCTCGTGCTCTTTCCGCTTCCGTTTCCGCCCAGCATGGCATAGAATTCGCCCTTATGCACCTGCAGAGACAGTCCTCTCATCACATCGACGCCGTCTTTTTCGTAGCGGAACCAGACCTCCTCCGCTTCGAGAACGACGTCCCCATATTTCTGCACGCTCTGAATAACAGCGGCCGCAGTGCGTTCGGCCCTATCGTGACCCGAAGCATACTCCTGCAGCCATTCCCGCCCTTCCCGAACGGTAACCGGGGCTTCCCGCCCGCTGTCTGCCTGGGGCAGACCTGCCCAGATGCGCATTGCGGCAGGCATCGCAAGGAACATGGCGCTGCCGCGTTTACGCAGCGCATATCCCGCATCCCGCGGCGCACCGGCAAACACCACTTCCCCGGCATCCATCACGGCGACGGTGTCCGCGTAGGCAAAGGCTTCCTCCAGACGGTGTTCCGTCAGAAGCACCGTCGTGCCCAATTCCCGATTGATCTTCGCCACCGTGGCAAGAAAATCCGAGGCGGCGATGGGGTCCAGCTGGCTGGTGGGTTCATCCAGGATGAGCAGATCCGGCTGCATCACCATCACAGATGCCAGGTTGAGCAGCTGCTTCTGCCCGCCGGACAGCTCCCGCACATCCTTGTAAAACCAATTCTGGATGCCGAAGAACGAAGCCATCTCCGCTACTCTTCTCCGGATCTGCGGAGTATCCACCCCCAGGCTCTCCAGACCGAAGGCCAGCTCGTGCCACACCTTGTCCGTTACGATCTGATTCTCCGGGCTCTGCTGCACGAACCCGATCTTTGTGCTTTGCTCCCGCAGATCCATATCCTGCAGCAGAACGCCGCAGATCCGCACTTCGCCGCTCAGATTGCCCTTAGGCGCCATGACGCTCTTCAGCTGCCGCAGCAGCGTGGTCTTGCCGCAGCCGGAAGGTCCGCAGAGCACGGTAAAACTGCCCTGCCGCACATGTAAGGCAACATGGCGGAGAGCCGGCTCGCTCTGCTCGGGATAAGTAAAGGTCAGATCTCTGACGCTAAGCGCTTCCATTTGGCATCCTCTCTGAGATCAAGAAACACGGGGGTAAAACTAAGGGCCAGATAGACGGCCTGAAATGAGAATGGCAGCAGTCCTACCGCTCCTTTTATCGTGGGATAATACCGCCAGGCGAATTGGCCGGCAGCCCAGCCGCCGCAAAGGTACAGTCCGCACAGCAGCAGCCAGCCCAGGGCAAGCTTATCCCGGCTGTCCAGACGGTAGATGGAAAAAGCCGTTCTGCCCGGGAGCCCGTAGCCCCGGCACCGCATGGAATCCGCGGTCTCGATGGCGTTCTCCAGCGACCAGGTGACCATGATGGACAGCACCGTAACCGCCTTTTTCAGCCGCTGCAGCACGCTGCCCTCTCCAGGGTCGCGCCCGATGCTGGCCTGCGCCTCCTTTACCGTGTCCATCTGCGCCTTAAACCGGGGCACAAAACGGAGCGTCATGGAAAGGACCAGGGAAAGCGCCGGAATGACGCGGCCGAACAGATAGACAAATTTATCAGAGGTCATGACCGCCGTATAGCAGACGAACCAGCTCAGCACCGCCGCCAGCATGGCCGCCGCGGCCAGGCCGTACCAGATGCTCTCCGCGGTGAGAGGATTGCCGGAGGGCAGATACGTAAGGATCGTGGCGCCTTCGTGGTTAAAGACAGGGTTGACCAGCGCAGCGAGCGCCATCATGGGCAGCATAAAAACGAGGGAAAAGCGAAGGCCTTTCCTCCCGTTCAGCAGCACCTGATAACTGACTGCCCCCGCCAGCGAGATGCAAAGACTCACCGGGTGCATCAGGCACATGGAAAACAGCAGCACCAGGGCGAAATACAGAAAATTCACCGCCGGATGATAGCCGGAAAACGTATCCCGATTCTTCAAATCCTATCCTCTAATTGCCTACGGCATAGCCGCCGCCCACATCGTAGCCCAGGTCGCAGGTGTAGACCCAGCGAATAACATCGCCCGCCTGCAGGGCATAGCGGCTGCAGCCGTAATTGGGGAACCATCCGTTGACGGAATACATCCAGCCAGACAGCTCGCCGCAGTCGAATTCGTAAAGGTTGTGGATGCCTTCGATATACGCGCTGTTGTACATGGGCGTGTTTTCGAACTCCATATGGATGGCATTCTGCTTGCAGACCCGCTGCAGCACGTTAAACACGCTCTCCCCTTCGTAGAAGGTTACAGAGACCGGCGCCAGGATGACCCCGTCATCGGGCACCAGTTCCACCTTCTCCGGATCCAGCCAGTCCATGTGATCCAGGATCGTATCGCAGCGGATGGAGATGGTGCAGGTGTGCGCCACATCCGTTACCGTTGCGTCCTGGGGCTCCACAGGCGCAGGCTTGCCTTCCGGCACCGGATCCGTATTGTATTGATCCTTGCCCGTGGCAGGGTTGATGTCCATGGCCTCGGGGCCTGTCGTCTGTTCCGGTTTCTCCGGCTCTGCCGCAGGAGGCTGTTCCTCCGGTTTTTCCGCGTTCTCCTCAGGAAGGATCTCAGAGACTTCTGATGTTTCCTCCGATCCTTCCGTCAAAACGGGCGCATCCTCGGGGACTTCGGACTGTTCCGGTTCTTCTTCTGCCGCGGCCCCAGAATCAGCCTGCGGGTCGACAGATTCAGCGGCCGTACCCGGTTCGCTCACCTTCCACCCGTGCAGGCCCGGAGCGCCGCCTCCGTACCAGAACGCCGCCGCCAGCAGCGCCAGCACGGCCACCGCCGCTATGATCTTCGTCTTGTTCTTCATAAGATTCCCCGTCTTATCTACAGCAAATTCGCTTCGCTTAAAAGATTAAAGAGCATCTGCGCCACTTCCGCCCGGGTGACGGCCTTCAGAGGTTCGATATTCAGGGCGCTGTCGTCCAGAATGCCTTTGTTATAGCAGAAGGCCAGATATTTTCTCGCCCACTGGGCGGACTGGGTGTAGTCTCCGAAGGATGCCAGCGCATCCCGGATCTGCACAGCATCCTGTTCGATATCCATGCCGCAAAGCTTCGCAGCTGCTGCGACCATCGTTGCCGCTTCCTGCTTTGTGATCGTTCCGCCCGGATTAAATTTACCGCCGCCTGTTCCGGCCGCGATCCCGTATCGATAAGCCGCTGCGATCCAGCCGCTCGCCCAGTGCCCCTGCGTGTCGTCAAAGGCATTCTCTGATTCCGCAGGCAGCCCCAGTGCCGCGGTCACCATAGCGCAGAACTCCGCCCGGGTAAGCGTCCGTTCCGGGCGGAACGTACCGTCGGGATATCCGGTCAGGATGCCCCGCGCCGCCATGGCTTCGATGGCTGCTACATTGTCGTGAAGCTCTGCATCTTCAAACGTCGTACCAGGCGATGTAATGGGTACGGACTGCACCGCAGGATCTTTTCCCGGAAATCCGGTGCCCCGTGCAGACTGCTGTTCTTCCGTGTCCGCGATCCGAATACAATCGCTCATGGAATACAGGCTGTTTTTTCCCTCCTGCAGACGCAGCGCCGCCACGATGCCGTAAAAGCCCTGCTCCGCGGTCATCTGATTGTTGCCGGAGCCGTCTGCCGTGTGGCGGAAACCGCCTGCAGCCGTGCGGTAGCTGAAGATATTATCCAAAACGGAATAACCGTTTTTTACAAAACGGGGGTCGTCCGGGGAGATGCCCAGTTCGCACAATCCCACCAGGATCTGCACTGCGCTTTCGCAGTTATCCACGTTCCAGGTGCCATAGCCGCCGTCCGTATTCTGCCGCTTGCTCATGCAGGCCAGGGCCTCGTCCACGGCCTTCGCCACCGCCGGCTGGTCCCTATACTTCGCCAGCGCCTGCATCGCCATGCCGGTAATGTCCGGGTCGGAGATCTGGTCCCCTGCCGCAGCGGAATCCGTACCGCCGGTAAGGCTCCATCCGCCGTCCGGAAGCTGGCGCGAAAGGATGCAGTCTATATACATCTGACGGGTGGCTTGGGTCTTGGCCTCGGGGTTGACCGGCATAGGATAATTGCGGGAATCCAGCGCGATGAGCGCCCAGATCGGCCCATTGAGACCCTGCCAGATGGTCTTATCGTAGTCGCCCAAAGGTTTCGTCAAATCGTAGCCTGCAACATTGCGGGCATCCTTACCGATGGCGGATACACCGAGGATCATGCGGGAATAGTCCGTATACTTTTTCTCGTGCAGTACACCTTTGGCGGCCGACACGTACTTTTCCACAGCACTGTAGTAATCCTGATAATATTCTTCCGGCACATCGATGCCGCTGCGGGCAAGGCCGAGGATCGCCCACTCCCCGCCTACGGTACCCGGCTGAGGGTCTTTTACTGCCTTTTGCATATAGGCTGCGGACAATGCTACAGCTTTCTGCAGATCTGCATTATCCGCTGCAAAAATGCCAGCCGGCAGACAGCAAAGCATCATGGCTGTGCCCAAAAGCAGCGCTATGATCCGTTTTTTGCAATGTTTCATAGGTCCCCCCTTATATGAAAAAACTGCAGTACAAACGTACTGCAGTCCGCATTTACTGCGCATGCCTTCCGGAACATCGCCTGAAAGGCACAGCGCATGCAGGGATCCTGACTTATGAACGGCAAGCGTTCAATCACAGTAGCGGGTCTGTTCCGGGTTCGCACCGGATTCGCTTTTAACCGCTTCCAACGAAGAGGCACATGCGCTTTTCGTTTATTTTAGCATGGTTATCTTATGTGTTCAAGCAAACGGTTTTCTGATTAAAACATTGCACACAATTGTTCCGGAAGAATGGCCGGAACCGGGCTTTGTCGGTAGTCTTTCAGGTTTCGGGTCACGATATAGTCTGCTGCGACGGCTCTCGCTGCGGTCACCTGGACCGCATCCTCATAATCTCCCCAGCGCATTCCCGCGGCTTTCTGCAGATCCTTAAAACGAAGATCGGCGAATAAAAAGATCTGGGCAAGACTTCTCAGTAAAGATTCTGTCTTATCGGGGCTAAGAGACTTGCGCATGATATATACGATATCGGCAAAAGACAACACGCTTACATATCCGCGAACAAGTCCGGTCTCGCACAGTTTCCACACCAAAGAAGAAGATTGCGTAAACGGCTGCCGATCCATCAGTACATCCAGCAGGATATTGGCATCAATCAGCAACGTCATAATGTTCCCGTATCCTCTCTTCCCTGGGATCTTCCATATCGGATGCATGTTTTAAAGCACCGACCAAAGAATCTGTCAAAAAAGTGACAGAAGCATCTTTGGGAAGCATGCGCCCAACTTCCTGTCCGTTTTTCGTTATGATAACCTGATTTCCATTCATGATCATGGCGAGATATTTCCCGAAATTATTCTGAATTTCCGTAGCGGTTGCAACAATATGAGTCATTCGGCCACCTCCATAATAGCTAATTTTATTATATATTATTTTAGCCATTATTCAATGTGCCTTCGACAATACTGGCAGAATGATGACAACATGCATATTTTGCCATGTCAATATATTCTTGTCATTTCTTTCCACTAAAAAACCGGCCCCGCAGGGCCGGCTTCTGCTTTATCTTTATATACCTTTCATCTCAGTTTTTCGCGATTCCCCCGCGCTCAAGGATGCGGCGTTCTATTTCTGCCGCTTTGGGATAACCGGAAGCAATGAGTTCCTCTGTTGATCGCCTGAGTGCGGTCCGGAATTGCCGGCACATCTGTTCGTATCGGCGCATAGCCATCCGCCCGCCAAGGCCGACATCTGCAGCCGCTGCCCGAAAATCATCCGAAGTGATCTCATCAATGGAGTGGACTCCGCCGATCCGGAATGCCATGTCGCGCGTACTCTGGTCATAGATAACGGTACTTACAATGTCATATGCCGGCGCCAAGCGGATGCCCTGCAGATCGGGATCATACCGTAAGGAAAAATTTTTAATGTGCGCATCGGTATTTCCGATCAGATAATCAAATACGATGATATCCCAAAGCCGCATCTGATCAGAGACCGGATCCGATGAATATTTCCGCAGAATGTCAAACATGCCCTTCATATGGGCTTCCGACTCCTGTTCATATTTAGCCAGAGGATGGATCCCCATCGCCTGTGCGAAATCTTCCTGATGGAGTCTGTTCGGACAGCGCAAACCGTCGACCATTTTTGAATCAGCCGTAAAAACGCGGTCGAAACGCTCGGTTACGAACAGTACTTCTCTCTCTTCACCATTTCCCGTGTTGATAATAAAACTATTCGGGATCGAAATGCCGCAGCGCGATGCGGTCCTGAGCGAAAGCTGCTCATTTGTCACAAGGGAATCCAGTCTTATGTGACTTTGCTTTACGATATGCGTGCTTGCAGCAATGCCCCGGGGCAGATACCAGGCATTTTCCTGACCGGAATAATACAAACCGACCTTTCCGGAAGCTCCGGCTAATGACAAATGGGACCGCATCACAAGTTCTGTAGATTTCGCAGCGCCTTCCGCCGCAAGGTCCCGGATCTGCTGTTCTGTGACCCGTTCATAGGAAGCCCCCATCGTTTCGCCTTCTGTTGTAATGCAGACAGCTCCGAGGCATTCGCGCCCAAGTCCATGCAGGATGGAGAGATAATCATCCTCGTCCACATGCATCCACTGGGCAACAGAACGACGGGTAAACCCTTCCGGCAGCAGCCCCTCAAAGAAACCTGCCGTCTGATAAGGCGAATACGCTTCATCCCGAAGGGGCAGACTGATCGATAGCGCAACTGCGCCGGGATCGTTAAGATATTCTTCTGAATAACAGAATCGGGAATCTGCAGCATTGTCTCCGCTTATACTTCCGACAGGCACCAGAACCCCTTTGCGCTCTAAACTGACGGCCAATGTCTTCATACCTTACTCCTAGGCGTCAGGCTGCAGTCCAGCCCCAAAAGATTTGCCAGATAGATCGATTTACCGAGTTCTGCGGTACTCTTCCCATTTTCCAAATCTGAGATAAAGCTAACGCTGAACCCGCTGAAATCGGAAAGAAACGCCTGCGTGTAACCTAGATCTTTCCGTCGCTGGCGAATCGCTTTGCCAAATGACTTTGCATCCGTGATCATGGGGAAGCCCTCCTTCTTAGCCGAACGGCTATATTCTTTATTCAATATTCTAAACTGCGCCGAGCGGCTAAGTCAAGCCCCGATAGAAAAGCCGGCCCCGAAGGGCCGGCTTCAGACTGAAGACAAAGGGTCACAGAAATGTGGCCCTTTTCTCGTATTATCTTTCGTCAAAAACCCACATTCTGCCAGAAGTATGATACAATAGAAGTTGTCAAAGAAAGGCGGAATTTCAA
>Ga0310695_10004881_pt1 | contig 24126 bp, 26 predicted proteins | sample RumenRJG_04DNA_FD_203882 | JGI IMG/M metagenome (GOLD analysis project Ga0310695, IMG submission 203882) | Bovine rumen microbial communities from Lethbridge, Alberta, Canada - RJG_04 (v2) (version 2) | ecosystem: Host-associated > Mammals > Digestive system > Stomach > Rumen | place: Canada...
ATTCGGTGATGTCTTCTCATCAATCATAATCAATCCACAAACTGAACATTCCATTATAGTCAAGGTTTCTACACTTATAGACCTATTTAAGGAAAAGGCAAAAAATCCATTTATTGCTTCACTTGAACAGACTTTAGCTACATTGAAGACTAAATCTGTAGAGCTCGACAAGCATTACATGTTCTTTATCCGTTCAGAGTATGAATTCATGGAAAATGAGGCTATTGATGGAGTATTTACAGCAAAAATGCCTTTAAGAGCATGCACAGACCCTAATTTCCAATCCAATCTTCCAATATTGCATAAAATAATGATGATGGAAGGGCAAAAAATATTGTACACTGGCAAAAGCGAGGAAGTGACTGATTTCAATGTATTGATTGCTCCTGGATGCGAATTCCAAAAGTTCTATGATGAGGATGGTGACACTTCAGTATGGAGATGCATAAAACAGCCATTCTATGATAATCTTGAAGAAGAAGATGGTGAGGAATGATTAGATGATTACCTTAATTTGATAATCAAATTTTTTTAATTTAAATTTTAAAACAATCTATAATTATTTTTTCTGGGAATTATATCAATTATTTCAATGCTCTGATTTATTTCGGATACATAAAAAATAATTCTATAGTCCCCTACCTTTGCTCTTTGACATTTAGGACATTTATTGCTTTTTAATTCTTTAAAATTAGGATTATGAGGATTATTTAGAATTTCCAAAATTTTCTTATTAATCCTCAACAATAACTTTTTATCATTCTTATGCTTATTAAGAAATTTCTCTGCCTTTTCATGTTCATATAATCTATAGCTCATCTTTTTAACTCAAGTTCCAGTTTATTAATTCTTTCTTCTAAACTTTCTAGAGTTAATTCTTTAACGTTTTCTAAATTGCCATTTTCGAATTTTTCTATCTCTTCATTATAAAATTTACCTTCTTCATCACTAAATTCCTCATGAGTGTAATAATACTCTATTAAAAAACTTATAACATCATTGAAAGTATCATTTTTAGAAGCTAATTTTGATAAAGAATTATGGTTGGCTTGAGAGATTTTAATAGTTTTATTCATCATTATACCACATTTTATAGTATACTCAGTATACTATAAAAAACTTTCTAAAAAATCTAAAAGAATAGAAATGAATAATCAAATATTCTTTAAATTCCAATTAAAAAGTTTATAGATGCATATATATAAATTAAACTATTTTTAAAGCTTTAAATAATAATATAACATCAATATTGACTTAAAATTAAAAAATAATAAAAAAATAAAAAAATAAAAAATTGATTATAAAATAGAAAATTAATTGAAAATGAAAAATTTATAGCAAATTTTAATCTTTATAAATTTAAGATCTCGCTTTAAGTGGAACCTTTAGCATATAAATAAATATAATTGATTTCATAAATAAGATTGGATAAAATATTAAAAAATTGATTACTGATTAAAATGACTAACTTAAATAATAAAAAACTTAAAAAACTATTGAAATCCAAGTCAAGAGTCAAAATAGAACAGAATCCAGACTTGTTCTATAAGGAATTCTTAAAGTCAGAAGTCTTTGTTCCAGTTATTGCAATGGAAAATGAGGAATCATTAAGCGATGGAGACACACTTGACTTGCAGATTGGCTTCTTTGATGAGGAAAACGGAGACCGTAATATCTATCTGTTTACAGATACAAACGAATTGGAAAAGGCAGGATACCAAATCAAGTCAATAGCTGTAAATGTGATGGAATTATCTCTCATATTGGCACAGTTTGACATTGACTTCAATTATATTGTAATCAATCCATATAGCGTTGATTCATATAAGATAGACTTCGATGAATTTTTAGAGAAAAATAACTTTTAGAATTATTCTTAATTTCCGTGATAAAAATGAGCATACTCTATAATGATAAACTTGAATCATTAATGAAAATACAATCAGAAATGAGCGAAGAGGAGAATGAACACTTCTTGAATGAATTCAGAAAATCAGAATTATTGGTTCCTCTTCAAATTGAACTTGATTCATTAGACCTTGAAAACATGAATCTTGATGGATTGAATGAAATCAATAAAGAGGTCAAGTTTCACTTAAAGTCATTTATAGGTCCAAATGAGATTAAAGTCATACCTATTTTTACCGATGAGGAAAACATTCAAGATGTTCAAATGAACACAACAGTCGGATCACTATTCATGAGAGACTTGTACAAGTCTATACTTCCAATACAAGACAGCTTTGACCAAATCATCATTAATCCGAGTGCAGAAAATGAATACAAGATAAGCATTGATGAGTTCTTAAGTCTCTTTGATGAGGAAAGGGAATTTGAAGACCTTATGAAAGAGATTGAAGAGGAAATGCTTGAAGATGAAAATATGGATTAATGGATAAAAAATTCAATATAAAATAATTAAATCATCAATTAATTAAAAATACATTTTCCTTAAAAAATCATTATTTAGTGGATGATCTAATCAATTATTTTAAATGAAATATCTAATTTTTAATTTAATGAACACTACTGATAGATGTACCAATATTAAAATCATTAAATGTAACCACTAACTGATAAAACAAAAAATAGAATAACTAATAAAACAGCAATGAAAACTAAAAATAAAGCCCCTTCTTTTGAAAATGGACTTACTGGTGCGCAAGTACCATTAGAACAATTTCCATCAATTTGACAATTATCATCTTTAGACACTTTCATCACCAAAAATAGATTTAAAATAATCTTAAATAATCCTAAATAATTTTAAAATAATTACTGTTTTTAAATATTAAATGAAATTTAATAAAAATAGCTAAAAAATATAAAAAAATGCTATTAATGAATAAATCATTAATAGCGAAAATCAATCAACTTATTTGAAGTTGGTTGCTCTTTCTTCGAAGTAAGATTGAGGGTGTTTACATACTGGGCAAATTACAGGAGCATCGGTTCCTTTAATTATGTGACCACAGTTAATACATTTCCATTCAATTTCTTCTTCTTTTTTGAATACAGTTTCGCCTTCAACATTAGCGAGTAAAGCTCTGTATCTTTCTTCATGTTCTTTTTCGATGTTACCAACCATGGTGAATAAACCTGCGATTTCATCGAAACCTTCTTCTCTTGCGGTTTCTGCGAATTCTTTGTACATTGCAGTCCATTCTTCGTTTTCACCATCAGCTGCTGCGTTTAAGTTAGCAATAGTGTCTGGAACTTCTCCATCGTGTAAAAGTTTGAACCAGATTTTTGCATGTTCTTTTTCGTTTTTGGAAGTTTCCATAAAGATATCGTGGATTTGTACGTATCCTTCTTTTTTAGCTTTACTTGCGAAATATTGGTATTTAGCATGAGCTTGAGATTCACCAGCAAAAGCTGCTGCTAAGTTAGCTTCGGTTTTAGTACCTTTTAAATCTGCCATTATAATCACCTAAATTTTTTTAACACATGTGTTAATTCTTAAATTAATAAGAATTCAGTAGTAGTTTAAACTACTTAAAACTATTTTAGTTTTGAATGTTAATAAATATTTCTAAAATATTTTATATATAATAAAAAAAGAGTGAAATGAAAAAAATAAAAAATTAAAAAAAGAGTTAAAAAAGTTAAAAAAATGGGGGTTTTAAAAAGAGTTAAAAGACTAAAAAAAGTGAGGGTTTTGAAAAGAGTAAAAAGAGTTTAAAGAGTAAAAAAATCAAATCCTGATAACTTCATCAGTGCTTACAATCATATTCAATCTTCTGTCATGGCTTTCCATTGGAATATGATCAATCAATTGAAATGGATGAATTGTGGTGACTAAAGGAGTCTCTTCATTAATGAGATTCTTATTGAAAAGGTCTTCGATTTCCCTATCTCCATATCCCTTTCCTTTTCCAATCCTATTTCCGCATCTATCTGCACCAACTGATCCTTCAACTACCATATCAATAGCTATGTCAAATGAACTTCCTTTACCGAAATCAAAAAACTTAGAGCAATGATCGAATGCCCCCTCCTTTGTTGATGCTTCTCTTTCTTTTCCATCTAACTTGTTTCCCTCAAGAAAGAGATATCCATGTTCAAGGTTAGGGCTTGCCATAATGAGATTCTTATTTTCCTTTAAAGCAAGGAATCGAACTGGAATCTGAGCAGAATCAGGACTGCAAAAAATAGTTTTTGAATTTATCCATTCATCAGTGCTCGCCAGCAATTCAGCTGCAATATCTGATCCTTTAAAATCAGGAATCTTGCCATAATCCCCATTAGGTCTAAGAGACTGGCCTTCCTTAAACAATTTATCATAAATTGATTTTCTAATAGAATCCTTTTCTTCCTTTAAAGACATAATATCAAATTAGATAAAAATAAGTAAAATAAAGTAAAATGAAAATAACTAAAAAATCACTATAAAAATTCTAAAGTCCTATACATCATCATGAATCCTTCTTTATCTGGATTATCTTCTCCAAAACCGAAGAAATTAAAGCTATATGCATCCCTATCATTGATTGTTGAGAGAGAATGGGTATTCAAAGGAGGTTCATGGCTTGTATCCTTTGCTATGAGCTCGTGAGTTTCCTTGTTTCCAATGATAGTTAAATGAGAATCTTCAACAATTAGGCTGTCTTCCCTTGGAATGTCTTCAATTGCATTCTTAAGATATTCCATAGACAATCCTTCCTGAGGATACTTGAACACCATAACTCTGCTGAATTTGCTATCACAGTCAAGTACTGCTATGCAATTTTCAATATCATCTGCTTCTAGCAATTTCCAATTATTTGGATACTTAAAACTTAATTCATAGTTTTTAAATATATTGGACATGTTAAACTCCTTTAAAAAAGATATTGTAAAATAAAAATAAATTAAAAAGTAAAATAAAAAAATAGAAAAAAGAATATTATCTAATTATAGATATTAATCGAATTCAATGGAATCCATAATCGCTAAATAATCATTGTAAGCATATGGGAATTCCTTGAAGTGCATCAATTCAAACACATACATGTTTCCATCATTGATCAATGCAGAAGTATTGTTTTCTAAAGTTCTTCCACCTTCGTCAGCACTTGTAATGATATTGTATACAGGCATGCCATTAAGGTTTAGAATTCTGGATTCGACTATAGTCCAACCTTGAGCTTCAAAGCTTTCCTTAAAAGCCTCTTCAATTTGTGCAACTGCTTCGGCTTCTCCAGCATCATTTTTATAAACTGTAATGGTGGATGGATTTCCTTCCACCACTTTCACTAAAGCCTTGATACAATTTGGACCAATCATTTCTTTATTCTGTTCTTTCCAATTACTTAAATATCTGAATTTGATTCCTTCTTCATCAAATTGGATTTCATCCATAGAATCACCATTTTAATTGATACCCAATAAACTATATAAATATGAAATATATGAATAATTGAATAATATAAATTAATGCTTAATATTAAAAATTTTTGAAAAATTTTAGATTAGATAGACTAGGCAAATTAGAAATTATAAAAAATTAAGGAAACTTATTCTCCACTTTCAAGCAAATATTCATCTGGAATTAACTCTTCCAATTGAGTGTAAGCCTTGCTTGAAATAGCGGACTTGTGAATTTCAGGTTCTTTCACAATGGTCAACCCTCTAATTCTTCTTAATATGCTGGTTTCACCTAATTCCTTATTTATCTCATTGATAGTGGCAGTCAATGTCTTGTTTACAACCTCATCAAGCATGTTCTTGTTTGTTCTTAGGATTATCTCCAAGATTTCCCTATGCTTGTCTTCTCGCTCTCTAAGTCTTGACAATTCTCCAGCATCAAAACTCATTTTAGTCTTCAAGACATTCATATCCTGCAATAATTCAATTCTTTCTTCATTTGATTCATTCAAATCCTTATTCAATTGCTTGATTTCAGAATTCAAATCATCGATATCTCCATTTAACTTTTTAACTTCGTCAATGAGAGAATTGGATTCAGAATCGGATAAAACACTGCTGTTTATATAATTCGCTTTTTCAAGTTGGGACAATTTAGTGGTAAGCTCCAAATTAATGTTCTCCAACTCTTCCACTTTTGAGAAAAGAATCTTTTCCTTAGACTTTGCTTCCTTAAGATCGTATTCTAATTTTACAACAGCTTCATCATCTGGGATTACTTCCATAGTGGACACTTCGATTTCAGAAGAAGTTTTCAATTCCTCATATTCCTGAGGAGTCAAGATTACAAAATCTCCCTCTTCAAGATTATGTTTTTTCACATCTTCCTTACCGATAGTGAGACTTATATTACCTCTTGATTTATTAATTTTCCCAGTCTTGATAATCATATTTAATAATATGATTTATGCCTTTATAAAGGTTATTATTTAATTTAAAAAAATTATATAAAAATTAAAGCGATTTTAAAATAAAAATGAAAAAATAAACAATAATTTGTGAAAAATAGCTAAAAACAAATAAATTAAAACAAAGTACATGAAATGAACATGAAATTTCATGCAATAAATTCATGTAATGAAAATTGCTAAAAAAGATGTGAAAAAATTTAATAAAAAAACTAAAAGATTATAGAAAGAATTTAAAAAAAAATATTAAAAAATAAATTAATAATAATTAAAAAATAATTAAAAATTAAAGTAGAAATAATTAAAAAATACTAAAAAATAATTAAAAAAATAAAGTAAGAAATTATTAAAGATTAAAGTAGAAATAATTAAAAATTAAATTATTTCTAAAAACCTAATTAAAAAAAATCTATTAAGAAGAAATCAGATTCGTTGCTCATGCATTTATTGACCCAATTTATGAAGTTTCCATTAGCGGAACCTGATCTTTCAGCTTGGGTGTGGCCTTGACCCCAAACTTCATTGAATTCCACACTTTCCACATCACCAATCTGCATCAAAGCCAGAGCCAAATTGGTTTCAACAGTAAATGAAGTGTCTGTCTGTTCAATTCCTGCGTTTATTCTCCAGTATTTAGCAAGCTGTGATGATCCCACTCCATCATAATAAGGGGAAACATAATACAATGGATTATACATATTGGAACGATTCTCAATTGTGTAATTGAACCTGTCCAATATTCTCAAATCATTTGCATAGCTGCTTGCTTTAGATGAGTCATAATCAGAGAATGCAGAGTAATTGTCTGAATTTTCATTTAGAACATTTGCCATAATGCTATCAAAGTGCAATGATTCATCCTCATCAGTACCGAATAACTCATTTTCAGCCTGGTCTTTTCCTAAATCATCAAAAGCGCCAACATCTTTAGTTGGGGATTTGCAATGTTTAACAAATGCTTCAAGGCTTGTGATTTCTGCAGTGTTTGTTGAACTGTTATAAATGATCCATTCCTCATCACCATTTAATGAATCAATATATTCCTGTGGAGTTCTGTAAGTTCCTGAACTTGATCCAGTAACATCACTTGAAAGAGAGACACCATCAGGTAAAGGCCCCATGCCCATGCCCTCTCCAGAACTTGGAGAGTATGGGAAACTGGTTTCATTCAAGAAATTGTTTAAGGAATCCTCTACAGTTTTAAGCATATAATCATAATATGACCCGGATGTGTAAATTCCATCTTCAGACTCTTCAAGACTTAAAGGCTTTCCATCAGGACTTCTAAGCCCTAAATCATTAATGTATTTAGCATATGCACTAGCCAAATCATCGGATAACGCACCAGTCCAAGTGCCGCTTCCACGTGTTCCATCTGTAGTGTATTGTCCCATAGCCCATTCATAAGCCTCATCAGCTGTATCTAGAGAAGTGATAGGACACCAGCACATTGCTCCACAAATGCTGTCGGATAATTTGATTCCATTTCTATCTATAAGGGCTGCTCCAATGGATTCTAGGTATGGTGTGTACAATTCACTGTCACCGCTTGCACCTAAGATTGCACTTTGAGCTCCACCGCCACTGTGACCAAATGAAAAGATTCTTTGGCTATCACCAGGAAGTGTATCGTCATTGAATTTCAAGTAAAGGACTGCTGCCTTTAAATCAGTAACTCCCCAAGGAGCCCCACCAGAGTAGGTTCCTCCTTTTTCTCTACCTCTGCAACCTGCATTCACATAAATGAAACCTGCATCAGTGTAATCTTTCACCTCATTCGCATTATATCGTGTAGGAGCTTTTTGAGCGGAATATCCTGCAGTGTTGATAGGCATTACAATAGGTGCATTAGATGCAGAATAATTTCCAACATGACCGTCTATTACTGTACAGGTATAAGTTCCATTATCATTCCGTTCGCTTTTAAAGTAATCTCCAGGAACATAAATTCCTAAAGACTCATATTCAGTAGCTTCAGGGTCTGTACAGTACACAAGCCCAATTTGATAGTAGATATTGTTTTTCTCATCATACTTCCAATTGGACATATCAATGGTTAACTCATCATTCAACTCTGTGAGATTAACATTATAATTATTAGTATCAGTTAATAATCCCATTTCACTTGCAGCAATCAATAATGTGAGTATTGCAATCACTACAGCTATAAGCAAAATAAGTTTATTTGATCTATTCATAATCACACCACAACCAATTGTTTAAAAAACAGAATTTATTCGATTATTTCAAAAGTTCTGACTATTTCCATAAATTTGGAAACTATATCACTAACTGTCCTAAGTTCAAATATATAAACAAAACCATCCTCTAAAAATACAACTGAAAACATTTCAAAATCAATTTCTGGGATTGAAATCCTTGAATGTGTCTGAATGCTTTTCCTTTTGCCAACATTTGCAATTTCAGAAGATACTATTTGAGCGTTATCATTCAATAGGCTTTCTTCAATGATTTCCTTGAAATCCTCAAGTGAAGGCATCTCGGATTGGAATGCAATTACATTCAATAAACTGCCATCCTCATAGCTTAAAGTAGCTATGCAATCAGGATTGTTTTCCAATGGGACTTCTTCCAATTCCCATTCATCACTGTATTTAAATGATAACTTTTCATTAGAACATGTGTTTAGATTAGACATAAAAAGCCTCTTATATTGAATTTATATATCTTTTTATAATTTTTTATAAATATAAATTTTATCAAATCAAAATTTACTAATAACATCCACAATTTACTAAATCATCAACATAATTTACAAAATGACATCAATATAATTTACAAAATGACATCAATATAATTTACAAAATGACATCAATATAATAATCTGAATAAAAATAATGAAATAAAATCAATATGCTAATTAAAATAAAAATAACAAATTAAAATTAATTTTTAGACAAAAAGAAGAAATTATAATCGTTTAGAAATCAAATAGAAAGATTTAAATTAGAATAATGACAGAATAAGGTATGGGATTAACATTTATAAAATACCTTTAAAGAATTTTAAACTAAACAACTTATTAAGCATTTATTCACTCAATGAATCAAACTCAATAATTACATATTTGACAAAAACCCTAAACTCAATATATTTGTTAATCCCCACACCCCCTATTAAAAAGAGGACTAATTTTGAAAATTAAAAAAATAATAAATAGTATTAAAAAATAGTTTAAGAATTATAAAAAAATAGCATTAAATAAAAAAAAACAGCCATGAATTATAAAAAAATAGCATTAAATAAAAAAACAGACAAGAATAGCATTAAATAAAAAAAACCGTTGAATTATAAAAAATATCTAAAAATAGAATAAAAATAAAAAATAAAAGAGAAAAACAATTATCTGATACGTTTTCCCTCTTTTTCAAGAAGTCCTTTTTCCTTAATCATTTCAATGAAACGACTGTCATCTGTAACGAATTCATCATACTCTTGAACTTCTTTTTTATTGGATCTTTTGACAATTGTAAAGAGATATGAAGGCCTTCCCTTTTTCTCTTTAGGAAGCTCAGCCAATTCATAAAGAACTCTTTTTACAATCAATTCCTCAGAGCTTTCAATGAAACTGATTCTATTGTCAATGTCTTCAAAGCTTTCAAAGTCACCGTTAAGTTCTTTCTCAGTTAAGATTTTAGATCCTAACTTTCTGCTGATTCCATCTAAAAAGTGCAATTTGCTTGCTTCCTTACTTTGGTCATTGAAGAACTTTACATACTTAGGCTCATTTGCAATAACAATGCTGTGAACAGCCTTTTCAGTTTCGAATTCCTGTTCCTTGCTTAAGTCATCATAGCTTAAGTGAGCTCTTTCCTGCTTGACAAATTCACTATCCTTTCCAAGAGGAATCTTGTCTTGGACCTTAACGTCAACATCATCATTCAAGTCCAAATCCATCAATATGAAATAATCAGTTCCAATAATACGGGCAGTCTTTTTTTCATCACTGTCTTTAGTGCTTAAAACCAAACCGAAATTTTCATTTTTCATAAAAAACACCCCCGGAAATTATCTTACGTTATACCTTAAGATAGCACCGATTCCACCGAAAGCCCTATACAATTGGCTTCCCTCTTCGGTTTCAGTGGAAATGATTTCTACACTAGAACCTAAATCCTCAGCGATATTAGCCAAATCTTCGATTAGATCTTCCTCTTGAGTGATTTTCATTTTCTCATTACATTGAGGGCAAGTTAAATCCTCTACCTTTTGACCTTCCTTTTGAGTGACTTCGGCATGGAAGCCACAAGCTTGGCAATCCAAGGTTAACCTTTTGGATTTTAAGTCTTCACTAAGCAAAAGAATGTCTACAGCACCCATTTGCAAATTGGTTCTTACTTCCTTTTCACCATAAGAATATAAACCATGGTCATCCCTAAGCTCAGCAAGGAATCTTTGGACTAGCTTTTTCTCTTGGATAACTCCTAATTCCTCTAAAGCACCAGATGCCTTGTCAATGGTTTCCCTGATACCGAATTCTCCAGTATAGGAAGTGTCTACAGTGGTGATTACCTTATCCTTAAGCTCATAATGCATGTAATCTCCATTATAGTAATCCTCTTTAGTTCCTCCAGGACCACCAAGAACAATTCCCTTCAAGTCATCCTTGATTGGAAGGAATTCATCATCCATGTGAGTGCCTATCCTTTTCAGGAATTCGTGAGCCAATTGGTCAATGACCCTATCGAACCTTCTTTGTGATTGTCCCCCTGCCTTATGCTTTCCAGGAACACCACTGGTTAAGTTTGCTACAACATTGATTCTTTTACCTTTCAAAGTAGCGATGGTTGCCTCATTTCTGTCAATTACAGCAATACCGTAAACTTCCTTTGAAGCAATCATGTCTTCTAATGGCTCAAGGAAAAATGTGCTGTCACAAATGTATCTGTAAGTTTGGATCTCTTCAGGAGGTTCGATAACTACAGTTTCCATCTTTTCAGTACCAGGACCGCCTTTAGGAATCATACCAACGAACAATACAAAACCATTCGGCAATTCCTTGTTGTCGTTTGTAATCATACGGATTCTTTGCATGATTACCTCAATAGCTGATTGAACATTCTTACGAGTGGTTTTGCTCTTGATGTTAGCACTTTGTCCCAATTCATCCCTCATCTGCTTGATGATATCACTTAATTGTTTAGTTGGAGGAACGTACATGGAAACGAGTTCTGTTCCCTTTCCTTTCTTTTCCGCCAATTCCTTCAATGACTTTTTAAACTCATATAATTCCTTTGAGGATACCTCACTCATTTATAACACCTGATAAAATTGATAAATAACTTTTTGATAAGTAATTAATATAAAAAATTAAAATAAAACAATATAATTTAAGATTATTCAAAACTTTTAAAATAAAATATTCATAGAAAAATTACTAAAAACGTAACTTTTAAAGAAAATTATTCACTAAAATAGAAATTTTTGTCAAACCATAATAATAACCTTAAATTGATATAATATATTATATATTGGTATAAGTTACTTATATAAGTAATGATGAAAATCAAAATATTTTAAGAAAATATTAATAATTGAAATGATATAAGATTATTTAAATAAGACTTTTTTTGAACTTCAAGGAGGAAAACAATTGTTTGGCTTGAAAGACATCAATACGGAAAACAGATATGATGAAACTGATGAGAAGAAACTTAAGATAGCTGATACAATATCTATTTTTACAAATCCTCCTATAATCACAATTCCATTATTCCTGATTATCTGTATAATCCTTGCATGTGATGGAACTCCATTTACAAGCGGATTCAGCTTTAATTGGACCCAATTCATAATAACAGAACTTATTTCACTTGTCTTTGCATCCATATTGCCAATGGCAATCATCCTTCATTGGGCCAGAAAATTGGATACAGACAAGGACATTTCCAACCGTGAAGATCGTTTCGTTCCACTTATTGTAGGAGTAGTGTCTTACTTAATAGGATTTATAATCGCTTGGATTCTCGGAGTCTCCAATTTCCTGATTGTTCTAATACTTTGTTATGCTGTTAACACATTCATTGTAATGCTCATCACTACCAAATGGAAAATCAGCATCCATACAACTGGACTTACTGGACCAGTAGCGGCATTAATTATGCTTCTTGGACCAATTGGCGCTTTGGTTGGATTGCTTTACCCAATTCTCATTTGGAGCAGATTCACACTTAAAAAACATACAATGGCACAGGCAATAGCTGGTGGGGTGTTTGGACTTGTAATGACTGTGCTAGAAGCTTATCTATATATGGATTTGCTTAATAAGCCAGTTTACAATTTAGTTCCATTAGGAGAATGCTTATGGATAATACTTGGACTTATTTTCGCTCCAATACTTTTAGGTATCCTAACCATATTGAATGACAATGGAAAAGACAATACAAAGGCATTATTCTATTTATTATGCGTTTTAGCAATTGTATTCTTCATATTCTTTGCTCCCCAATCTGCACTCATCACATTGATTCTTACAATAATCACATCAATTCTTGTAAGTTATTTTGGTGGAGAGAATTTCAGTTGGTTTAGAGCAATTCAATAGTAAATTTAAATATAATTAAATAGATAAATTAAAGTAATAAATTAAGTAATTTAACTAAATTTCTACTAAATTTAAATTTATTTAAAAAAACTTAATCTACTAAAAATTAAAACTAAATAAAAACTATTAAACTATTTAATTAAAAGGTGAATTTATGAGAATCGTAGCTGCTATCGGAGGATCAATATTATTACAGGACTACAACGCTGAAAGATTTAAGGAATATGCAAAGCTCTTGAAGGAACAAAGTGAAGAGCATGAAATATTTGTTGTTGTAGGTGGTGGAAAACCTGCAAGGGAATACATCGGAGTTGTAAGAGACCTCGGTGCTGGAGAAGCTAAATGTGATGATATTGGAATAGAAGTTACAAGAGTCAATGCAAAACTCTTATTGCTTGCACTTGGAGATGCAGCTTACCAAAGAGTTCCTCATAATTTCCAAGAAGCTTTGGAATTTTCTGCAAGCGGAAAAATAATCGTTATGGGTGGAACTGAACCTGCACATAGTACTGATGCAGTTTCTGCAATCTTGGCAGAGTATGTTCAAGCAGACCTTTTAGTTAACTTAACCGCAGTAGATGGATTATACACTAAAGATCCTAAAAAATATGATGATGCAGAATTGATTGAAGAAATCACCGCTTCTGACATGATGGGAATCATCAGCGGAAATGATGTCAAGGCAGGAACCTATGAATTCATTGATACAACTGCAATTCAAATGATCAAGCGTTCCAATTTAGAAACCGTAATAGCTAATGGTAATGAACCTCAAAACCTAATTAGAGCTATTAAAGGTGAAAAAATAGGAACCCGTGTTATTTCTGAATAAATAACACATTTTTACTTTTTTTAAAATTTTTTATTTCTAAAGAAATTATCTTAAAAACTAACAAAACAACTTTATTTTTTTATTAATTCTTATTTAAAGTGATTTGAATGACTGGATTAATTGATATAGGATTAAATTTAATGCACAAATCCTTTGATAAAAACAGAGAAGAGATCATAAAAAATGCAAATGATGTTGGAGTAAGCCAGTTCATCATTACTGGAACCAATATCCACTCAAGCGAAACAGCTCTCAATTTCGCAAATCAAGACCAGTTTAAAGGAGTTCTATTCTCAACTGCAGGAGTTCATCCTCACGATGCTAAGACCTGTGATGAAAACACAATAGAAACTTTAAGGGAATTTGCAAAAGAGGACTGTGTGGTTGCTATTGGAGAATGCGGTCTTGACTATAACAGAAACTATTCACCACAGGATGTTCAAAGAAAATGGTTTGAAGAGCAAGTGAAGCTTGCAGATGAATTGGATATGCCACTATTTTTACATGAACGTGAAGCACATGAAGATCTAGTCAAAATACTTGAAAAGTACCCAAATATGTGTGAAAAGGCTTGTGTCCATTGCTTTACAGGAACTAAAGAGGAAGCTGAAAAATACCTAGAATTAGGCTGCTCCATTGGAGTGACAGGTTGGATTTGCGATGAAAGAAGAGGCCAGTCACTGCAGGAAGCTGTTACCGTGATTCCTCCTGAAAAGATGATGATAGAAACTGATGCACCATTCCTGATTCCAAGGAACTTCCCTAAAAAGCCAAAATCAAACAAAAACAAACCGGAATACTTACCACATATCCTAAATACAATAGCTGAGTACAAAGGAATGGATAGTGAAGAGCTTGGCAAAAAGGTAAGTGAAACAACAAGAAAATTCTTTAATATCTAAGTTTAAACTAAATTTAGACAATTTTTAAATAATATTAAATTAATATTAAAATAATAGAACATAATTAATTAAAATTTAAATTAATAATCAATTAAATTAATTAAACTATTAAACTAATTAAATATCAAAAAATAAAAAGGTGAGAAATATGGTAGAACCACATAAACATTGCCCAGTATGCGGCACCCCAATACCAATGAAAGAAAGAGTATGCTCTGCAGATTGTCAAAAAGTATTAGAACAAAATCAGAAAAATATCAGAAAAAGCAGAATAATGCTCTTTGGTGTAATTGTAGTATTTATTCTCGTATGGGCATATTTCATGTTCTTTAAATAAATTAACTATTAATAAATAAAATTAAAAAACAAGTAATAGCTATTAATTAAACTTAATAGCTAACAATATTTTTTAAAACAAAAAGTCAAATTATAATTATTTTTTTAAAATCAGACAATTTTAAGTGATAAAATGTTATTGTCCTCAACAAGTACTTTAGAAAACAAAACCATTGTAAAATATCATGGATTGGTTAATGGAGAATCATTAATTGGATCCAACATATATAAAGACTTATTCTCTGGAGTTAGAGACGTTGTGGCAGGAAGAACCAGCACTTATGCTGAAGAGCTTGAATCAGCAAGAAATGAAGCATTCCAAATTATGGAAAACAAGGCAAAGGAACTTGGTGCCAACGGAATCATAGGGCTTAAGATATCCTATAACAACCTTGGAGGCACTATGGGAAACACCATTTTAGTAACTGCATATGGAACCGCTGTAAGTTACAAATAAACTTAAACTATTTTTTAATCAACTTTTAATGAGTGAATAAATGCTTAATAAAATCAAACAGAAAGTTAACGATTTATCCATCTCTAAACGTCTCAAGGATGAAGAGGAGAGAAAAGTATTCCTAAAAGAGCTAGGATGCATTGATATAGGGATAATAGTAGGTATACTCACCTATGTAATTTGCCTATACACTCATTTCGACATTTACGGATGGAATTTCGGATTGGTCTTATCCCCGCTTTTTGCAGGATATGCTGAAAGCCTAGCTGCAAAAAGGTATCTTGAAGAAAGTACCGGTGCAATCAGTGCATTTATTCTTTTCTTAATTACAGTTATCTATGGATTCATCATAGCAAACCCAACTTTAGGATTCAATGTCATTACAGCAGGAAGCATAGTCATAATCCTTCAAGCTGCATTTCCTATTGCTGTGAATTATTTCCTTATCGCAACAATTTTAGCTATTATCTCCCACGTTACAGGTGTCTTCAAGAAGATTACACGTTTCCTATGGAATACATATGAGAAAATCTTCAAGAAAGAGCCAAAAACTAAAGAGACATATAACGAAAAGCAAACCAAAAAGATACACAGTTTTTATGACAGAGAACTTGATATGAATAATTTAGGAGTCTTGATATTGACTATGGAAGATTCTCCTAAAGAATTGAACATAATTGAATATAAAGGAGTCTACGAATCAACCCATATCTTTTCCGTTAAACAAAGAGAAGAAATAAGATCTGGAATTGAAGACTCAATAGAAAAGGAATTGCTTATTTGTACAAAAATTGCTGAAGATAAGGCATTGTTGAAATTGATTAAGCAATTAAGGGCAGATGGATGCAATGGCCTATTGAACATGAATATGGCAATTGAAACATTAGGTCCAAGCATGGGAGAAAACATATCTCAAGTGGTTATTAGAGGAACTGGAGTCGTATTTGAAGAAAAAGAGGATGTGAGTTCCTTATAATTACTAAAAAATAATTTATAAATTACTCATACTATTTTTTTTAACTTTTTTTAACTTTTTTTATGATATTCTATTTTTTACAATCCCAATAGAATAGCTATTGGATCAAATCCGATCATTTTTATTGCCATATAAATCAGGATTATGGAAAATATCTGTTTTAGTCTTTCCTTAGGCATTTTATAAACTAATTTTGCACCAACTGTTGCCATAGGCACTGAAAACAGTACAATGAGAACAAAATTCACCAAACTCACATAACCTAATGAATATGGCATTGGATTAACTGACCAACCTGTGTAAATATATGAAATGAGCCCTCCAATAGCTGTCAAGGCTATGAAGACTGAAGATGTTCCAATAGCTTGAATCAAGCTGAATCCAAACAATATGCAAAGGGCAGGAATCAGGAAGACACCACCACCTACACCAAGCAATCCAGAGATTATACCTATTGAAAAACCTACAATTGCTGCACTCAATATATTGAAATCAATCAATGCCTTTTCACCATCAGTTCGAGAGCCAAATAGCATATCCAACGCTACAATAAAGAGTAGGCATGCAAAGATAATCTGCAAGATTCTTGAAGGAACAACATTTGCAAGAAGGCCACCGCAAAATCCTCCAATAATTCCAAAAACAGCTAATCTGATAGCTGGTTTTACGATTGATTTGTTCTTTTTCTGATGCTGATAAGCTCCAGAGGATGCTGTTGGAATGATAATTGCCAAACTGGTTCCCAAGGACACCATCATAGCAAGTGAAGGGTCAACCCCTACAGAACTGAATAAGAAGAATTGCAGAGGAACCATTAGGAATCCTCCACCTACTCCAAGCAATCCTGAAGCGAATCCTGCAAATATTCCTATTAAAATCAAACCTATATAAAAGCTAATTGGAAACATGATAACACTTTAAAATATAATAATTCAAGTTAAAATATAAAAATTTATAAATTATATGATTAATAAAACTTATAATAATATTGTATTTCATGTTTTAAATAAATATTTGAAAATATGGATTTTTAGAAATTGAAAAATTAAAATGGCTTTTGCTATGGGGAAATTCTTATGAAAACAAATAAATACATTCCTTTTGGAATAATTCTAATCATTTTTGGAACTCTCCTATTCTTCTTAAGTGGAATAGACCAATTCATAAGACCATTTACCCAACCGCTTCTAATGGGATCATCAAAAGGAAAAGACATTCTCTTTTTTGTCCTTTTAGGAATTACCATAATATTATCCACACTTGGAGACAATGGAAAGATATACAACTATTTTAAGAATCTCCAAATTCCAGAAATGCTGAAAGATAAGGATTTTTACTTAAAGTTATCCTTAATCATATTGCTCTTTACTGCAATAGCAGGAATTATCATGGAATTTTACTTAAGGAATTCACTTGGAATAGACTGGAACACAATTCTTGTAATCATGAATCCAAGTGAAACAAGCACAAGCATTCTCCATTCCCATTTATACAAAGGAATATTTGGAATGATCCTTGGAATGCTTTTAACTTACATTCCAGCGGGAATCCATACCGGAAGCTCCTTAAGTGCTTACACTCCAGATTTAATTGGTCTTCTATTCATATTAATTCCAATCAATTATATTGTCATGGTACTTTCATTGCAAAGACGAAAGGCAGCCCCAAGAATCTTTTTGGCAGTTGCAATCACAATCGGCATAATTGGACTCATTGATGGAGGATTATTTGCAACTCCAACAGTTGGAGGAATTTATGGGATACTCATATTGATGTACAATAATGAAATACTTAAAGGATTTTCAGATTATATAACTGAAAAATATAAAAGAGATGCAATTAAAAGCCAATTAAATGAAGAACTGATCACAATTAAATCTGTTTTATCAGGCAAAATGAGAGATAACGGAAAATCAGTTAAAAAGTATTTGAAGATTTTGATTCCACATATCGCTTTGATTCTAATCATCATATTAAGGTTTTCAATCGCATTTTATGGCGCTTGTCCAGATTCTTATGAATTAGATGTAGGCTACCCACATGATCTTGATGGATTAAATCAATACGATGTATTAAATTTAACAGATCATGAAAATAAAACAACAGTTTATCTTTCAAATCAATATAATGAGATGGAATTGTTAAATAACTTAGCCATTGATTTGAATGGAAAATGTGATTGGTACTCACTTAGCTGGAACATATATTCATACTTATAAATAGATTATGAAAAAAATCATCATTATTTATAAACAATAATTTTATTAAATAAATATATAACAAAAACAAAACAATTCAACCATATCTAATTATTCAGAGATGATTATAATGAAGATTAGTATTATCATACCCACATACAATGAAGAGGAATATCTTCCTAAATTGCTTGAAAGCATAAAATCCCAAGATTTTACTGATTATGAAGTTATTGTTGCAGATGCACAATCCGATGATAATACTAGAGAGATTGCTAAAGACTATGGTTGTGTTGTTGTAGAAGGAGGGCTTCCGGGACCTGGAAGAAATAGAGGTGCAGAAGTCGCCCAAGGTGAAATATTACTATTTTTAGATTCTGATTTGGAATTGACTGAAAATTACCTAAGCAATGTAGTTGAAGAGTTTGAGTCTGAGGAATTGGGAATAGCCATTACCCAAATGACCCCACTTTCTGAAAAGAAAAGAGACAAGTATCTTCATGACCTTGCAAACTGGTTTATGATAGCTGTTGAAAACATAAAGCCTCATGGAGCGGGATGCTATGGAATAATCTCCAAAAAGGAATTGCATGATGAAGTTGGAGGTTTTGATGAGAACCTGAACTTCGGAGAAGACACTGACTATATCGAACGTGTTGCTGAAATAAGTGAGTTTAAAGTGCTTAGAAATGCAAGAATCGGTGTTTCCACCAGAAGACTTGAAGAGGAAGGACTTTACACCTTGCTTAAGCAATATGGTAAAAGCACTGTAAATGACTTTAGAGGAAAAAGAACTTCAGCTGAGGACTTAGGCTATGAGTTTGGACATGATCCAATATCTGCACTTGATAGTGTTGAAATGGAAAAGATTGCTGAAAAATCCAGAAACAGAAAGATAAAGGATAGAATAAATAAATTCAAGGATAGGGAAATAAAAGAAAATGAACTCATTGAAGTCACTGAAGAGGAAACAGGCCTTGTGATAAAAGAGGCAGCAGGATCTGAAGGCAGGAAGAGAATTTTCTATTCCGTTTGTGGAGAAGGAATGGGGCATGCAATCAGAAGCAGCGTCATTCTAGAGCATTTAACCAAAAAATATGATGTTTATATCTTTTCCAGTGAAAGGGCATATGAATTCCTATCCAATAAATTTGATAATGTATTTGAGATTGGAGGATTCAATACTGTCTATGAGAACAACGTGGTTAGAACCAAGAAAACATTCTTTAAGGCATTGAAGGCAAATCCTACAAACTTAAAGGAAGGATACAATGTTTTATATAAGGAATGCAAGAGAATAAAGCCTAATATAATCATATCAGACTTTGAAAACTATGCAAGTATGTTAAGCAAGCTCATGAACATTCCTTTAATCAGTCTTGACAACATTCATATGTTGACCCAGTGCGAATACGATTATCCGCCACACCACAGAGCGGATATGCTAACTGCAAAGGCAGTTACCAAATCATACATATTAAGACCAAAAAGGCACATAATCACAGCATTCTTCTATCCTCCATTGAAGCATCCTAACATGACTGCTCTTTACCCTCCAGTGTTAAGGGAGGAAATTATGAAACTGGAACCTGTTGAAGGAGACCATGTTTTAGTTTATCAAACAGCAGAATCAAGCATAAACCTTATGGAAGAGCTTAAGAAATTGAATCACAAATTCATTGTTTATGGCTTCAACAAGGATGATGTCGATGAGAACTTGACTTACAGGTCATTTAATGAAAAGCAGATCTTTGAGGACATGAGAACAGCCAAGGCAATTATAGTGAATGGTGGATTCACTATGATTTCAGAGGCAATATATCTTAAAAAGCCAATCTACTGCACTCCTGCACATAAGAACTTTGAACAGATATTGAATGGATTCTATGTTGAAAAGCTAGGATTTGGAGAATCTCATGATGACTTGGATGTCAATAAGATTGAAAGCTTTTTAGATAATCTTGACAAGTATCAGGAAAACCTAAACAAGGTCGAACCTTGGGACAATACTGAAATCCTAAAAGATCTTGACTTAAGCATTGAAAAATATTCAAAGCTTTATTAGCTCTTGAATTGAAAAATAAGTCTTTTTAATCTATTTTTTAATTATTATTTTTATACTTCATGTAATTACATGATTTACATGAAATCAATTTTTTTTAATTAATTTTTTAAGAAATGATTTTAATTTTTTTAATAGTTTCATAATATACGAATAAAAATATATGTGATAAAAAAAGCTTGAAAAATGAAATGATCGAAATAAAAAAAGAAAAGAATTGAGTGTTATAAAGTTACACCCATTTCTAATTGTTCAGTAAGTTCTTTGTATCTGTTACGGATAGTCACTTCAGTTACACCTGCAACTTCTGCAACATCCCTTTGGGTTTTTCTTTCACCTAATAAAACAGATGCAATGTATAATGCAGCTGCTGCTACACCAGTTGGACCTCTACCGGAAGTTAATCCTTTTTCCATTGCCTTTTCAATGATTTCAATGGATCTGGATTGTACTTCACCAGAAAGACCAAGTTCACTTGCGAATCTTGGAACGTAATCTACTGGAGATGTAGGAGGTAATTTAATGTTCAATTCTCTTGTTAAGAATCTGTAAGTTCTTCCAACTTCTTTTTTACTTACTCTAGAAACTTCAGCGATTTCATCTAAAGTACGAGGTACTTTACATCTTCTACAAGCTGCATATAAAGAAGCAGCTACAACTCCTTCAATACTTCTTCCACGGATAAGCTTGTTTTCCACTGCACTTCTGTAAACAACAGAAGCAGCTTCCCTTACACTTCTTGGAAGACCTAATCTTGAAGAGTCTCTGTCTAATTCACTTAATGCAAAAGCCAAGTTACGTTCAGTAGCACCGGAAATTCTGATTTTTCTTTGCCATTTTCTTAAACGGTACCATTGAGCTCTGTTTCTTGCAGGAATATCTCTACCATAGATGTCCTTATTCCTCCAATCAATCATTGTACTTAAACCTTTATCGTGAATAGTGTAAGTAATAGGAGCACCTACTCTTGTACGTTTGTCTCTTTGTTCATGGTCGAATGCTCTCCATTCAGGACCCATATCTACAAGGTTTTCATCAATAACTAATCCACAGTTAGCACAAACCACTTCTGCCCTTTCATAATCTCCAATCAATTCAGTTGAACCACATTGTGGACATACGGTTTGTTTTTCTGGCTCAGAGTCATCTTTTTGTCTTCTTCTTGAAGTTCTTTTGGAATTTTGAAGAACTTCATCAGATAATCCTTCTTTCGTGTTAATCTCTCCTATTATATCAATTTGACTAAGTTTTATCCCTAAAAATAGAGAAATGCCTTTAATTTTCTCTAAGAAATGAATAGAGAAAAACTTTTAATTTTCTCTAAGAAATGAATAGAGAAAAACTTTTAATTTTCTCTAAGAAATAAATAGAGAAAAAAGTTTTTTAAATTAAACTATTTGTTTCTTATTTTTCTTGAATTAGATTTCCTACTTCTAGAATTTTTTGAATTCCTGGAATTTTTGGAATTAGCTTTTGAACCCTTTTTAGACTTAGAGTTCTTATTTTTTCTATTCATCTTTTCCATTTCACTTTTAGTGGAAACAAATAGCTTTTCACCATGTCTACTTTCAAGATCTCTTCTATTTACTGACCTAAAAATATTTACGGAAACATATGGATTTTTAACTGGGCCAAAAATAGAATATACCTTACCTATTTTCTGCTTATCATTAGTAAAAACAAAAGCTCCTGCAGGAGGAGTCTTTGTTGTCTTGACGATAAGCTTTCCAGAATTGGCAAGGTGTGAGATGTTACCTAAAAATTTCATCAAATCACCTTAAAAATAAACATTAGTACATCTTAATATAATGACATTATAGTATATAAATATTTCGATGCCTTTATATATAAAAAAATTTCTTCTTAAAAAGGATTACTAAAAAATCCTAATAAAAACTCTTTATATATCCCATATTCATTCTCTAATCAACAAACAATTGATTAATAATAGTTATATTGGGTAATATATAAAGATTATGGAATTAGATAGAGAATAAAAAGAGATAATGATAGTAAAGGAAATAATGACAATAATCAGAATAATGATGAATAATAAGAAATAATGATAGTAAAGGAAATAATGACAATAATCAGAATAATGATGAATAATAAGAAATAATAGTGAACAAAAACATAAATAAAATTATGAATAAAATTAGCGAGTTACAGGAAATTATAGACAATAGCGATAATATTGTATTCTTCGGAGGGGCAGGAGTTTCAACAGAAAGTGGAATACCTGATTTCAGATCTGAAAATGGAGTGTTTAAAAGCTTGGAAAAATATGGGCACAGTCCAGAATATCTTGTTTCTCATAGTTACTACTTAAGCCATACCGAAGAGTTCTTCAATTATTACAAGGAAAATCTCATTTTCAAGGATGCAAAGCCAAATCCTGCTCATTTAAAGCTTGCTGAACTAGAAAAAGCAGGAAAACTAAAGGCAGTCATCACTCAAAACATTGATGGCTTGCACCAAAAGGCAGGAAGCAAGAATGTTCTGGAGCTTCATGGAAGCATCCATAGAAACTATTGCGAGTTCTGCAAAAGGGAATACGATTTAGATTTCATCTTAAAAAGTGATGGAGTTCCTAGATGTGAATGTGGGGGAATAGTCAAGCCAGATGTAGTTCTCTATGAAGAACCGTTGAACAATGATGTTTTAAGCTCATCCATCAATTACATAGCTAATGCAGACACATTAATAATCGGAGGAACTTCACTAGTCGTTTATCCTGCTGCAGGATTGGTAAATTACTTCAATGGCTCAAAATTGGTTTTAATCAATAAAAGCGAAACTCCTTATGACAATTTAGCAAGTTTAGTCATTAATGATGCTATTGGAGAAACTTTAGAACAGATAAAAATAGAATAATAATTGAATAAAAATAGAATAATAATTGAATAAAAATAGAAAATAAATTAAATAAAATAAAAAAATAAGGCAAAATTTGCCTTTAAAAAATAGAGAAAAAGATTATTATCTATTTAAACCAATAATCTCAGATAATAATCGGCCTTTTTTCAATTCCTTAATGATATGGCTTTCCTTTACCTTTACGTTAAAGGTAGCCACCATTGTTTCGTGGAACAGTTCCTTAGGAATTACCACAACACCATTTTGATCTCCAAATACGAAGTCTCCTGGTTTTATAATGTCATCATCAATTTCCAAATCAATGTTAATTTCACCAAGACCTAATGCCTTTCCAGCATTTGGAAGATAATCAAGGGCAAATACAGGATAATCCAAATCAACAAGGGAATCCATATCCCTTGCCCAACCGTATAAAACAGTTCCAGCGATTCCTTTCTCACCTGCACATGTTGAAGCAAGCTCTCCCCAAACGGAAGCAGGCTTGCCATAAGTGTAAATGAATAGGACTTCACCTTTTTCTGCATTGTCCATAGCCATCAATGAAGTTCCCCAATCATCAGTGCTAGTCTTTGCAGTGAATATCTTACCATAAACCTTATTGTCGTTCATA
>Ga0310695_10004883_pt1 | contig 24124 bp, 36 predicted proteins | sample RumenRJG_04DNA_FD_203882 | JGI IMG/M metagenome (GOLD analysis project Ga0310695, IMG submission 203882) | Bovine rumen microbial communities from Lethbridge, Alberta, Canada - RJG_04 (v2) (version 2) | ecosystem: Host-associated > Mammals > Digestive system > Stomach > Rumen | place: Canada...
GCACTCACCGTCTGGGCTATACCCGGTTGTGCTTTCCTCTTTGTACGCCCACATCCCGTTGGCGCAGTACTTCGCTCCAACCTTGAAACAGACATACCCGGTGTACCCCATCAGGATTGCGGTCTCAAGAAACTTCCGCATCTGCTTCAGCTGACTGACGCTGAGATAGTCGTTCCACCAGTCAAAAATTGACAGTTCGCCACAGATGTCATAAATGCGCCACCGCATTTTTAATCCTTTGTGGTTGTCTGCGTACTCCTCACCCTCAAAGATCATATCGTTAACCTTTACAAGCACTTCCTTTGCGTTCATTGCGTTCTTCATTGTTATTCTCCCTTCGGTGTTTGTTATCAGCTATCCCTTACACTATCTATTATAAGCATTTTTAAATAAATGTCAACACCTTTCTGCAGTTTATTGCAAATTATTTTCGCAACAAAAAAAGCCGGGTTTCCCCGGCTTATGAATACGCATACATGATTGCCCTTGCCACCACATCCGACAGGCTTTTCCCGGTGCGGGCGGCTTCTCGCTTCGCGATCTCTATGACCCCTTCCGATAAGCTGAAGGTTCGCACTACCTTCTTTCCTTCCTGCACCTTTCCGAAGAACGCCGCAAAGGTCTTCTTGTCATCCGTCCGGGATGCCCATTCCTTCGCCTGATCGTAGATCAACGGCGTGATGCCCTCGTCATCAGCGAGGAAAAATTCCCCGCTCCTCTTCCGATAAAGGGTCTCGCCCTCAATGGTCAAGACCTTGAGGGCTGTGTCTGTATTGTACCGCTTCGTCTTTGTCCGTATCTCCATTACTGCTCCCCCTTCCCGGTGTTCAGGTCATCCAGTTCGTAATCATCCAGTTCCCGGTCTGACAGCGGGCGGCTGTACACAACTATGTCATGGTACTTCATGCCACCGTCTTCCCTTCCGACAAGCCCTTCCTTCGGCTGACAGCCGGGGCTGAAGCCCCGTAGCCGCATCCCGTATCTGTATTCCATGTTTACCCCCTTTCAGATATACCTGTATGTACCTTCCGGGCTAACCAACGCCGTCCGCATTGAAATCCTGCCGCAGTCATCCCATGTCAGTTCCCGTAAGCTGATTTCCTCGCCGTAATAGCTTGCCATACCCTGCGCCACCCGGAACGCCGTCCGCAGGTCTCTGTCACTGTATGATCCGCACTCAGAAAGCCTTGAAACATCGTAACGCTTTTTCATTGCTGTTCTCCCTTCGGTGTATGTTATCAAGTACCCCTTACACTATCTATTATAAGCATATTTAAATAAAAGTCAACCCCTTTTATGGAATTTTGCAAAATAAAAAAGACCCGGATTGCTCCGAGCCTTTACACCGAAGGGAGAAGCCACGCCTGACCGCTCCCGGTATCATAGTAGCGCATCCCCCTTCGGTTGTCAACTGCTCAGTCTTTTTCCCAATAAAAAAAGACCGGGAGCATATAGCCCCCGGCTTTTCATTAGATCGCTTCTTCATAAATCTCTAAATGTGGGAAGTATGTATCATACTGCTTTTGCCATTCCCCACGTTCATCGACAAAGTAATAGAAGTGCTGTCCCGCTTTGTCAGGTCGCGGCTCTCTGATATATGCTGTCCGTGCCATTGCCCCGGATGAGGTCAGATAGTACATTCTGCCCTTATCATCTGCGACCCACTGAGAAGCACACATACCACCATCCCCGGCAAGATAATACCAGTCACCCGTGGAATCCTTGAACCACCCCCGGATCATATGCCCGGAATTATCAAAAACGTACCACCGACCGCCATCAAACACCCATTCATCATGGGCATATTCGCCGCCCTTCTTGCGGTATAACCATGCATCCCCGTCTTTGAACCATCCGGGTGCATAGTCATGTGCGGACACACAGCCCATGTAAGCGCACCAACTCACAAACATGGCGCACCACTCAGCCGGGTTGTAGCCCCACCCACAGGATTTTGCCCATGCGCCGAACTTGGTGTAGTTGCCGCCACCGTCATGGTCGGTGCGGAAGGATTCCAGATCACGGTTGCTGTTCTTTTCCCGGTATCCCACCTGTGAACGGGCAATAGCTATGAACTGTTCAGCACTACAGGTTTCGGCGCAGAAATCAGGGTACACAAATCCGTCAACGTGGTTGCCGCCGCCGATCTGCGCCGGGGTCAGATTGTGGTGAACGATTCGCACCTCATTCCCGCTGTTCCCTTCGACCGTGTGGAAATCCCACGCACCGTTTCGGAATTCGCAGTCAACCACGATACCTGTATGACCGATGCGCCCCTTAGAAGCTACATAGTATTCGATTATAGCCCCCACACGGGGTTCTTTGCCGTACCTCTTAGCTTTTACTGCCCGTGACTTTAAATCAGGCGTATACGCCGTATAGCCGCCGTGGAGAAGCTGTTTGCCTCGTTCGTAGTTGGTCATTCTGCGCCCCCGTCCTTGTAATAATTAAGGGTGCTGACACCGATCAGAACGCCGATAAGCGTTCCCAATGAATTCAGGGTGATGACGATTGCATCCACGTTCTCCCACCCCCACGCCGGGGCAACACGACCCACGAACCACGCACAGGCAGGAAGAACAATCAGACCGATCCATTTTAAAATATCGTACACAGCGTCAGGAATTTTCATCTTTCCCCTCTCTTTCTTCAGGCATTTTCAGCAGTTTTTGATACAGTTCGCTTGCCACATCGTTACCGCCTAACCCGTCATGGTATGCCTTGTACACCCGTTTAACGCTTTCCTTGGCGTATATGGGGCAATACCCACGGTCAGAATAACGGTTGTAGTTATTAATGATTGATTCACGGAGAAGGGACTGCACCCCTTCCGCAATCGCTTTGTTACGGTCTTGCTCCTGTCGGAGTTGGTCACGCATCAGCTTGAACAGCCAACTCAATACGGCAAGCACAGCCGTGAAAAACCACTCAAGCCAGTGCGCCGAAATAAATGAGATGATTTCCATACGTCCCCCCTGTGATGTCAAAGTGTAAGTTCGAGGCTCACAAAAAGGCATCCATCGCTGAACGCCCCAATACTTGCCCCTTTGTACCGACTATCAAGCATGACTTCCCTGTGGGTATCGCTCCGCATCCATGCTCTGACAATTTCAGAAGCTGTCTTATATCCTCTGGAAAGGTTTTCGCCATAGATGGAATCGTTTGCTGTGAAATACTGCGTTCCGTTTGGTCTTGTATGACTCCATAGAACAGACGCTTCCTTTGCCCTGAGTTCTGATGCCTGTGCTATGTCATCCCTTGCGGAAAGCGCACAAGCACCGACCTTCTGCCGCTCCGCATTAATCAGCGAGAGTATTTGCGCTTGTATAGTCATTGCGCTCACTCCTCGACATAGGTATAGGTGGACGAGGAAGGATAGTTTGCCGCTGATGTGTATGCACTGAGCGACCCTGTGGGAACGTAGATGATGCAGTCTGTCTGAAGGCTTTTCCATGCGTTGGAATTAGCACATGTGGGCGGCGTAGTAGGCTTAAAGTGAATTTCCCCAAGTCCATAATCGGTGCTAAACGCATAATTGCCAATTCTTGCCACTCCGCTTGGAATCGTAATGCTTGCAAGGGAATAGCAACTCTGAAACGCATAACTGTCAATGCTTGTCACTCCATTTGGTATCGTAATACTTGAAAGAGCATAGCAATACTGAAACGCATAACTGCCAATGCTTGTCACTCCATTTGGTATCGTAATGCTTGCAAGGGACGAACAGTTGGAAAACGTATAATTGACAATGCTTGTAACCCCACTTGGTATTGTGACATTTGCAAGAGCATAGCAATACTGAAACGCATAAGTGCCAATGCTTGTCACCCCACTCGGTATCGTAATGCTTGCAAGGGACACACAATAGTAGAAGGCATGATCGCCGATATTTATACCTGTACCAAGTTCGACTTTAACCAAGGCACTGCTGTATACTCGGTGAATATTTTGTGTGGTGTTATTTGCCTTACGCAGTAGATACGTTGTATTTGTAGTCCCAATAATCTGTGCGCTTCCACTTGACACCGACAGCGTTATCATGTAATCGCCGCCGCTTGCATACACATGGTCTGCGACCTTTGCCGTTGTTAAGGAAGTTCCTGTCAGTGTACTTGTGGCAGACCCATCTCCCCAATCCACCACGACTGTGCCATTCAGACCAATGCCAAGATACGGATGCAGTCTGCCCTCTTCAAAGTGGCAATACAGCCGTGTCTTTCCGTCATCTGTCACATACATCTGCCCGACAAAGATATCTCCGTCAGGAACAGCCGTAAGCTGTGCATCAATCTCCGCTTTCGTCCAGTTCCACCCCTGTGCGGTCAACCCCGTATGGGAAGGATTTGACGGCAATGCGGTAACACTTGCCCACTCGGATGCAGTGTAGCTGTGGAGAATAGTTCCATCGTAGTCGATGAAATTGATCTGTTTTTCTGTTACAGGTTCGCCGCCACCACCAGACACATTGACCTCTGCGCTTGCATAACTGGTCACATCCACAGTGCCGTTCTGCGTGATGGATATAGTCCCGGACGGCTGTGGAACAGCAACGGTCACGGGGCTATAGCCGTCAACCCCACTCGGTGCAGTGTATGTGCCGTTAGCTGTCACGGAAAGCGGTTCAATGACAGCACCGCCGCCACCCGTCCCCGTGCCTGTGGTGATAGTACCATCTGCCGCAATAAAAACCTTACCCTCTGCCACATCTGAAGCGGTTGCTGTGGTCACGCTTGCATCATCAAAGCGGGCTGTGCCGCCGCCTATTTGCGGCAATACAACAGCGGGGACATCGGAATACGATGCCCCCATCAAGGAAATATTCTTTGCCATGAGTCACCCCCGTCAGGCGATGCTCAAAACCTTTGTCGTTGCGTCCTGAGAAATGACCGGGAGAGTCAGCGCACCTTCCACGCCAAGCACGGTCTTTCCTGACAGCAGATTAGCCGCAGTCAGGTCAGTCACGTTAGTCAGTGATACTGTGCCGCCTGTGGTATATCCTGCCGGGATCGTTACTGTCCCCGCCTTTGTTCCGATTGTGCCGCCTGTTGCGCCGTTGTTGGGCATCGTGCCTGTGATAGCACCACCTGCGCCATACACTACAACACCCGCAAGGACATCCCCTGCGCTGACGGACGAAGCCCCTGCGGTGTCGTAGAATTTAGCAGTACCGCCGCCGCTTTTCGGGATGTCAACTTCCGGGACATTGCTGTATGTTACACCGTTGATGATTACGTTCTGAGCCATTGTTTTTCTCCTCTTAGGATACCGTAAGGACTGAACCGTTCCACGTTATCAGTCCATAGTTTTTGGGAATGGGATTAATAGTGATGTCTGCCGTTGCCTTTTTGTTGGCAATTTCAATGACCTGCGTTGACCGTGTTGGGGTAAATTCATACGCCCCGGTATACTCCTCGACCTGCGCCATTATCGGTTTTGAGATACCGCCTGAAAGCCGCCCACCACCAGACAGCGCACCAGACAGCCGCCCGGTGCCATGCAGGGAGCCTGATATGCGTGACATCAGTCAACCTCGGGAACTATGCGGAACGGGGCGCAGTTGACAAATGTATCCACATAGCCGTCAGCAAAGGTCAGTTCCAGATCATACAGGTATTCCCCGAAGGGCAGGTCTTTTGTGTCCTGCGGATTCAGCCGAAGATTGAGGTCTGTGATGGGTATGGTCTTTTCTATCACGGGTTCGGCGGCAACGAATTCGGTCATTTTAAGCGTGAACTTGTTGGGCTTTGCGTAGAAGTGGACGGAATCCCCTTCCTGCGGGGTGTACTCATCACCCCCGTCTGTATAAAGGGTGATTTCCGCAATACCGCTGTCCCCTCTTGTGATGGTGATAGCATTGTTTTGTACCTTGAACATACGACACCCCCTTAATAACCGAATATGCGGACATAGCCGCCGCCGCTCTTGGGGATATCCACTTCCGGGACATTGCTGTATGTTGCGCCGTTAATAACAACATTCTGAGCCATGTTTTTTCTCCTCTCAGGATACCGTCAGTCCTTGACTACGTTCCCTTCAGCGTCCGCATGGAATCCGGGAGCAATCGAGATCGTGTTGGTGTCCGCATCCCATACAAGCCCGGTCATAGGGCCTGTATAATGCCCAAGAACGGACTCGAACTTCGCATCCTTCTCCTTCTGCTCCATCTTCTCATCTGCCGCCAGTTCAGCTTTAACCTGTGCCAGACGCTTTTCGATGCGGTGGAAGTCCTTGGTGTTCGCCTTCATGTTTACCGGGATCGCTTTTGCCATAGCTGTTCTCCTTTCTTAGTTAGCCGCTAACCATGCCGCAGTTGCATTGCGCCACAGTTTCGGAACATCTTCCAGTGTCCACGCTTCGTCCGTTTTGGGATTGATCTCGCCATTCTTTATCTTCGTGCCGTAGAATTTCGCCATAACATCACCCCTCTGCCATATCAGAAAGAACCATACCGATGTCCTCGATGGCTCCGTCCTGAATCTGCTGAGACTCTTCAAGGGCATCCAGACGCTTCTCGATGTCGGTCTTTTCACGCAGGGAGATGGTCACCACCACTGCGCCGTTATCATCGTGCCGGGTGGGCGGGGCGTTCAGTGCGAGGTCATCATAGACACCATAGGGATTTTCTGCGCCATCGTTGTAGAACTCCACATGGGCGATGTTGTCAGCGGTGACCGCCGCACAGACCGCAGTTGCATCTGCTTCGGTTGCAGAAATGTGGATAATTCGATCAAGGCTTGCACCGTCTTCAATGGTGACCTGTGTGCCGTCCGTCAGTTTGATGTAGTCCATGTTATCCCCCTTTTGTTATGGCAATATCTGCATCACTCGCAGGTAGCATCTTGCACCGTCCCCCGTTGCATTTGCCGTCTTGTTTGCAGCCACACGGACGAAAAAGCGTGACGCAGTTGCTGAGAAGTATGGGAATGCAAATGAGTAATTCTTGGTGAACGGATGGACATCAACGAGAGCCTGTTGATTTGCTTCACGATACAGCATTACACGGGTCAAAAGTGTAGACGAATCACTCTCAGCACCTAACTCAACCTGCACAGTGAATACAAAGCATCCTGATGGAAGCTCATTCGTGTTCATGATATTGGTCAACCCGGAAGTGGCAACCGTGATTTCATACGGAGGCGTAGCCGTGTAAATACGACCAAGAATATTTGTATAATAACTGATGCGGTCGTTGAGGGTTTTTCCCATCCGTGCATCGAGGGCATAATGTTCTGCTGTGGTCGTGGCATTGTTTTGAAGCGGGAGATATGCCCACCCGGTCTGATTTAAATATATCAACTGCCTGTCAGGGTAGTTTTGCACAGGTGGCGCAGGCACAAGCCCCGGATTGCCGTTTGCCGTCTCTGATGCCGGGTTAAATGTCCTCACGGTATGCGTGTGCGTCCCTGCCGCAGTCACATGACCCTGTGCGTCATAGGTCACATATGGAACGGCAAAGGTGTTATATCCTATCGTTGCGGCAGATGTTCCCGCTGTTCCTGCCGTCACTGCGTTGCTGTGATTGATAGTAGTCCCGGAAAAAGCGAGACCAGACCCGGGAGAATAAGTCGTATTGGCGGGAGTTGCCCACGTTGCGTCACCCCGCAGGAACTGCCCCTGCTTGCCCGCCGCAGGTGCGGGAACAAGCCCGTGCGTACCTGCCGCTGATGCGGTGGCGGCGGTCATGTTAGAATAGGTGGTATCCTGCGTGGTGATTTCTTTTGTGTCACCCGCCGCAGTGGTGAACGTGATCTTTTTCCCGCTGATGCTCACATTGGTGTAAGCCGCTTTGATGTCGGTGAAAAACTTGATGATCTTTCCAAGGATAACTTTGAAGGTATCGTTCACCGCAGGTATTGGATAGCTTGCAGTTGATGCCGTAGAACTGCCGATTTTTGCGTCTGACGCATCGCCTATTTTATCCAGTTTCCTGTTCAAATCCGCAACCGTAGCCGTCCCCGTATCGTTGACCGTCATAGTCACGGATTTTGCGTTCTGCACCGTTATCTGTGCATTGAAAATAAATGCGGAAGGTGCATCAGGATCATAGACGGGCATTTCGTCAGGCGTTACCGCAGTCATGACCGCAATCAGTGTTTCACTGCCGCCCGTAAGCTGTCCGTAAATACCGACCGTCTGAATATAATATGCTGTTGAAATATTGGTATTGGAAAAACGTGCGGAAAGCTGAATGACATTGTTTCCGTATACGCTTGCATCCGTGATATTGGATGTCTGTTCGATCCCGGACAGCGTTGTCAAGGATTCAATGTTCGTCCCGGCAGGGATAGCAATTGAAGAGGTTTTCATGGTCAGCCATGTCAGTTCTGTCCCTGAGATAGCCTGTGATATGACATTCTGCCCGGCTGTAGTGATTACAGCCCCGTTATATTTGCCCATAGATTAATTCCCCCTTGCAGGTATGGTCTGCTCAAAAGTGCGGGTGATCCGTGCCGCATCAAATGCGTCTGACAAAACGTGATTCGTGACCTGCTGATTGCTGTACACATACAGGTGAGCGGGAACCCACTGGTATATCAGGTTATGCAGAAACGGCACAGCCCCGTAAACATCTGAGGTGACCATTATTTTGATCCAACACTGTTCCTCGTTGACTTCTAAAGTATAGTCATCTCCGAACATCGCCCGCAGGTCTTCGTCAAGATGCCATACAGTGTATGGAACCGTCTGATTCAGCCGTAGCAGTATCCTCTGCCGCCTGAACCCAATCGTATCCCCGAAGTTATAAGTCAGCCCTAACAGGCGTTCCCAATACTGCAGTGTTTTTTCATCACAGGTCTGAATGTATTGATTGGCATGAATCCTCTGTGCCGCAGTCTCAATGTCAGACAGACTGTACCCGTACGCCCGCATGATGGCGATATATTCCAACACGGGTTTAAACCACTGCGGCAGTTTCGACATGAGGATTTCATGTACTTTTTCGGGTGTATGGTTAATCATTCAGCGTCACCTCGCCAAGCACGGGAATCTGCTGAAGCGCAGAGGTTTCCGTCAATGTCAAATCAGAGGACGATCCGTTCAAAGTGAGATTAGACACGCTGACCACTTCAGGCACAGTTAGGATCGCATAGCTGACACGGGATATATACACAGTCACGGGGTAACTGATCCGATTGCTTACAAGAGCATTACCCCACGACTTTGCAACGGTCTGAATGTACACCGCAATAGCCGCCCGAATCTCGTCACCATATGTATTTACGCCATCTTCAACAGATGCGGCAAAAACGATGTCCGCAGAAACATTGACTGTTAACTGCGTTGCGCTGACAATGGTGACCGCCGCCCCTATGGGTGCAATTCCGTAGCCGTTGGATGATGGCGTATACGGGTCGCTGTCATCCGCAGGGCAGATGATGTTCTGAACCGTCTGCACAAGCGCAGGAGAAGCCGGGGCGTAGTCAGAATTTATGATAGAGCATAGACAAGTGCCGCCGCCCTGATAGATGTTCGCAGGGTATATCTGAACGCCGCCAACACCCGGAACAGCTAATATAGCCTGTCTGTATTCCGATATATTGCCGCCGAAGGGTGCGGTATCGAAAGAAGCCACATACCTTGACCTGAGTGCCTCATCCGTTTCCTCATCCTCACCGTCCGTAATAGATGCGCCGATGGTGGCGGTGGTCAGCCCGGAAATGGCTGTGACAGGAAGAATCTGCCCTGTATATGCGTTCCCGATCTCCCCGGCGGTCTGACAGGTCATAGCATAGGTGTAAACGCCCGCAGTCGTTGAGATCAAATCCCCAGAAGTGAACAGAACGGAATCATTGCCGTTTACCGTCTTGAAAAATGATCCTGCGGGAATTTGCACGTTGAACTGTCCCTGTCTGACCGCATAGGTTGCCGCCGTCCGTGTCAATCCTCTGTTTGCGACCAGATAATCCAAATCCTGCCCGGATGCCGTAGCCACATAAGCCCCTTGCTGTATCTGGGACAGCACAAGCGCAAGCCCTTCCAGATACCACGCACCGGGAGCAACCGCAGTCTGGATCAGCGACCCTTCCCGCTTGTCAAGGGAGTCATCCACCTGCTCCAACATCTGCCGCAGGATTTCTGCGTAGGTATAGCCTGTTGAAAAATCAATCATGTCTCAATGCCCCCTTCAAAATCCCCGAACACCGTATGCACAGTAAACGAAACGCTCATGCTGTCCGGGCTTGTGCGGGTGAATACATAGTTGTCAACGCCCGTGACCCTGTTATCAACGCTCAACGCCCCTTCAATCAGCCGGGGAATCTCTGCGGTGATATAGGCTTCATCTTCCCCCACAAGGTCATTCAGTTCTGAGCCGAAATTGGTGCTGTATATCGTCCACCTGTACCGCTCCACGTTCAGGGCGATCTCTACAGCCTGTCGCACCGCTTCAAGCCCTTTATCCATGCAGGAAACCTGCATCGTGTTGCGGTCAATGATCCATGTTTTTGAGGGCTGTGATGCCACCACTATGTCTGTATCAAATCCGACCACTTCAGGCAGTGTTGCCAAATCCTCACCCCCTTGAAAGCACCACGAACCTCTGCCCGTGGGCGCATCGCATCATTATGACCCGTTCTCCGGGCGTTAGAGCCGTGGAAAGCGGTACAGTGACAGAATCCCCGTTGGAGTCCGTAACGGTCACAGAACGGGCTTTAACAGCGTCACACAGCACGATAGCCGCCGCAGGTATTGGTTGCATCGTTCCCTCAAGCGTAACGGTCACAGGGTCAGCAGTTGCCACCGTGCCGAAGCACAAGTCCGTTAGTTTCATGCCCTTCATATTAGCCTGATTGATCTGCTGTAAAATGCCAAGCAAGTCGCTCATGCCGCACCCCCTAACTGCTCAAAGGACTTGACCTCAAGACTCATGGTGTGGTAATTACTGCCCTCATACGTGTGCGTACATTTTTCTACCAGAAGTACCCGGTTGAAGGATAATTCTTCAATATCACGAATAAGGACGGGAATAACCATCCCCGCCCTGATGCCTGTGATGCCCATTGACTCAATCGTCAATGTCTGCAAAACACGGTTGTAATATTTAAGATATGCCTGACACAGTTGGTCTATCTGCGCTTCGTTCTGGTTTTTATCCACCTTGTCGTAATACTGCAACAGACCCCATTTTTTAATACTGTCCGTATCCTCATGGATGTATACGTCTGTGCGCCCGGTGTCCTGATTCGGTCTGACCAACTTAATGCGGTTGTAGGTTTCGGAATCAATGTCCCGCTTGTAATCGTAATCGGTCATCATGGAATCGTCCCCGATAACGCCCGTTGTTATCAGGTCTTTCACTTCCCGCAGGACAAGCGTTCCCGCTTCATCGTAGAAGCAGAAAATCTTGCCCGTCTGGTAGATGACCGTTGAGAGCGCATCGAAGATGATGTCCATGCAGGACTCGTTTTCCTTGACCAATGAGGGGAACGTATAGCCTGTAGCCGCAAGGTTTCCCACCTTCAGGGAGAAGTCTGCGGCGATTTCCAGAATGATCTGCTCAAGCGTTACATTTTCCCATGAGTACGAAGCATTTGCTTTTAAATACCTGATTTGGTCATACGCCGTATAATTCACATGACCGTACCTGTCACGCTGTGCGGTGAAAATGTAGCCGCAGAAAACAGGTGTGCCGTTATCCTTGAACGTGACCGCCGTTCCTTCAGGCAGTGCAAGCCCGTCATGCTCATAACCCTTGATGGTCATCTTTCCGGGAGCATCAAACCGCTTTGTCTCAATGTCCACGCTTTCCATGACCTGCGTGTAGTCAATCATTTTCCCGTCATGGGTGACCGCCGTTAAACTTATCATACAGTCACCCCACAAGAGCCACAGAAGCGGTTTTAAACCACCCCATGCCCTGCACATAGTACGGGGCGTTCCTGCCGCTGTCTATGCGTGTCAGGGTGGCGGTATCGCCGTTCGCTGTGCCGATTTCCTGATCCGCTTCGGGATCGGAATAGTATACGCCGTTCAGGGAGATGGATGCCCCCACCACCATTTGCGGGGAATCCATTTCCCGCACTGTGGTGGTGCTGACCGTTACCCGTTGAGAAAGCGCACCGTCTGCCGCCGTAAGGTTAGCCCCCGGACCTGAAACTGCCGCCGTAGAAGTGCCGCTGACCACGGTCATCTGCGACACGCCATAGGAGCGGTATTCCCGGAAGGTAACAGAGTAGTACAGGTCATCAGGTTCGCCGCCCCTGTCAGTAATCTTCCAGTCAGAAACTACGCACTGCATATTGGTGTCATAATCTACAGACCGGGAAATGATCAAACGGCATTTTGTGCGGTTCTTCCACGCCTTTTCAAACGCTTTCGCAAGCGTCCGGGGGTTGCGGTAGTCATGCACGTATGGGTCATCATAGCCCGGGAAAAAAGAATTAAACGTCACCTCACGCAGTCCCGGCTTCTGCGGGATCAGGATTTCTCCCAATCCCGCAACCTCTGCCGTTTTGTCAACGTGTGGATGACTTACTTCGATCTCTTCCGGGTTGACAGGAATGGTGTATTTTTTGCCGCCGATCTTGACGTAAATCACTGTATCAGGACTCATTAATACACCCCCCTTTTATGTGTGTGCAACGGATGTCTGCGCCGCCATTTCTGCAATCAGCATCCGTTTTAGTTTGTCTGCCACATCCTGTGCGGAGATATTCCCTGACGCACCTGCCGGGAGCGTTACGTTGATCTCAGGTGCAAGGGTCTTCAGTTCGATGTTGTTCATGTACCGCCGTTCTGCCAAATCCCTGTATATCTTCAGGTCTTCATCAGACAGCTTTACATTGTCAACTTTCTTGACCTTGCCAACACTGCCCACGTTGCCGCCGTTCGGCATCAGTTCACCCGCAGGAGTTCCCCCTGTAAAATCGCCAAGCCCGTTGAAATCGCCAAAATCAAAGGCTTTGTCCATGCCATCAAGCAAGTTCTCAGCCCATCCTTCACCAATTTCCTTGCCGATGTCCCATGCTTCGCCCATGCTCACCACGTCAAGGGTGTCAGGTGTCCAGACATCAACATTATCAGACGGTTTCATGGCTTCAAGACCGCTCTGCGCCGCTTTTACCGCATCTGCAAAGCCGAACCCGCCCACCTGACCGATTGTTCCGACAGTAGACAGGTTCACGCCCGGAATGTTGTTCAGGGCGTTGATAAGATTATTCACGCCGCCGATAGCCGCATTTGCACCCGCTATAAAAGCGTTTGCGATTGCGGTTGCCGCCGCATCAGCAGAACTCGCCACGGATGCAAAACTGTTGATAGCACCCGAAGCAAAGTTATAGACCGCTTTTGCTATGGCGTTTACGCCCTTATTCCATCCGTTGACAAACGCCGCAACGATTGTGATTGCTACGTTGTAGAAATCCGCAAACGTGGACAGAACTATCTGCACCGCAACGGAAAAAGCACCTACGAAAATACCGCTTGCAGTGATGAAAAGCCCGGAAAGACCGCCGATGCCCTGAGACACAAACTGCAACCCGGTCACGATATACCCAACACCCTGACCAACCAGACTGAAGAAGGATATCAGGATACCAGACACCACATACAGGGTCTGCGCTATGCCGTTCAGGGAATCCTCAAACTGCGATGAGTTGATAGCATCCGCAATCATTTGCCCCAAGGGTTCAAACGCCTTTACAGCGATGTTCTGCGCCTTGTTCATCGCATCCCCGAAGGTCATGGGCATTTTCTCGAACTGCTGATTGATGTCATCAGCCGCACCGAGAATTGCCTGTTTTACGATGTCCGCAGTAACCTTCCCCTGTGATGCCAACTCTTTTAATTCGCCCACACTGACACCCATGTGACGGGCTATCCTTTGGGCGATCTGCGGGGCATTGGACATGACGATATTCAAATCCTGCCCACGCAGAACGCCCGTGGAGAGTGCCTGAGTCAGGTTGTACATGGTGGAAGATATTGCAGTGGCATCAGCACCCGCAATCTTGAACTGTTTGTTCAGCAATTCGGTAAATGCGACCGCTTCTTTCACGCTTGAGAAGGTATCACCCGTCTGCGCTTTCAAACTCGCAACGGTCTGCATCATCCCGATATACGAACCACGGGAACGCTGTGCCGCCTGATAGATAAGGTTTTGCAGTTCCGCTGTGGTCTGTAGCCCGTCATTGATGTTGTTCAGCCGTGCCTGTGTCATGGTCAGTTCATCAGACAGGTCAATCGCTTTCTTGATAAGCGTCAGCCCACCAAAAGCCGCAACGAGTTTTCCGATAGTCCCGGTCAATAGCTTTGCGGCTGTGTCCGTCTGTCGTATGGACTGCTCAACGACCCTCTGCGCCTGTGTGTTTTCGTTCAGCGTAATATTGAGGTTCACGGTCTGGTTGACCACGCCCCCCATTGCTTTTTCAATATCCCTGAGTGGTGCTGTGGCACGGTCTACCAGTTCATAGACTTCACGAATTCCTGCCATGTCACCTCTCCTTTCGCTTCTTCATTTCCTTCATTGCCATCTGCCAACAAAGGGTGATTTCACGGTCTGACATATCGGCAACAACACTCGGCGGCGTTCCGTGGTTTACGAACATATAGTAAGCAAGCGCACAGTCTGTCGTGAGGTTGTCACCCTCGATCAGTTTTTTGCTTCTTCCTCTTCCTTGAGTTTGGAATCCGGGTCGAAGCCGTTGAACTGCATGATCTCCTGCACAAGTGCGGTGTATTCGCCCGCCCGGAGCATCCTTGCCGGAACTGCTTCGGGGTCGATGCACCCGTATGCCTTGCACATCTCGGAATCAGCGAAATCGGGCTGAACGGTACAGGCAACGATCATTGCGTCCGTGTATGCCTTGCTGTCGAAGACATCCACCTTGTTGCCGTTCACATACTTGCCCTTCGTGTACTTTTTTGTCAGCCGCTGATTCTCTTCCTGAGACATGGGCTTGATCTCAAACGGAACGGGGTTGCCGTCCTCATCAAGAAACCTCTTTGAGACAATAACCTTCTTGGTTTCGTCCACTTCTACAGGATGTAAAAAAGCACTTAAAACGCCCATCTGTTTCCCCCTTATTCAAAAAAATGCGGGAGCCGAAGCCCCCGCCGTGTCAGTTAGTTACCAAGAGTGTCCGGGTTGTGGAAAGCATTAAGGACTTCCAGATTGGTGTAGGAGAAGGAAACCTCTTCCTCAAGCCACTCTGAATCTGCGTCCAACATGGATACCGGGACTTTGCTCAGTTTGCAGTTATACAGCGCAACGGTCTGCACCCCGACAGATGCGCTCGGATCATCGTTTGTCACCTGAATCGTGAAGTACGGGAGCCTCCCGGTCTTCAGATAGGTCTGAAGCATTTCGATGAAGAGCGGCGTTCCGTAATAGATGGTCATGGAACCCGTAAGGGTCACGCCTGTGGTCTTTTTCTGAACAAGGGTCGTGCCAACCACCTTAAAATCAGATTCCTGAAATTCTGCGTCAGACTGGAACTTCTTCAGGCTGAAAATCTCCTGATTCCTGCCGTTGACGGTCACAAACGCTTTCCCGGACTTGCCGTTTAAGGCGTCACGCTCAAGTAAAAAAGCCATGTATCAAGCCCCCCTTTCTTATGCGTTCACGGTAACGCTGACGGTTACAGCTACGTATATTTTTTCTACTGCGTCAATCGGCTGAATAGCAACATTGATGACCACTGCGTCAATGTCGTTGCCCGGAAGGACTTCCACATCCTCGGCGGTGAAATTCTGGATGCCGTTGTTAGCCATCATCTCGTTGAGATAGCCAATGATCCACGCCCGGAGCAATGCCCGTCCGTCATCATTGTTGTCCACCTTGCCGATGAAGTACGTTGCGAAATGCTCATAGGTATCATTGCAGAACTGCATGATGACACGCATCACACGGTTCTTCTTGAACTCAGCACCTTCGGTCGGGGTGACCGTGGTCTTGGTGTCGATATCAGAGCAGATTTTCACGATGCCGAAGTCATCAATAAAAGCGATCTGACCTGCCGCAATCGCCGCCGCAGTCTGGTCATCCGTCAGCTTCGGATTAGCTGACACAGCCGTGGGATACTGTGCATAAGTCAAGGACTGATAGTACAGCGCACCCGCTTCAGCACCCGCAAGCCACCACACCGCCTGTTTGTCATCCAGTGTGGAACCGTCCGCAAGGTTAACGCCGTTGTAAGCGGAGATAACATACTTGCTGTTGATCCCGGTGAAGTTGCCCACGACAAGCTGACACTTGCGCCCGACAGAATCATTCATGCGCTTAATGAACGCCACATAAGCGTCCACCACGGTCGAGTCAGAACCGTCATACGCCAGAATGTCGAACGTATACGGTTCGATAGCCGTAAGGAAAGCCGCATCATCTGCCGCCGAAGTGGTGGGGTCAACGCCGCCTGTCAGTGCAGTTCCCGCAGTTGCAGAAAGAGCAGTGTCCGCAGTTCCGCTGAACGTGATCCAGTTGTTGTTCGCAAGGTCACCGATAACGGAACCTGTCTGGATATCGACCACAGCACCGTCCACGATGGTCTGAACCTCGAACACGCCCTCTGCGTCCGGGTCAGCGATGACAGCCACAGTGATGTCATTGCCCCTTGTCCCTTCATACAGGGCAGTTACAGTGAGATCGCCGATGGTAGCCGTAGCCTGTACGCCGCCTGTTCCTGCGTATCTGTACAGCAGAATCTGAGTGGGGCAGGAAGTGGTATCCGTTCCCCTCATCATCTCCCGCAGGAACTGCGCCTGTGTGGTGCTGATGTTATAGCCGACAAAGGGCGTGACATCCTGCCCGGGGGTGATTACCACAACCTCACCGGGTGCGCCCCACGAAAGGGCTTTTGCAATGGCTACGATGCCCTTATCTCCCACGTTAGCCGTCACGTTGGGCTGTGACTTGACATTGATGTAAACGCCCGGAAGGACTTTTGACTGTCCGACCCATGTTCCACCTGCCATAGATCATTCTCCTTTCTTCAGAACGGCATCCAGTGCCGCCCTTGCTTCTGTAATGGTGTAAAAGGGCTTCACAAGAATGACCCTTGCGAAGTCCTGCTGATAGCCCGCAAGGGCTTTCGACTTCAGGAGCCGTTCCGTCTGGTAAACGGCTTCAGGGTTCTTTGGTTTCGACATTTGTCTCCTCTTCCTGCATGGGGATATGCTGTACAGCTTTTGCAACCCGCTGTTTAATGTGCAGTTTATAGTGCAATTCCTGATCCTCAATGCTCCATTCCCTTTCGTGGGTGTGAAGCGGAACGCTTTCGCCATCTGCCGTATAAATAACGGTATCCATCAGCACATCAAGGTCATCCGCTACGCCGTGAATCTGTGCATATGCGTTCGGCGTATTCCTTGCCTGTACGAATACGATATCAAATGCGGTGTCACGCTTGTCCCACCCGTCTATCTGGTCGGTGATGGAAGAGGGCATCAGGAACACGAAAAAGCAGGGGTATGTTGTCCCCTGCTGTGTGGGTGAGTCGTACACAGGCACATCCGGGAAAGCCCCGACAAGCTGTGACGCTATGCTGTTTATCAATCCTCTAACTGTATAGGTCATTCGCTCATCGCCCTTCTCACTGCGTCCTGTAGCATATACCGCATAGTGGTCTTATACTTGCCCGTTGCTTTTTCCGTCATGTACAGACCGGGAATATAGCTTGTTTTCGTGCCTACCATCAGACCGCCCGTGCCATCAGGTTTTCCAACGAGCATCCCGTTTTCAATAGCCACATGGGTGGTGAAGTGCTTGTCCATGCGGTGACCGTCATTGACATAGGACGCATACTGCTTGTTGTTGCAAAGCATTGTGGTGATGGTTTCCCCGGATACAGTCGGCGTGGTTTGGCTATCAGTAGCCCATGACTGCGACATTTCCCCCGTCCGGGTGTTCACGCCCCTGATGGGTGCGCCGCCGTTCGGGGGTGTATGTTCTGTTGCAGTCTCAACCGCCGCCACTGTAGCCACTTCAGCGGCTTCAATTATGATCTCCCGGACTTTTGCGCCCGCTTTCTGCAACCGCTTCAAATACCGCCTTGTCTCAGCCCCGAATCCTGCCATATCATCACCCCGCTATGTTGTCAGCGTGTAGCCCGACCTGCAAATGCTCAAGCCCCGTCATTGCTCCACCCACGGGGTCGAAGTATGCCACGGGCTTTGAAGCGATATAGCGCACGGGTTCAAGACCTCTGCCAAGTGCGCCGCCCCGTGTGATATACAGCGTGTCACCTTCCCGCACATCCGTATTGATGTCGCAGGACAGCTTTTCATCTGCCCGGATCGTTGCCTCTGTCGCTCTGCCGTTCCAGTTGTTGGTCTGATTGCTGTAGACTCGACACGGAACACCTGATGCAATGAGGGATAAATCCTGCGTGGTGATGCCGTCCGTTACGGTATTGCCCACCCTGTAGATGTCCATAAGGTCGGTATACCATGATGCCATCATGTACATCCCTGCACCCCCTTAAATGGCGTACATCCCGGCGATACCGATCATCCGTGCCATCGTGGCAAGCTGAGAACCGTACCGGGTGAGGTTCCATGTTCCCCACTTTTCCGTCCCCGCATTGGTCGCAGTGTTGTCATAGCTTAAGGATGTATCACCAAGAGTCGCAGTCTTTACAGTGCCGACATTCCCAGAGTTTGCCGCCACAGCCGCAGGGGTTGAACCGTCCGCATAGGTCTGCAATCTCAGCGCACACAGGTGCGCCATGAACAGACCCGCCGCAGTCTCCCAATCACTGCCCCATCTGCTCGGAAGAATCGTGTTGTTGCAGGATTCCAAGAACCGCTCAAGAGTCGCAGTTGGTAGCATGGGCGTGTAAACATCCCCGCTTTTCGTGTAGAACTCCGGGAAGTCTGCCTGAAACTGTTCAAGGGTGTACGTTCCCCTCTCGCCGGGTGCGGCAATGTTTGCCGCTGTCCGTTTTACTCCCTCAAAAAGCGGGATCATAGGATTCATCGGTATCCCGTTAATCGGATACATAGCCGCTCCCCCTTTTATTTTACGATTTGACCCGCTTAGAAGCCCGTTTAACGGGTTTTGCCGCTTCGGTCGTGGATTTATCCACCTTCGGCGCATCCGGGCGAATATCGGCGTTTAAAGCGGCTTCTGCGGCTTTCTCTTCTGCCTTGTAGATGTCCTTCTCCGCAGTGGTTGCCGGGGTCATAATGTCCCCGCCCTTCACCGCCAGTTTGAACAGCGGCAGTTCAGCAAGATAATCCGGGGCTTCACCCATGTAGTCCTTTGCCACCTTGTAAAACGTGCCGTCCGGGAGCCTGAAGATGAAATTCTTTTTGCTTACGATAAACATTCTGTTTCCCCCTTATAAACAGGCGGCAGGTTTCCCCGCCGCCGCTGTGGTTGGTTTAGATGCCGTCAACGTAGATGATCGGCTGAGTATAGAAGACCTCAACCTCAGACACGTTGCCCGCATAAGCGGTGTCATAGGAGAACCGCTCTGCGTTCGGGGTGGTCATGGCTCTGGTCAGCGGGACGAGTTCGTCCATAGCGATGTACCGTTCCTTGTTGCAGTACACCACCATTCTGTCAGCACCGCCCGCACCTGCGCCGTCACACCACGCAGTAGCACCGATAAACAGGTCAACGCCGTTCTGCTTCGCCACGTTGTTCTCAAGCAGGAACGTGAGAATGGTCTTTTCGGCAAGCTGACCGATCCGGGTGGTGGCGATGTAGTTGAACTGCTCATAAGGCATGATGATGTGGTTCGGGATGGCATCCAGATCATAGCCCGCCGCCGCCCATGCGGTCAGGATAGCGGTGTTGATGTCTCCCAGAATCTGATCCGGGGTAATGGCAGTGAAGTTGCCCGTTGCAGAAGTGATGCTGACGTTCGCATTGTTCACCAGACCTGTCGTGCCGTACCGGGCGAAGCCAACATAGGTGTTTTCGTCCATGTGCTTGTCGTAGGTCATACGCAGACCGTCACGGAGAAGCTGATCGAGGTTTCTGCCCGTGACATTCCCTCTCTGCATATCCACCCAGAAGATGCGGGTTCCTGCGCTGATAACATGGGTCTTCCATAAATCCTTGCCGAAGTTCGCCTGAATCAGCGGGATGCCGTCAGTGCTTGCGGACTGGATCAGGTTGTCACCAGAACCCCCGGTGATACCGTAGCCGACATTCATTGCGCTCACATATTCAGCCCAACCGCCGCCGACACGGATCGGAATGTCACGGGTGTAGGTGAAGGAAGTAAGCGGGGTGCGGACGAGCATATCCCTCTTCTCCAGTTCGGAAGTCAGGAATGCCTGTCCAGATGCGATCCCTGCCGCATCCATAGCGAAGGGCTTAGAGCCGCCCTGCATCGTGTTTAAATCAAAAGTTCCCACGTTCTGGAATTTTGCCATGATGTTTTCTCCTCTCTTTCAGATTATGCGTGAAGGGTCTCAAGGATGCGGATTTCCGCAACGCCGTTGGCATCAGCCGCACCCTTCCACTTGACGTTGGTCAGCTTCACGCTGTTGGTGGAATCAGCCGCCGCTTCAAAGCCGCCGACCGGGCTGTTGGGCTTGCTTGCGTTTGCGGTGATTCTCAGGTACACATCACCGTCAAGTGCGGGAGTGCCGTTGGTGCAGAGGACATTGACACAGCCCCTCTTGATGACCGGGACAGCATCATACTGGACGTAAGAACCCTCATTCTGGTTCAGGTAGTTGGTTGCGCTCTTGACCTCACGGACAGCAACGCCAACGAAAGCCGCCGCAGTGTCACCAGTTGCCGCAGTGCGGACAACGCCGTTCGATCCGTAAACAACACCTGCGCCGAAAGCGATTGCGCCACCTGCCGGGTGAGTATCAATAATAGTGTCAGGCTGACGGGAGTAAGAACCCGCATAGCCGTGGAACATAGATTTTCCGATAACCTGATTAGTCATGGTTGTTTATTCTCCTTTCTTGTTGAGGTGGGGATTTCTGGCATCGTACAGAGCCTGAATGGCTTCGATGTCAGTTGCCGGGGACTTGCCCTTCTGTGCGGCGTTCTTTGCCGCCGCCTGTGCGATCTTTGCCGCATCAGACACAGCCGCAGGACGCTTCACAGCAGACAGCAGGGCATCCGTGACCGCCTTGCGCTGTGCTTCGTCCGTGATAGCGGCGATAGAGGAACGCATGGAAAGGATAAGGCTCTTGGCAGTCTGTGCATCCATTGCATCGGTTGCACATCCATCCTCTGCCTTTTCTTCCTCTGCTTCGTCCATCTCTTCAGCCGGGACAACGTGCGCCTCTTCCTGCTCTGCGATGCCCTCGTCCTCTGCGCCGGGTTCCGTTGCGGGTTCCTCATCGGCGGCGGGTTCTTCGCCCTTGATTTCCTTGCCGATAGTCTCAAGCGCAACGTCCAGAGGATCTTTGTCCTCTTCGGGATCAGCTTCGGGCTGTTCCTTCTGCGGTGCGAGTGCGGCGATGACAGCATCAGCAATCGCCTTTGCGAGTGCGTCTGCGTCAATCGCAGGAGCGGGCTTTGCGTCCTCTTCCGGGATGGGTTCGCCTTCGGGTTCATGCTCCGGGGCGGTGTCCTCATCCATCATGATTGCGGCATCCTGTGCGATCCTTCGGATTTCCTCTTCAGATTTGCCGTTCGCCGCCAGACCGAAAAGACTGAGAAAACTTGCTCTTTTGCTCATGGGTTTACAGTTCCTTTCTGGCGGTTCTGCCGCCTGTGTTGTATTTGAGTCCATGATTGCGGCTTTGTCCCCGGCTCTTCCTTCGGGGACAAGCGCAACATGGTTGCCTCTGATTTTTCTCTGCGTCAGCGTTCCGTCCTCGGCTTCTTCGTATTCCACTTCGTAGCCGCAGGAAATCTGCCGCTTGCCGTCACGAATAGCCTGAATGGTGGCGGCATCGTGAACGTGGATGTCAGCGATCAGGAAATCCTTGAATTCCCCTGTGCCACGCCGCACGTTCTGCACATGACCCTTTTCGTATGCGCTGACGTTGTCGGGCGTGAGCATGACGGGCGGGTGGTCATCCGTGAAAGGCTTTCCCTCAAAAGATGCCATAGCCGCAGGGTCAAACACTTCTTCTTCCGGGCGGTTGACCGTGACCACATCCTGTGTATCTTTGCCCACTTCAGTCCCTAAATAATCCTGAGTGCCTGTGCGGGCTATCGGGACATTTCTGCAAATCAAAAAGCCCTCGCCAGTTTCTAACTGGTTGGGGCTTATCGTATAACCGTAATAAGTTATCATTGTTTTCCTCTCTCTCTGAACGCCTTAAGCCATGAACGGTATGTATCATCATTCAGCTTTTTATGCTTCTCAAAGGTTTGGAATGTTCGTGGGAATCCGGGGATACCTGCGCCCATGTACTTTTCAAACTGCTTCACGTTTGCCCGGTATTCTGCCCGGTTCCGTTCCTTCTGTTCGTACTCTCGTTTCTGCCGCTTTGTTCTTTGGTCGATGTCGAACGGTCTTTTATTCGGGTCGCTAAACTCCCGCATCCGTTCGATTTCCTTCGGTGTCTTCCCCTTTTCCGTCCACAAAACTATGCTACATAAGCAGTTAGGATGCAAGTTAAGGAACGAATTGGTAAGACTGTCAGCACCCGCAGGATCTATTTTCCCAAAAGCCGCAGTCAACGGCGGGTAGAAGGGTGATGTTCCGCTCTTGCTGTACACCCTGCCGCCGTATGCGCCGCATATACGGCACGGAACGGAAGAATTAATAATCTTTACCAAATCGTGGTCATCTTCCGTTAAAACAGCCGCCACCTGCGCCTGTCGCACCGTTGTACGCACAGCCATGTTGCCATAGCTTGAAAGACTCCATTCATGTCCTGCCTTGTCCACGAAAGCGGTGATGCCTTGCTCCTGTACAGCCCGTATGATCTCTTCTGTTTTGCTCAGTGACCCACGCCCTTCCGCAAGGGATTCAGCCGCCTTTTCTATGACCGTATCCCGGAAGGGGTCAGACTCAAGCCGCCCAACAAGGAACAGCTTTGATGCCGTTGACTGGTAAGCTGTCTCAGCCATTTCATCCACTTGACCCAGAAGGTTGTCGACCAGTATCTCGACAGCCCGTGACCGTGCAGGATTAATCAACGCCTGTGCGGCGGCATAACCTGCGACCGCTTCTGCACCCTGATAGAATTCGTGTTCTATCATCAGTGGTACATACTTTCCCGCATCACCCTTCATTCGCTCAATGGTCTTGCGTACCCGTGCAAGGGCGGCAACCTCGGCATAATCCACATACCCCTGCCCCCGCTTGCGGGCTATCTCCCGGATCAGCTTCAGTTCCGTCTGCCGAAACAACGCAAGCAGATACGCTTCTGCGCCGTTTTCTGACGGCGGTACGATGACCGGGGGCATTTATACACCTTCAGCCGTTTCGGGGCTTGTAGGGGCTTCTGGCGGGCTTGTAACGGGTGTATTGAACAGTCCCGCCATAGGGTCAAGCATCTGCTGTGAAGAAGTAGCCGTCACCCCTTCGCCCTGTTCTATCAGTTCGTCCGGGATGGTAGTAAATGCACCCGTTTCTTCTTCCATCGCTTGCAGTTCCATGCGGGCAGTTTTCTGGTCAAGCAGGTCTGCCTGATAAGCCTGTACCACCGCATTGGTGCGCTTCTGAATGACATCGGCGTTCTCTGCGGCTGTGGGCGTATCCATCGGCGCAAAGTCAATGTCAAGGTCATCGGGAATCTGTCCCCATGCGGACAGCGCAAGCAACGGCAGGAGCCGTTCTATGATGCCCCGGAAGGAAGTGTCTCTGATCGTGTCAATGAAATCGTAATAGTTCTTCAGGTCGCTTTCCCCGGTTGCGTTCATCCCTGCCGGGCTTCTGCCGAACAGCTTTGTTACCGGGATTCGTGCCGCTCCGCTGACATCCATCATCATGCGGTCATACACATCAGCAAGACCCGCAAAGCTGTATGACTGCTGATGCATCACATCGCCCTTATTCACGATGCGTGTGCCGAAGTTGGATTCCATGATGGACTGCGCCGCCATCACATTCCAGAAACGCCGTTGCATTTCCGTGTTGGCTGTGCCAAGAAGTTGGTCAAGCCCGTCTGTCTCCATGTATGTGACATTCGCCCGGAAGGTCAACGAAGCCATGTTCGCCGCCACGTTGTCATGGCGTACTAAATCCTGATAGATTGCTTCGACTTCCGATTCACCCCAATACAGTTCCGTGACCTGCTCAAGCCACGGAAG
>Ga0310695_10004886_pt1 | contig 24115 bp, 26 predicted proteins | sample RumenRJG_04DNA_FD_203882 | JGI IMG/M metagenome (GOLD analysis project Ga0310695, IMG submission 203882) | Bovine rumen microbial communities from Lethbridge, Alberta, Canada - RJG_04 (v2) (version 2) | ecosystem: Host-associated > Mammals > Digestive system > Stomach > Rumen | place: Canada...
AGCGGTAGTTCAGCGGAACCGCAAGCGCACCTGTGCGCAAAATGCCGAAATAGATCGGCAGCCAGTCCAGGCAGTTCATCAGCAGAATTGCGATTTTGTCGCCTTTCTTGATGTTCCTGGTAAGGAGAAAATTGGCAAAGCGGTTTGCCTTCTCTTCAAACTGCGCCCACGTCATTTCGCTGCGGAACGAATCCACGCGCGACGATTCGACGAGCGAATACTCGCGCCATGTCGTGCCGCGGCTTTCAAGCTCCTGCGGGTTGATCTCGACGAGTGCCACTGCATCGGGATTCTTGCGTGCGTTTTCCGAAAGTATATCTGTTATGACCATTGCGGCGACCTTTGCAATACGTTCCCGGTTCGAAAAAAGCCGTACCCGGCAGTTGCGGCCATTCCGCCCGCCGAAGCCCGGAGCGTCTGTTTCATTCCAAGCCTCCTGCTCCGGCAACCGCGCCGGCGGACCCGCCAGGCAGTATCGAGCGCAAATACGCGCCGTATGACGATTTCCCGTATGTCGCTGCGATTTCCGCAAGCCTGCGCGCATCGATCCATCCGTTGCGCCAGGCAATCTCCTCGATACATGCTATGCGAAGCCCCTGACGCTCTTCTATCGCGCGGACAAACGCCGTGGCGTCGGCGAGGGAATCGTGCGTCCCTGTGTCGAGCCACGCCACGCCGCGGCCGAAACGCTCCACCCGGAGGCGGCCCTGGACGAGATACGCGCGGTTCACGTCCGTTATCTCGTATTCCCCTCTGGGAGAAGGTTTGAGAGATGCCGCGACGTCCACGACATCGGCAGGATAGAAATAGAGGCCTACAACCGCGAAATTGGATTTCGGCGCAACCGGTTTCTCTTCGATCGAAACGGCTTTGCCCGAGGAATCAAACTCTACAACTCCGTAGCGCCCGGGATCGGACACGTGGTAGCCGAACACCGTGGGATCTTGCGATGCGGAGGCTCTGCACAGCATCGTGCGAAGTTCCGCCCCGTAGAAGATGTTGTCACCGAGGACGAGACAGGCGTCCGAGCCGTCGAGAAACTCCCTGCCGAGGACAAACGCCTGCGCAAGACCGTCGGGACGCTCCTGCACCTTGTAAGACATCTTCATGCCCAGACGGGAACCGTCGCCGAAAAGCCGCTCGAACTGCGGCGTGTCCTCCGGCGTTGAAATAATCAGCACCTCGCGTATGCCCGCGAGCATAAGCGTGGACAGCGGATAAAACACCATGGGCTTGTCGTACACGGGCAGAAGCTGCTTCGAAACGACGCGCGTCAGCGGATGGAGGCGCGTCCCAGCGCCGCCAGCAAGTATGATGCCTTTTCTCATTGCCTGTGCACCCCCGCCTGCCCGCGCTCACGATACGCCGAGGCGCTCGCCGGAATACCGGTTTTCGCGGATTGGCCGCCACCACCATTCGTTTTCAAGATACCACTTCACGGTCGAACGGATGCCGCTTTCAAACGTCTCGGACGGACGCCATCCCAGTTCTCTCTGGAGTCTGGACGGATCAATCGCATAACGCATATCATGTCCGGGGCGGTCTTTCACGAATGTTATCAAGTCGCCGTACCGTCCCGAGGGCCTTGGTTTCAAGGCGTTGAGCGCTTCGCAAACGGCCTGCACGACCTGCAGGTTTGTGCGTTCGCTGCGCCCGCCGACGCAATATGTCGAACCGGGCGCGCCGGAGGAATGCACCAGCCGCAAAGCGCGCACATGGTCGTCCACATGCAGCCAGTCGCGCACATTCGATCCGTTTCCGTAGACCGGCAGAGGCTTCCCCTCAAGCGCGTTCAGCGTAACGAGCGGAATGAGCTTTTCCGGAAAATGGTACGGCCCGTAGTTGTTCGAGCAGTTTGTCAGAAGGACGGGAAGCCCGAACGTCTCATGCCAGGCGCGCACGAGATGGTCGCTCGCCGCCTTTGAGGCGGAATACGGCGAACGCGGCGCGTAAGGCGTGGTTTCGGAGAAGAACCCGTCCGCGCCGAGCGAGCCGAAGACTTCGTCCGTCGATATGTGCTGAAAGCGGAACGATTCCCGCTCGGCCGACGGAAGGCCGCGCCAGTATTCGAGGGCGGTCTGCAAAAGTACGGCTGTGCCGTCCACGTTCGTGCGCACAAATTCGAGCGGCCTGTCTATCGAACGGTCCACATGAGACTCGGCCGCGAGATGGAACACTCCGGTCGGGCGGAATTCCGCAAACGCGCGGCGCATCGCTTCCGCATCGCAGATATCGGCCTGGAGAAACCGGTACAACGGGGATGCTGAAACTTCGCGCAAGGATTCGAGATTTCCCGCGTAGGTAAGTTTGTCCACGACAAGCGTCTCGCCCGCTCCGTCGCGCACAAGCGCCCGTACCAGCGCAGAACCTATGAATCCCGCGCCTCCGGTCACGATAAATCTCGCGCCCATGTTCCGCCCCTCCAGTTTTTACTCGTCGTCCGCCACGTCGGCATCGGTTGCGCGCGGCGCGCCACCCGTTTCAGACGGCGCGTTCCCGGCAACTGCCGCAGCGCCGGAAGCCTTCTTTTCCGCTCCATCGCGCTTTTCGGCCTCAGAGCGCGGCCTGTAGCCGTACGACGAGTAGGAGCGGTAGCCGTAATGCCCGTAGCTGTACGAATAGGAGTTCGAGCTCGGCATGAACGCCGATCCGCCGGAAATCTCCACGTCATTCACTATCACGCCGATCACCGTGGCGCCGGCCTCGGTAAGGTGGCGGGTGGCATGCTGGATTGGCTTGAAACGCGTACGATCCGGGCGGCACATCACAACCACGGAATCAACGAGCGGCGCAAGTGTCATCACATCGCCGACAACTCCATACGGCGGCGAGTCGACTATCACGCGTTCATAGTTGTCGCGCGCCCACTGCAGAAAGTCGGGAACGATCTGCGATCCCATCAAGGAAGCGGGGTTGACTCCTTCCGGCGCCAAAGACACCGCCAGATCCAGATTTTCAATGCCGGACGGCAGCACCATCGATGCGAATTTCGACTCGTCTCCGGCTGTCAAAACATGCGCAAGCGAATGCTCGTAGTCCGTCTTCACGCCCCAGACCGTCGCGTGGCGCGGACGGCGCAGGTCGAAGTCGACGAGCAGCGTCTTCTTGCCTGCCTGCGCGTTTGAAATCGCCATAGAGCAGGATGTGATCGTCTTTCCTTCGCCTGGCTGGGTGGACATGGTAAGAATTACGCGCGATATCATCTGGTAGCGAGGCGAATCGAGAAGATTTCTCAGCCCTGCGACCGATTCCGCAAACTGCGAATACTTGTCGTCCGCGACGAACCGCGCCACCTGCTCGCGCTTTTTGCGGCGGACGTGCGGCAATACGGCAAGGACGCGCAGCGACAGACGCTGTTCGATGTCGGATATGCCGACGATAGCGTCTTCCAGATGGTCCAGTATCAGAACGAAGAGAAGCCCTACGCCGAGTCCCAGCAGGCCGCCGACCGTGAATATCATCAGGGGCTTCGGCAGTATCTGCACGGCCGGAGACGCGCGGCCGCCTTCCACGAGGTGGACCTTTTCAAGATTGCCCTCCGCCTGGCTGCGGGCGTCTGTGAGCCTTGTCAGTATCTCGTTGTACGCGTTCGATTCGACTTTAAGCTGGCGCTCGAGCGAAGAAAGCTGCGATTCGGCCTTGGCAATCTCGCCGTCGAGCATGCTGAGTTCGCGCTGCAGCCTGTCGCGGCGCGCGCGCACGTTCTCCGCCCTCGCCGAAAGCGCGGAAAGGTTGCCGACCGATGTCTTGTAGGACCAGCTCACGGCCTCGTTGAAATTCGTGAGCGCATCGTTGAGCGCTATCTGCGCCTTGACCATGTTGGGATGGCGGTCGTCAAAGGCGCCGCTGGCGCGCAGCTGGCGCAGCTCGAGGCTCACCGCTTTATATTTCTCGTGCCACCTGTTTATCTCGGCGGCGCGCGGCACGGCTTCGGGAAGCGTGGCGAAATCTTCGGGATTGTTTTGGATGTTCTTGAGTATCTCGACCGTGGTCTTGGCGGTTTCCTCGGCTGTTTCAAGATTCGCGGTCTCCGATGCGCTGCGCTGCAGATCGGAACTCATCAGATCGCGCTGCGTACGCATTGACGGAATCTTGTTCTGGAACATTATATTGCGCTTCTTCTCCTCGATCTCCTCGATCTTGCGGCGCGCCTTGTCGGCGTCGTCCTGCGTCTGAGCCACCGCAGTGTTCGCCCTCTCTTTGTTTTCGCGCACCGTCGCAGCTTCGATCGCCTTTACGTATTCAGTGGCCAGTTCGCTTGCAAGCTCCCGCTTGTCGGAGCGCACTATGACGCTGATGAGACGGGAATTGCGGACGGGTTCGATTTCCGAACCGCCGAGCGTTCCTACTATGTCCGCCTGCGTAAGGCGCGTATCCGTGTGGTTCTCCCTGTATTTCTCCGCCACGGAAACGAGCAGATCGGGAGAGCGCCAGGAAGGCTTCCGCGTATTGAGTATCTCGGAATACCCCGAGCCGTACTCCGGCGAGAACGCGCTCAACGCGTCCCTTCCGCCGTATTTGTTGCCGATATCGATCATGAACGTGGCGGACGACTGGTAGACCGTCGGGGAAATACGGTAGATCGCGAACGACACTATCAAACCCACGAGCACGCACACGAACACGCTGATCCAGCGCTGCCGCACGACTCGCAGGATGCGCCCCAGCGAAATCGTGCCGATTACCGATTCGCCGCCTTCTTCGCCGCGCGGCGCGCCGTAGTAGTACCCGCCGCCGTACGAGCCGTACGCTCCGCCGCCGTAATACGCTCCGCCGGAATAGTAGGCCGGCGCGTTCGAACCGGCCGCCCCCTTCCCGTAATACAGAGGCCTTGATTTCGATTCCGTGTTTTCAGCCATTTGACACTTCTTTCTCTTCGTACGTGGCTTTCACCGCCGCCTTCTTTTTGCTCTTTGGAAACGACCCGGCGGAAATGCAGCATGAAAGCGCCAGCGGGACGAGCGCCGCGCACTCGCCCATCATTCCGTACCGCGAACAAAGGACGAATGCCGCAAGCGCGAACGGAAAAACAAATGCAATGCTCGAAAATCCCATGATTGCAGGCGGGTCCTCCTGCTTCCGCTCGTATCCCGCAAACGCTTTGACCGCGCGGAAGCACCATTCCGCCGCGATGACAACCGCGACGGCGATTAGAAACATCAGTCCGATTATTCCGTGCTCAAGCGTGAATCCGGCAAAAAAACCGGCCGGTCTCGTCCTTTCTATATCGACGGGAAGCGGTTTCCACAACCTGTTCCTCTCGGCCCCGTCCTGAAGACCCGCCACATATTCCTTCGCCCGCACCCCGAACGCACCGTCTCCGCAACCCGTCCACCGGTCGCGCCCGTTTTTCCAAAGTCCGGACGAGATTCCCGAAACGGCCGCTTTGGCTACGGCATCCATTTCCGCCGCTTTCGACGCAGACTGCTCCAGTTTCGCGGCGGCCGCCCCCGGTACTGAAAACAACGCTACGAACACCGCACCGGCGGAAACCGTCGCGACAATGAACGCCCGGACAAAACTCACCAGTGACACCGACGATCCGCACCTGAACATCGCATAAAGCGCCGGTACGGCGAGAACCCCCGCCAAAACATACGACGCCTGCGGCGGAGAAAAAACCGCCGCGCAGGCCATGCAGCCTGACAGCCCGACTCCGGCCATATAAGGAGCGGCTTTCCACCTGTATTCCGCCGCACTTTGGGCGCCTGCTATTCCAAGAAGCGCGCAAAGACCGAATGAAACGCCGTAGGACGGACTTGAAAACATATCCGCCAACGCCACATCGCGGGCGATGGGACTGCCGGCGCAGGCGAACGCCACCGCCACCCATCCGCATATACCGGCAATGGACGCCAGGCAAAGCGAAAACGCAGTCCTCGCCTTCGCGCCAAGCGCGTGCCGCGCTATCGGCACCGCAGTCGCAAGAGTCGCTGCTATCGCAAACCACCTTGCTCCCGACGCGGCATCGACAGCGGTAGGCATGCCTTCCCACCGCGGCCCTTCCACCGCCCAGCGCGCGGCGCGGACGGAATACACGAATTCAACCCCGGCATTCAGCCAGCGGACAAGGGAAAACGCAAGCGAAGCGGCGAGCAACCAGAAAACCGGATCTTTTGCAATCTCTTCGAATGTGCGTCTGCGCGCGTCAGACCGCGTCTCCTTCAACCTTACGGAAGGCTCTACCACCGCCCATTCCCAGGCAATCGCACAAAGGCATAAAACGGCGGCGACGCCGGAATTCCCCGATGGAAACGAAGCAAGAAACACCGAAACCGCACAGAGAAGCGCAAGATGGAACGCCAGACCGTATTTTGAAAGTATGTACATCTTTCGTCCGCCGCGGAGCCTCTCCTAAACTTGAAACGCGCCCTGTGCAAGCCAGAGCGCGTTTCTTTTCCGGGGCGCCACCCTGCGGCGTCAGTAGGTGAATGTCAATCCCGTAGTCACGCGGAAGCGGTCGTAGTCGCCGCGCGATCCGCCTGACGTGTAAGTCGGTCCGGACGAACTCATGCGCGTGATGTACGACACTGCCGCATGAATGTGCGCCCAGCGTGCAAGCGCGTAGTTCGCGCCGATTCTCGCCGTCAGATAATTGTAATCGTATGTATTGAGGTTCGAATCGGAATAGCTCGAACGGCTCTTGCGGTACAGAAGATCGGCAGTCCAGGCGAGCCTGTCCGTCATGCTGTACGTAAGCCCGGTGCCGAGCGTATACGTCTTTGACGCCTGGCCATAGGCGAATTCAGACGGCTGGTAGTAGCTCATGCCGCGCATGGAAAGGCTCCATTTGCGCGCGAAACGCCAGTTGAGCGAGAGCTGGTAGGTCCAGGAAGTCTGGCTGCGGGTTCTGCCGTATTCGTGACGGCTCGCGCCGACTGTCGCGCGATAGTTGATTTTCTCCGTGTCGGGGACAAACGAGCCAAAACCGGTATGCACCGTCCATGTGGAGCTTTTCTTGGAGTAGGAGCGTGAAAGCTCGTCGGAGTACTTTTCGTTCTTGTGCGTATAGCTCGAATAGGAACCGGTGAGAATCCAGTCCGTGCGCGAGCCGATCGCCCAGCCGAGTTCGCCGCCTGCAGCCCAGGAATCCCAGCCGAACAGCTTTTCATACTTGAACGGGTCGTTGTTGTAGCTGATGAAGCTGTAGGAGGCGTGAAGACCCCAGTGGAAACGGTTCAGACGCTGGGTCAGCGCAAATGCGTAGTTGAAGGAACTGCGATCGCGCCAGATGCCTTCTTCATCGTGCGTAATCGAATCGTTGGCGTTGATCTTGCGCCAGGATTCGGACATTCTCAGACTCCACTTGTGGCCCCAGTTGTCCGTGAAGGACTTTGTAAGGCTCAAATTCTGCCCGTAGCTGTGCTGGTTGTCGCGATCGTGACGCGAATAATGGCTGTAAGTGTAGTAGACGCTCGCGTTGAGGTCGAACGCGCGGTCCGGACGCCGCCAATTGTATGTCATGCGCGGGGTGATGGAGTAGATGACATCGTCCCTGCGCGCAGCACGGCTCGAATTTATGTTCGAGTCGTAGCTGGCGTTTATCGAAACCGCAGGTCTGAGAGTCATAGACCCGTTTGCAAAGCGAATGCCGTCTCCGGGCTTGGCAAAAGCAGAAACGCCCGCACCCGCAATGATTGCCACTGGAAGGATTTTTTTCATTTTGCTCGTCCTGTAATTGCTAACCGTTGTCAAGGCGTCTGTCTGCGAATGCGCTCCCAATAATCCGGCGGGGGCAGAGGAATAATATAGACACCCTGATCGTTGATCTCACTCTCGGAACCGGCGAAGATATTGTCCACGGGCACGGAGAACACCGGCGACTGATAGGTCTCGCCGCCCATGATAAGATCGCCAAGCACTGCGGCACCAAGATTGCTCGTGTCGTCGACGCCGAACACCGGACGGGTCATGTCAGGTTCCGCACCTTCCTCCACTCCGGCGCTTCCGTTGATGGCATCGTAGTTGTTTTTCGCGGCTGCGGGAAGCCAGGTGTCCTTGGCCACGCCGCGGTCGGCTTCTGGAACGAACTTGTCTGCAAGCGCGTCGCCAAGACCCTCGGGAGAGCCGGCGGACGCCTTCACGAACATTGCGATAGCCAACGCGTCGCGCTGGGAAGGATTGTCCACGCCAGGCTGCGAAACTCTCTGCGAAACGGCTTTCATGCCGTCTTCCGCCGCCTTCTGGACTTCAGCGTCGGTATAAGGCTTGGCCGCATTGTTGTTGCGGCCGAACGCCGTCGCGACAAGGCTGTCGCCGACGGCAGGCAGATGCTCGACCGGCACGGTCGCGTAAATCTCGGCCAAAACCGCCTGGACATTGTCCTTGGAAGCAGAGGCGACGGCTGCGGACGCCGCTGCCGCAAAATGCCCGGCCTTCGCCTGCGGCGACTCGGGCAGCGCGGCTATGGCCGCGTTCACGGCTGCGACAAATTCAACCTGCGCAGCCTTGTCCGACTGCAGCTTCGCCATTTCGGCTTTCAGCACGGCCGGATCGGTGGCAGCCTTGGCAACACTGTCCTGCCATGTGACTTTTTTGGCCGCCTGGTTGCCGGACGCCTTTTTCGCGCCTTTCTTTCCAGCCGCGTCCGCCGGGAACGCAGCAAGCAATGCAGCCATTGCCAGCACTATCGCTTTTTTCATATTGTACCTCTTTCTTCCTTTCTTATTGGCAGTCTGTGAAAGCCGCCTGTTCAGTAGTTTGCGAATGGAACGTATATCGTGGCGCCGCGCGGAAGTTTGACATCGAGGTCTATCCGCCCTTTGCCGATTTTTGTCAAGCTGTAGCTTTTGCGCGTGATTTTGCCGTCTTTCCCCACGATAGACACTTGAATGTCATCCTTGTCCCCGTCGCTGCGGACGTTGCCGGCAAGTTTGAGCGCGCGCGTGAGAGTGAGATCCCGCGTCTGCGGAATGTCGATAGGACCGGGGGAGCCAACGCACCCCTGCACTATTATGGTTCCCCAGGGCGATGCGCTCGACCCCGCGGTATAATGGAAATTCACGGTCACAAGCGGATTCTTGTAGAACCCCTCGCTGTAGAGTTTTGTTATCTTCTCCCGGATCTCGGGCAAAGTAAGCTTGTCGCATTTTACGGATCCGATGAAAGGAAGCAGAATGTCACCGTCCTGATTCACCTGGAAATCCGCAGGCTGGAGAACTATGCTGCCGTTTGCCGTGACGCCGACATTCAGCACGACGCCCGGACGGGCCGTCGGCTCTTCATTCAAGGCAAGCAACGCGTCTGAATCCGTCGGTACGCGCTCTTCGCCGAATATCGAACGATCGAGATATTCGAACAAAGCGCACCCGCTGAACGCCGCCATCAAGGCGCATAGCGCGGAGAGAACCGCGATTTTCGCTGTTTTCGAAGTAATATCCATGATTTGAAACTGCCTTCCGAGGAGAAAGCGGCGCGTATTATAGACAAAATCGGCCATGGCAGTCAAGCACGATGTTCACAGGACGCCCAGCCGGGCGGCGCGGCTCCGTTCGCGCGCGCCTTGACTGCCGGGCGCTTATACGCTAAACTCTTGCCCGTTTCGCGCACCCCGCATGGGTTGCGCAGTCCACAAGGAGAAAAAAGAAAAATGGCTATCAAGGTTGGCATCAACGGCTTCGGCCGCATCGGCCGCATGGTGTTCCGCGCCGCGGTCGAAAACTTCGCAAACGACATCGAAATCGTCGGCATCAACGATCTTCTCGATCCCGACTATCTCGCATACATGCTCAAGTACGATTCCGTGCACGGCAAGTTCGACCACGACATCAAGGTCGACGGCTCCACGATGACTGTCGACGGCAAGGCAATCCGCCTTACGGCCGAAAAGGATCCCGCCGCCCTCAAGTGGAACGAAGTCGGCGCCGAAGTCGTCGTCGAATCCACCGGTCTCTTCCTCACGGACGAGAAGGCGCGCGCGCACATCGCCGCCGGCGCCAAGAAAGTCATCATGTCCGCCCCCTCGAAGGACGCGACCCCGATGTTCGTCTACGGCGTCAACGACAAGACCTACGCCGGCCAGGACATCATCTCCAACGCTTCCTGCACCACGAACTGCCTCGCCCCGATTTCGAAGGTTCTCGACGACGCGTTCGGAATCAAGCGCGGCCTGATGACGACGATCCACGCCGCCACCGCCACGCAGAAGACCGTCGACGGCCCGTCCAAGAAGGACTGGCGCGGCGGCCGCGGCATCCTCGAGAACATGATCCCGTCCTCCACGGGCGCGGCCAAGGCCGTCGGCAAGGTTCTCCCGAAGCTCAACGGCAAGCTCACGGGCATGTCCGTGCGCGTTCCCACCAGCGACGTCTCCTTCGTGGACCTCACGGTCGAACTCGAGAAGGCCGCGAGCTACGAGGAAATCTGCGCAGCCATGAAGAAGGCTTCCGAGGGCGAACTCAAGGGCATCCTCGGATACACCGACGAAGCGGTCGTCTCCACCGACTTCCGCGGCGATGCGCGCACCTCCATCTTCGACGTCAAGGCCGGCATCCAGCTCGACCCCACGTTCGTGAAGGTCTGCTCCTGGTACGACAACGAATGGGGCTATTCCAACAAGGTTCTTGAAATGGTTCGCGTTATCGCGAAGTAATCCCTTTCGGGAATCATGGAAAAGCGGGGGATGCGCCAATGCGCATCCCCCGCTTGCATTTTCGGACAGTCCCGCGCTTTGCGCGCCGGCGCTCAATCTGCCGAAGGAACGCAACCGGCAGATTCACCCGGCATGCCTCCGGGCTGCAGCCGGACCGCCGCGCGGATGTTCCAGCCGGCCGCGTCGAGGAGCCTCCGCGCTTCGTCGCGCCCGGTCTTGCGGATTTCCGCGACGATGCCCACCATACGCTCTTTCAGCTTGGCGTTCGTCGGCTTGAGGTTTACCATCATATTCTCGTAGACGTTCCCGAGTTGCACCATAGCGCACGTCGAAAGCATGTTGATCACCATCTTATGCGCAGTCCCCGCCTTCATGCGCGTAGACCCCGTCACCACTTCAGCGCCCGTGTCGGTCACGATGGCGATCTCGGCAAGTTCCGCGAGCGGCGAGCCTTCGTTGCACGTAAGCCCGATAGTCGTCGAGCCGAGTTCCTTGGCGTAGCCTACCGCGGCGAGCACGTACTCCGCGCCGCCCGCCGCGCTGATCCCCACGATGCAATCGGCCGGCGAAATGTTCGCGGCCTTCATGTCGCGCACCGCGAATTCCGCACTGTCTTCCTCCGGCTCGCCCGCGCGGTACAAAGCTTCCACGCCGCCCGCCATCACTCCGAGAACCGTTCCTTCCGGGACGCCGTACGTGGGGCACGCCTCGGACGCGTCGAGAACGCCGAGCCGCCCCGACGTCCCAGCACCGACATACACAAGCCGCCCGCCTTTGCGCATCGCTTCCGTCACGGCGTCGACCGCGCGGCCTATCGCGTCCAGGCATTCGCCGACCGCCTTTACCGCGTTGAAATTCTCTTCCTGTATGACTTGCAGCATCTCGGCCGTCGTCATTTTGTCGAGATGCGTCGTCTTGGGGTTCCTCATTTCCGTCTTGAGCATTTTCAGTCCTCCTTCATGTTCGCTGTTGAAAGTTTTTCCCTGAGCGCCTTCGAATAGATGCCGCAGAAACGCGCGCAGTTTATGCACGCTCCGACGACCTGCGGCGCCGCAGGAACGACGAGTTCGAAGCCCGGCGCGAGTTCGCGCCTGACGAGTTCTCCGAACCGCGGATTCGCGGCCACGCCGCCGGAAATCACGACCGTGCCGCCGCAATCGCGCAATTCCGCCGCGCGGTTCAGCACCTTCGCGAACGCGCGGGCGTTGTCAGCAAGGATTTTCCGCGCCGTCTCATCGCCCGCCGCGTCCGCCTCGAACGCAAGCGGCGCGAACGATGCGACGAAAGTCGGCTTTCTGCGGTAGACTTCGAGAACGAGGTTTTCAAGCGGCATTCCCGCCTTGCGCTCAACGAGTTCCGTGAGAGCGGTCGCGCCCGAAAGCCCTTCCGCATGGCCGAGCGCGGCGCGTATTGCGTCGCGCCCGATGTCGTACCCGCTCCCGCCCAGCCCGAGCTGGTAGCCCCAGCCGTCGAACCGCGTGACACGCCCCGGCTCTTTCGCGTAGACGATCATGCCCGTGCCGCTCACGCCGGCAACGCAGCGGTCCGCGTCTGTCGCGGCGGCGATGACGTTCATGACATCGTTCTCGCACCTGACGCGATTGACGCCGCACGCGCGCGACACCGCCGCCGCGAAGCGCGGCCCGTCGTCCGCCGTGAAAATGCCGGACGTCCCGATGTAGATCCCGTCCACGCATCCGCGCCCGGGCGAAAGCGACTCCACCAAGTCCTTCACAAGAGCGGCGCTCTCTTCGAAGCCAAAGAGGTTGGGATTGCAGGGGCCTGCTGTTTTGCGGGCGGACACGCGCCCATGTTCGTCGAAAAGAATCGCGGCCGTCTTCGTGCCGCCGCCGTCTATGCCGATCAACTTCATTCCATGCTTCCCCGGCCGATTGCGGAAATCCGCCGGCAGCATCCGGCGGCCCGCGCAGCATCGGCAACCTTCTGCGCGGCGCGCAAAAGCGGGACGGCACCCTGCGCAGACACACCCTGCGCAGACAGGATTGCCAATGTCTTCTTGCATTGCGGCCTGTACGATTTTTCCATGTCCGTCGTTCTTGCTTTCACGCCTTCGCAATTGTACCAAAAAAACGCGGCCCGCGGGGACGCTCTTTTTACAGGAAAAATTGCGGCTTCGCTTGCCCTTTGTGACAAAATCTGATAAAATGTCACCATCAATTTTGGAGAAAAAATGACAATCCGCTCACTTCTCGAAGAATCGGCCGGCAAAACTCCGTCCGCGCCCGCGCTCGTGTACAAACGCGATGGATGGAAAACCGTGCCGTACGGAGATTTCCTCGCACGCGTGCGCGAAACCGCCGAAGGATACGGCACGCTCTTCAACCTCGTCCCGCAGCACGACAACGTGGCGCTGATTCTTCCCAACCGCCCCGAATGGATGATATCCTATCTCGCCTGCGCCGGAGCCGGAGTATCCGTTGTCCCCGCCGATCCCAAACTGCACAACGAAGAAACGCTCTGGATTCTTTCCAACTCCGAGGCTTCCGTCGTCACTACGGACGCCGCTCACGTCAAAATGCTGCAGGAGCTGCAACCTTCCCTGCCCGCGCTGCGCGGCATAGTAATCGTGGGCGAAGGCGACGTGCCGGAGGAAATCGGCGGCGTGACAGTGCGCCGGTTCGAAGATCTGGCGAGGAAGCCCGAGCCGGGCGACGGATTCTGGTTCGACGCGAACGTGGCGCGCGAGGACGATGTCGCCTCGATAATATACACCTCCGGCACGACAGGCCGCCCGAAGGGCGCGATGATGACACACGCGAATTTCACGGCGGACGCCGAAGGCGCCTACGGCGCTTTCTCCGACCCGGTGTCTTCGCGCGATTCGTTTTTCGTGGTGCTGCCGCTCTTCCATGCGTTTTCCTTCTGCACGAACTTCGTTGTACCGATGATGCGCGGCTGCGCGATGATGTTCAATGAATCCCTCCGCACGATAGGCGAAGACATGCGCGAGCTCAGGCCTACGATCGTAATGGCCGTTCCGCTGCTCGTGGAAAAGATGTACGACAGGATAAACGGAAAGATACAGTCCTCCTTCACAGGCCGCGCGCTGATGAAACTCGGACTCGGGCGGCTCGTCGGGCGCAACGTGCGCAAAGGCCTCGGCGGGAAAATCATGTGCATCGTCGTAGGCGGCGCGCCATGCCCCGTCCATGTGCTGCAAGGCTTCCGCAAACTCGGCATACCGCTTCTGCAGGGATACGGGCTGACCGAATGCTCGCCCGTGGTCTCCATAGCCGGGCCGCGCGCCGCCGCGCGCATAGGCACGATCGGCTACAAACTCACCAACATCGAAGTGCGCCTTGCGGACAAGAACGAAAACGGCATCGGCGAACTCCAGATCCGCGGCCCCATAACGATGAAAGGCTACTGGAAGAACGAACAGGCCACGAAGGAAGCCTTCGACGAAGGCGGATGGCTGCGCACGGGCGACCTCGCCGAAATAGGCGAAGACGGGCTTCTCACTATCAAAGGACGCAAGAAAGCGCTGATAGTGAACCGCGAAGGCAAGAACATCTACCCGGAAGAGGTCGAAAACCGGATCGCGTCCGACAAGATAACGGCCGACTGCGTCGTCGTGGGATACAAGGTCGGTAACGTGGAAGGAGACGGCGAACGCGTAGGCGCGATAATCCACCCGGACATCGATCTCTACAAAGAATCGAAAGGCGGCGAGCCTTCCTGGAACGAACTCGAGAAGTGGACGGTCCGCCGCGTGCAGGAACTGTGCGCAGACCTCGCGGACTACAAGCGCCCGCGCAAGATCGTCGTGAGCAAAGAGCCGCTCGAGCGCACTTCCATCCAGAAAGTCCGCCGCGTGGCGTACCAGAACACGCTCGACGAATAATCCCGCGCGCCGCAAGACGCCGGAAAAGACGAAAGGCGCGCGCCCTTCCGGACGCGCGCCTTTCGCGCATTTATTCGCCCCTCGCGGACCTCAGAAATCGTAGCCCACGCTGAACGAGAAGATTTCGCGGTCCACGTCTTTCGGCTTCTTCACGGGCGCCGCGAAATCAAGCCGCACGGGGAACTTGGGGATGTCAAGCCTGATTCCAAGGCCGACCGACCAGCAGATGTCGGAAAACTCCGGATCGAACGTATCCTTGCCCACCGCGCCGACATCCGTGAACGCCGCGAGACGGATGTATTCCACAAGCGGAACCGTGTATTCCGCCGTCGCGTTGAACGCGGCCTTGCCGCCCCACGGCGCATGGTCTTCCTTGCGGTAGACCTTGGGCGCGATTTCGCGGTAGTCCACGCCGCGGATCGAACGCGGTCCGCCCAGGAACAGCCTGTTGTAGATCGGCACGTCGTCCGAAATATCGTCGATCGTCTCCGCGTGGACGCGCCACGAAAAGACATGGTTCCATTTTTTCACCACCGTGAAATACTGGCGGAACGTCGCTCCGAGACGCCAATACTCGTTGTCGCCCACGGACACGTCCCCGAACAGATACGCGGAATATCCATTCTTCGGGAAATACGGATGGTCGAGCGTATTGTCGGCCCAGAACAGGCGGAACACGGACTCGACGGATTCGTCGAAACGCTTCTCCTCGATTTTGTACATGCGCGTGTCGTAGTCCGCGTCGGCGGGATCGAATCCTTTGACGGATCCCCACTGTCCGTCGTCCACGTCGTACATCTGGATGTACTCGAGCGAATATCTGAAACCAATGCGTCCGAACGCCTCCCACGTGGGCCAGAATTTCACGGGGTAGGAGATCGAGGCGGAGAACCCGGAGCGCGCCACGTCGTACTGGTCGTACCAGCGCAGGCGGCGGTATCCTTCCACAGTCAGTTCGAGAGGCCTGTCAAGGAACCACGGCTCGGTGATCGACGCTTCGTAAGTCTGGATGCGCGGACCGGCGGAGACGTTCACCCTCGCTTTCTGGCCGCCGCCCGCGAAGCGCCACGGTTTGAAAAGATCGAAGTTCGATTCGGATATCTCCACATAGCCGAAGACGGAATCCACCGATGAAGCGCCCACGCCTATTCCGAACTGCCCCGTCGACTGCTCGGCGACTTCATACACAAGGTCGCGCATCACGTAGGGCTTGAGGCTTTCCTTCTCCGGATCGGTCCCGGCGGGTTTCTCAAGGCGCATCTGCACGCGGCTGAAGTAGCCGAGGCTTTCCACGCGCTTGCGCGAACGTTCGGCGTTGTACTCGTTGTACGGCTCGCCCGGCGAAACGGGGCGTATCTCGCGGCGGATGACCTTGTCCTTCGTGACGTCGTTTCCGCGGATGGCGATTTCGCGGATTATCCCCGGTTTGCCAGGCTTTACATCGAATTCAAGATCGAGGGTCCCGGGATCGGACTCCGACGGAATTCGCTTCACGGCAACTTCGGTGTCCACGAATCCGCGCGCTCCGTAGTACATCTCGACGCCCTTCTCCGCCTTGGAGAGGACCTCGGAACCCGCAACGCGCGTCTTCGCCTCATCGTACGTCCACTCTTCCTGCATCGCCTTCTCGGCGCCGGCGCGCAGCAGACTCTCGACAGTACGCTCCCCGGATTTCGTCTCCACGCGCTCCTCGAGATTCGTCACGCCCTTGAACGTGATTGCGCCCACTTTGTACTGCGGGCCTTCAACCACCGAAAACACGAAATCCGTTTTCCCGTCTCCACGGTCTTTCCTCGCGGGACGCGGAACGACAACATCGAGGAAGCCTTTCTTCCTGTATAACGCGGCGACGGATTTGGCGGCGGCGTCGAGTTCGGCGTCGTCGGCGGGCGTGTTGTTGAACCATCCCAGAGGATTGTACCAGGGATACTCGCCGAACGTCGCGCGGAGTTCGTCCGCGGGAATGGACTCGTTGCCCATGAACACGAATTCGCCGAAATCGATCCTCGCGCCTTCGGACACGTCGATTTCCACCGTGGCCGCGCCCGCGCCGCCTTCCGCAGGGACGATAACGACACCGACCTTCACGTCCGGATAGAATTTCTTGCGGTATTCGCGCTCGATGAATCCGCGCACGGCCTCTATGTCCGCCGGGCCGATCAGCGCACCGTCCTTGAATTTCGCGAGGCTGGCGATCTTCGATTCGGAAAACGCCTTCGCCCCTCTGACGACGATCGGGCCCTTGAACCGGAACTTGCGCTGCACCACGTACACCACTTCCACGCCGTCGGCGGTGTCTGCCGTTTCAACGGACACGCGTTCGTAGCGCTGGGAATCGACGAGCGCGCGAACGTCGCGCCTGCACGCGTCGGCGTCGAACTGCGAGCCGGCCTTGACCGTGCATTGCGAAAGAATGTCCGAAACGTCGCCGGCGATTCCGTCCACCGTCTTTATCGACACGGACGACACTTTCGCGGCGGACACCGCGAGCGGGAAAACCGCAGATGCGGCGATCGCCGCGATGAACTGTCTGCGCAAATTCATGCTTTTCCTCCTTGGAATTTGGTAAAGTCTACCATAAAACGCCCCCGCCCGCGCAAACTGGTTTCGATTCAGAAAAAGGATGCGGCGGAGAGGACGCGCTCCGAACGGAGACGGTCCAGCAGCACAGCCGCCGCAACCGCATCGTAAAGCGCGTCGTGCCAGGCTCCGCCCGGCGCGGCGGCATCGACTTTGGCCTGAAGGCCCAGCGCGCCGATCAACGATGAAAGCGAATACGAGCAGAGCCCCGGAAAAGCGGCGCGCGAAAGCGAAAGCGTGTCCACCCACGGGCCGAACCGCGCCATCGGCGCGGCTGAACGCAGGACCGTCCTTTCCGTCGCCGCGTTGTGCGCCGCCAGGGGAACGCCCGAAAGCCGCGGCGAGACTTCTTCCCACAGATCGAGGAGTGACGGGGCTCCGGCGAGTTCGCCGCGCAAGGACGCCCACCGCCCGGGCGCGCTGCGCGAAAACGGCCTGTCGCGCGCCACGCGCAGCAGCGACGAATACGCGCTTCCCGGGACGATGCCGTCCGGGCCGAGCGCGACCATCCCTATCTGCCACGGCTCGTTGGGAAAGCCGGGGACCGAACCGGTCGTTTCGAAATCGACCACCGTGACGTATCGTGGAACGTCCATTGCGGTAAAAGAAAAACGGCGCGCCGATGCGACGCGCCGTTTTCCGTTGCGGGGTTGTCTCTTACACTCTGCCGCGGATGGAGCCGTGGCGAAGGAAGCCTTCGTATTTGCGCACAAGGAGGTGGGATTCCATAATGCGCAGGGTGTCAAGCGCGACACCGACGATAATGAGGAGCGACGTGCCGCCGAAGAAGGAGGACACGATCCAGGGAACGCCCATGTAGTTGGACATGAGTTCCGGGATCAGAGCGACCAGAAGAAGACCGCCGGCGCCGATAAGCGTGACGCGCGTCATTACCGCGTCGAGATACTCGGCCGTTGCGCGACCGGGGCGGATTCCCGGAACATACGAACCTTCCTTCTTGAGATTCTCGGAAATATCGATCGCGTTGAACTGGGTAGCGACCCAGAAGAAAGCGAAGAACACTATCAGCACCGCGTACACAACGGTATGGACGGCGCCGCTCTGGAGACTTGTGCCTATATCGCGCAAAACCCCTTTGAAACCCGTGGCCTCGATGTCGATATTCGACAGGAACGCGGCGGGGAAGGAAATGAGCGGCTGGGCGAAGATGATCGGCATGACGCCGGTGTAGTTCACGCGAAGCGGCATGTACGTCTGCTTCATGCCGAACGAAGCGCCGCCGGAAACGGCGCGGCGGGTCGTGTGGATCGGAACCTTGCGTATGCCCTGCACCAGCATCACAGTACCCATGACTACGGCGAAGCCGAACACGAGCAGAAGGCCGACCTGGGTGAGCGCGGCCACCGGCGCGATCTTGTTCGACGTATAGTGCGCATAGCCCGTGCCGATCGCGCCGGGCAGGCGCGAGGCGATGTTGATCATGATTATGAGCGACGCGCCGTTGCCGATGCCGTGCGCAGTGATCTGGTCGGCGATCCACATCACGAAAAGCGCGGCGGTCGTCATGCCGAGGACGGTCATCAGCTGGAATCCGAGGCCTGGGTTGGCCACGAGATTCTGCCCGATGCCGAGCGTGGACGGATTCATCAATGCGGAGGAAATCGCCCACGACTGCAGAATGCACAGGACTATCGTGAGATAGCGCGTGATTTCCGCGAGTTTCGCACGGCCCGTCTCGCCCTCCCGCTTGTATTTTTCAAGCGTCGGGACGACGGAGGAAAGAAGCTGGATCACGATCTGCGCGGAAATGTACGGCCAGATGGAAAGGAAGCCGATGCCGCACTGGCTGAGACCGCCGCCCGTGAAGACGTCGAACCAGCCGATAAGCGTGTTCGAGGAATTGTTCAGATGATCGCGCAACACCCCGTAGAGGACTCCGGGGGTGGGGATCTGGGATATGAGACGACAGACGAAGACGAGTCCGAGCGTTATGAGGATTTTCTTCCTCAGTTCGGGGACTTTGAAAGCGTTGGAGAAACCCGACATCATAGGCATGGCTTCAAACTCCTTGCGCGGAAGGCGGCATCCAGGCCGCCGGGGGAAAGTGACGAACGCCGCCCCGCGCACGCGCGGGGCGGACGCGGCTGCGTTTTACTTTGCAGGCGCCTGCGGAAGCACCACGGTGCCGCCGGCCTTTTCGATCTTCTCGCGCGCCGCCGCGGAGACGGGCACTTTTACGGTGAGCTTTTTGGTGAGCTCGCCGTCGGCGAGAATCTTGAGAAGCGGACGCTTGCGGTCCACGAGACCCTTTTCGGCGAGGGTCTGCGGCGTAATCTCGTCGCCGGCGGAGAAGACGGCCTCGAGAGTGCCGACATTCACGCCGAACGAAGCGACGCGGAAGCGGGCGTTCGAGAAGCCGCGCTTGGGAAGACGGCGCACGAGCGGCATCTGGCCGCCTTCAAAGCCCAGCTTGCCCTTGTGGCCCTTGCGGGAATACTGGCCCTTCGAGCCGCGCGTGGAGGTCTTGCCCATGCCGGAGCCGCAGCCGCGGCCCACGCGCTTGCGGGACTTCCGCGCGCCGGGATTGTTGTGGAGATTGGAAAGATCCATAGCAAAGATTCCTTTCTTGTCACGCCCTGAGAGCGGCGATCTCTTCCTGCGAACGCAGCTGCGCAAGGGCGTTCAGCGTGGCCTTGACCACGTTGAGGCGGTTCTTCGAGCCGAGAGACTTGCCGATAGCGTCGCGGACGCCGGCGGCCTCGAGGACGGGGCGCATGCCGCCGCCGACGATCAGGCCGGCGCCGTCGGGGGCGGGCTTGAGAAGCACGTAGCCGCCGTCGCAGACGCCCGTGACTTCGTGGGGGATGGTCTTGCCGCGGAGCTTCACGGAAGTCATGGCCTTGCGGGCGGCGTCGCCGCCCTTGCGGATGGCGTCCGACACTTCGTTGGCCTTGCCGAAGCCGAGACCGACCTTGCCTGCGCGGTCGCCCACCACCACGGTGGCGGAGAACGACATGCGGCGGCCGCCCTTGACGACCTTGTTGCAGCGGTTCACGAAAACGACGCGTTCGTCGAGATCGTCGCGCTCCTCGCGCGGACGGCGGTTGGGTTGGTTAGCCATTATTCGGCCTCCTGTGCGGATGTTTCGGCGGCGGGCTTGACGGAAATCTTCAGCCCGTTTTCCACGGCGGATTCGACGATCGCGGCGATGCGCCCCGTGTAGGGATTGCCGCCGCGGTCCACGACCACGAGCGATATGCCCTTCGCCTTGGCCGCCTCCGCGGCCGCCGCGCCCAGGGACTTCGCGCCTTCGAGGTTCGCCTTGATCCCCTTGAGCGTGGAAGCGGAGGCGAGCGTGCTGCCCGCCGCGTCGTCTATGAACTGCACGTACATGTGCTTGTTCGTGACGCATATCGACATGCGCGGACGCTCCGCCGTGCCGGATATGCGCCTGCGCAGACGCATGTGGCGTTTTTTCTTCTGTTCTATGCGGTTGAAGCTCATTTTGACATGCTCCTTGAGGGCGGGCGTCAAGCCGTCTTCTTGCCCTGTTTGCGGCGAATCGTCTCGCCCACGTATTTCACGCCCTTGCCCTTGTAGGGTTCGGCCGGGTAGAAAGCGCGGATGCGCGCGGCGGATTCGCCGACTACGTCTTTCCTGATGCCAGTCAGGGTCACCTGGAGACCGTCGTTTTCGACGGTGACCGTCAGACCCTCGGGGATCGGGAACACCTTGGGCGAGGCGAAGCCGAGGGAAAGGGCGAGCTCTTTGCCCTGGAGGACGGCCTTGAAACCGGTGCCTTCGATGGAGAGCTGCTTCTTGTACCCTTCGGACACGCCGACCACGTTGTTGTGGATCAGGGCGCGCGCGAGGCCGTGGAAGTTCTTGATGGTGTCGTCGGCGCGGGAAACGGTTATCTTTCCGTCTTCGACCGCGGCGGAGATGCCGGCGGGAAGAGCGTAGGAAAGTTCGCCGAGTTTTCCCTTCACGGAGACCACGCCGTCCTTGACGGACGCCGTGACGCCGGCGGGGAGTGCTACAGGTTCTTTTCCGATGCGGGACATTGCGTTATGCTCCTTACCAGACTGTGCAGACGAGTTCGCCGCCGAGTTTGCGCTTCTTCGCCTCGGCGCCGGACATCACGCCGGACGAGGTGGAGACGACAGCCAGGCCCATGCCGTCGAGGACGGCGGGGATCGCCTGCACGCCGACGTAGCGGCGCAGGCCGGGCTTGGACTCGCGCTTGATTCCGCGGATCGCGGATTCGGCGCGGTCGGTGTACTTCAGCGCGATCTCGAGCCTGCGGGGGAACTCCTGGGTTGTTTTGTATCCCGCGATGTAGCCGGCCTCCTTGAGGACGCGGGCGATCTCGGTCTTGAGATTCGAAGCGGGCGTGGACACGGCCGCGAGGCGCGCCTTGACGCCGTTGCGGATGGCCGTGAGCATGTCGGAAATTGGATCGACTGTCATGTTGTTTCTCCTTTTCCGGCGTTACCAGGACGCCTTGGTGACACCGGGTATCAACCCGTTCACGGCGAGTTCGCGGAAGCAGATGCGGCACACGCCGAACTTGCGGATGTAGGCGTGGCGGCGGCCGCAGCGCGAACAGCGGTTGTACTTGCGCACCGCGAACTTGGGGGTCCTGGCGGCTTTCTCTATGAGACACTGTTTGGCCATGTCAGTTGTTCCTTCCGGCGAAAGGCATCCCGAGCTGCGAAAGCAGTTCCTTGGCGCCGTTGTTGTCGCTTGCGGTTGTGACGAATGTGATGTCCATGCCCGTGTGGGCCGCGGTCACTTCCACGATTTCGGGGAAGATCGCGTGGTCTTTCACGCCGAGCGTGTAGTTGCCGCGCCCGTCGAAGCCGCGGTTCGACACGCCGCGGAAGTCGCGGATGCGCGGAAGCGCGGAATTGACCAGACGGTCGCAGAATTCCCACATGCGCGAGCCGCGCAGCGTGACCTTGGCGCCGATCACCATGCCTTCGCGCAGCTTGAAGTTCGATATGGACTTCTTCGCCTTGCAAAGCATCGGATGCTGGCCCGTGATCGCCTGGAGATCGAGCGTGAGCGCCTTCTGGTCGTCCTTGGAGACGATGCCGAAAGCCATGTTGACCACGATCTTGGAAAGACGGGGCACGAGCATCTTGTTCTTCGTGCCGAGCTTCGCTTCAAGAGCGGGCACCACGCGCGAGGCGTATTCTTCCTTGAGATTTCCCATGTCGTTGCACCTCAGAACGTTTTGCCGGATGTCTTGAGAACGCGTGCCTTCGAGCCGTCCTTCTCGCCGGTCTTCACGCGCGAACCCTTCTTGGCTTCGCTGTCGAACGGCATGAGTTTGCAGAGACGGATCGGCGCTTCGATGTCGATGATGCCCCCGGGCTGCTGCTCGGTGCGGCGCACGGCCTTCTTGCGCATGTTGATCTTTTCGACGATCGCGGTGCCGTCTTTCGGATTCACGGAGCGGACGGTCCCGGTCTTGCCGGCGTCCACGCCGCTCTTCACGACGACCGTGTCGCCCTTGCGGATTCGTGCGATGCTCATTTCAGAATCTCCTTAGACCACTTCCGGGGCCATGGACAGGATTTTCATGTAGTTGCGGTCGCGGAGTTCGCGAGCAACCGGTCCGAAAATGCGCGTGCCCTGGGGGTTGAGTTTGGAATCGACGATCACGCAGGCGTTCTGGTCGAAACGCACGGTGGAGCCGTCGGCGCGGCGGATCTGCTCGCCGGTGCGGATGATGACCGCCGTGCAGACCTGGCCCTTGCGGATCGAACCGGTGGGGGAGGCCTCTTTGATCGCCACGCGGATCACGTCGCCGAGATGCGCGTATTCCTTGCGCTGCTTGAGGATGCGGAAGCACATCGCGCGCTTTGCGCCCGTGTTGTCCGCCACCACGAGATTGGTGAGTTCCTGTATCATGTCACTTCGCCTCCGGCGCGACCACGCGCCAACGCTTCGTGGCCGAAAGCGGCCTCGTTTCCATGATCGTCACGGTGTCGCCCACCTTGGCGGTGTCGGCTTCGTCGTGGGCATGGTATTTCTTGGTGCGCACGACGACCTTGCCGTACAGGGGATGGGGTTCGCGGTAGGAGACCTCCACCATGACGGACTTGATTCCGCTCTTGGAGACGACTTTCCCCTTGCGCACCTTGCGCGCGCCGCGGACGACGTTCTTTTCTTCGGTTGCCATTTTACTTCTCCGCCTCCGCACGGGCCTTCTGGGCCTGTATGGTGAGCATGCGGGCGATTTCGCGGCGCATGACGCGCATCCGCGCGGGTTTTTCGACCTCTGCGCCGGACGAGAGCTTCCGGCGCATGCCCTGTACTTCCGCCTTCATGGCGGCTATCCTGCGCGCGAGTTCGTCCGCGGCAAGTTCTCTGATTTCAGACGTTTTCATCAGATTTTCGCTCCTTCGCGGGTGATGAACTTCGTGCGAAGGCCGATTTTCGTGTCGGCCAGGCGCAGACATTCGCGCGCGGTCTCTTCGGAAACGCCGCCGATTTCGAACAGCATCTTTCCGGGGAGGATGACGGCCGCCCAGAATTCCGGGTTGCCCTTTCCGCCGCCCATTCGCACTTCGATCGGCTTGCGGGTGACGGGCTTGTCGGGGAACACGCGGATCCAGAGCTTGCCCTTGCGCTTCATGTTGCGGTTGATGGCCACGCGGCACGCTTCGATCTGCGTGGCGGTGAGAAGACCGCGCGTCGTGGCTTTCAGGCCGAATTCGCCGTAGGCGAGTTCGGTTCCCGAAGTCGCCCATCCGGCGCGGTTGCCCTTTGACTGTTTGCGGTACTTGACACGCTTAGGCATGAGGGGCATGACGGTTACCTCCTTCGCGGCGTCCGCCCTGGCGGGCGGGCTGGAAATCTTCCTTCTTGCAGATCCAGACCTTGATGCCGATCAGTCCTGCGGTCGTGTTGGCCTCGGCGAAGCCGTAGTCGATGCGGGCGCGCAGGGTGTGCAGCGGCACCTTGCCTTCCTTGGCCCATTCGACGCGCGCGATTTCCGCGCCGTTGATGCGCCCGGAGGCGTGTATCTTGATGCCGTCCACGCCCATGTCCATCGCCACCTTCTCGGCGCGCTTGATGACGCGCTTGAGGGAGGCGCGGCGTTCGAG
>Ga0310695_10004888_pt1 | contig 24109 bp, 23 predicted proteins | sample RumenRJG_04DNA_FD_203882 | JGI IMG/M metagenome (GOLD analysis project Ga0310695, IMG submission 203882) | Bovine rumen microbial communities from Lethbridge, Alberta, Canada - RJG_04 (v2) (version 2) | ecosystem: Host-associated > Mammals > Digestive system > Stomach > Rumen | place: Canada...
AGAGTCCTTCGTAGTTTATAATCTTTAAGCGGTGAACATTCACCTGCTTAATAGGGGTATCGTACAAAGGCAGTACTCCGGTCTCCAAAACCGTTAATGTGGGTTCGATTCCTACTACCCCTGCCACCTAAGTATTATTACTTTGATACAAAGTACAGATAGAGGGTTGTTGCAGAAAATGGGCTTAAATGCTCATTTTTTCTTTATTTTTAACTGTTTCACTATAGGTTGTGGTTTCTATCGTATCTAAAATATAGGCAAAATTCCTATTGTTTGAAAAGCCTATGATGAAACACATATCCCCTATGATGAAACAGAAGCACCTATGGTGAAACAGTATGTGTTTCCATATAGGCTCCGACCATGTGCACCAACTTAGAAACATAGGATTGATACAATAGTGTCAGTCCTTTTTTCTTAGATATAATCTAACTTTTTATAAATATAGGCTCTATGGTCCGCCTCAAAATGGGCCATTTTTTGATAAAAATCAAGAAATCTTATTCTCTATACTGGTCAAAAATATTATTACTGGTTAAAAACATAGGACTTTATGGAAATAATCCCTATGTTACGATATAATCTTATTTGATTATCGAGTCTTATAGACAGGAGAATAGACATGGCAAATATATCGAAGCTTAAAAGGGATAAAATGCTTTCTTTTCTTAAAAAACTTAAGGAAATGCATAATGATGACGAATCTTTAATTGCTATTAATGAAATTGAAAATCATCTTAATGAGAAAAAATATGGTCTCGTTTGGGAAGAACACGAAGAAAATGTTGATTTTATGCTGAGGGATAACATCCCTGTTTTTGTCGAGAACCATGATAGAGAAGTTATCAAAGACCCAGAGTTGCCATTCAATTTCCTTCTTGAGGGAGACAATCTTCAATCTTTATACTTATTAAAAAAGACACACTATAATCGCGTTGATGTTATTTATATTGATCCACCTTACAACAGAGGAAAGAATGATTTTGTTTATGACGATGATTTCATAGATGCTAATGATACTTTTAGACATAGTAAATGGATTTCGTTTATGTATAAAAGACTTGAATTAGCACGTGACCTACTAACTGATAAAGGGCTTATTTTTATCTCGATTGATGATAATGAGGTTGCTACTTTAAAACTAATCATGGATGAAATATTTGGTGAAGATAGATTTATTAACATGTTTGTTTGGCAAAGAAACTCAAGCGGTAAAACAGAAAAGGATAAATTTACTATTAATACTGAATATGTTCTCTTGTATGCTAGGTCCGATAATTACGAACTAAATTCTGTGTTTAAACCTTTGGCGGAAGCAACAAGAAAAATGTATTCCAAGAACGATAATGACGGAAGAGGACCATACCGTTTATACCCTTTACAAAAACCTAAAGACCCAGGACCTGAAACAACATACGACTATGTTGATAACAATGGAAAAGTTTGGCCTTGTCCACCAAAAGGTTGGAGAATGAAATATGAAAAACTAAAGGCTCTAGAAAACGATGGGAGACTATGTCTTGATAATGATACATTATCTGAAAAAGCATATTGGAACGAAAGGGACAACGAAGGAAAAAGAGTTGATACTCTTTGGAACGATTTGCCGGAAAATTCTGTAGGAAGTGCTGAGCTAGAAAAGGTTATAGGACAACAGGATGTTTTTAATAATCCAAAACCAGTTGATTTAATACGAAGATGTATTGAAATAGGTCCTAAAAATGCTATTGTACTAGACTTCTTTGCCGGCTCTGGAACAACTGCACAAGCTGTTTTAGAATCTAATTTACGCGATGGTGGAACGAGGAGTTTTATTCTTTGCACCAATAATGAAGTGACTGATAAAAAACAAGTCAAATACTTTGTTGATAAAGGTTATATTACCAATCCACCAAAAAAGGGCAGCAAAGATGAGCCTGAATGGAAAGAAAAATGGAAAGCACTGAAAGCTACACCCGAATATAAAAAAGAAGTATCTACTGCAGAATATCAAAGTTTAGGCATCTGCAATAGCGTTACTTTCCCTCGAGTGAAAACAGTTATAGCTGGAATAAGAGATGACGGAACCGTATATAGTGAAGGCTATGTCGCAAATCTCAAGTATTTCAAATGTGATTGGATGAATAGATATCCTGAAAATGAATACCTTTCTAATTTACTATGTGCTCATATCTCCGAAATGGTTGAATTAAAAACCATGGCAACAATTGATCAGATTAAAAATTGTATTATTTTAAATCGTGCACAGCTAATTGAATTTATCTCAAGGGATGATTTAAAGCAATGTGAAAATATATGGCTTAATGAAAGAGTTTTAGTAAGACCTGACGAAATGAAAGTCCTTAGAAGATTTAATTTAAGGTATTTGCCTAAAGAATTCTTCGGACAAGAATTAAAGGAGGTTGCAGAGTAATGTTTACTGGAAAATTATACGAGTTCCAAGAACTTCATGAAGCAAATCTACTAAGAAAATGCAAAACTGAACACGAGATGGTTTTATCTGCACCAACAGGAAGCGGCAAAACTGTCTTAGCTTGCAAATTTATTGATGATTATCTTGATGAGAATCCTAATACGGTCTTTTTGTGGTTGTGTCCTGGTGCTGGTGGATTAGAAAAACAGTCAAAAGAGAGCTTTAAAGACATGACTGCAGGGATACCTTTTGGAGATGTTTACGATTTTATCAAAGAATCTAATCCTGCTCATCATGTTTACTTTGTAAACTGGGATAAAATAAATCGTTCATCGAATACAGCTCTTAAAGAGGGCGAACATAAAGATTTGATGTCTCAGGTGGGGGATTGCCACAGGAACAACATAGAAATTTTTATGATTATCGATGAAGAGCACAAGTATAAAGAAACCGCCGATTTTTTCTGCAACGAAATGCTTCCTAAACACATTTTAAGAATATCGGCGACACCTATCTCTGGATCCGAAAGCAGAAAAGAAGTCATTAGCGATGATGAGGTAATTTCTGCAGGGCTTATTGCTAGTGGTATTTCAATTAACGATGGCGTTTCTAGAGCTGTTGAAGAAAATAATAAGCTCGATGATGACCTATTGTTAATTGATTTAGCTGATAAAAAAAGAAAACAAATATTAGAAGAATACAATAGACTCGGCATCGATAATATTAGACCACTTGTTTTAATCCAATTTCCTAATGGGCAAGATGAATGGATAGAAAAGGTGAAGCGTGCATTAGCTGACTTGGGATATACGGAAAGTTCAGGACTTGTAACTTCTTGGTTTAGCGGTAATCATCCTGATAACCCAGAAGAAATAAGGAAGCTTAATGGTCAATATGCGTTTCTACTTTTTAAGCAAGCCATTGCTACTGGATGGGACTGTCCTAGAGCTAAGATATTAATTAAACTGCGTGAAGGTGGAACAGAAGCTTTTAATATTCAGACAATAGGAAGAATTAGAAGAATGCCTGAAAGAAAGCATTATGAAAACGAGATTTTAGATAACTGCTACGTTTATACACTAGATGATAAGTTTAAGACTGGCTTGACTCAAAGCATGAATGATAGTTTTTATACTTATCTTTATAAAAGAAAAACTGATGCTCCTGCAATCTCTTTAGAAAAGGAATACCTAGATGGCAACGACACACAAGTAGTGGATCCTTTAAATGTTGTCTCTGTTTTAAGAACTAAATTCCTTTCTATATGTGATTTAAATCATGACGGCGTTCTTACAAAGGAAGAAATGACCGAATCAAAAGGTTTTATTTTCGATACAAAACTAAAGACGTCTGCCTTTGAGGGTGTCGCAAGAACAGCAGACGATATTAAAAATCTTCAAAAGGTATTCGCTGGTGAACATCAAATTAGTAACCATGATGATGGTTTAATAATAAGAGACGCTAAAAGAAAAATAGCTTCAGCGTTATCAATCCCTGAAAATGACTCAAATAATGCGTTAAAAATTCTATTTGGTCCGCAAGAGGTAAGCGATGGGCTATTTAGCGAAGAAGAGATTGAATATGAAAAGAATAATAAATTAATAACTGACCTTTCTTTAAGAGAATTCAATGCTTTCTTAGTTAATAATAGGGATAGATTAATTGAAATCTTTGAAACAATTTCTTCGGGAAGCCTTTCTAGCATTGAAGAAAAACCTGCTTTAATCAAAGATTGGTTTATTCCTTCAAATCAATACTACAAGCAGCACAAGTATATCGCCACAACTAGACTTTTCGCCAAAAACACTTTTGTAGAGTATGGTAACAACATAACTATTTCACCAAATAGATCTCATACAGAACAAGTGTTTGAATATTGGTGTGAAGCCTACGAACCAATTAAATGGGTTTATAAAAACGGCGATAAGGGTGAAGACTTCTTTACTGTTGTATTTAGAAAAGGGTTTACTCGAGCTAATTTCTACCCAGATTACATCATTCAGTTGAAAAATGGAGATGTTTGGATTTTAGAAGCAAAGGGTGGCCTGTCTTCAGATGGAAGCTCTAATAACATTGACAAATTAGCTGAAAAGAAGTTCAAAGGTCTCAAAGAATATGCTTCTAGACATCCAAACGTTCATTGGGGGTTTGTTAGAGCGGTTAGTCAACAGCTATTCTTCTCAAATACAGATTGGGATGAAGATGTAACTAATAATAGGGTTTGGAAACCTATAGAAGATTTTATCAAATAAAAAACAAGAGGATTAGCAGTTAACTAGTCCTCTTTTTCTATAATCTTTTTAAGTTGATTTCCTATCTTTTTGATGATGCCACACACCAGTGCGTTACCCATCATGAAGTATCTTCTCTTCTCAGGCATACCGGAATTTGTCCAGTTGTCAGGGAATTGATTTATTCTTTCGCATTCAACTGGTGTTAAGATTCTAAGTTTTCCTTCTTTAGGATCCTTAATAATATGTGTGCTTCTGTTAGTAGTTCCTTCGGAAGTTAGCATCGTTCTAGCTGGAAGTGATAATTCATCATATGGAGACATTGCGCCTTCTGAGTACATGTATTCAAATCCATTTTTATCTTTTCTAGGAATTTTCTTTGAACCACGAAGGTATTCATATTTCTTTCTTTGAGATTCGCTTAAGAAATAGTGGGCATCGACTCCATTAGATTCAGCTATTTCACCTAAAGTAATAGGAGCAGTTTCAATTGCTTTGGTCTTTATTGTGTAAACCTTATCACCAATCATGTATCCGGCATTTTCAAAAGCAGCACGGAATTTATCTGATACTTCAACTAAGTCTTTGTAGTCATTCATGAAGTCAAATTCTTTGATTGATTTAGCATTAATTTCTTCAATTGGGAACTCTTTAGCAAAAACACCAGTTTTAGAGATGATTTCAGCCGGGGATGATTTCTTCATCGCCTTATAATATTTCGTTGATTTGTGATAGGCAAAAATATAAATACGACGTCTTCTTTGAGGGTGGCCATATTCAGCGGCATTAATGATTCTCCATTCCATTGCATATCCTTGTTCTGATAAACAGCGGAGCATAATCCCAAAATCTCTACCTCTTTGTCTAGCTGGAGATTTTACTAATCTATCAACGTTTTCTAAAAGGACAAACGCTGGTTTCTTGGCTGTTAAGATGTCATTAATTTGCCACCAAAGAACACCTTTTTTGCCTTCAATACCATGTGAACTACTTAATGAATGAGCAACTGAATAATCCTGACATGGAAAACCTCCACATAAAAGAGTGTGGTCTGGAATAGATTTTTTATCCACCTTAGATATATCGACATTTGAATTCTCAGTAGCAGAAGGGAATCTAATGTTATAGCAATCGAATGCGTGTTGAGATTTGGTGGATGGTTCCCATTGGTTAGCCCATACAAAAGTGAATGGTCCGTTTTCAACGGCTCTGCCATTTTCATCAATAGAAGTGATGTTATTGAGTCCTACGCGGAAGCCTCCAACACCAGCGAATAATTCAATTACGGTCTTTTTCATATCAATAAGTCTACACTAAAGAGTATAAATGATCAAGGGATTTTTATCAAGATCAATAAATTCTTTAGATAATTTATTTCATACACGCACGTAAATGCACGCTGTAAAAGAACACTCAACTTTGATAGACTATTTTTATGAGTGTTAAATACAATTCTGTTGAAGAACTAATGATGCAGTTTGAACCAGCTATTGGTAAAACTTTTTATGAACTCGATGTTAATCATAGATTAGTTGGTAACGGCAACAAGGGTGTTTTAGGCCAAATAGTAGAAGAGGGCGTTTTTCATTACCCTATCAATTCTGACCACAATGCTGATTTTCCTAATCTAGGAATAGAATTAAAGACTACAGGCATCTTAAGAAAAAGAGCTGGCGTAACTTTTAAAGAAAGAGTTCCTTTATGTTCTTTTAGTTATGAAGAAACTTCAAACACTAGTTTTGAAAATAGCTACGTATGGCATAAATGCCAAAATCTCCTTTTTGCTTTATATGAGTATTTAGAAGGAAGGCCATATGGCGAGATGAGATTGATTCACGGATTTCTTCATAGATTTTCTCCCGAAGATATCGAAATAATTAAAAAAGACTATGAAATATTAAGCGCAAAAATCCAGAGCGGCTATCCTGAAACTATTTCAGAACGTGACACTAACTATTTAGCGGCATGTACTTCAGGTGCTGGACACGGACAACTAGATAGATATGCATCTAATCTTTTTGAAATAGACTTAAAACCACGAAAATTTTCTCTTAAACCAAGTTATATGACACAAGTTATTAGAAACTTGATGACCAATGAAGATGTTGAGAGAATAACAAATGCCGCTGAACTTAGCGCAAGAACATTTGAAGATATTGTTATTTCTAGACTGCAACCTTTTATAGGATACTCTGAAAGCGATCTAATTAATTGCTTTGGAAGAATGGTTGAATCAAAAGATAGGTTTGAACGATATATCGCTTACATGCTTGGTGCAACGGGAAAGGTCAATAAGTTAGACGAATTCCAAAAAGCAAACATAACACTAAAAACTATAAGAGTTGAAGAAGAAGGATATATTAGAGAGAACATGTCCTTTCCGGCCTTCAGCTTCATTGATGTTGTTAATGAAGAATGGGAAGATAGTAGTTTTAGGGAGTCTATGATAAACCAAAAGTTCCTTTTTGCTATATTCCATAAAATTAATGGCGAGTATGTTTTTACTAAAACTATGTTCTGGTCAATTCCAGAAGAAATATTAGACACAGAGGGAAGACAAGTCTTTGAAGAACTAAAAAGGATTTTAAGCACTGGACAAATCGTTAGAGGTTTCCAAACATTATCAAGCGGTCGTCAAATTAGATTAAATAATTTTCCTAAGGCATCACAAAACGGCTACTTTCATATAAGACCACACGGTTTAAATGCTTCTGATACTAATCCGTTACCAGTACCAGATGCATTAACTGGTGCCACGGAATATACGAAGCAGTGTTTCTGGCTAAATAGTGATTATATTTTTGATGTAATAAATGGAAGATATGGCGATTAGTTATTTTGATAATTCGCTATGTATTTCAATTAAAAAAAGTGGCTTTCTGAAGTATTTTCATTGCAAATCGCCACTTAATTGATATTAGTTTTTAAGCCAAGCAAGTTTATCTTGGAGTATTTTTGTCCATTTTATAATCATCTTGCGAAGCGTTTCTCTGTTGATGCCATAATCATCAGCAATAATTTGAATTGACTCTTCCAAGACAATTCTTCTCCAACAGATATCGAAGACATTAGCTCCAATTTCATCCATGGCCTTTTTGATAAACATCATTGTTTCTTTGCGCTCATAGATTTTTCTTGGATCTTCAGCTTCTTGCCTATCAGCAAACTCGCCAGTATTAGGCTCGTGGCCTATTTTTTCAGTCAAAGCTTCAATTGATAATGGATAACGGTCACGTGCTTTTTCGCATTGGGAGCAGTTGCCACGGCATACTTTAGCACCATAACGTTCTGAGAAGACTATGCATCTTCCCTCCCTTTGTGATTGTTGCCATAAGCGTTGTTGAAGTCTCCTATAGGAATCAGCTTCTTTAGGAGTAAGATAAATAGTTTTGCCATTAAGTTCTTTAACAGTAATGGCGGCTGTTCTTGTTGGTGAAGGAGTGAAGATATTATCGTTTTCAACTAATCCTTCAGTTTCTAAATTGACAGTAATTTTCATTTAAGTACCTATGCTTTCCGCGAGGTACTCATGAATGAAACCGACCATGCTTAAAGAAACGTTCGAATTCAAGTAGTGAGTTGCCTCGCTATGTTTTGAATCGGAACGACCTTATGGATGGTCATTGCCTATGTAGAGAGGTGGTTGATGTCCATAAGCGGCATGCCTTTCATCAATCACCTTAATTGTTGCCCTCTCCACGCCAAGATAATCAGTGGCGTAAAAGGTGACGTTTGTGATTAGTCCTTCTTTAGCTTTTCACGCTCTTCAAGTTGAGCATCATGAAGAAGTTCTTCATCACGATAGTTATTCCAGTCTTCTTCTTCGGAAGCGAAGGAAGGTGGATATTTGTTTAGAAATGGGTTTTGAGACTCCATAACTTGAATTCTCCTTTCTTATGCTCCCAACACGCGTGCTGGATATTTAGGCATTAATCCTACAAATCTTTATGCTATAATTAGATTTAAAGTCGTTTGCCTAACTAAAGTTAATAGCATTTCATAGCGTTAGAAAATTAAAAAAGGTCTCTGACAATGAGACCAATCGGACTTTCATAGGACTTTATTATTTGGAGGACATTGTTATCAAATTTTGTGAGTTCTGCCACGGCATAAAAAAATCATTATCTCCGGCTTATGAAAATAAAGCTGTTTTTGTTGGTAGTCTTCTCAAAGCTCTAAAACATCCTAAATATTTAGATTATAGAAACGAAGAAGACAGCAATTGCAGAAAACTATTTGATGGCGATCTTGGTAGAGCTAGCGACCCGAAACTAATCAACCCTCGTTTGCTATCGCAAATTCCACAGCCTATAGATTTTATTGCTCTTTTTAGCTTCTTTGTTAGGGCAATTAACAAAAGGGCCATTGATTTTGCATACCAGGATTTAAATATAGCTGAATCATACGCAGGGGACTTTGATGTTTTTTGCCACGCATGTTCGATTGCTTGTGAAAAGTTTTTTACACAAATTGATGTAACTGAAGAATTCTGTGATTTTTATCGTAATGCGATAGAAGGACCTCTTCATGTTGATAATGAACCAGATGCTCTTGATTATGACTTTATTGAAGAAATGAAAGGAAGATGCCCATTTTGTGAAGACATACTTGCTCCTGAATATAAAGGTAGGCACATTAAAAACTATGAAATAGTGCATATTTATCCTAATCCAATTGATGAAGCAACAAAGTTTACTTTTCAAACTAGTGGCATTTATAAGCCAAGTGATGTAGAAGCCTCATCAAATAAAATAGCGGTTTGTGCTAGACATTATAGACTTTATCATGGTAGTCCAAATGTCGAAGACTATGAACTTTTATACAAAACAAAAAGAGAAGCGATTAAATATTCGACCATCGACAAAACAATGGATAAAACATTCTTTAAAGAAAGAATAACAAGAGTTGCTGATTATTTATTAGGCCATTTCGATGGAGATAAAAAGCCATTAACTACGGAAGCCAAACGAATAGATGAAAAAATGAAAAACACAATTCCTTATTCTAGAAACAGAATCAAAAAGAGAATTGCTGATGATTATTACGATATTGATAGTTGCTTTACTTCTTATGAAGAAAAGACTCAAAATGGGTCAACTGTATTTGGTGAAAAAATAAAGAATTGGTCTGACCATTATTTTTACAGTCTTCATTTAAGTGAAGATGAAGTAATAAACCAAATCGCAACAAAGTTAAATGATTGTTTGCCCGACGGACAGAAGGATCCTGAAACATGCTATTTAATTACATGTTATTTTTTAGTTCATTGTGAGGTGTTGAGTGATGAAACTTCCGAGTAAATTTATTAGTTACAAAAACAGTTGCTTATCGAAGTTTCCTGTCATTTTAAAGCCTTTAGAAGACTGTGATTATTCTGTTAAAGAACTCTACAACAAAACAAAATCGTCTTTCGAGAGCCGAGGCGAATTTATAGATACGCTCGATTGTCTATTTGTTTTAGGAAAAATTGAGCTATTGGAAGGGGTTGTTCATTATGTTAAAAACAATTAAATGCGATAAGTTTATTGATCATGGCGTTCCTAGAGAACCAATTAGATTTCATAATGGTTTAAATGTAATCCTCGGTGAAAAAGGAGCAACAAACTCTATAGGTAAATCAACTTTGTTGATGATTATTGATTTTTGTTTTGGTGGAGACGATTATCCACAAAAAGAAAAAGAAACTATTGAACATGTGGGCCATCATGATATTTGCTTTGAATTTGAATTCGATGGCAAATCAAGATTTTATAAAAGAAACACACAAAACCCAGAAAGAGTGGACATTTGTGACAGCGAATATAAGACAAGAAACACAATAACCAATAAACAGTTTAAGGAAGACCTTGTAAATTTCTATGGTCTAAAAAACGGTGAAGACCTATCGTTTAGAGAATGGGTTGGACCATATTTTAGAATTTATAATAAGAAAAATTATAACGAATGGAGACCAATTAACGCTCATATTAGGGAATCTGACTATGATGGAATGAGCGTTTTATTAAAGATGTTCGGAATGTTTAAACCGATAGAATCTACAAAGGCAGATTACGATTCTAAAAAAGATTTAAAAAAGGGATACGACAACATTAGAAAACATAATATTGCTCCAATTGCTATAAGTGCAGAAGAAAAAGCAAAAATGGTGGCTCAATTAGCTGATTTGCGTAAGCAATTAGAACAATTAGACTATGACAATATCCATAATTCAAATGACCAAGAGGCATTAGAAGCCACCGAAAAAACGCGTCTTAACAAAGAAAAAGTAAAACTCCAAAGAAGAAGAAAAACGTTAGAAAAGAAATTAACTGATATTAATGATAATGATGAATTGCTATCTGAAGAAGAGTATCAATTGAAGTATGGTGCTTTAAAAGAGTTCTTTGAAGATGTCAAGATTCCTGAAATTAAAAAATATGAAAAATTCCATAAAGATGTCTATGGATATTTGTTGGAAGATATCATTGAAGCAAATAAAGAAGTTGAGAATTTAATTTCTTTAATTGATGCAAGAATTGCTGAAATTAATACTCAATTAGAAGAATATAAGACTGTGCCTACTGTTTCCGAATCGTATGTTAAAGAACGCGAATATTTATCAAAGGAAATAGATAGGCTTGGAACCGCCATCAAAAATTTTGAAGATAGCGAAAGTGCATTAAAAGGATATAAAGAAGCAGAAAAAACCTTAGTACAATTAACAGAAACATATACGACAACAATCGAAAACAAACTAAATTCATCAATGAGGGAAAACAATACCCACATTAGAGAAAAAGATGATAAAAGAGTAGCTGCTCCAATTTTCAAATTTAACGAACTTAAAAGTTATGCTTTCTACACTCCAGGTGATACAGGAACTGGAACTAGGTATAAAGCAGTTTGTTTGTTGGATTTGGCAATAATGGAGAACACAAAACTGCCAGTCTTTGGACACGACTCGATTCTATTTACTAATATCGAAGATATTACTGCTCGTGATTTATTTAAATTATACGCCCAAAAAACTGAAAGACAGATATTTGCTGTTGCTGAAAACCCTGATAGATATAAAGAAGTTAATCCAGATGGAACGATAACAAATATTGCTATAGAAAAACAAGTAATTCAACTTCATTCTGGAGATGGGGCATTGTTCGGTGATCAATGGGGCAGAGCAAAGAATAATTAATTAAGAAACACATGCACATAGGCCATTACGCGAATAACGTAGTGGTCTTTTTTTATGCTCGAAAAACAAAATAAATTTTTTTTGCAATTTTAGTGCGAAGCCATAAGTCGCTGGTCCCATAAGGATTGCCAAGAGTGATGAACTGCTCGGAAAGGAGAAACAAATGAATAAAAAAGTTCAAAACAACTTATTCAACATCATTGGTCTTCTCTCACTTGCCCTAGTGGTCATTGAAGAAGTTAACGATGAAGTTGAATCGCTCAACAGCAATCTAAAGAAAGGAGACAAGCCTTATGACAAAAGAGGTCGCTCAAAAACTAAGGGCAATCGCTACAGAAATCAACGCTCTAGCAGATGAGCTTGAAGAAGGTAAAAAGCCTAAAAAAGAAAAAGAGGTCAAACAACCTACCTTAGAAGAAGTAAGAACTGTTCTTGCCGAACTCTCTAGAAAAGGTTACACAACCAATGTCCGAATGATGCTCATTGGCTTAGGTGTCAACAAATTAAGCGAAGTTGATCCTAAAGATTATCCTGAACTCTTAGCGAAAGCGAAGGAACTCGAAGATGCCACCAAAGACTAACGGCCACTCGTTAATTGGTGGAAGTTCACTAAAGCGAGCTATGGAGTGTCCACCTAGTGTCAGGCTTACTGAAGACTATGAAGATGAAGGTTCAATTTATGCAAAAGAAGGCAGTTTTGCACACTTAATCCTCGAAAAGAAGATAAAAGAACGCTATGGAATTCCCTTCGATGAAGAAATTGAAGAAACCGAATTTGATATAGAAGAAATCAATGAATGCACTGATGTCGCTCTTAATTATGTAAGTGAAATTTATGAAAGATTAAAAGCGGAAGGCAAGCACCCATTTATCGCTAGTGAAGTATTGGTTGACTTCTCAGATGTAGTTCCAGAAGGCTTTGGAAGTAGCGACATAGTAATCGTTTATGACGGTGGTATCTATGTCCTGGACTATAAGCACGGAAAAGGCGTAGAAGTCTCTTGCGAGCGTAACCCACAGTTGATGATTTACTCTTATGGAAGTTTGCTCATGTTTGAACCCCTTTATGACATTAAAGAAATCAACATGATAATCATCCAACCAAGAGTCAATAACATCTCCGAATGGTCATGTTCTAAAGACGAATTAGTCGCTTGGGCTTATGAAGAAGTTAAGCCTAAAACTGCCTTAGCCTATGAAGGTAAAGGCGAATTCAAATGTGGTTCATGGTGCCAATTCTGTAAGGCACGTCATGAATGCAAACACCGCGCCAACGAGATGCTTAAGCTCGAAGGTTATAAAGAGCAAAATAAGGATTTATTATCCAACGAAGAAATAGCGGAAATCTTAACCAAAATCGATGACTTAGTTTCTTGGGGTAATGACATCAAAGAATTTGCTCTAAGTGAAAGTTTAAAAGGCGTTCACTATCCCGGCTTCAAATTGGTAGAAGGTCGTTCTAACCGTAAATATACCGATGAAAACGAAGTCATTAAAACGCTTCAAGATAATGGTCTAGATCCATTTGATGAACCAAAGTTACTATCGATAACGGAACTAACCAAACGTATCGGAAAAGCGAAATTTATCGAACTCGTGGACAAATATGTCTACAAACCAACTGGTAAACCAACTCTCGTAGAAGAGAGCGATAAAAGACCAGCACTTAACTTAGCCAAATTAGATTTTATGGAGGAATAGCAAACTTATGGCAAAGAATAACAACCCATGTAAGGTTATTACATCAGTAGTCAGATTCAGCTACTTAAACGCAAATGAACCAAAAGCTAACGCAGAGGGATCTACACCAAAATACTCTGTCTCACTTATTATCCCTAAATCAGATACCGAATTAGTGGAAAAGATTAAAGCCGCTATCGAAGCTGCCTATAAAGAAGGCGAATTCAAATTACGTGGCAACAGCAAAGTTCTCCCACCTTTAACAGGTATCAAATCCCCTCTTCGTGACGGTGACTTAGAACGTCCTGAAGATCCTGCATACAAAGACTCTTACTTTGTAAACGCAAACAGTACCAGCAAACCAGAAGTGGTTGATGCGGCACTTAATCCAATTATCGAAACTAGCGAACTCTATAGCGGCATCTATGGTCGCGCATCCATTACCTTCTATGCCTTTAATAACAACGGCAATAAAGGTATCGCTTGTGGCTTAAACAATCTTCAAAAGATTCGTGATGGTGAACCTTTAGGTTCTAAATCCACAGCTGAAGCAGACTTCGCTGATGATGAAGGTTTCCTTGACTAATCTCATTAGTTACTCCTTTCTTGGGAGAGTGGCGAATAACTACTCTCCCCCTTTCTTTAGGAGGTGATTAAAGTGAATAAATTATCAATCGATATTGAAACATATAGTGGCACGCCTATCACAGCTGGTGTTTATCGCTATGTAGAAGATCCTGACTTTGAAATCCTACTCTTCGGTTATTCCGCTGATGATGGTGCAGTTAAAGTGGTGGACCTAGCAAGTGGCGAAACTATACCAGATGATATTGTTGCCGCTTTAAGTAATCCCGCTATAACAAAGTGGGCATTTAATGCTCAATTCGAACGTATTTGCTTATCAAGATTTCTTTATAACAAGACTGGTAAATACCTCCATCCAAAAGGTTGGAAATGTACCATGACTTGGGCCGCAATACTTGGTTTACCATTCTCACTTAAGCAAGTTGGTGCGGTGCTAAATATTGATAAAAAGAAACTTGATGAAGGCAAGGAATTAATCAGATATTTCTGTGTTCCATGTAAGCCAACCAAGAAAAACGGTTATAGGTTAAGAAATTATTACTATCACGATAAGGAAAAATGGGAACTATTTAAGTTCTATAACCAACGTGATGTCGAAGCCGAATCATCTATCCAAATACGTCTATCTAATTACCCAGTACCAGAGTTTGTCTGGGAAGAGTATTGGATGTGCGAGCTCATAAACGATCGCGGTGTTTTAGTGGATGAAGATCTTATTACTAAAGCAATTGAAATAAATGAGATTTGCCGAGAAAAGTATGTAAAAACCCTGCAAAATCTCACAAATATAGAAAATCCGAACTCAGTTGCTCAGCTTAAAGAATGGCTCTTTGATAATGACGTCAACGCTCCATCCTTAGGCAAAAAAGAAGTAAAAGAGCTGCTCACTAATGCTAGCGATGAAACAGTCCAACAAGTCTTAATGCTACGTCAGATGATAAGCAAATCTTCCATTAAAAAATATGAAGCAATGCTTAAGTCAAAGTGCAGCGATAATAGGGTAAGGGGAATGTTTCAATTTTATGGGGCAAATCGCACTGGTAGATTTAGCTCAAAAATAGTTCAACTTCAAAACCTTCCGCAAAACCATTTGCCTGATTTAGCGAGTGCTCGTGCTCTTGTTAAGGAAGGTAATATTAACGCTCTTGAAATGCTCTATCCTGATGTACCGGATACGTTATCGCAGCTTATAAGAACTGCCTTTATTCCAGAACCTAATCACAAGTTCATCGTAAGCGACTTCTCTGCTATTGAAGCAAGAGTGATCGCTTGGTATGCAGGCGAGGAGTGGCGTATGGATGCCTTTAAAAACAATGAAGATATCTATTGTGCATCCGCTAGTCAGATGTTTGGTGTTCCTGTTGAAAAGCACGGTGTTAACGCTGAACTTAGGCCAAAAGGCAAGATTGCTGAATTGGCGTTAGGCTATGGTGGAGCAAAAGGCGCTCTCATAGCGATGTCAGCTCTAGATTATGGTTTAAAGGAAGAAGAACTTGATGGCTTAGTTACCGCTTGGCGAAAAGCTAACCCTAACATCGTGAAGTTCTGGTGGGATGTCGAAAGAGCCATTAAAGCCGCTCTTAATAACGCAAACAATATAGTCAAATTAGGTCAATTAGAATTCGAATATAAGTCAAAGATGCTTTTTATCACTTTGCCTAGTGGCAGAAAACTAGCATACGTTAAACCGCAAATAGTGGATGGCAGTATCACATACTACGGCATTGATTCAAAGAAGAAATACTCTCGCATTGAATCATACGGTCCAAAGTTTGTTGAAAATGTAATCCAGGCAACGGCACGCGATTTGCTCATATTCGCTATGAAAAATCTCAGTCAATTTAAAATCGTTGCTCATGTCCACGATGAAGTAATCATTGAAGTGCCTATGGACACTCAAGTGTCAAACGTGGTGGCAAGGATGACTAGAAACCCAGATTGGGCCTCTGGTTTAATCCTTAATGCCGACGGATATGAGTGCGAGTTCTACCAAAAAGATTAATAGGAGGAAAACAATGATTATTACATTTTATGGGTCTGATGTAAGAGAGGACCCTGCTAATACAAAATATCCCCACGAATTTAATATCGACACCAAGTCGGGGAAATATGATTCTTCTATGTTTATCCATGACTATGTCGGTCCGCTTTTTAAAGACTCACGCTCGGGTGATAACTTTGTTAAAAGTAATTGTTTATTGATAGATATCGATAATGACCATAGCGATAATCCTAGCGAATGGTTCGATAAAGATGATGTCGAAAACGTTATTAAAGGCGTGCCACACATCATCCATTATTCAAGGAATCACATGGTCGATAAACCTAAGAAGAACAAAAACGGTGTCACAACCATCAAACAAAAACGTCCAAAGATGCACATTATCATTGCCGCGGATATCAAATCCAAAGATGAATATGATGCTCTTGCTAAACGATTAATGAAGTATTTACCAATTATCGACCCAAGAGCTAAGGATGCTGCTCATTTCTTCTTTGGTACTGAAAACCCTAAAGTTGAGATCATTAATGGTTACATGACTCTTAACGAGCTCTTAGATGAGATGGATTTCGATAATTACGATAGTGGTGATGACAATATTCCTGAAGGTCAAAGAAATGCGACCATGCATCGCTATGCCGTTAAGGTACTCAAACGCTATGGTGATACTGAAGAGGCAGTTACCTTATTCGATGAAAAGGCAAGCCACTGTAATCCACCTTTAGATGACTTCGAACTTAAGCTTATCTGGAATAGTGCTCTTAAGTTTTATAACAAAGTTATATTAGCGGACCCAAACTATAAAAAGCCTGATGATTATGATGATGATAACGACTACCGCCCAACTGACCAAAGCGATGTTGGACAAGCTCGTTTACTTCAAAAGTATTTCTCTAACGACTTAAAGTATAGTGCCGCTACGCTCAATATCGTTTATCGCAATAACAAATGGGTAGAAAGCGAAGCCGGTGCTCAAGCAATCGCTCAAGAGTTAACCGAACGTCAACTACGCCAAGCAGAGCATCTTATTATCGTTAACTACAAAAAGTTAACTGAACTTGATGCTTTTACTCTTATTGCTACATGTAAAAAGAGTGAGATTGACAAGACTTTATCTGAAGATCAACGCAAAGCGTATCACGGCTATCTAGAAGCTCTTCAGTTTAAAGAGTATGTCATTAAGCGTAGATTCTCTCACTACATAGCGGCGACTTTAAAAGAAGTCAGGCCGATGGTGGAAATAGATTCCATGATGCTTGATGCTAACCCATTTTTGCTTAATACACCAGCGGGTGTTTATGACTTAAGAGAAGGTGTTAAGGGACTACGTGAGCATAGGGCAGAAGACCTTATGACAAAGATGACCAGTGTCTCACCTTCCCTAAAAGGGAAAGAGAAATGGCTTAAGTCAGTTAATACCATATTTGGTCATAATGATAAACTCATTGAATACGTTCAGGAAATGTGTGGCATGGCACTCTTCGGTAAAGTCTATGTCGAAGCTTGCATCATTGCCTATGGTGAAGGCGGTAACGGTAAGTCTACCTTCTTTAACTCGATAAGCAGTGTGCTAGGCGACTACTATGGCTCTATCGCTAGTGACGTACTTACCACATCCATTAAACGTGATAAGCAAGCAGACTTAGCCGAACTCCGTGGTAGAAGACTTGTCATCGCTGCGGAAACTAAAGCAGGTGATCGCTTGGATGAATCCACAATTAAACGCATGTGTTCCACTGACAAAATTAACGCATGTAAGAAATATAAGGACCCATTTGACTTCACCCCAAGTCATACCTTAGTCATTTATACAAATAACTTACCAAAGGTAACTACTGTCGATGATGGCACATGGAGAAGAATTATTGTCATTCCTTTCAAACATAAGTTCGTTGGCAAAGAAGATATTAAGAACTATGCCGAGGTGCTAGTTGAGGAGGCTGGCGAATACATTCTCTATTGGCTTATCGAAGGTGCTAAAAAAGCAATCGACCACGGTTTCCATATCGAACCCCCGGAAGAAGTGGCGGATGCTATTGATGGCTATAAGGAGCAAAGTGATTCTGTTGCATTATTCTTAGATGAAAAATGTGACACATCTGATCCAAATGCAGTCTGCCCTAGTGGTGAGCTTTACACCAAATACAGGAATTATTGTTTCCAAGTTGGCGAACCGGCAAGAAGCACAACAGACTTCTATGCAATTTTAAAGAAACGTGGCTTTAAAAGAATCGACATGAAACATCGTTACTACATTAAAGGCCTATCCCTATTACCAATTGACCTCTCATCAGCAAGCGAAGATTTCGGTGACTTACTAAAGTAAAAAAAAGCGATTGTGAGAGGTCGGAGACCTCAAAACATAACTTGTTCATATAAGGAAAAAAATAAAAAAATCTCTATATAGAAAAGTTCGGAAATGATATCTCCGACCTCTACAATACATAGTATTGCTTGGAGGTCATATGGCTGAAGAAGCAAAAATAGAGGAAAAATTGGTAAAAGCCGTTAAAAAGGCTGGGGGATTATGCCTAAAGCTAGTTAGTCCTGGTTATGTAGGGGTACCTGACCGTATTGTGATGTTTCCTTTTGGAAAAATAGGGTTTGTTGAGGTGAAAGCCCATAAAAAGAAACCACGTAAAATACAACTCCAACGCCACAAAGAATTGAGGTCACTTGGGTTTAACACTTATGTGATTGATAACGAAAAACAAATACAAAAATTGATAGAGATTATTGGTGGACCAGTAGCCTATGTAAATAAATTCGATTACTTCTTCGGTGAATTTCCTAGAGGGTATAGGCCAGTAATTATTGATGGTAACGACGAAGAAGCAAAAGACATTGAAAGCATGTTAGGAGGTGATTATTGATGCAATACGAACCACATGAATATCAAAGTTTTGCTACTGACTATATCGAGTATCACCCCATTAGTGCATTGCTAATCGATATGGGCTTAGGCAAAACAGTTATTACACTTACTGCTTTATTCGATTTGCTATTTGATTCCTTTGAAATCCATAAAGTGCTAGTGGTGGCACCATTGCGTGTTGGATTAATCTCATGGCCAGATGAGTTAAAAAAGTGGGATCATCTTCACTTTCTAAAATCTAGCATTGTAATCGGGACAGAGATGGAACGCTTAAGAGCACTTAAAGCTAAAGCTGATATTTATATCATCAACCGTGAAAACCTAGAATGGCTAGTAACTAAAAGTGGATATAAGTTTGACTTTGACACCGTGGTTATTGATGAACTATCAAGTTTCAAGAATGGTAGATCTAAAAGACATAAGGCTTTGATGACCGTACGTCCATATGTAAAAAGAATCATAGGATTAACCGGCACACCTGCAGGTAATGGTCTCATGGACCTATGGGCAGAATTCAAATGTTTAGATTATGGCTCCAGACTTGGACGATTCATTACTAGATATCGTGAAGAGTATTTTCTTCCAGATAAGCGTAATGGAATGGTGGTGTTCTCTTATAAACCACAAGCAGGTGCCGAAGCTAGAATCTATAGCAAAATCAGTGACATCACAATTTCAATGAAAGCCATCGACCATCTAAAGATGCCTGACTTAATTGAAGTGGAAAGAGCGGTGGAATTAGACGAGCATGAAATCAGTCTTTATAAAGAACTTGTCGAAGAGATGGTTCTTGAATTAAAAGACAAAGAGATCACAAGTGCTAATGCCGCAGTTCTTACTGGTAAGCTACTTCAAATTGCTAATGGTGCTATTTATAGCGACTCAGGTGAAATCGTAGAAATCCATGATCGTAAGCTTGATGAACTTGAAGACATCATTGAAGCTGCTAATGGAAAACCGCTACTAGTAGCATATTGGTTCAAACACGACTTAGATCGTATTAAGAAAAGATTAGACAAATTAGGTGTTATCTATAAAACCTTAGATAAACCAGAAAACATCAGACAATGGAATGACAAAGAACTACAAGTTGGATTAATCCATCCTGCATCTGCTGGACACGGACTAAACCTCCAAAGCGGTGGAAACACTATAGTGTGGTTTGGTCTTACTTGGTCATTAGAGCTTTACCAACAAACAGTTGCTAGACTCTATCGCCAAGGACAAAAAAGCGGTTCAGTAGTAGTGATGCATATCATCGCTAAAGGCACGATGGATGAACTAGTCCTTAAAGCTCTTAAAGACAAAGACATGACCCAAACAAGACTAATTGATGCAGTAAAAGCAAAAATTAAGGGGGTAGACCATGACTAATAAGGAATTCCTACAAAAGCCGATGCGTATCCAAAAACGCATTGATGCCCTAATATTACAAAAGCAATCCTTCGAAGAATTAGCTAATTCCATTCCTGGTGGTAACTACGATCAACCAGTAGTGCAAAAGACAAGAAGTCAACAAGCTCCATTTATAAAATGGATTGATAAGATAATGGAAGTGGAAAAGAAGATAGACGAGCTAACCGCTGAATATGAAAAAGCCAAAGAAGAGGTACTAGCGGCAATCTATGAACTATCTAATCCTGATTATCAAAACATTCTTATAATGCGATACCTTAATGACTACTCTTGGCAAACCATCTGCACAAAGATGTATGTCTCACTAACCACAGCCAAAAGATGGCATTGGGATGCGTTAAATAGTATCAAAATAAATGTTGGACCATAATGGACCGCTTTGGCCTATGGTGATTAGTTGAAATCAGCAAATAAATGCATTAGTGTAGAATTGGCGAAAGCTGTAAAGAACCTACGAGTAAAATCGTGGGTTTTATTTTTATTCACGCTAAAAGGAGATTTACCTATGGGTAGAAAATCATGCCTTGCGACGTGGAAGGATAGTGGAAAGTGGCCAGAGTACCGTGAGATCCTTATTCAATGCCTTTTATCAGGTGCTACCGATAAGGAAATTGCAAGTTGCCTAAAGATATCTCCGGACACGTACACAAGTTTCAAAAAGATACCAGAAATCAGACAACTGATTGAAGAGACCAAATTCAACGATAAAAAACATTTCTTAGACAATGTTAGAAAACTCGCTGATGGTGCCGAACATAAAGTCACACGTAAAACCATGAAGACCAAAGATGGCAAAGTGGTGGGTGAACGCGTTGCCGGTGAAGTAGTAACAAAAATGCCACCAAGCTTAGATGCTAACCGCTATTTATTAGCAATCCTTTATGGTGACGAATTTGCTATTGAATATCGAAAGTTAAAGATTTTGGAAAACAAAGTTAAAAACGAATTAGGAGGATGGGAAAATGCCAATGTCGAGTCAGAAGATAGTAATAAAGAAGATTGATGAACTTATCGCTTATGACAACAACCCAAGATTTAACGATGAAGCAGTTGATGCGGTAGCGAATTCAATCAAAGCCTTTGGCTTTAGAAATCCTATTCTCATTGATTCTCATAATGTAATTATCGCAGGTCATACACGTTTACTCGCATCTAAAAAATTAGGATTAAAAGAGGTTCCGTGTATTGTGGTTGATGACTTATCAGAAGATGAAGTTAAGGCTTTAAGACTTGCCGATAACAAAACAGCTGAAATTGCCAAATGGGATATGGGCAAGTTAGCCGTTGAAATCAAAAACATTGATATGGATCTTCTTCAATTTGGATTTGAAGATTTGATGGATAAACTCCAAGACAAGCCTAAAGATGATAATTTTGATGAAGATGAAGCTTTACCTGAAAACCCATATTCACTTAAAGGCGACGTTTACGTCTTAGGAAAACATAGAGTCATGTGTGGTGATTCCACTGTAAAAGAAGACGTTGATGTTTTAATGGATGGTAAGCTAGCCGACTTAATTGAAACTGATCCACCTTATAATGTTGCCATAGGCAAAAAGGGCCAACAATATAAGGAACGTGGTGGATATGACTGTGGTATGACTGATAGAACCATTCTTAACGATGACATGGATGATTCATCCTTTAGGGAATTCCTTAATAAGGTCATGGTGAACTTCTATAACAATGTCAAACCCGGTGGTTCAATTTATGTCTTCCACGCAGACACTGAAGGCTATAACTTCCGTGGAGCTTTTAAGGAAGCAGGGTTTAAATTATCCGAGTGTTTAATTTGGAAAAAGAACAACTTTGTTTTAGGAAGATGTCCATATCATTACATGCATGAACCAATTTTGTTTGGTTGGAAAGAAGGTGCGGCCCATTACTTTGTAGAGGATAGAACTCAAACAACTATTCTTGAATACGATAGACCACAATCTTCAGAACTCCATCCAACGATGAAACCAATACCACTTGTTACCAAACTCATCGAAAACAGTAGCCGTAGAGGTGAGCTTGTCTTAGATCTCTTTGGTGGTAGTGGTACAACATTAATTGCTTGTGAGCAAATTGGAAGAACTGCTTACTTGATGGAACTCGACACTAAGTATGTGGATGTAATCGTTAAAAGATACTTAAGGAACACCGGTTCATATGAAGGGTGTTTTTTGTTAAGAAATGGCGAGAAAATTCCACTTGAAACCATCAAGGACTTTGAAGTGTTGGATAACGACGACTTCTTAAAATAATTCCGACAATTTGTGCTTACACGCGTAAAAGAAAACAATTGACTGTGTGTCATTGCATACCTCCTTTCTAGTGGGTGGGGTGGTTCTTCTTCGCTGCCTCACTCACGCTGCCAATTGTATCAAAGTTGTGTCTTATTATCTTGCTATTATCACTCTTTAGAGTGATATATATAATGACCAGATAAGAAGGAGGGTCAAAATATGGCAAAAGAAATAAGATCAAGAAAAGGCTTAGAAACCTTATTACAAAGGTATAAAGATGCCGGAGTAACCAACCAAACAAAGGATGTCACAGGCGGATACGAAGCTAGATGGCTAGATACAATTCAAGGCTGCATCGACTCCCTTAAAACGGATGAGCCGATTTGTATGGATGAAATCGACTATGAAAACACACCTGTTGAACTCAAACCTTTATGGAGGGGGCTCAAATAATGTACCTAGTCACTGAAGGTAAGCGCAAAGAGAACCAATTGGGCTATGCGCCTAAAACTCACGAATATGTTTATCTCCATCACGGTAAAGAAGTGTGGAGAGAAAAAGGCGATGAAGCTTTGCTTAACTACTTTAATGAAGTACGAGCAGGCATCCGCGTTTTTGAAGATAAGGACATCGAAACCAATCCAATTTGGAAAAGGTACAGTGAGTCCTGCTTTGAATTTGAAAGAAAGGAGCGTGGCTGGTAATGATGGACAGATTAAGATTGTTCCGATGGATTGATGAATTCATGGAAGGCAATTTTGATGCCGATGACGTTAAAACCCAAATCAAGGCAGGTTGGTATGACTGGTTCTGCAAAGACTCAAGCTTAGCCAACAAGACCAAAAAGATGGGCAATATCATTAAACAAGTCAAACGTGGTGGAAAGGTTGATGTTGAAAACTGGTACGTCTGGTTTAAAAACAATTGCCCTTTAAACGGACCACTTTATGACGACTTCCGCTTTGCGGATATCGAAACTGGCAATGTGATGTTTACCATCCAAATAGATTGTTGCTGGAACAAGACCAGATATGCGGTCTACGGCAGAACTCCTGATGGCGAAGGCCACTGGGATGAACCATTATTCGAGACAGACTCATCTAGAGAACTTGTTAAATGGCTTAATGAACCATGGGAGGTAGAACATGAACATTAAAGTTGGAGATAAAATTAAAATCATTTCTATGAAAGATGAACCACAATACGACGGCAAGAGTGGAGTGGTCGAAATGATTGATGACGATGGACAAATTCATGGAACTTGGGGTGGATGTGCTTTAATCCCTGAAATCGATAAATTTGAAATCATAGCTTAAAAATAAATTACTATGTAAGGCATTGAAAATGTGCCTTTTTTCTTACTGGTAAAGGAGATAAATGACATGTTAGATGCAACGATTGAAACTTTATACATGTCATGTGTTTCCTTAGTTATATCTTGGATTATTGCGATGCCAATTGGCTCAATGGTTAGCGAGACTAGACCAGGAGGATTGTTTCCGAAT
>Ga0310695_10004889_pt1 | contig 24109 bp, 16 predicted proteins | sample RumenRJG_04DNA_FD_203882 | JGI IMG/M metagenome (GOLD analysis project Ga0310695, IMG submission 203882) | Bovine rumen microbial communities from Lethbridge, Alberta, Canada - RJG_04 (v2) (version 2) | ecosystem: Host-associated > Mammals > Digestive system > Stomach > Rumen | place: Canada...
CACGTAGGGCGGATCCGCGAAGACGATCGACACGCTCCCGGGGGGCAGCGCCGGGCGCTTCAGCCAGGCGTCGACGTCCGCGCGGAAGACGCGCAGCGCGGGCGGCGCCCCCGCCTCGCCGAAGCACCTGACGAGGTTCGCCTCCAGCGTGCGCAGCGAGCGCGGCGAGCGCTCGACCCACGCGACGGACCCCGCCCCGCGGCTCCACGCCTCGAGCCCCACGGCGCCGGTGCCGGCGTAGAGGTCGAGGAACGACGAGCCCGGCAGGACCGCGGCGAGCATCGAGAAGAGCGCCTCGCGCACGGCGTCCTGCGTCGGGCGCAGGACGCCGTCGGGCGGCGCCGCGAGGATGCGGCCGCGCAGCGTTCCGCCGGCGATGCGCACGCTAGAAGTTCTCGGCGAGGCGCTCGAAGTAGTCGCGCGGATGCGCGCAGGCGGGGCACTTCTCCGGGGCCTCGGGGGCCTCGGTCACGAACCCGCAGTTGCGGCAGCGCCACGCGATCGGCGTGCCGTTCTTGAACATCGTCCCGCCCTCGACGCGCTCCAGGAGGCGGCGGAAGCGCTCCTCGTGGTATTTCTCCGCGACGGAGATCATCCGGTACATCGTCGCGATCTCGGGGAAGCCCTCCTCGTCGGCCTTGTCGGCGAACGCGGGATACGCCTCGCTCCACTCCTCGTGCTCGCCGCCGGCGGCGGCGCGGAGGTTCGCGGCGGTGTCGCCGATCACGCCGGCCGGGAAGGACGCCGTGATCTCGAGCGTCGAGCCCTCGAGCCACTTGAACATCTTCTTGGCGTGCTCCTTCTCCTGGCTGGCGATCTCCTCGAACACGGCCTGGACGAGGACGTAGCCGTCCTTCTTGGCCTGCGAGGCGAAGAACGTGTAGCGGTTGCGGGCCTGCGACTCGCCGGCGAAGCTCGTCAGCAGGTTCTTTTCGGTCTGGGTTCCCTTGAGCGATTTCATGTCGGGTCTCCGGCGGCGTCCGGCGGGGGACCATCCCCCTCGCGGCGCACGGCCCGCACTCTACCACGCCCCGCGCGCCCGGGTCAAGGCCGCCCGGCGCGCCGCCCGAACTTGCGCGGGCGGGGGCGTTGGTCTAGAATGCGCGGCGTTTCCGCACCGCTTCCGAACATGGACCCGCAAGACTCCGCCACGAAGAAGCCCTCGCGCCTCGCGGCGTGGGCGGAAACGCTTCGCAACGCGCCGGACGACCGGGGCGTCGGCATCGGGCGGACGCTGGTGCTCTCGGTCGTGGTCGGCATCTTCGCCGGGCTCGGCGCGATCGCGCTCGTCTCGATGCTGCACTTCTTCGACTGGCTCTTCCTCGGGAAGATCGCGGGCGTCGCGCTCGGCGGGCCGGCGCACGAGCCGCAGCCCTTCAACCTGCCGGAGGCGACGGGCCCGGTCCGGCGCTGGGCCGTCGCGCTGCTGCCCGCGCTCGGCGGCCTCGTCACCGGCTGGTTCGTGCAGCGGTTCGCGCCGGAGGCCGCGGGCCACGGCACGGACGCGGCGATCGAGGCCTACCACTTCCGCGGCGGGCGCGTGCGGCCCGTCGCGATCCCCGTGAAGGCGCTCGCGACGTCGGTGCTCATCGGCACCGGCGGCTCGGCCGGGTGCGAGGGCCCGATCACGCAGATCGGCGCCGGCCTCGGCTCGTGGCTCGCCGGCGCGCTGCGCCTGCCGGTCGCCGCGCGCCGCAAGCTCATGGCCGCCGGCATGGGCGCGGGCGTGGGCGCGCTCTTCCACGCGCCGCTCGCCGGCGCGCTCTTCGCGGCGGAGCTGCTCTACCGCGACCTCGACCTGGAATACGAGGTGCTCGTCCCGGCGATCGTCGCGTCCGTGACGAGCCACACGCTCTACTCGCGCGTCTTCGGCTTCCAGCCGCTCTTCGACACGCCGCAGAACGCGTTCGGGCACCCGCAGATGCTGCTGCTCTACATTGTCCTGGCGCTCGTCCTGGCGCAGGGCGCGCGCCTCTACACGTGGGCGTTCTGGACGGCCAACGACCGCTTCGCCCGCTCGCGCATCCCCGCGTGGCTGCGCCCGGCCGTGGGCGGCCTCGCCACGGGCCTCGTCGGCTGCCTCTTCCTGCCGGCCCTCGGTTCGGGCTACGGCACGATCCAGGACGCGCTGCGCTTCGACTCGACCTGGACGCTCGGCGCGCACGGCGCGGCGTTCGCGCTGCTCGCGGGCGTGTTCCTCCTGAAGACCGCGACGACCGCGTTCTCCGTCGGCTCGGGCGGCTCGGGCGGCATCTTCGGCCCGGCGATCGTGTGCGGCGGCGCGCTCGGCGGCGCGGTGGGGATGGTCTTCGCGACGCTGCTGCCCTCGTGGTGCGTCCCCGTCGGTTCGTTCGTCCTCGTCGGGATGGTCGCGTTCTTCGGGTGCGCGGCCAAGACGCCGATCTCGATGATCCTGATGATCGGCGAGATGACGGGCAACTACCGCCTGCTCGTGCCGTCGATGTGGGTCGTCATCATCGCCTACCTGCTCACGCGCAAGGTCTCGCTCTACCGCTCGCAGCTGCCGAACCGCTTCGAGGCGCCCGTGCACCGCTCGGCGATCGTGTCGGGGACGCTGGGCTGCCTCACGGCCCGCGACGTGCTCGCCTCGCGCCGCGGCGACGGGCGGTTCGAGACGGTGACGCCGCACACGCCGCTCTCGTCGCTCTTCGACGCCTTCGCGCGGGGCGGGCAGAGCGTCTTCCCGGTCGCCGGCCCCGGCGGCGCGCTCGCGGGCGTCGTCGCGCGGCGGGACCTGGACAGCGTCCTCGAGGCCGACCCGGTCTTCCGCCAGACGCTCCTCGTCGAGGACCTCTCGCTCAGCGCCCACCCCGTCGCGCGCGCGGGGGAGCCGCTGCGCGCGCTGCTCTCCAAGATGGACGCCGACGACGCCGAGGGGCTCGTCGTCGTCTCGGACGAGACGCCGCCGAGGCCCGTCGCGATCCTCACGCACAACGACATCGCCGCGGCCTACCAGGCCGAGATCGCCACCGCGCGGTAGCGCGCATTTTCCGGTGGCGGGGTCCCGCGGATTCTGCTATCATACCCCGCGTTCGCGTCCCACACGCGCAAACCCGGAGCATTCCATGACCAAACTCGTTTTCATCGGCGCCGAAGGCGCGCCGGAAGTCCCGATTCCGCCCGCCGGCGTCACGTTCGGCCGCGCCCCCGACTGCGACCTCCCGATCCAGGAGGGCAGCGTCTCCGGGCACCACGGCTCGCTCCGCTTCGAGGGCGGGCGCTGGTGGCTCCACGACAACAACAGCTCCAACGGCTCGTTCGTGAACGGCCAGCGCATCGCCGATTCACCCCTGAACAACGGCGACACGCTCCAGTTCGGCGACGTGCAGGTGCGCTTCTTCACCGATCCGCCCGCCGCTCCCGCCGCCCCGGCTCCCGCGGCCGCCGCGCCGCGCGCGCCGCAGGCGCCCGCCGGCGGCGCGCTGCCCCCGGGCGTGAAGCTCCCGCCCAAGCCGGGCGCGCTGCCCTCCGGCCTCAACCTCCCCAAGCGCGGCCCCGCGCCCGCGGCGAAGGCCCCAGCCGCCGCCGCGCCGGCCCCCGCCCCCAAGAAGGCGCCCGCCGCCGCCCCGGCCGCGGCGAAGAAGGAGCCCGCCCGGCCCGCGATGCCGGAGCCGAAGGCGCCGAACCTCTCGGCCGGCTCCGACTGGAAGGCGCCCGAGCTCAAGGTCGACCCGAACTACCGCCCGCCGGAGATGTCGGCGGACGACATCGAGCTCATCGCCGGCATCGAGAGCGGCTACCGCGCGCTGATGGAGAACATCTCGCAGGTCGTCATCGGCCAGGCGGACATCGTCACCGAGGTGCTGATGGCGGTCTTCGCGAAGGGCCACGCGCTGCTGATGGGCGTGCCGGGCCTCGCCAAGACGCTGCTCATCTCGACGCTCTCGCACGTCCTCGACCTCGGGTTCAAGCGCGTGCAGTTCACGCCGGACCTGATGCCGTCGGACATCACCGGCACGGACGTCCTGGAGGAGAACAAGAGCACCGGCGAGCGCCAGTTCCGCTTCGTCAAGGGCCCGATCTTCACGAACATGCTGCTCGCGGACGAGATCAACCGCACCCCGCCGAAGACGCAGGCGGCGCTGCTGGAGGCGATGCAGGAGCACCACATCACCGTGGGCTCGCAGACCTACGACCTCCCGAAGCCGTTCTTCGTGCTCGCCACGCAGAACCCGATCGAGCAGGAGGGCACCTACCCGCTCCCCGAGGCGCAGATGGACCGCTTCATGTTCAACATCATCGTCACCTACCCGAGCGCCGAGGACGAGAGCACGATCATCACGAACGTGACGAGCGCGCGCAAGGTCGAGCTCAGGAAGGTGATGGACGGCGAGACGGTCCTGCGCGCGCAGGACGTCGTGAAGCGCGTCCCGGTGGCGCCGCACGTCATCGACTACGCCCGCAACCTCGTCCGCGCCACGCGCCCGAAGCAGCCCGAGGCGCCGGACTACGTGCGCGAGATGGTCGGCTGGGGCGCGGGCCCGCGCGCGGGCCTCGCGCTCATCAACGCCGCCAAGGCGCGCGCCGTCATCATGGGCCGCCACCACTGCACGACGGGGGACGTCACGGCCGTCGCGCTCCCGGTGCTCCGCCACCGCTGCATCACCACGTTCGCGGCCGAGGCCGCCGGCGTCTCGAGCGACGACATCGTGAAGATGCTCCTCCAGTCGCTCAAGCCCTCCGACTCGCTCGACATCTAGCCCGCCCCGCGATGCCGAACGCCCTCCCGTCCTTCATGAAGTGGCTGCCCGTCTCGACGACGGCCACGATCAACCGGTGCGAGTTCATGTGCCGGGCGCCGATGGACGGCTTCATCACGGGCCGCCACCGCAGCGCGAAGAAGGGCGCGTCGGTCGAGTTCGCCGACTACCGCCAGTACCTTCCCGGCGACGAGATCAAGATGATCGACTGGAAGGTCTACGGGCGCAAGGACCGCTACTACATCAAGCAGTCCATGGCCGAGACGAACGTCCGCGTGATGCTCTGCCTCGACTGCTCCGGCTCGATGGACTACCGCGGCGAGCTCGCGGCGCCGTTCGAGGGTCGGCCGCTCTCCAAGTTCGAATACGCCAAGTACCTCGCCGCCGGCCTCTCCTCGATGTTCATCGGGCAGCAGGACGGCGTGGGGCTCACGACGTTCGACACGAAGGTGCGCGAGTTCCTGCCCGCCAAGGCGAGCAAGGGCCAGCTCTTCAACCTGCTGCGCTTCATCGACGCGGCCGAGGTCGGCGGCGAGACGGAGCTCTCGCCCATCTTCGACGAGGTCGCCGAGCGCATCCCGCCGCGCGGCGTCGTGGTGGTGATCAGCGACCTGCTGGGCGACACATCCCAGCTCATGAAGGCGTTCCAGCACATCCACTACCGCCGGCACGAGCTCATCGTGCTGCACGTGATGGCGGAGGAGGAGCTGCGCTTCCCGTTCAAGGAGTTCGTGCACTTCCAGGACCTGGAGGGGCCGACGGAGCTCGAGCTCGACCCCAAGTCGATCCGGGCCGACTACCTCGACCGCGTGGACGCGTTCGTGAAGATGCTCACGGACGGCTGCAGCGGCATGCGCGCGGACTACGTCCCGCTCTCGACCAAGACGCCCTTCGACAAGGGCCTCACCGAATACCTCTCCCGCCGCGCCACCGGCATCGGCTAGGCGCGCCCGCCCACACCAGTCCCCGCCTTCCGCCATGCGCGTCTTCGTCCTCGGCTCCGTCAACATCGACCGCGTCTACAAGCTCGACCACATCGTCGTCCCCGGCGAGACCGAGACGGCGTCCTCCTTCGACCTCTACCCCGGTGGCAAGGGCTTCAACCAGACGACCGCGCTCGCGAGGGCCGGCGCGCTCGTCGCGCTCGTCGGCGCCGTGGGCGCGGACGGCTCCTGGCTCCTCGTCCCGCTGCGCGAGGCGGGGGCGGACACGGCGCGCGTCTCGACGATCGGCTCCACGACCGGCCACGCCGTGATCCAGGTCGACAGGAACGGCAGCAACTGCATCCTCGTCTACCCCGGCGCGAACGGCCGCATCACGCAGGCGCAGCTCGTCGCGGGCCTCTCGTACGCGCATCCGGGCGACGTCTTCCTCGTCCAGAACGAGACGTCCTGCGTCGCCGAGGGCATCCGCCTCGCGAAGGAGAAGAGGATGACGGTCGCGCTCAACCCGTCGCCCTTCGACGAGCGCATCGCGAAGCTCCCGCTCGACCTCGTCGACCTCTTCCTCGTGAACGAGATCGAGGCCGCGGGCCTCGCGGGCCTGCCCGCCGGCTCCGACCCGGGCGCGGCGCTCGTCGCGCTGCGCATCAAGTACCGCGACGCGCGGTTCGTCGTGACGATGGGCGACAAGGGCGCGATCTCCTCCGGCCCCGGCGGCGCGGCGCCGGTCTCCGTCCCGGCGTTCCGGGTGGACGCCGTCGACACCACCGCCGCGGGCGACACCTTCACCGGCTACTACCTCGCGGCGATCTCGCGCGGCGCGTCCGAGGAGGATGCTCTCCGACGCGCCGCGGCCGCCGCGGCGATCGCCGTGACGCGCCCCGGCGCGGCGCCCTCGGTCCCCGACAAGAAGGAGGTCGACTCCTTTCTCGCCACCGGCGAACTGCCGAAGGCAAAGTAGCGGCGGGACCGTCGCCCCCCGGCCGCGGGGCGGCGTGACCGTCATCGTGCCGGTCGCGGGCGCGGAGCTCGACGAGAACGCCCCCCCGACGACGCCGGCGACGCCTTCTTCTTCCGCGTCAAACTGCACTAGCATCGCCATGACATCCCCTCAAGCAAAAGTCCTACGCATCGTCGTCGCGGCCACCGCCTTTGCGGCTGCGTCCGCGTCCGCCGTCGCGGCCGATCCGACGCCGCTGCGCCTGCGGTGGGGCTTCGTCGAGACGTCGGGCGCGGAAGCGCAGGCCGAATCGGACGCGCTCAGGGCGTCCCTGGCACGGAAGCCGGCGCGGGCCCCGGCCGGCAAGGCCGGCGCGCCGGCGCGCGCCGCCTACGTCGTGCAGTTCGAGGACGTCGTGACGGCGGAGTGGCGCGCGTGGCTCGAATCGGCGACGCAGGTCCGCGGCTACGTCCCCGAGAACGCCTACCTCGTCTGGGCCACCGCCGGGGAGATGGAGGAAATCGCGTCCGGCCCCGGCGTCCATTGGGTCGGCGAATGGAAGAAGGAATACAAGACCGCCCGCGGCGGCGCCGGCCGCGTTCCCGCGGCCAAGGCCGCGGCCGGGAAGGACGCCGCCGCCCCCGCGCGCCGGATGCACGTGAGGTCGCTGCTTGACGGCGAGGCGGGGGCGGACGACCTGCGCGCCCGCCTGGAGGCCCTCGGCGCGACGGTCCTCCACGCGGCCCCCCGCCTGGACGGCTCGGCGGCCGTCGCCCTGCTCGACGAGAACCAGGTCGACCAGGTCGCCTCCTGGCCCGACGTGCAGTGGATCGAGCCCAAGCCCCGGCCCCGCCTGTTCAACGACCAGGCCGCGCGCACCAACATGATGAACGTCGTTCCCGCCTGGAAATCCCTGAGCACCGGCGGCCTCGGGCTGACCGGCGCGGGCCAGATCGTCGCCGTGGCCGACACGGGCTGCGACAAGGGAAGCCTCGCGGACGTCCACCCCGACTTCGCCGGCCGCATCCTCGCCGGCTACGGCTGGAGCGCCGGCCAATACGCCGCCACCAACTCCTGGGCCGACTACCACAGCCACGGAACCCACGTCTGCGGCAGCGTCCTCGGCAGCGGGGCCCTGTCCGGCGGCCAGTACCGCGGCATGGCCTACGAGGCCATGCTTGTCATGCAAGGCATGCAGTCGGACCTCTCCGGCCTGCCGTGGGACTTCCAGGATGTCCTGTCCCAAGCCTACGCCGCCGGCGCCCGCATCCACTCGGACAGCTGGGGATACGGCCACGACTACGCCGGCCTATACGGGGGTGCCGCCATCGACGTCGACGAATTCACGTGGCGGAACCAGGACTTCCTCGTCCTTTTCGCCGCCGGCAACGACGGCATCGACGCCGACACCAACGGCGTCATCGACGCCGGCAGCGTCACGCCGCCGGGAACCGCCAAGAACTGCATCGCCGTGGGCGCCTCCGAAAACTACCGCGACCTGCCCCCCACGAACCGGTACGCGTATACGTATGGCGGCAAATGGCCGGGCAACTACCCCGCCGCCCCCATCTTCGGCGACCGGGTTTCGCAGACCGCCGCCCCGCAGGGCCTGGCCGCCTTCTCCGGCCGCGGCCCCACGTTGGACGGCCGCATCAAGCCCGACATCGTCGCCCCCGGCACCGACGTCGTCTCCGTCCGCGGCCGCTTCGCCGAAAGCACGTGCTGGGGCGTCTTCGAATCCAACACCAACTACATCTACTCGGGCGGCACCAGCATGGCCACCCCGCTCGCGGCCGGCGCGGCCGCGCTCGTCCGGCAGTGGCTGGTGGACCGCCGGGGCGTGGCCGATCCGCCCGCCGCCCTCGTAAAGGCCCTCCTGGTCAACGGCGCGCGCGACATGACCCCCGGCCAATACGGCACCGGCGCCTTCCAGGAGATCTCCGGCCGCCCCGACTGCTCGCAAGGGTTCGGTCACGTCAATCTCTACGATTCGCTCGAACCCGGCGAAGGCCGCGTCCTCTCCTTCTCGACCAACCGGCTCGCCGCCACGGGAAGCCGCTTCTCCACCCGGATGGTCCTCTGGGATGCCGACGCGGGGCGCTGCGCCGTCACGCTCGTCTGGAACGACTACCCCGGCACCGAAGGCGCCGAGAAGGCCCTCGTCAACGACCTGGACCTGAGCGTCGTCTCCCCGTCCGGCGCCGTTTTCCACCCCAACGGTCTGGAAGAGCCCGACCGCCTCGACAACGTCGAGTTCGTCGAGTTCGACGCCGAAGAGGCCGGCCGCTACGAGGTCCGGGTCGACGCCCACAACATCGCCAAGACCGACGGTCTCGGCGCCCAGCCCTTCGCCCTCGTCCTGCGCTATCCCAAGACCAACCCCGGTCTGATCATTCTCGCCCGGTAGTCCCGCCGGGAAAAGCGGATTTTTGTAACAATCCGTCCCGTTTTCGTGTAGAATGGGCGACCGAGCGCGCGCCACGTCGCGTTTCGAACGTTCCGACCATTCGACCATCCGACCGAAAGGCCTCCGCCATGCCCATCGACCTCTCCCGCGTCAACATCTCGCTTCGCCAGTTCCAGAAGATCTCCTCCGGCACGTACAACGCCGGCGAGGTGAAGCTCGCGAGCGAGACCAAGCTCGGCAAGGTGAACAACCACGTCTCCCGCCTCGGCCAGAACGTGGTCCCGATCTCCCACGAGGAGGTGATGGCCGTCAAAACCGCCTTCGTCAAGGCGCTCGCCTCGGGCGGAGTCGCCGACCTCAAATAGCGCCCCCCACCCTCCAACCCAAACCCCACCATGAGCTTCGACATTTCAGCGCTCGGCGCATTCCGCAACGTCAATCTCGGCGGCCAGGACGCCATCGCCAACCTCGGCCAGGGCGACAAGGTCGTCAAGAAGAACGACTACCACGGCGCCATCGGCGCCATGTTCCGCGGCAAGGAGACCAAGGCCGCAACGCCAAGCCCTCCGATCTGACGAATCCCAGGGAGCAGATCACCGCCTACGTCAGGAAAGCCGTGACCAACTACGTGGAGACGGCGCTCGGGACCTTCTTCGCCGCCGAAAAGACCAGGCGCTGGACCAGTGCATCGGGCGCGAGATCACCGCGCTCGTGGCGGCGGACCCGGACATCGAGCGCTGGGACCAGGTCGCGGACCGGGTGAAGGCGAACCTCGTCGGCTCGATCCGCCCGATCGATGTCCCCGTGAAGACCGGCGAGTTCATCGACGACGACGGCAACAAGGTGCCGACCTACAAGTTCGAGCCGCTGCTCGACAACGAGGGCAAACCCGTCGTCCGCGAGATCACCGCGGAGGACGTCGACCGCCTCGGCGAAGCCGTGATGAGCACGATCTTCAACGGCTAGCCCCTCCCTTCGCCCGCGCCCCTCGCTCGCGCCGCCGCTCCGCGTCGGCGCGGCGACGGTCGTAGCTCTCTTCGCCCGACCAATGGCCCGCGCCCGGCAGCCATTCAGCATTCAGCATTCAGCATTGCCCGCGTCCCCCGTGGACACGACATCCGCCGCGCACCGCGCGGGGTCTGTCTCCGGATGGTTGGATGACAACCTTGTCAAAAGTCATTCTTCCAATTCAAACAACCTTGTCGATTTTGAAATTAGAACGAAAAACAACCTTGTCATAGAAACGGTTCCGTGATAGAATCGCGGCGTTTTCCACGAAGTTGGAGGCGAACGATGAAACGGGATCTGCTCGACAAACTGCTCCTTTGGAAGGACCGCCCGACGCGGAAGCCGCTGATCCTGCGCGGCGCGCGACAGGTGGGCAAGACGCACCTCGTGCGCGAACTGGCGAAGGCATCGTTCGAGCATTTCGTCGAGGTGAACTTCGAGGAGTCGGCGGGGCTGGCGCCTCTGTTCCGGTCCAAGGATCCGGCCGTGATCGGGGAGCTGCTCGCGGACAAGTTCTCGACGCCCGTCGTGGACGGCCGGACGCTGCTCTTCCTGGACGAGCTGCAGGCAGCCGAGCCCTACGTGCTCGAGTCGCTGCGCTACTTCCGGGAGAAGAGGCCGGGACTGCACGTCGTCGCTGCCGGGTCGCTGCTCGAGTTCATGCTGGAGGGACCGGACCGCGAAAAGAAGAAGAACTTCCCGATGCCGGTCGGCCGGGTCGAATACATGTTCGTGCCGCCGATGTCGTTCGAGGAGGTCCTCGCCGCCGCGGGAAGGACGGGGCTCGTCGACTGGCTCCGCCGCTACCGGGTCGGCGACGACGCGCCGGACTCGATCCACGAGGAGCTGATGCTGTGGGTGCGGCGCTTCCTGGCGGTCGGGGGGATGCCCGCCGCCGTGGACGCCTATCTCTCCGGCGACATCCTCGAAACGGAACGGACGCTCGAAACCATCCTCTCGACCTACCGGGACGACTTCCCGAAATACGCCGACCGCGTCCCGGCCTCGCGTCTGCGCAAGGTGTTCGACGCGGTTCCGGCGATGCTGGGCGAAAAGCTCCTCTTCGACCGGATCGACAGGGGCGAGAAGACCAAGGATCTCGCGGCGGCGTTCGAGACGCTCCGGCTCGCGCGCGTCGTCGCGAAGGTGCGGCAGACGCCCGCCGGCGGCATTCCCCTCGGCTTCGGCGCGGCCGACGACGCGTTCAAGCCGCTCTTCCTCGACGTCGGGCTGGCAAGCCGGTCGCTCGGGCTCAAGCTCGTCGACTACATGGAGGACGGCAACGCGCTTCTGCAGAACCAGGGCGGCGTCTGCGAGCAGTTCGTCGGGCAGCACATCCTGCATTCCGGCGCCGAATACGAGGAGCCGTCCGCCTTCTGCTGGCGCCGGGAGGCCCGCAATTCCTCGGCCGAGGTGGACTATATCCTGGCGTGCGGGCGGACGCCGGTCCCCGTCGAGGTCAAGGCTGGCGCGACAGGATCGCTCAAGGGACTGCACGTGTTCCTCGCCGAGAAGAAACGCCGCTTCGCCGTCCGGCTCAACGCGGACAAGCCCTCCTGGCTGCCGGACGCGCACGTGCAGGACGTTCTCGGCCGTCCCGTCGACTTCTCGCTGCTCTCCCTGCCGCTCTACCTGGTCGGACAGCTTTCCCGGCTCGTCCGCGACGTCCTTGCGGCTCCGCCCTCCCGCCCGGTCCGTCCCTGATCCGGGAAAAATGTCGCCTGGCAGGCGACATTTTTGTGACGGGGCGCCACGACGCTTCACGGTCTCCCTCCGTGGCGGGGTGCGGGCCGCCCGCACCCCGCCACGAAGATTTCTGTAACGTTCCGTCCCTCTTTCGTGTAGAATAGGCGACACGCGCACATCCATTCGGCATTCAGCATTCAGCATTCAGCATTCAGCATTGAAAGGCCCCCGCCATGCCCCTCCCTCCCGTCAACGCCAACATCCCGAACCCCGTTCCCGTCCAGCCGCCGGTCGGCGGCGCGCAGGGGCCCGCGAACAACGCGCCCGTCGGCAATCCGCCCGTCGCGCCGGAGCCGCTGGATAATCCGCCGCCCGAGGCGCCCCGCATGCCGGCGGGCGAGCTCGTCGCGAAGCTCGATTCGCTCCTCGTCCGCGCCGCGAAGACGGCGACGGCGTCGGTCGACGCCGCCGCGCTCGAGGCGGCGGCCGGGACCGCCAAGCTCGACGACCTGACGCGCCAGGAGCTCTCCACGCTGGCCGACCGCGCCCGGGCCTCGTTCGCGGCGCTCGCGGCCTTCACCGGCCGCGAGATCGGCAACGCGCTCGCGCTCAAGGACGGCGCGTTCGACTGGAAGGAGGGGGACGCCGTCGCCACCGCCATCCGGAAGGCGCTCGACGACCAGGCGGCGCTGGCGGAGAAGCTGCACGAGCTCGTGAACCGGCGCGGAATCTCGGGCGAGGCGTTCGACTCGCTCTGCGAGCTCGCGTTCCAGTGCGACCGCCGCGGGAGCGAGATCCTCACGCTCGCGATGGAGCTCGCGGACGCCGCCGAGCAGGCCGGCAGGGACAAGGACGCCGCGGCGGACGCGCGCCTCGACCGGCGACTCGACGCGCTCCTGCCGCGCCAGGCGCTTTCGATGCACGGCACGACGGCGGACCTCGGGCTCGTCCACGATTCGCTCCGGCCGCTCGTCGACCGCCTCGACGCCCTCGCCGCGCGCGGCCCGGCGGAGATCACCGCGGAGGAGCTCGCCGCCTACACGCGCGAGATCCGCGAGACCGCCAACGCGCTCGCCCGCGCCGGCCGCGAGGGCATCGCCGTCGGCGCGAACGGCTCCCGCGTGATGCCCGACCGGCAGCTGCTGGACGCCGCCGCGGCCGTGTTGCGCGGCCTCGAGGAGCGGCTCGCGGGCATCCGCCGCGAGGTCGTCCTCAAGGCCCTCGAGAAGCACGTCGGGCTCGCCGACTTCTCCTCGATCCGGCGGGCGCCGGTCGTCGGCGACCCCGCGTATCTCCCCGGCCTGTCGGCCCGCGCCCCGATGCTGGCCATGGCCGCGAGCCTGCGACACAAGCTGGCCGGGCTTGCCGGACAATACGCCCGGAACCCGACGCGCGCGCTCAAGGCGGAGATGGAGGCCGTCCTGGAGGCGCTCAAACCGCTCTATCCGGGACCTATCAAGAAGGAGATCTCCGGCCTTGACAAGAAGCCCCCCTACCAGGACGTCACCAACGAGCAATGGAACGTCATCTACTCCGAGGTCAAGAACACCAAGATCCTCGCCGCGATGGTGGCGCACCTGGTCTCGATCGGGGAATCGCTCGAGGGGCCGCTCCCGCCGGAGAAGTTCCTCACGGCGGCGTCCGCGCGGGCGCTCTTCGACGGCGACCTGCCGCTCACGACGCTCGTCGAGGCGCGCATCCGCGGGATGGACGACGCCGACGTCGACCCCGCGCTCGACCCCTCACGCGTGGAGAAGGTCGATAAGCTCGGCTCAGGAGTGGCCAACACCGTCTTCCTCGCGAAGCTCAAGGACGGTTCGGAATACGTCTTCAAGCCGGAGGTGCCCGGCCGCAAGGGCATCGAGCCGCTGAACCTCTCGATGGACTACAGGCCCGAGACGCAGGTCGCGCACCTCAACGTCGCCACAGCGAAGGCCGCGGAGCACTTCGGCCTCGGGGACCTGATGGTCAAGACGACGGTCGGCGTCCTGGACGGCCAGTACGGCACCTACATGGAGAAGGCGCCCGGCCGGCCCTGCGCGGAGTTCACGAAGCGCACCGAGAAGCAGCCCGGCTGCCTGACCCCCAAGGAGATCCGCCACCTCCCCGACGAAGACTACGCCAAGGTGCTGGGCCGCATCGTCCGCCAGGCGAACCGCCTCGAGTGGTTCGACATGCTCACCGGCCAGGGGGACCGCCACTCCCGTAACTACATGGTCCAGGTGAAGACCGACCTCACCGTGACCGTGAAGTGCATCGACAACGACGCCTGCTACCCGGCCTACCGCACGGGACTGAGGAAGGTCGTTCTCGACCCGAATCGGGCGAGGTACTTCAAATCGCTCTACGACGGCATCGTCAACGAATACCCGGAAGAACTGCGCAAGGAAATCCGCCAGAAGCTCGAGTCGGACCCCGGCGTCAAGACGCTGCCCGGCGGCCGCCTGGAGATCGATCCCTCCAAGTTCGCGGCCGGCGAACTGCACTGGGCCTTCCGCAATACCACCGGCTCTGACTGCGACGTTCTCCCGAACTACATCGACGAAGACCTCTACAACCACCTTGTGGCGATGGAGCCGGGCTCCGAAGCCCGCGAGGCCTACCGGCAGGACCTGCTCAAGCGCCTGCCGGCGGACGCCGTCGAAAGCGCGACGCTGCGGCTCGACGAGGCGATCGAGCTGGCGAAGCGCTACAAGACAGAGGGCAAGGTCATCTCCGCCGAGGACTTCGAGAAGCGCGAGGTGCAGAAGCGCATCCTGAACGACGAGCTGTTCGGGCCGACGAGCCCGATCAAGCCGATGGACAACGGATTCGACCTCAGGAAATCCGAGTCCAAGCAGGCCAAGAACATCTGCCAGGAGAGCCGCCTCCAGTTCCACGGACTCTTCACCGGCGACCTCGCCTACAGCGTCTGCCGCAAGGACTGGTTCCAGTAGCCGCCCGCCCCTCCCGAAGAGACGGGCGTTCGCTCCGGCAAGGCGGCGTTCGTTTCGGCGCTTCGCACGCGCGCGCTTTTCAGATGACGGGGACGACGGTTTCGTGTAGAATCGGCGGCCAACCTCGTCGCGGCGGGGGCTCTCCTACCGGGGTGTAACCTTCTCCCGCGCCGCGTGTAGACGGCTTGAAGGCACGACCCTTCAACCCTTCGACCCTCCAACCCTTCAAAAGGACCCCAGCCATGCCGCTCCCCGTCAACGGATACAACAACACCTTCTCCGCCTTCGTCCAGTTCGCGCAAAGCAACGTCGACGCCGGCAACAAGAAGGCCATCGCCAACGTCGGGGGACCGCTCGGCGGACGCACGATCGTCGCCTCCACGACCGACGGCGTGGGCTTCGTCGGCAACCTCTTCCGCTCGCGGTGGGACGAGGTCGCGAACGACAATGCGCGCAAACTCTTCCTCAATGCCGTGACGAGGATGTTCGGCGGCAGGCAGCACATCCCGGAAAGCGTCTGGAAGGCCATCAACCTCCAGGACTACGGCCGCGGCGCGCCGCTCACGGCCCGCCGCATCCTGGCCGTCAAGGCGGCCGTCGACGCCCACCTCTCCGCCCCGCCCGACAAGCTCGACGTCACGGTTGGCGGCAGGACCGTCACCTTCGAGAAGTGGCACTACGAGGGCCTCGTCGCGGCGATGCCCGAAGCCGAGCGCCCGCGCGGCCTCGCCGGCCGCGCCCAGCTCGCCGACATGATCCGGAACACGCTCGCCAACCGCATCGAGAACGGCCTCAAGATCCTCCAGGAAGTCCGCGCCGGAATGGGATTCAGGCACGCGGCCTCCGCCGCCAACGTCGCCGACCTCACCCTCGCGCTGCACGCGATCGGCCTCTCGAACGGCGACAAGCTCCCGGACGGCTCCTTCTCCGTGGCCGACCCCGACGGCAACCTCGCCCGGTGGCTCGACACCTCGGACGAGGTCTACCTGCGCGAGTCCTCCCACCTCAAGGCCTACCAGAAGATGACCGTGGACGGCCACCGCAACATCCTGCGCGGCATCGACGTGCCCGCAGGCCAGAACGGACTTCTCGCCGGCATGCGGACCGTCCACTACGGCACCGTCCCCGACTTGACCACCGCGGATGGCAACGGCCCGAAGCGCCGTCTGTTCCTCAAGTGCGAAACCCACGGCTGCTTCCGCAACCCGATCTCCAAGGACGACGTGGCGGCCGGCATGACCCCGAACATGCACCAGCGCGAGGCGCGCGACGGAGACTGGTCCGAGGCGATCCTCCACACCTTCTCGTTCCTCGGGACGCGCGGCGCCGACCCGACGGCGGGCGGCGCCCGCAAGGAGCACATGACCGCCGGCATGAAGGCGGCGCTCAAGGGCGCGGTCGACAAGCTCAAGGCGGCCGGCCGCGCCGACCTCGCCGAACAGCTGACCTCGCGAAACGTCGAGAAGGGCGGCTCGGCGCTGCTCTTCGACAACCTCTTCAAGGCCATCGACGGCGAACCGGAGAACGTCGTGCTGCAGGAGGTCGTCAACGACCTCATCGCGGCCGCGAAGGCCGACATCGGGGACAAGCACGGCGACGCCATCGTCCGCCTCGGCAACGAGGTCATGGTCGACGAGGCGGACCTCGAGGCCTTCGCGCCGAACCCCGTGCCGTTCCAGGTCAAGGGCGCGGCCGCGCAGCAGATCACCGACGTCCTCATGGACAACAGCGACCTCGGGAACGACCCCGACGCCACCTCCACGCTCAGGAGGAGGATGAACGCCATCGCCAAGTCGGAGATCACCGTGCACATCGCGGACCAGATCGGCGTGAAGCTGCTCGGCAAGGGCAAGGACGGGACGCCGTTCGTCGACCTCGGCAAGATGGACACCTCGTTCGACAAGGACATCATGCGCGACGTCGGCTGGACCATCGACGGGCGTCCCGTCCCCAAGGATCCGAAAGTCGCGCGCGACATGCTCGCCCGCTTCGTCTCCGGCAACGAGAACGCGACCTACGACGGGGCCGACAACGAGCTCAAGACCAAGGTCCACATCCTCATGGGCTGCATGCACCAGGGCGTGTCCGCGTGCGCCATGGAGGGCACGGGCTTCGCATTCAACGACAAGCCGGGCCCGTTGGCCCGTCTGGGCGGCAACGAACACCCGGACGGCGGGAAAAAGACCCAGTCCTTCGCCCTCACAAGGGACGATAGCGGCAACATCGTCATCGACCACAAGGTCCATTTCGTCGGCGGCGTGCTGATGCAAATCACCAACGGCGGCGACCGCTTCTTGCAGAAGAAGACCGACAAGAACGGCGGTATGGACTACGGAATCAAGATCACCATTCCCCGGGCCGACCTCGACCGGCTCGGCTCCGCCGACTGGACGCACTACGATCCCAAGCAGGTCAACGAAGCGCTGGGCGACACGAACCTCCCCAACCGCTTCTCCACGGCGGAGAATCTCGTGCCGAACCAGTTCCGCTTCACCGGCTCGGTCGATGTCACCTGCGAAATCCGGGCCACCAGCCTGCACGATCTGGGGGAGGATCTCTAGCCATCCTCCCTCCCGCGCCCACCCCCGCCAATGGCGGCGCGGGAGGGCGCCGGTGATCGTGGCGATCAAGGGGCATCGCAAGCCTTTGCCGCCCGCAGACGCGGGGCGCGCCATGTTCGGTAACCTCCCGGCAATCCGCGTGTAGACAAGGCAGACAACCGTTCAACTTTTCAACCCTTCAACCTTTCAACAGGAGCAACACCATGGCTGACTTCAACGTCAACGCGCTCGGCGCATTCAGGAACATCGACTTCGGCAACGCCGACGCCATCGTCAACATCAAACAGGGCGGCGGCGTGGGGCAGAACGGCAAGCTCGGCAACTTCTTCTGCAAGATGTTCCGCTCGTCCGCGACCGAGGCGAGAAACAACGCCGTGCGAACCGAGCTACTCAAAGCGCTCGGCCGGGGCTTCGGTCTCGAGGGCATGACCGAAAAGGGCGGCAAGACGTACTTCTCCGCCGATTTCATGGCAAAGCTGGAAAGAATCCTCGGGCGCGACGTCTTCAAGGCCGCCGACTTCAAGCTGAACCGCGACGGCTCGGTCTCATCCGGCAAGCCGCTCACGCAGCGCCGCATCCAGGCCATCGTCGAGAAGGCGGAAATCTACGCCAATACGGGCTTCAGCGTCGGGGCCTACCGGCAGAAGTTGGAGTCGATCAAGAAGGATCTCGGCATCGCCGGACTTTCCGGTGCCCAGCTCGACGCGCTCAACAAAAACGAAAAGACGCCGAGTATGACGAAGCTCTTCATCCACGTGGCCAAGTCGCTCGACTTCCTCGAGGGGCTGGAGTTCGGCAAGCCCGCCATGGACGAGAAGACCGGCAAGCCCCTCGGCTACTACACCTACTCGAAGAACGAGGACAAGTCGTTCATCCGCCTCGACCCGACGCTGGCGTACAACCTCGAGATTGGCGATGACGTGTCGAACTGGCACGGCAACCGCTTCGAGTTCCGCATGCCGGGCTCCAAGGCCGACGACTACCAGCCGCTCGGCGGGGACATCGGCGACCCCGAGCACGGCTTCAACCACCGGCTCTTCCTGGCTCTCGGCGGGGAACTCATCCACACCGAGCGCGCCCACTTCGACAGCAGCGGCACCGACATCGAGCCGCTCAAGAAATACATCGCCCAGACCATCCAGCTCTTCGCCCAGAAGATGGTGGACGTCTACCTCGCATGCAAGGCCGAAGGCAAGATGGACGCGTTCCGCGCCCACTGCCAGGAGCCGGGCGCCTGCATGGAGGAGAAGGGCCTGCAACTGACGAAATTCGAGGAAAAGCACTTCGCGCCGCCCGCGCAGGAGGGGGCCGGCCTGACCAAGGCCGAAGTCGCCGAGCTCGAACGCATCGCGAACCAGGCCGTCGGCGACAACGCCCCGCCGGACAAGTCCGAAGACCTGCTCTACGGCGTCATCGACGCGCTCAACCAGGGCGACGAAAAGCTCAACGCCTCCGAAAACTGGGCCGATTTCTCCGCGGCCGCCAAGGAGAAGCTCGTCGGCAAGACGGCGAAGATCGTGGTCCCGTTCAAGAACGAAGAGACCGGCTTCTATGAATTCAAGCCGCTCGTCGTGGACGGCAAGGAGGTCGTCCGCCCGCTCACCGCGGAGGACGTCGACACGATCGGCAAGGCCTGCCTCTTCAACTCCGTGAACATCTGACGGAATCAACCGGAGACAACCATGGAACTCAAGGAACTGACAACCGCCTTCGCGGCGAAAATGGGCATCGACGGGCTGACGGTGGAGGACGGCGTCTGCGCCCTGGAGATCGACGGCATCCCCCTGCAGATCGCGGAGACGGCCGCCGGCGGGGCGCTGCTGGCGACCGCCGTCGTGGGACCGCCGCCGCCGGAGAAGACCGAGGCGTTCCTGGACCTGCTGCTGGAGGCCAACACGGAGACGTTCGGCCCGCAGGACCGGGCCCTCGGGAAGATTCGCGACACCGGCGACGTGGTGCTGCAGTGGCGCATCCCGACCCGCGACGTGGAGCTGGACGGCTTCTGCGCGGAGCTCGAGGCGTTCGTGAACCAGGTCGAGCAGTGGCGGCTGGCGCTGGAGAACTTCCGCCCCGCCGCGGAAGAGGCCGCCGCCCGCGACGAGGAGGCGGCCCAGTTCACCAGGTTCGGCGGGAACGGCCCCGGCTTTATGAGTGCCTAAGCGTTGAAAGTTGCTTCGCCGTTTTTTCATGTCAGAGCAGAGAAGGGAACTACGTAGATGGAATTCATGGAAGCACTGAATGAGCTTGCCGCGAAGATCGGCATCGGGAGAATCGTGCCTGACGGCACGGGCAGCGTAACGCTTCTCTTCGACGGCAAAACCGAAGTGTCGTTCACGCCTGACGCCGACGAATCGGTCGTATATCTCCAGAGCGAAATAGCCGATGCGTCGTCTCTGGGCGACGGCGACTGCCGTTCGCTCATGGAGGCGTCGCTTTCGGATACGGACGGCGCGGCGTTCGCCATCGGCCGCGAGACCGGGAAACTGATTCTCTGGAAGCGCTTCGGGGAGTTTCCCTCATGCGCCGCGCTCGAAACGGCGATCAACGAGTTTCTCGGCCAGATTGCCCGCTGGCAGGAGAGGCTTGACGGAGGTCTGGCGGGTGGGGCGGCGGATGATTCCGCAAGCCAGAACGCAGGCACATTCAATTTCATACAGATCTAAAAGGAGTTCTTCCCATGTCCCTTACAATCAATCCAGACATTGTCGTACAGCAGGAGCTGCAGTCGCGCGGCGTCGATTCGTCGGTCGGCGTCTTCGGGAGCCACCACGTGCAAATCAGGAAAGGCAGTCCGATCCGCCTCGACGTGATCAAGTCCGCCAAGGTTCCTTTCGCGGGTTTCAAGACGGCGACCCAGATAAGGCGCGGCAAGGCCGGCATCGAGCAGACCGCCTCGGACGCGCTCAAGACGCTGGCCTCGCCCGGTTCCCTCGACGCCGGCAAGCTGCTCGGCCTCCTGAAGGCGCAGCAAACCCACCTGGACCGGCTGACGGCTCTGAACCAGCTGGACCCCGCGCAGAAGCAGGACGCGGATGGCCTGTGGATGTTCACGAAGGCGGTCGAAAACCTCTCGAACGAGGATCTCGCCTCCATCTTCCAGAAGTTCACGTCATCCGAGATGGACCTGCTCCAAACCGCGCTCATGCGCGAGGGGCAGATCAATCCGGCGGCCAGGGACGCGCGCATCGCCGCCTCGCGGCTCTTCAACCTCCAGGCGCTCGTCCTGAAGGAGATCGGCAACCGCGCCGCCCTCTCGAACCTCTCCGACCTTCGCGGAGCCGACCCCGCCGACGAGACGCTCAAGGACGAAAACCTCCGGCTTCCGCAGAAGCTCTCGGACGAATACGGCTCCTCCGGGGTCAATGACGTCGTCGCCGAACCAGTCCATGAAAAGGACATCACGGCCACGAACATGGCCGTCCTGACCGAAGTCTCGGCCCAGAGCGCGACAAAGCGCGAGAACATCGCCACGACCGAGCGGGCGAAACTCGACGCGCGCGGCCTCGGCGACGTCCAGCTCAAGGAGATGGGCGACGTGCTGCGCTCGGCGGAGCTGACGATCAACATCCCGCTCGACATCCTCGCGGGCAAAACGTCGGTCTTCGCCGACCCTACCAAGCCCCTCGCGAACATCTGGCACCTGCACGACCAGCACATCGACCCCAAGGGCACGGGCTACCTCGACAAGCGCGACAGCGTCGAGAAGATCCTCTTCCCCGAGTTCTCCAAGCACGACGTCAACGCCGACGAGCGTCCCGTCTATGGCGCCCTCAACATCCAGCACATCTACAACGGCGGCTCCCCCGTTTACGGCAACGCCGTCATCGTCCTCAAGCCGGAAGTCGCTCGGCGCGCCACCTACACCCTCATCGACACCTTCCTCTCGACGCCACTGAAGGTCGACGCGAACCGCCGCGCCGACTTCTACCGCCTTCTCGGCGGTACAGATGGCATCCCCGAAGAGCTCAGGATCGCGCTCCTCAAACCCGATTCGCAGGAGCGCAAGGACCTGGACGAGCTCTTCGACTCGCTCCAGCAACTCAAGGAAGTCCACGCCAGCGACTGCCTGGCGCGCGACCTGCCAAGCTCCGTCAAGCGCATTCTGGAGAGGCACGACGCCAACGGAATGGGGGACGGCGAAAAGTCCCTTCTCGGCCTCATGTACTCCTGCTTCGGCAATCCCGAAGACGCCCGCAAGGCCATGGCGACCTACGACAACATCGAGTCTCTCTTGCCGCAGCTCGGCAACGTCACCGGCAACTCTCTCGCTCGCGCCGCCCTTGAAAAGCGCGAGGGCAGGACTCCGAAATTCTCCTTCGAAGGCCCGGAATACATCGAGGCGCAGATCCAGGGGCCGATCATGCCCCTGCGCGACATAGCCGAGATCCGCGTCGACATGAACTTCGTCCCGGAAGAGGAGCGCGAGGACTACATCCAGAAGATGAAGGACTTCACGCGCCAGACCGGAATCCCCGTCGTCTTCCAGGAAGTCCCGCAGCTGGAAAGCGACGAAAAAAGCAGTCTGGATGAAAAGCAATACGAGTTCAACGCCCAGCATCTCGACATGGGCAAGCTGAACTCCATGAAGGAGGCCGTCCTTGCCGACCCCGTCAAGGCCGCCGCCGACTACATCGCCGAGCACAACCCGGAAGACATCGACGGCTTCTCCAAAGACCTCCTTTCCGGCCCGGTATTGGCGGCCGCCGTCTCCAAATTCAAGGAGCAGGTCGCCGCAAAGACGGCGAACCCCATGGTTTTGGATGCAGAGGGCATCGTCAATCATACCCTCCGTGACTGCATCGTCGGCCCAATGCGCAAGAACATCTCCTTCCTTCGCACCCTCGAGCAACTGCCATTTGAGACCGAAGGGCAGAAAAAGGCCTTCGCCGACTGGATCCGCTCCACGACCGACATCAGTTCCATCGCTGAAGTCCAGGCCATCCACAGGCAGGCCACCGCGCGCGCCGCGCTCCTCCGCGAACTCGCCTCGGCCGAGCCGCCGCCTTCGGCCGACGTTGTCCTCTCCCGCCTCGCCGCCCTGCAGGCCGGCAAGGAGGCAGCCAACCCGACGTACGTCGCGGCGATGACCGTCGCCCTCCTCCGCAACGCCGTGCCGCCCATCACACCCGAAGCGACGCGGAAGCTAATCGGGATTATCGACTCGCCCACCATGCGCGGTCTCTCCGGGCAGCTCGTGGCAATCTCAGGGGCCGACACCCTCAAAACCTCCCCAAAGGCGGGCCGCGATGCCGTCAGCTCCCTCGCCCGGGCCATCACCGCCACGGCCTCGGCCCTTTCCGGCTCCATCAACGCCCCGTGGACTGCCCCGCGCCCGAGCATGATTCCGCTCTCCGCCGTCCAGGCGAACGTCCGCGCGGCAGTCCGGCAGCTCTCGCCCGCGCTCGCCGACGCCCTAGACGCCGCGCACCCCGCCCACCCGACGTTCCCCGCGCCGGCCAACCCCGGCGCGATGCCCCAGACCAAGGCCGAGCGCAAGCAGTTCCTCATCGACCAGATGGAGGTTTACCGCGAAAAGGAGCTGAATTCCGAAAAAGGGCGCTCCGTCCACGGACGCGGCCACATCATCCGCGCCTACATCTACGCCAACGCCTTCTGCAACATCCTCAAGGAGCAGGGCATAAACGTGGACCGCAACGCCGTCATCCTCGGCATCACAGGCCACGACCTTGGCCGTGGCGGCCTCGGACACGACAAGTGGGAGAAGGTCAGCGCCCAGATGACGGGCGAGGCCATCCGGCGGCAATACGGCGAGAACACCGCCGGCGAGGCCTACGAGAAGGAAGTCGCCGACTCCATCGTCGGCGTCAAGATACCGGCGCAGAACGGCCTCCCCGAGCGCACGGTCCCCATTTCGCCCACGCTCGAGGCCCAGCTGCTCCAGAGCGCCGACAGCCTCGACATCGGCCGCACCGGCGACTTCGACCAGGGCTACTTCGACTTCTTGCGCGACAAGAACGGCAACGTCCATCCCGACGCCCAGAAGATCCGCGATCAGCTGGCCGTGGAGGCAAACCTCCTCCAGCGCCTCACCAACCCCCTCTGCGCCCACTACCCGTTGCTGCACAAGCTCCAGGCCGACGCCGAAAACACGACAGGCAAGCTCTCGGAGGAGCTTTGGCAGCAGTCGTCGGATCTTCTGGAACAGGTAACGGACGAAATGTTGCGGCAGGCGAACGACTCCGACAACGTGGCCTTCGTCGACAACTACGAGAACGTCATCCGCGAGCATCCGGAGATGTTTCCGCTCCTGACCCAATACTACCTCAACGCAGAATAACGTCGCCATGGCGCGCAAGATGGGCAACAAAGAAAATGGCGCTTGAGATCAACAACGCGACATTCACTGCGTTCATGGACTTTGCGTGAAAATAAGCGAGAAACCCAGATGAAAATTTGCGTCCTTTGCGTTTTGATGATGGCCCTCGTTGCGGGGGCGGAATCCGAACCTTTTAACTTTTCAACTTTTCAACCTTTCAACCTTTCAACTTTTCAACAGGCGTAAGCCCAACCTTTCAACCTTTCAACTTGTCAACCCACCAAAGGAGACATCCATGCCACTCGGAATCAACGCAAGCCTCGCCACGTTCAAGATGTTCACGGACTTCGCGCAGCAGAGCGTGGACGCGGGCAAGGGCAAGGCGATCGCCCGCACGAACAACGCCGAGGCGGGAGGACTCGCCGGCCGCACCATCACGGCCGCGAAGGGCGACTGGGTCGGCAACGTCGGCCGCCTCAAGACCAACCAGAGGGCGAACAACGAAGCGCGCACGCTCTTCCGCGATGCGATCGTCGGCATGTTCGGCGGGGAGTCGCGAGTCCCGTCCGGCGTCTGGGACGCGATGCGCCTCGAGGACTACGACAAGGGCAGGCCCCTCACCGCCCGCCGCA
>Ga0310695_10004894_pt1 | contig 24102 bp, 20 predicted proteins | sample RumenRJG_04DNA_FD_203882 | JGI IMG/M metagenome (GOLD analysis project Ga0310695, IMG submission 203882) | Bovine rumen microbial communities from Lethbridge, Alberta, Canada - RJG_04 (v2) (version 2) | ecosystem: Host-associated > Mammals > Digestive system > Stomach > Rumen | place: Canada...
CATTTGATGACTTCACGAAACTCGACATCCGTGTAGCCACTGTGCTGGAATGTGAACGTGTGCCCAAGATGAAGAAACTGCTCAAATTCAAGCTCGATGATGGCACGCCAAAGGGACGCACCATCGTCAGCGGCATCGCACAATGGTATGAACCCGAGCAGTTGGTGGGCAAGCAGGTACTTTTCATCGCCAACTTGGCACCTCGTGAGTTCAAGAACGGACTTGTGAGCGAAGGCATGATCCTGTCAGCCGAGAACTATGACGGCAGCATCAGCGTGACCACTGTGGAGAAGCCTGTGAAGGGCGGCAGTCAGGTTTGCTAACCAGCTTATGCGTAAAAGCAAAAGCATATTACGTCCCCTCTTATGGTTGGTACTGCTGGCCGCTATCGCAGGATGGTGCGCCAGCCGTTGGGATGTGTGGTTTCACAACCCAGAGGAAGCACCATACGAAGCATCTGCTGTACCAACAAGAGTGCTGTTGACATTTGGTGATGAGGACGGGATGCGGAGCCGCAATGTGAGTTGGATGTGTGGCGATGAGGTGCAGGCAGCGCATGTAGAACTGGTTGACAACGCTCAACTGAATGATAACTGTCAACTCTCAACTCTCAACTCTCAACTCATCCAAGCCACAGGCGAGGTGTTTGAATCGCGTAGTGGAAAAGCCGCTTATTATGTGGCGAGATTGCGTGACTTGAAAGAGGGACACACCTATCGGTATCGTGTCTGCACAGGGAAAGAACACTCGGAATGGTATGAGTTTCACCTACCCCATCAGGATGAGCACGAAACAGCGTTCATCTATATGGGCGACATTCAAGACTCCATTGGTGGCATTGCCAACCAGCTCTTGAAAGCGGCTTTCAAGCAGAACCCTGATGCAGCGTTCTTCGTATGTGGAGGGGATTTGACGGAGCGACCCACCGATGCCTATTGGGGTGAGACGTTCGAAAGTCTTGATTCCATTGGACAGGTGATGCCTGTACTGACAGTGACGGGTAATCATGACTATTTGAAAGGCGTTATTTGCCAACTGGAACGGCGTTTCTCGCTCATTCACTCGTACTACCTCGACTCGATGGTTGGCGAGAACCAGGTGTTCACTGTTCGTTACAAAGACGTGCAGCTTTTCTGTTTGGACAGCAATCGCGAACTGTTCTATTTGTGGACTCAGCGAAGATGGCTGGAGGAACAATTGATGAAGAGCCAAGCGAAGTGGAAGATTGTGGTGGCGCACCATCCGTTCTATTCCGTTCGTGGAGAGATGAACAATCTGATTCAGCGATGGATGTTTGATGACCTGATCCAAGAATACGGGGTGAACCTTGTGCTGCAAGGACATGAGCATGCCTATGCCCGACGCACAACCAAACACGCAACCACCTACATCATCAGTCATTGCTCTCCCAAGGGGTATCGCATCAACCCACCAGAAGGACGTTTCGACAAGATAGAAAAAGACATCCGCACCTATCAGAAAGTGCGCATCAGCAGTGACACCCTCTTCCTGACGGCATTCAATGCAGAAATGGGAACGCTCATCGACTCCCTCTGCATTCCCAACCCACACTTTAACCGCTAACCCATAACAGCTAACCATTTCAAAAGGTATGAAACGCTTACAACTCCAAAAGTCATTCATTTCCAGTCCGATTGCCTTCATCTACAATCTGGCACTGGTCTATATCGTCTATGGTTTGTGCCGATTGACTTATCTGTTTGAGAACTGGGCAGTCCTGTCGGAAGGTTTTGACACACTTTCATTTTGGGAAGCGTTCAAGGGATGCTGGATGTTCGACACGTCAGCCATCCTTTACACCAATGCGTTGTATGCGATGCTGATGCTGATTCCCTTGCACTTCAAAGAGAAGAACTGGTGGCAGACGATGGCGAAATGGGTGTATGTGGTGGTGAACGCACTCTGCATCATTGCCAATCTGGCCGACGCCGTTTATTTCCAATATACAGGAAGACGCACGACCTCATCGGTCTTTCAGGAGTTCAGCAACGAAGGCAACATTGGCGACGTGATTGGTGTGGAACTGCTGCGCCACTGGTATCTGGTTTTGGTGGGCATTGTACTGATCGTGGGGTTGGCGGTGCTGTATGCCAAACCCAAAGGGAAGTTGAAGTTGCGCATGTTGAAAGACAAACTCACCTATTATATCATTCATCTCGTTTGTTTTGGACTCTATGTACCTATCATGATTGCCGGCATGCGTGGTGGTGCCACAACGGCTGTGCGTCCCATCACCATCAGCAATGCCAACCAGTACGTCAACCGACCTGCTGAAGCAGCACTGATTCTGAACACGCCCTTCTCGATGATACGCACCATCAACAAGAATGTATTTGTCGACCCCAAGTTCTTTTCTCGCGAAGAACTGGACACCATTTATAGCCCGATCCACACCCCTGCCGACAGTGTGGTGATGAAAAAGAAGAATGTGGTGGTGCTCATTATGGAGAGTTACGGCAAAGAATATATTGGTGCCTATAACGACTATCCAGGTTATACTCCCTTTACCGATTCGCTGATCCAGCAATCGTTGACTTTTGACCTGACCATTGCCAATGGACGCAAAAGCATTGACGGTATGCCCTCTATCCTTTCCAGCATTCCACGCTTCATCGAACCCTTCTTCCTCACCCCTGCCTCGATGAATGAAGTGAGCGGATTGGCTGGCGAACTGGGAAAGGTTGGGTACGAATCCGCCTTCTTCCATGGGGCAGAGAATGGGTCAATGGGCTTTGAGGCATTTGCCAAGACAACAGGCTACAAGCACTATCTCGGCAGAACGGAATACAACCAAGACAAACGGTTCAACGGCGACAAAGACTTTGACGGCATGTGGGCCATCTGGGATGAGGAATTCTTGCAGTTCTATGCCTTGAAGATGAGTGAGATGAAAGAGCCGTTTATCACCTCTGTGTTCACAGCCAGTTCGCATCATCCGTATGCTGTACCTGAGCGCTACAAGAACATCTACAAGGATGAACCAGGCGATGACAACATCATGCACAAATGTATCCGATACGTGGACAACGCCTTGAGGCTCTTCTTCGAAACGGCTAAAAAGCAACCTTGGTACGAAAACACCATCTTTGTGCTGACTGCCGATCACACAAACATGAACTCTGAACCCATGTATCAGACGGAACTGGGCGTGTGCAGCGTACCCATCCTGATTTTCGACCCCTCTGGTGACATCCAACCCGAACGCCGTCATTGCATTGCCCAACAGATAGACATCATGCCGACGGTATTGAGCTACATAGGATATAACAAACCCTACGTGGCATTCGGCCAAGACCTGCTCCATACGGCTGACCAAGACACATGGGCTATCACCAACAATAACGGACTCTACCATTACGTGAAGGGGGATTATGTCCTACTCTTCACGGAAAGTGGACAGACCAAAGCCATCTACAACTACAAGAAAGACTGGTATCTGAAGCAGAACCTGTTGGGAAAGACAGGCAAGACGGAGAAGCAGATGGAACGTGAGCTGAAAGGACTCATCCAGTCTTACATGGAGCGTATGACTGAAGACCGACTGGTGGTGAAATAGTTGAAAGTTGACCAGCCCACGCGCTGGGCGAAAGTTTAAAATTGAAAGTTAAGAATTGGCCATGAAACATCGTAACCACGCTTTTGACCTCCTGTGCGGACTTTGCATCCTCCGCATGATTCTGCTTCACGTGATGAGCACGTGTGGATATAGGAGTGAGTTCTGGTTCACGAAAGTGATGGCGTGGTCGTTCTTCTTCATGTCCTTCTTCTTTTTCAAGGCAGGTTACTTCAACAAAGGCATTTCCACCCCGACTTGGCCCTATCTGAAAGACAGGGTAAAACGTCTGCTGGTTCCCTACGCCACATGGGGCATGATCGGCAGCCTCATCTTCTTCGGATACCTGCTGATCTTCCCAGACAATTTCCAGCGATACTACAAGGTGCTGCGCTGGTCACACTTGTGGGAAGACAGTCACGTGTGGGGCGATCCTCCGTTGTGGTTCCTCATGTCTTTCTTCATGTCGTATCTCTTGGTGCATTTCCTCAACAAAGTGAAATACCTGCGCTGGATAGCTGTAGCGTTCCCCTTCATCAGCTATTGGCTCTGGACGAAGCACAATCCTTTGTGGCTGAGTCTCGACAACGTTTTTATGGGTGTATTCTTCTTCTACTTGGGCAGAAGCTGGCGCTGGTTGCAAGCACGGGTGCCCAAAGGTTGGCTTATCGTTCTGAGCATACTGCTCATTGCCGAATTTGTAGTGTGCAACCGTCTGTGGCATGGGGAGTACGACATGAGTCTCAACAAGTTCGTACAGAATCCGTGGGGAGCAGGCATCAACACCTTATGTGCATTGGTAGGCATTTCTGGACTGTTGTTGGCACTGCCCATGCGACGAGTTCCCTGGGTGGGATTCATCGGTGAGCATTCAATGGTCTATTTCGTGGCTCACTATCCCCTCATCTTCCTTTATGCCTTCACGCATATCGTATTTCACCACTCCGTAGCGCATCGTTGGGAAGATGTCATTCTGATGATGGCTTTTGTACTCATCACCTGCACTTGGATCACTCCATATGTGGAAAAAGTGCCTTGGCTGAGTGGCAGATACAAAAAAACTCCTGACTCCTAACATCTAATTCCCAACTTTTCCCTATCTTTGCAGCGATGAAGGAACGCAACCATACTTTCGATTTCCTGTGTGGCATCTGCATCATCCGTATGATTTGCCTGCACACCATCACCTTCTGCGGTCACAAGGACCACGAATGGTGGCTTGAGGTGATGGGGTGGTCGTTCTTCTTCATGTGCTTTTTCTTCTTCAAGGCAGGTTACTTCAACAAAACCGTATCAGGCGACACCAAGGCGTACATCACAGACAAGACGAAGCGATTGCTCATCCCCTATGTGGTGTGGGGCACCATTGGCTTCATCATCTACGCCATCTACATCCCCTTCGAAATCGACCGCTACCACCACCCCATAGAGCCGATGGAGTGGAGCCACTTGTGGAAGACCAGTTCTTTCTGGGGCAATGAACCCGTCTGGTTCCTCTTCTCCTTCTGGGCAGCCTATGTGCTCGTGCATTTCATCAAGAAGATACACATCGTCAAACCCATCTCCGTGTTCCAGACGGTCATCATCCTTCTCTGCCCCCTGCTGAGTTACTGGCTATGGACACAAGAAAACCCTTTGCCTATGAGTCTGAGCAATGTACCAATGGGCGTATTCTTCTTCAATATGGGACGCACATGGCGATGGCTCATCGACAAGATGGGGCGACGCACTACGCTCAGCATCTCTGGCATACTCATCGTGGCGTTTATCGTACTCAATATCCTATGGCACGGCGAATACGTGATGAGCACCAACTTATTCAGAGGTAACCCTTGGGCAGCCTTCTTCAACACAATGATCATCCTCATCGGACTGTCCGGTTTCCTCATCAAACTGCCTTTGCCACGTGTACCAGTAGTGAATTACATCGGTCAGCATTCGATGGTCTATTTCGTGGCTCACTACCCTATCCTGCAATTCTACCGCTTCACCCATATCGTCTTTGGCCACAGCATCTACGGGCATTGGGACGACTTTATCGTCCTGCTCGTTTTCGTGTTCGCTCTTTGCACCTGGCTTGTACCATATGTGGAGCAGGTGCCTTGGCTGTCAGGACGCTGGAGCAGCCCACGCGCTGGGCGATTTTCAACCCTCAACCCTCAACTCTAAACGCTTTCATGAATATCGCCTATCTCATATCAGCCCATACCGATGCACCCCAATTGAAACGATTGGTGGAGGCACTGCATCCAGATGCTCACTTCTTCATCCACATCGATAGGAAGTCGGACATCACCCCCTTCCAAGCAGCGCTGCAAAGGGACAACGTGCATTTCTTGCAGGACAGGATTGACGTGCGATGGGGCACCATACTCGAGGTGGAATATCAAATGGCACTTATCAAAGCTGTCATCGAACATCCCATCACTTTTGATCGCATCTTTTTCCTCTCAGGTATGGACTATCCGCTGTGGAGCAACGCCCACATCACCGAGTGGCTGGAGAAACAAGGTGACAAGGAAATCCTCAGCGGCATTTGTATGGACACACCTCTGCTGAGCAAACAGCAGCATGATCTCTACTCGCAAGCACGCCCCTTCTTTCACTTCGGATGGCTCAGCAACAAAAGCAACGAAAGACTCAGTATCGCATGTCGAAAGATAAAAGCTTCGTTGGGAATGCGCAAGCCCCTTTCTTTTCAGGTTGGGGATCAACTGTGGCACCTCTACAAGGGTTCTGCGTGGTGGTGCATCAGCCAGCAATTAGCTACCTATATCTATCAAACCTACATGAATGAGCCTGCCATCCGACACTACTTCATCGACTCTTTCGGACAGGCTGAGACCCTCATACAGACGATTGCCTTCAACACTCCAGAATGGGCATCGCGCTGCATCCTTCATGAAGGCAAATACCCAGGACTAGCGGTCCTCACACCCCTCCACTACATCCTCTACGAACCCGTCATCAAGGTGATGGACGAGACCGACCACACCACCCTGATGGCAAGTGGCAAGATGTTCGCACGAAAGTTCATCAGTGGCAAAAGCGACAAGTTGGTGGAGATTTTAGAGTCGAGAGTTTAGAGATTAGAGATAAAAGTCAAGGTTAAAATGAATAGTATGAAGCAAAGACTTGAATGGCTCGATGCCATGCGTGGATTCACCATGATACTCGTCGTCGCCTATCACGTGGCGCAATCAGGGTTCATGGAGTCAGAGAAGATTTCCGCTTCTCTGCCCTTCCTTGTACTCTTCCGCATGCCCCTATTCTTCTTCGTCAGCGGCTTTCTGGCATATAAGGAAAAATGGCTTTGGACACCCCAAAACTTTGCTTCTCTCACTTGGAAGAAAATCAAGGTACAGGTACTTCCCACACTCGTTTTCCTTTGTGTGTTCATCGTGCTGCGCACCCAATACCCCTTCGACGAGGGTTTTCTTCGTGCCATGAAGACTCCCACCAAATTCGGTTATTGGTTTACATGGGTGCTCCTCCAGATGTTCCTTATCTACTACGTGGTGGCAGCCTTCTTCCAACGCTTTGGTAAACGCACTGAGCACATCGCTATTATCGTTCTTTGGATTGTGAGCCTTTGCGCTTACGTTTCCCTCAACTTACCCCAGACACTCGGCAAATGGTGGAAGACCGATTTCATGATGTACAGTTCTTTCTATGAGACCTTGAAGTTCATGCACTTCTTCCTGCTCGGCAACATCGCCCACCGCTACTGGCCAAGCGTCCAACGGCTTTTCGACGCTAAGGGCTTTTTCCTCATCACCGTCCTGCTCGCCTTTTTCTGCTGCGCAGACATCTTCAGGTGGCACTGCATCAAGCACGAGTGGACAAACCTGCCTAAAACTATGGCGATGTACACCCTCATGCTTATCGTGGTGATGTACTTCCGTAACCACCAAAACCTCTTCACCCAACAGACACGTATCGGACGAGGACTCCAATACATCGGCGTACGTACACTCGATGTCTATCTTCTCCATTTCCTCCTCCTGCCCAAACTACCCGAAGTAGGCAAGTGGCTCAACGATCACCACCCCAACTTCGTCATTGACATCGTTCTCGCCGTCGGCATGGCCATCATCGTCATTGCCTTCTGCCTCCTCATTTCCGAAATCTTACGTATGAGTCCATTTTTGAAGAAATATTTATTTGGAAGAACATGAAACATCCTGCCAACATAGACGTATCCGTCCTCATCCTCTTCTTCAATCGTCCAGATTTCCTCCAGAAAGTCTTCGACGAGGTGAAGAAAGCACGCCCCACCCGCCTTTTCCTCTATCAGGATGGACCACGCGGTGAGCAAGACATGGAACGCATCATGCAATGCCGTCAAGTCGTTGCCGACATCGACTGGGAGTGTGAAGTCCACCAACTCTACCAAGAGAAGAACTACGGGTGCGACCCTTCTGAATACCTCTCTCAGAAGTGGGCATTCTCCATCGTTGACCGCTGCATCGTACTCGAAGACGACGATGTGCCCTCACAATCCTTCTTCCCCTTCTGCAAGGAGCTCCTTGACCGTTACGCCGATGACGATCGCATCGGCATGATTGCCGGCTTCAACAGCGACGAAGTTACCCCCGATGTGCCCGACGACTACTTCTTCACCACCGTCTTCAGCATTTGGGGATGGGCAAGTTGGCGACGCGTCATTGACCAGTGGGACAGTCATTACACCTTCCTTGACGACCCCTATGCCATGCAGCAAGTGCGCGACCTCTGGAAACTACGCCAGTATCGTCCCCATTTACTTGATATGTGTTATCATCACCGCGACTCTGGCAAGGAGTATTACGAGACCATCTTCCTCATGAGCCTCGTACTCAACCACCAACTCGCCATCATGCCGACCCGCAACCTTGTCAACAATCTCGGAGCAACCCCCGACAGTACTCACTACGCTGCCAATCTCAACACCATCCCTGCCCGTTTGCGTCGCATGTACACCATGAAGCGCCACAATCTCAAGTTCCCTCTGCGACATCCAGCCCATATCATTGAACACATAGCTTTCAAAGAACACGTTTATCGCACCAACGCATGGGGACATCCTTGGCTCAAAATTGGTCGTTCCTTCGAAGAACTTTTCAACAACCTCCGCTACGGCAACTTCCGACAAATCGGACAAGCCATCCGTAATCGCTGGAACATCTTGACAAAGAGGAATCAGTACAAGTAAAGAGAATGTTTCACTTTATTTCACAAATAAATAGTGAGAAATTTGGTGGAATGAAATAAATGTCGTACCTTTGCAGGCGAAAAGAATGAGGGGACTGAAGAGTTCCCTCATTTCTATTAGGCCCGATGGCTCGTGGCTGATTGTAAGAATAAATAATGTATGATTGACAAAAACAAAGTGAAGGATTTGGCTCTCGAATGGTTGGAGGGCAAAGAGTATTTCTTGGTGGACGCTACAGTGGACGAGCAAAACAAAATCACCGTAGAGATTGACCACAAGGATGGCGTATGGATTGACGATTGCTGTGAACTGAGTCGCTTTATTGAAGATCACCTCGACCGCGATGTGGAGGATTTCGAACTGGAAGTAGGCTCGGCTGGTATTGGACAGCCCTTCAAGGTGTTGCAGCAATACATCAATTCTATTGGCTATGATGTGGAGTTGCTGACGGCTGATGGAAAGAAGATGGAGGGTGCATTGAAGAGTGCTGACGAGAAGGGCTTTGTGGTGACGGTGATTGAAAAGCAGAAGATAGAGGGGAAGAAGCGCCCTCAGATGGTGGAAGTGGACAAGGCGTTTGGTTATGGCGACGTGAAGTGGGTAAAGAACATCATTGATTTTAAGTAGCGCTTCGCTAAGTGATAAATTGAAAAATGATAAACGACAAATAAATAAAATGGCTACAAAGAAAATTTCAGAACGTGTCAACTTGATAGACACTTTTAAGGACTTCAAGGAGACCAAGAACATTGACAGAACCACTCTGGTGAGTGTGATTGAGGACAGTTTCCGCAGCGTATTGCAAAAAACGTATGGCTCGGACGAAAACTTCGATGTGATTGTGAACCCTGACAAAGGTGACTTCGAGATTTATCGTAATCGTGTGGTGGTGGAAGATGGTGAGGTGCAGAACGAAAATGCGGAAATCAGCCTGTCAGAGGCACAGCAGATTGACAAGGACTTCGAAGTGGGTGAAGAAGTAAGTGAGAAGGTGGAATTCGCTAAATTTGGTCGCCGTGCAATCCTGACGCTGCGTCAGACGATGGCAAGCAAGATTCTTGATTTGGAGCACGACAACCTCTACAACAAGTATGTGGACAAAGTGGGTCAGATTGTGAGCGGTGAGGTGTATCAGATCTGGAAGCGCGAGATGCTGCTGCTTGATGATGAGGGCAATGAACTGCTTCTGCCAAAGAGCGAGCAGATTCCTGGCGACTTCTTCCGTAAGGGTGAGACAGCTCGCGCTGTGGTGCTCCGAGTGGACAACCTGAACAACAATCCTAAGATTATCCTCTCACGTACCTCTCCAGAGTTCTTGCGCCGTCTGTTGGAGCAAGAAGTGCCTGAGATCAACGATGGTCTGATTACCGTACAGCGCATTGCCCGCATCCCTGGCGAGCGTGCCAAGATTGCTGTAGAGAGCTACAACGAACGTATCGACCCTGTAGGTGCCTGCGTAGGTGTAAAGGGTAGCCGTATTCACGGTATCGTGCGTGAGTTGCACAACGAAAACATCGATGTCATCAACTATACGAGCAATATCAAGCTGTTCATCCAGCGTTCACTCAGTCCTGCTGCCGTATCTTCTATCACGCTTGACGATGAGAAGAAAAAGGCAGAGGTGTATCTGCAGCCTGACCAAGTGAGTCTCGCTATTGGTAAGAATGGTGACAACATCAAGTTGGCAAGTATGCTGACAGGCTACACTATTGACGTATTCCGTGAACTGAACGGCGAAGAGCCTGACGAGGAAGACATTTATCTGGATGAGTTCACAGACGAAATCGAACCTTGGATCATTGACGCTATCAAGGGCATCGGTCTGGATACAGCAAAGGCTGTTCTGGGTGCTCCACGTGCAATGCTCGTTGAGAAGGCCGACCTCGAAGAGGATACTGTGGACGAAGTGCTCCGCATTTTGAAGGCTGAATTTGAAGAATAATCTCATGTACAATTAAATAAGTCTATATGGCAGTAAGACTGAATAAAGCATTAAAAGAACTGAATGTGGGAATCAACACCGTGGCTGAATTCCTGCAGAAGAAGGGTTTGGCGCTACAAGACGCGACGCCAAACGCCAAAATCACGGACGAGCAATATGCGCTGCTCCAAAAGGAGTTCGGCGAGGACATGAAGCAGAACGCCGAGACAAAGCAGAAGATCCAAAACCAGAAGGTGAAGGAACAGCAGGAGAAGAAGGAGCGTCAGCAGGCTGCCCGTGAGGAAAAAGAGCGCTTGGAAAAAGAGCGCCTTGAAAAAGAAAAGGCAGCCAAGAAGCCTCAACTGAAGATTGTTGGTAACATCAACGATCTGAAGAAGGAGGAACCCAAGCCCGAAAAGAAGGCTGCACCTGCTCCCAAGAAGGAGGAGAAGCCCGTTGCTGAATCTCCCAAGCCAGAAGTGGCTCCTGTTGCTGAGGCTGAGGCAAAGAAGGCAGCTGACGAAGCACCTGCTGCAACCGTTGCACCAGCCGAGCCGGAAAAGCCTGCAAAAGTGGAAGAGGCTGCGACGAGTGAGCCATCTACCAAGAAGAAGGGCAAGCAAACTCCAGCTGACCGTCTGGAACAAGACGAGAATGGTGTCTATCATTTGGCTGCACCTGCTGAGGCAGGTGTACAGTTCAAGCAGGTGGGCTTCATCGACTTGTCGAGTCTAAACAGCAAGACACGTCCTGATCGCAAGAGTAAGGCTGAACGCCGTAAAGAGCGTCAGCAGGCGCAGGGCGATGCACAGGGTCAGAACGGACAAAATGCCCAGAAGAAGCGCAACCGCATCAAGAGCAACAAAGTTGACATTGATGCCGCTGCCAAGCAGAACAATGGTCAGAACCAGCAAGGTCAAGGCAAGAAGCAAGGTGGCAAGCAGGGGCAGAACAATAACCAGCAGCAGAAGGTTCAGCAGCAGGCTCAGCAGCAGGGTCAGGGCAAGAAAAAGAACAAGAAGAAGCAGCCGGTTAAGCCTCAGGAACTGACGGAGGAAGAAGTTGCAAAGCAGGTAAAGGAGACATTGGCTCGTCTCACAGCCAAGCAGGAGAAGAAGGGCGTGAAGTACCGCAAGGACAAGCGTCAGGCTATCCACGAGCGTATGGCTGAGGAGGAAATGGCCGAGAGCGCAGAAAGCAAGGTGCTTAAGATCACGGAGTTCGTAACTGCCAACGAACTTGCGACGATGATGGATGTTTCCGTCACTCAGGTCATTGCCACTTGTATGTCTATCGGTATGATGGTGAGCATCAACCAGCGTCTGGATGCTGAGACCATCAACATCGTGGCGGAGGAGTTCGGCTTCACCACGCAGTATGTGTCGGGTGAGGTGTCCAACGCTATCGAAGAAGTGGAAGATAAGGAGGAAGATCTCGAAAGACGTGCACCAATCATCACGGTGATGGGTCACGTTGACCACGGTAAGACTTCGCTCCTCGACTATATCCGCAACACGAACGTGATTGCCGGTGAAGCGGGTGGTATCACCCAGCACATCGGTGCTTATAAAGTAAAGTTGAAGGATGGTCGTAAGATTACCTTCCTCGACACGCCGGGTCACGAGGCGTTCACTGCCATGCGTGCCCGTGGTGCTCAGGTGACGGATATTGCCATCATCATCATTGCTGCCGACGATGACGTGATGCCTCAGACCAAGGAGGCCATTGCACACGCTCAGGCAGCAGGTGTGCCAATGGTGTTCGCCATCAACAAAATTGATAAGCCAGGTGCTAACCCAGACAAGATCAAGGAACAACTCTCTGCCATGAACCTCCTCGTGGAGGAATGGGGCGGTAAGTACCAGAGTCAGGACATCAGTGCCAAGAAGGGTATCGGTGTGGAGGACTTGATGGATAAGGTGCTGCTGGAGGCTGAGATGCTCGACCTCAAGGCGAACCCTAACCGCAAGGCAACAGGTTCCATCATTGAGTCAACATTGGATAAGGGACGTGGTTATGTGGCAACCGTGCTAGTGCAGAATGGTACGCTCCATCAGGGCGACATCGTGCTGGCTGGTACACACTACGGCCGTATCAAGGCCATGTTCAACGAACGTGGTCAGCGCATCGAGAAAGCTTTGCCTGCCGAACCAGCCGTGATTCTCGGTTTGAATGGTGCGCCAACTGCAGGTGACACTTTCCACGTGATGGAAACAGAACAAGAAGCCCGTGAAATCTGCAACAAGCGTGAGCAGTTGAAGCGTGAACAGGGGCTGCGTACCCAGACACGTCTGACGCTCGACGAGCTTGGTCGTCGTATCGCATTGGGCGATTTCAAGGAACTCAACTTGGTGGTGAAGGGCGACGTGGACGGTTCTATCGAGGCACTCTCCGACTCGCTCATCAAGCTCTCCACCGAGAAGATTCAGGTGAATGTCATCCACAAGGCGGTGGGTCAGATCAGCGAGAACGATGTCGAGCTGGCTCATGCTTCCGAGAATGTCATCATCATCGGTTTCCAGGTTCGTCCGTCCGCTGCGGCTCGTCGATTGGCAGAGCAGTATGGCGTGGATATCCGCCTCTATTCTATTATATATGATGCTATCGAGGAGGTGAAGGACGCAATGGAAGGCATGTTGGCTCCGACATTGAAGGAGGAGGTGACTGCCCAAGTGGATGTGCGTCAGGTTTATCACATCACGAAGGTTGGCACAGTGGCAGGTTGCTGGGTGACCGAAGGAAAGGTTCACCGCAACGACAAGGTACGTGTGGTGCGCGACGGTATCGTGGTGCACACTGGCGAGATTCTTGCCCTCAAGCGTTTCAAGGACGATGTGAAGGAGGTTGGTCGCGACTTCGAGTGCGGTATCTCCATCGTCAACTACAATGACATTCGCGAGGGTGATGTGCTGGAAACTTACACTGAGGTGGAAGTGAAGGCAAAACTTTAAAGTAAGTAATTAGGGTATGGATATACTCATCTATATCGTGTTGATTGTTGGTGCCGTAATTGGTTTCAAGCAAGGCGCCTTCAAGCAAGTGGCACACTTTCTGGGTGTGGCGGTCGGATTGCTCATCGCCGCCACACTCTATCATCAATTTGGCGACTTCTTGGCAGACAAGACAGGTGCCAGCATCGGTTTCGGAAGACTCATCGCTTTTGTGCTCATCGTCATCATCGTACCACTGGCTTTGGGATGGATTGCCGCTTTCTTGACAGAATTCTTCAAGAAACTCAAGCTCAATTTCCTGAACCGTATCATCGGTGCATTGGTGGGTGTGGTTTGCTATGCTGTGATTCTCAGTGTGGCACTCAACCTCTTCGATTTCATTGCCAGCAATGCAGGCTTTAAGCCGCAGAAGTTGGGAGAGCGTACGGATCTTTATTATCAGATGAAGCATGCCACACAGGTGGTCATCCCAGACATCTTGCTGGTGACTGACCAGACGGAGGTGGCCAATGGTTGTGAACCCAAGTATGGATTGAAGCCTGTGGTGGACAAGGCTACGGAGAAAATCATACCGTCGAAGAAGAAAGAATGAGCGAGAAGAACGAGAAAGAACAGGGAACGAACAGAACGAATGAGTTTGTACGCAGTGTGGCTGAGAAGAAATATGAGTTTGGCTTCACCACTGACGTGCACACTGAAATCATCGAAAAGGGTTTGAACGAAGACGTGGTTCGCCTCATCTCTGAGAAGAAGGGCGAGCCCGACTGGTTGTTGCAGTTCCGCCTGGAGGCTTACCGCTATTGGCTCACGCAAGTACAGCCCACGTGGGGTCATGTGCATCTGCCGGAGATTGACTATCAGGCCATCTCCTATTATGCCGATCCTACAGCGAAGAGCAAGAAAGGGCCTCAGAGCGTGGAAGAGATTGACCCTGAGCTGATGAAGACCTTCGACAAACTCGGCATTCCTCTTGAAGAACGTCTTGCCTTGTCGGGCACTGCGGTCGATGCCGTGATGGATTCCGTATCCGTCAAGACCACTTTCAAGGAGAAACTCTCCGAGAAGGGCATCATCTTCTGCTCCATCAGCGAAGCGGTGAAGAATCATCCCGACCTCGTCAAGCAGTATTTGGGCAGTGTGGTTCCTCCTAAGGACAATTATTTCGCGGCGCTCAACAGTGCCGTATTCTCCGATGGTTCTTTCGTCTATATCCCCAAGAACACGCGTTGTCCGATGGAACTTTCCACATATTTCCGCATCAATGCCAGAAACACAGGACAGTTCGAGCGCACACTCATCGTCTGTGACGAGGGTTCCTACGTTTCTTATCTGGAGGGATGCACGGCTCCGATGCGTGATGAGAACCAGTTGCATGCCGCCATTGTCGAGATCGTGGTGATGGACAATGCTGAGGTGAAGTACTCAACGGTGCAGAACTGGTATCCAGGCGATGCTGAGGGTCGTGGCGGCGTGTTGAATCTCGTGACGAAGCGCGGCGACCTCAGAGGCGTGAACAGCAAACTCTCATGGACTCAGGTAGAGACGGGTTCTGCCATCACATGGAAATATCCCTCCTGTGTCTTACGTGGCGACAATAGTCAAGCTGAGTTCTACAGCGTCGCGGTCACCAACCATCATCAAGAAGCCGACACAGGCACCAAAATGATTCATATCGGAAAGAACACTCGTTCCACCATCATCTCCAAAGGTATCTCGGCAGGCCAGTCACAGAACTCCTACCGAGGACTCGTCCGGGTGGGTAAGCAGGCTGATGGAGCACGCAACTACTCATCCTGTGATTCTCTACTTTTGGGCAGTCAATGTGGAGCCCACACCTTCCCTTATATGGACATACACAACAACACGGCGACGGTCGAGCACGAAGCCACCACCTCGAAAATCAACGAGGACCAGCTCTTCTACTGCAACCAGCGTGGCATCTCCACAGAGGAAGCTGTCGGACTCATCGTGAACGGCTATGCCAAAGAGGTCATCAACAAGCTCCCGATGGAGTTCGCCGTCGAGGCTCAAAAACTTTTATCTGTATCACTTGAAGGAACTGTAGGATAATATGTTAGAAATCAAGAATCTTCACGCCAAAGTAGGCGACAAAGAAATACTCAAGGGCGTCAATCTGACCATCAACGATGGTGAGATTCATGCCTTGATGGGCACAAACGGAGCAGGTAAATCGACACTCTCCAATGTGATTGTGGGCAATCCGAACTATGAGGTGACGGAGGGCAGCATCACGTTCAACGGACAAGACCTCTTGGCGATGAACACGGAGGAGCGGGCGCATGCCGGCATCTTCATGTCGTTCCAGGCGCCCATCGAGATTCCGGGTGTGAGCATGACGAACTTCATGCGGGCGGCGGTGAATGCCCGTCGTGAGGCTTTGGGGAAGGAGCCGCTGAAATCGACGGACTTCCTGAAGGTGATGAGGGAGAAGCGGAAGCTGGTGGAGATTGACCAGAAGCTGATGAACCGTTCGGTGAACGAGGGTTTCTCGGGGGGCGAAAGGAAGCGCAACGAGATTTTCCAGATGGCGATGCTGGAGCCGACGTTCTGCATCCTGGACGAGACGGACTCGGGTCTGGATGTGGATGCGCTGCGCATCGTGGCGGAGGGCTTCAACAAGCTCCGCACGGAGGAGACGAGCGCCATCGTCATCACGCACTATCAGCGACTGCTCGACTATATCCGTCCGGACTTCGTTCATGTGCTCATCGGCGGTAAGATTGTGAAGACGGGCACGGCGGAACTGGCGCGGCAGATTGAGGAACAGGGCTTCGACTGGATTAAAGAGGAACTGGCATGAAGAGCGAGTTGCAGTACATAGAACTTTACCGCGAGGCGGGCGAGCTGATCAAGGGCAAGAGTTGCGCGGTGATGAACGCCGTGCGCGACGAGGCTTTTGAGGCATTCCAGCGTGTGGGCTTCCCCTCGAAGAAGGTGGAGCGCTACAAATACACGGACGTGGATGCCGCCTTCGCTCCCAACTATGGCATCTCGTTGTCGCCACTGACGGTCAATCCTTCCGCGTACATATATAATATAAAGGACGCGCCCATCGATGTGGCTCCCTACTATCATCAGGTGGCTGACGCGGACGATGCCATCACGGCACTGAACACGGCGCTGGTGCACGATGCCCTGCTGGTGTATGTGCCCAAAAACACGAAGGTGGACGACCCCATCGTGGTGGACAACTGGCTGCGTGGCACTGCCGCCACGATGATGAACCGCCGCGTGCTCATCGTCATGGAGCAGGGCAGCGATGCCACCATCATCATCAACGACCATGCTGCCGACAAGCAGCGCTTCCTCACCACCCAGGTCATCGAGGTCTATTGCCACGACAATGCACGTCTGGACCTCTACGAGATTGAGGAGACCACGCCGCTCTGCTCGCGCTTCTCGAATGTCTATATCAGGGAAGGCCGCGACTGCTCGGTGAAGCACAACAGCATCACGCTCTTCAACGGACAGACCCGCAACCTCTGCGACGTCTATCTGCAGGGCGAGAACTCGGAGGTGACGCTGAACGGTTGTGCCATCGGCGGCGGCAACCAGCGCATCGACAACAACACGCTGATTCATCATCAGGTGCCGAACTGCACCTCGAACGAACTCTATAAGTACGTGGTGGATGACAAATCGGTCGGCGCATTCGCTGGCAAAATTCTGGTGGACAAGGACGCTCAGAAGACCGCTTCGCAGGAGACGAACGCCAATCTCTGTGCATCGACCGACGCAAGGATGTACACCCAGCCGATGCTCGAGATTTATGCCGATGATGTCAAGTGCGCCCACGGTTCTACGGTAGGTGTGATGGACGAAAGCGCCCTCTTCTATATGCGTCAGCGAGGCATCCCCGAAGCAGAGGCACGTACCCTGCTTAAGAACGCTTTCATGGGACAGGTCATCGACCAAATCAAGTTCGAGCCGCTGCGTCAGAAACTCTATGTGAAAGTGGAGAAACGCTTTCGTGGCGAGCTCGACAAATGCGAGGATTGCAGACTCTGTAAATAAGAGGGGAAGGATTTCAAATGGAAAATATCAAATGTAAGATATTGACTGTTAACCCAGCGAAGCCAGATGCCACTCAGCACATGGTGCAACCCTGCGTGATGACGATTGGCACTTTCGATGGCGTACATCGGGGACACCAATTCGTGGTTCAGCAAGTGGTGAGTCAAGCCCACAAACGAGGACTTGACGCTGTGGTGCTAACCTTCCCCAACCATCCCTTGCAAGTGCTTCAAGACGACTTTCAACCACAAATGCTGACCTTGTCCGACGAGAAGGCAGCACTTCTCCAGAAGGAAGACTTGGACAAGGTCATCATGATGGATTTCACCCAAGCTTTGGCTCAAATGAGTGCCCGTGACTTTATGCGCACCATCCTTCAAGAACAACTGAAGGTGCAAGTGCTGATGATGGGCTATGACAATCACTTCGGACACGACCATAAGGGCTTCGACGATTATCAACGCTATGGGCAGGAACTGGGCATCGAAGTCATCGGATGCGAAGAACTGGCCTCAAAACAAAAGATTTCCTCTACCAACATCCGTCAGGCTTTACTCTGTGGTGACGTAGAAACCGCCAATCACCTTCTCGGCTATCATTATACCCTGCAAGGCGAGGTGGTACAGGGCTTTCAGAATGGTCGGAAATTAGGCTATCCCACAGCCAATCTGCAAGTAAGCCCTTGTAAGCTCATTCCCGAAAACGGAGCCTATCTGGTGAAATGCCACCTCTCCACTGTCAACAGTCAACAGTCAACTCATTATGGCATGCTCAATGTGGGTACTCGCCCCACCCTTCATAACGGTCGGCAACGAAGCATCGAAGTGCATATCTTCGATTTCGATGGCGACCTCTACGGTCAGACTTTGACCCTCCAACTGTTGCATCACCTTCGCAAAGAACAGGAGTTTGACACGCTGGAGACCTTGCAGCAACAATTGGCAACTGACGAAGCCCAATGCAAGGAATGGATCCAACAGCGCCCTTCTATAACCAATAACCCATAACCTATAACCTTTCATAATCAATTTTCAATTCGCTACACTCATGCTTGAAATCCTCGACACCCTCGTTTCCCTCGACCTCTTTAAAGTCTTCTTTTGTTGTGACTTAGAAAAGTGTCATGGTGCCTGCTGCATTGAAGGTGACGCAGGTGCCCCCGTCACGTTGGAAGAAGTGGAACTCCTTGAAGAAGCTTACGAGGTGTTGCACGATGACCTTACGCCAGAAGCTCAGCAACAAATCGAGAATGAAGGAGTGGTCTATCCCGATAAGGAGGGCGAACTGGTTACCCAAATCGTTCATGGCAAGGACTGTGCTTTCGTCAAAAACGATGGAGCATGCGCTTTCTGTGCCATCGATGCCGCTTACCGTTGCGGACGCTTCCACTGGCAGAAACCTATCTCCTGCGCCCTCTACCCCGTACGCCTCTCCAAAGTGGGTGGTGTGACGGCTGTCAATGTTCACAAGTGGAACATCTGCCAACCCGCCCGTGACTTGGGTAAGCAACTCCAAATGCCCGTCTATCAGTTCCTCAAGGAACCCCTCATCCGACGCTTCGGACAAGCATGGTGGGATGAGTGCGATTTAGCAGCCAAAGAACTCAAGAAAGCAGGTTATTTGGACTAAACTGCCCTCATAAAGCATGAAAAAACGATAAAAAGCAACATTTTTCAAAAAAAAAAAGGCTGAAAATGTTTTTTTAGAAAAATTTATTATAAATTTGCAACTTGACTGACGTACCCTAACCAAATCAGAACAGAGGAAAGGTGCTACAAACGACATTTGATAGTACAATAATCACTAAGTCGCACAAGAACAAATTATGATAACAATCCAAAATAATGACGGTGATAGGCGGGTGCTCCTGCTCGACAGCCCTTTTGCCCTCGATGAAAGTCCTGACTTTCCCGAGTACCTCTTTGATGTTATCTTCATAGCCAATGAATCAGTCGAGGAGACCAAGACCATCCTCAACAGCATCAATCCTGTCACTTCCACCAAGTGCTGCTACAAGCCGCTCTTCGTGGCTGCATCCCTCAAAGGGAAAATGGGCAACTACGACGAGATCATTGATGGCTATTCCGACAATTGGAACGATATGGAAGTGCTCACTGCCATTGAGAACATCATCAATTATAACACCTTGATAGGTCTTGCGGCTACAGAAGACCCTATTATGTCTTCCAACCAGTTCTTTATTCGCCTGACTCGTTATCTCATCTCGCGAAAGAAGACAGTGCTCGAGCCTAAACTTGATGTGACTGCATCCACAGGTTATGCCATCCCAGTGTTCGACCTCTTCTACAGATTGGGACAGTACGACCTCTCCGACTACTTCGTGTTCTTGCAGTCAATGGCAGAGAAGGGACTTTTCCGCGCCACCAAGTTCGTCAACAAGGTGTTCTTGTGTCCTACCTGCCTCCATTCCCATCTGCTTTACATCAAGACTTGTCCCAAGTGCGGACAATCTTCCGTGCAGACCGAGGAGGTCATCCACCACTTCCGTTGCGCCAATGTATCACCTGAACATACGTACAACTTCGGTGGACAGCTGCGTTGCCCTAAGTGTCACAAGATACTGCGCCACATCGGTATGGATTACGACCGTCCTGCAGTCATCCACACGTGTAACATCTGTGGCAACACATTCATTGAACCGAAATCGCAGACTCTCTGCACCAGCTGTCACGAACTCCACGATGCCGAGGAACTCATTCCACAGGACGTGAACGTTTATGAGATCACTTCCGAAGGTAAGCAAAGCATCATCTCGCCCAACATCGGATTCACTATCTACACAGAGTTCTACGACAACTACATCGAATACAATCGCTTTGTCAGTCGTATTCGTCTCTTGGCCGAGCAGAAATTCTCCGGCAACATCGATGGCGACCTGCTTGTCGGCAAGATCTGGATACTTAACGAAGAGGGTGAGACAATGGCCATCCGACCAGAAGAAATCGAACTTGTCTGCCTCTACTTCCCCAACAACAAGATATCGGCAGCCAACAACATCACCTATGTGGGCTCTGTCATCCGCGACATTAAGGATGGCGACACAGAAGAGGAAATCATCAATTTCCAAGTGATGATGTCAGAGACGCTTCGTGCAGCAGTGTCCATCCTCAAGCCAGGCGAGACCATCTGCTACAGTTATATGAAACTGCAAGGCAACCAGTCCACCGTCAACGACTTCATCAAGGAAATGGACTACATCTCACCTACACCTGATGATTCGGTAAGCTGTGATAAAGAAGCCTCAAACACAAAAGCAGAAGCCCCTGCATCAGTGGAAGATGAAATAGAAGATATGTAATGACACCATTGAATAAAATAAAAACTAAAACTATACCGATATGAACAATTACATCACACCTGGAATCGACGTCGAAAGTCTATCTGTCCTCGTAGTAGATGACGTTCCATTGAACATCCTTCTGATCAAGAAGATGCTCTCACAGTACACATTTGAGATTCGCACCGCCAATGGTGGTCAGGCTGCTCTTGACGCCATTGCACAGAAAAAGCCAAATCTTGTTCTTCTCGACCTGATGATGCCTGGCATCGATGGCTTTGAAGTTATCCGTCGCCTCCGTGCAGACGATGCCACCAAGGATCTGCCCATCATCATCCTTTCTGCCCTCAACTCTGAGCAGGACATCTCCAAGGGCTTCCAGCTTGGTGCTAATGACTTCATCAACAAGCCTATCATTATGGAGAAGCTGTTGAGCAGTGTCACCACTCAGATCAACTTGCAGGCTGCTAAGCAAGCTGCTGGATAAGGAACGTATTGGAAAATAAAAAGGGGAAAGTTTGTACTTTCCCCTTTTCCTGTTTCTATCTCTTAATTATTTCAGCGCATCCACCAACTCGTTCACCTTCACCATTCGCTGTTCACCTGTTACCATATTCTTCAGCGCCATCACACCCTCTTTCATTTCTGTCTCACCAGCCATCACTACAAACGGAATGCCTTTCGCGTTTGCATAGCTCATCTGCTTCTTCATCTTCACTGCATCAGGATACATCTCTGCGCTGATACCAGCTTGACGCACTTGTGCCAATGCTGGTAAACAGTAGTCGGTTTCTGCCTCGCCGAAGTTCACGAACAGCACCTGAGTGCCGCCTACAGCCTCCTTCGGGTACAAGTCCAACTGATTTAGCACATCGAATATTCTGTCAGCACCAAACGAGATGCCCACACCGCTTAAGCCAGGCATACCAAAGATGCCCGTCAAGTTGTCATAACGTCCACCACCCGTAATCGAGCCAATCTCCACATCCAGCGCCTTCACCTCAAAGATGGCACCCGTATAGTAATTCAAGCCACGAGCCAGCGTCAAATCCAGTTCTACCTGATTGTTCAGACCACCTAACTTCGCAAGGATGTAAGCCATTTCATCCACACCTTTCAGACCTGTCTCCGAATCCTTCAGCACCTCCTTCATCGTCGCTAATTTCTCCTCGTTCGTGCCACTCAATTGGATGATGGGTTGCAACTTTGCAATCGCCTCAGCAGGAATACCGTCCGCCGCCAATTCTGCATTCACAGCATCCAAGCCAATCTTGTCCAGTTTGTCCATCGCCACTGTGATGTCCACAATCTTCTCCGCCTGTCCGATTATCTCCGCAATGCCAGTCAAAATCTTGCGGTTGTTCATCTTGATGCACACTCTCACGCCAAAGCGCGTGAACACAGTATCGATGATTTGCATCAGCTCCACTTCGTTCAGCAACGAGTCACTGCCCACCACATCGGCATCACACTGGTAGAACTCTCTGTATCTGCCCTTCTGTGGACGGTCGGCACGCCACACGGGCTGAATCTGGTAACGCTTGAAAGGCAATGCAAGTTCCTCCCTGTGCTGCACCACATAGCGTGCAAACGGCACCGTCAGGTCATAGCGCAAGCCCTTTTCACAAAACTTTGCTGCCAACTTGCCCGTACTTGTTGTCGCCACTTCCTCAGCCGTCATCCCATGCAAGAAATCGCCCGAGTTCAGTATCTTGAAGAGCAGTTTGTCACCCTCCTCACCATACTTACCCATCAGCGTCGAGAGGTTCTCCATCGCAGGCGTCTCAATCTGCTGAAAGCCATACAACGCATACACCTCCTTAATGGTGTTGAAAATATAATTGCGCTTCGCCATTTCCACAGGCGAGAAGTCGCGTGTTCCTTTAGGTATGCTTGGTTTCTGTGCCATATTCTTATCTTATCAAAATTTCATTTGTGTTCTTAACAGCAACCGCGACATCCTCGAAAGGACGCCGCGGTTGTTTTCTCTTGGATGTCCGATTACTTACGAAGACCAAGTTTCTTGATGATTGCACGATAGCGCTCGATGTCCTTTCTCTTGAGGTAAGAGAGGAAACGACGACGCTGACCTACGAGCTGCACAAGCGCACGGTTAGTAACGTGGTCTTTGTGGTTTGCCTTCACGTGCTCAGTGAGGTGCTGAATACGATAAGTAAGGAGTGCAATCTGGCTCTCGCAAGAACCGGTGTCAGTAGCAGAAGCGCCATACTCGGCAAAAATCTCTGCCTTCTTTGCTGAATCTAAATACATAATTTTTTGTATATATATAATTAATAATGTGTTATACAACGCGCCATGATCTTTTCAGCCAGATGGATGGCTCGTCGCAAATCGGGTGCAAAGGTAGGAAATAATTGGGAATTATACATCATGGAAAGGGGATTATTTTCCCAAAAACCATTTTTTCGCCATACGAAATGACTTTTTGAAACATCAGATGTCACCTTTATCACCAAATAACCTGCCTTTGCTGAGAAATAGCCGTGCGTTATTGAAAAAACAAGAAAACACCTACCCTCCTACCTGTGCATGCCTGAAACCCCGATAGACAGAGGGCTGACGATGAGGTAGGTGTTGGTCAAACACCTACCTAACATGTACCTCATGAAGTGAAGTGACCCAGAAATAGGAGAATAAATGAAGAGGTAGGTGTCAGGTAGGTGTTAGGTACATGTTGAAGCAACACCTACCTCTTGCAAATCACTCACTTATAGATAATTAACCCATGCACAGGTAGGTGTTAGGTGTTTTTGCGAAAAACCTTCTTTTCTCAAGAATCTTGGCACCCGACAAGTCTTCCCCAAAGAGGTGCCGGCTCTCCGGCCTTTTGCCGGCGGCAAAGCAATGGATTGCCGGCACCTCTTTGATGCTTTGCCGTCACCAATTTTGAACAAGGCTAACATCACGTTAAAGGGAATATTTAGAAATAAATGCTGAAATGTTTGCATTTCGAGTGTCTTGTATTGTATCTTTGCACCAACTGTCTTATTTTAAATAAGGTTGACACCAAAAATTTGAAAACGCATGGTGAAACAACCAGTTGAAAGTCGTTATGCGAAGGATACAGATCGCATAAACAAGATGAAAGAGGTGTATGAGATGTTTCAC